>WNFC01028683.1_pt1 | contig 12100 bp, 7 predicted proteins | sample 5400541 | NCBI WGS metagenome assembly WNFC01 (sample SAMN13153342, study PRJNA577476) | soil metagenome | isolation source: 120 cm saprolite under Douglas fir tree site 2 hole 2 replicate 1 | place: USA:California | collected 2015-04-18 | reverse complement strand
CATCGGTGGTGAACTCGACTTTCCGGCCGGACTTCAACGGCAGGCCCTTCTTCTCGTCCTTTTTCTCTTCTTTCTTCTCGTCCTTCTTTTCTTCCATCTTGTCCTTGTCTTGCTCTGCGGCATCCTGCCGCTTCGCAGCGGCGGTGAGCGTGCCTGCGTTTCCAAAAATAAACCCGACAACCATTAGCGCTGCAACAAACCACGCGGTCACACCGCGCAGACTGGGCTGCTTCAGGCTCATGCTCGATTTCCTCCGTACCGTCTATCGAAAACTCTGACTTGGGACTCGCGGATCGGTTGGCCGCTGCTGATCGGCCCGGCGATTGACACGCCCTTTTCTGGTCCTTAGACGCAAGCCGGATGGAAGCGTCTCGGTGGCACAAACTCTAGAGCCTTGTGCTACCTCTCCAACTCCTCTTCACCGCCCCGTACGCCACGCGGCGGCGCCGGGACGATGTGCGGAATGCCCGCGTCATTCACCAGCGGCGTCAGTTCCGCGAGCTTTTCTTTTTGGTGGGCGCTCGGTGCGGCCGCAAACCCGTCCAGGTCATCCAGCAGGTTCTGCACTTGAATCGGGAGCGGGTTGGGCTTCCATTCGAACGGAGGCCCCGCGTTCCCCAGCCCTTGCCGTTCGCGGATGTACTTCTCCGCGACGGCGTCCACTTTTTTCTGCAGTTCATCGGCGGCTTTGACGATATCGTCGGGGATTTTCGCCGTGCTGGGTTTGCCCGCTTCCTTCTTCCACTGCTCGCGCGCGGTCTTCAGCGCCATCTGGATGCCTTCGATCGATTTGCGGTCCTTATCCGTGGTCTTGGCCATGGGATAGAGTTGATCGATCATTTCGCGGCGCGCCGAGCGGTCCGCGGCCAAAATCACGATGCGTGTGTCTTCTTCGACCACGACTTTTTGCGAGGCTTCCTTGTCTCCGGCCTTGATCTTGATGGTGTATTCTCCCGGCTCGACGAGCGGCCCGCGCGGCCCGAATCCATCTCCCGCCGCGATTTCTTCCAGTTGCTCGGGAGTCGGCTCTGCGGGCGGATTCGAACGCAAATCCCAGTTTGTGCGGTTGACGCCCGCCGCGCCCGGCCCGTCCAGCTCTCGAAGCAATTTCCCGTCTTTGTCGAGCACCGTGATTTTAACTTTGCCTTCCTTCTTTTCCGCGGCGTCGCCCTTGGCCTCGGACTTCGGCTTCTCCTCGGCCGCGTCTTTCTTGCCTTTTTCGTCTTTGTCTTTCTTTGGCGCTTCCGCTGGCACGGCATCCTTCAGGTAGTAGCTCAAGATCGCGCCGTACGGCGGATTCTTCGCGGTGAACATTTTCTGACCCGCGCTCCACCGGCGGTGGCGCAGGTGCCAGGTTATCGCCGACCGCGGGGGAAAGAATGTAAGGGGTGATCCCGCCACGTTCGAATCCATCGTTTCGATCGGCGTCAGATCGTCAAAGACCCAGATCGAGCGCCCGTGCGTCGCCAGCACCAGGTCGTTTTCGCGCGCCTGGATTTCGATGTCGTCCACCGGCACCGTGGGGAAATTGTTTTTCAGCGCGGTCCAATTTCCACCGCGATCCCAGGAAACCCAAAGCCCGAACTCCGTCCCCGCGAACAAGAGGTTGGTGTTTCGCGGATGCTCGCGCAGCACGTGCACGCTTCCGGCCGAATCAGGAATCCCGTTGCGGATGGCTTTCCAGTTCGACGCCACCACGCGGCTCACGTAAGTGCCCTTTGGCACTCCGGGCACCTTGGAGGCCACGTTTTTCCACGTCTTTCCGCCGTCGCGTGTCACCTGCACGTTGCCGTCATCGGTTCCCACCCACAGAACATTCGGCGTCAGCGGCGATTCGCTCAGCGTCGTGATGGTTGGATATTCCTGCACGCCGTCATGGCGCGACAGGGTGTTCTTGTCCGGAGTTTTCCCGAAAATTTGCAGCTTGTTGCGGTCCACGCCTGTCGTCATGTCCCCGCCGAGACGGGTCCAATTATCTCCGCGATCCACCGACTTAAAGAGATAGTCCCCTCCGTAATAAACCGTGGTGTGCTGGTGCGCGGAAACTGCGACCGGCGAATTCCACTGAAAGCGGTAGTGCGGCTCTCCTGCTTTTGCTTCCGGCCTAATCGATCGCTGCTGCCCGGTGCGCAAGTCGCGCCGATCCAGATACCCGTCCTGCGACTCGGTGTAGACGATCCATGGCTCCACGTTATCTATTGCCGCATAAAAGCCGTCGCCGCCGTGAATCAGTTGCCAGTCTTCATTCACGATGCCGTCGTTCGTCAGCGTCTGGCTCGGCCCGCACCAGCTTCCGTTGTCCTGCAAGCCGCCGCAGATGTGGTAGGGCTTTTCGTTGTCGAGCCCCACTTCGTAAAATTGCCCGATAGCGATGGTGTTGACGAAATCCCAGGTCTTCCCGGCGTCGTAGCTCCAGTGAATCCCGCCATCGGAACCCGTGAGCATGTGATTCGAATCCGCCGGATCGATCCACATCGCATGGTGGTCCCCGTGAATTCCTCGCACGCGCTGCGTTGAAAAAGTCTTTCCTCCATCCTCGGAGTAAAACATCTGTGCGCCCAGCGCCCAGATTCGCAAGTCATTGTTGGGATCGATGCGAACCTGGCTGTAGTACGACGGCCGCGGATTCGTATCGCTCATCTTCTTCCACGTTTCTCCCTTATCCTCGCTGCGAAAGATTCCTCCCTTTTCATGCTGCACCAGCGCATAGACGATGTTCGGATCTTTGCGGTAAATATCCAATCCGATGCGGCCGGTGTCGCCGCCGTTCTCATAGGGCAGCCCTTTCGTCAATTTTTTCCAGGTTGCGCCGCCATCCGTCGTCTTATAGATCGCGCCATCCGGGCCGCCGCCATTAAATCCATAGGGCGTCCGCCGCCGCTCATACGCCGCGGCATACAGAGTGTCCGGACTCTGCGGGTCCATGGCGATGTCGCTCACACCGGTGTCCTCGTTGATCTTCAGCACTTGCGACCACGACCTGCCGCCGTCCGCCGTCTTATACACTCCGCGCTCCGGATTCGCGCCCCACAAATGTCCGAGCGCCGCCACATAGACCACGTCCGGATTTTTAGGGTGAATGACGATTCGCCCGATGTGCCGCGTCGCCTCCAGCCCCATTTTCTTCCAGGACTTCCCGCCGTCGAGCGACTTGTACGCTCCATCGCCCCAGGAGGAGCTTTGGCGGTTGTTCGGCTCGCCCGTTCCGACCCACACTACCGAGGGGTCCGACAGCGCAATCGCGATGTCGCCAATCGTCGACACGCGCTCCTGATCGAATACCGGTTCCCACGTCGTGCCGTTGTTCGTTGTTTTCCACACGCCCCCGGAAGCCGTGCCCACGTAAACGATGTTCGGATTGCTCTCCACCACTGCGAAATCATCGATGCGCCCACCCATTGTCGCAGGGCCGATCTCCCGAAACTCCAGATTCTTGAATTTATCGGCGGGATTCGGCTGGTCGCCGGGGGCCGACTGCGCGCTCATCACCAACGCGCCAAATGAGGCCGCGCAAACCAGGATCGTCCGCAAAGCATTCCCCGTAGGCTTCATTTCCATCCCCCTGCGTGCAAGGCCGAGCACGTTACTCCGGCCGGGCCGCATAACGCATCAAGTGTTTTGAAAGGGCACACCAACCCGATGCAAAGTCAGACGCGCCGGGCGGCCGCTCCGTTTCACGCCCTCGGTAATTCAGCACCGCCACCGCGCTGCCTCCCCATGCAACTCATCGCCTGCCCTTGCCTTCAAATCCCCACGACCGCATGTTAGGCTATCCAACTGTTTTCAATGACCGCATGCTCCGAGTGAATTGCTCTCCCCATGCACGGGTTTTTTGCGCGCTCCGCCTTTCTCTTTTTCTGGCTGCGCTGCTCCTCGCGCTCGCAGCCACGACGCCACACATGGCCTCCGCCCAGCAAACGCGCTTTCCGTCTGCCAAAGTCGGAGTCGCAAACCTAGAGGCGAAAACGCAGAGCCGCAAGGGCGACGTCACCACGGCTGACGGCGAGGTGGACATTCACTACGCGGACACCCATCTTCGCGCCGACCACGTGGAATACAACAGCAAAACCTACGAAGCCACCGCTACCGGCCACGTGCAGCTCGATTACGGCAACGAGCACCTCGAAGCCGACGAAGCGCATTACAACGTGAGTACCGGCCACGGCCACTTTCACAACGTTCGCGGCAACGTCAAGATCGAGCGGCGGCCCAATCCGGCTATCCTGATTTCCGGCAATCCGCTTTACTTCGAAGCACGGGACGTCGAACGCTTCCCGGGAGACGTTTACCTCATCCACCGCGCCTGGATCACCATCTGCGACCCTCAACACCCCAAGTGGCAGTTCTACGCGCCTAACGCGCGGATTCATCTCGATAAAACCGTCGCGCTCATCAACGCCAATTTCCGTCTTTTCCGCGTGCCGCTCGTCTGGCTCCCTTATGCCTCCACCCCCGCGGGCCGCAAAGTCCGTGCGTCCGGTATCCTCATTCCCGATATCGGCCAGAGTTCGCGCAAGGGTTTTATTCTCGGCGATGCTTATTATCTGGCTCCCACGCCATGGATGGACGCCACCCTGGGCGCCCAATTCCTGAGCCGCCGCGGCATTCTCGAGCGCGGCTCATTCCGCGCCAAGCCCTTCGAAAACACTTCGATGGAGTACACCTATTTTGGCGTCGAGGACCGCGGCCTCCTTAACGCTGACGGCACGCGCAGCCCTCAGGGCGGCGAGCAGCAGCGCCTCGAAATCACGTCTCTGCTTCCCGGCGGCTGGCGCTTCGTGACGGACTACAACCATCTTTCCTCTCTTACTTTTCGTCTTGCCTTCGCCGACACTTTCGGCGAAGCCGTCAACTCCGAAGTGCGCAGTGCGGTCTTCCTCTCAAACAATTTCCGGGGCTTCAGCCTGAATTTCGCGGGCCTCAGTGACAAGAGTTTTCTCACTCTGCCAGTCGCCGCGACGTTAACCGCGCCTGCGGTTCCCGCCACCAGCGTCACTCTCCGGAACGTGCCGGAAGTGCGTTTTGGCTCCCTCGAGCAAGCCCCCTGGCGCAGCGCCCCCGTCTATTTCGGTTTCGAGGCCTTTGCGGGCGTGGTATTCCGCAGCGATCAAACGATTCAAACTTCCAATTTCGTGGATCGCTACGAATTGGCACCCCGCGTTACCGTTCCCCTGCACTTCGGCCGGTGGCTGGGCGTGACCACTTCCGCCGCTTTCCGTACGACGAGCTATGGCGATTCCCTCGATTCGGCTGGCAAGGTCAGCATCGCGTCCATCAAACGCAACACCGGCGAATTCACCGTGGAGATCCGCCCGCCGGCGCTCGAACGATTCTTCGACCGCACTTCCTTGAAGAAGGACAAGACTCGACGCCGGTACAAGCACACCATCGAACCGGCACTCACCTACCGCTACGTCACCGGAGTGAATCGCTTCGCCGGCTTTATTCATTTCGATTCCGATGCCACACTTACCAACACCAGCGAAGTCGAATATGGATTTACGCAGCGGCTCTTTCGGAAAGACGGCGACGGCCAGCCTCAGGAGCTGATTTCCTGGCGCATCGTTCAGAAGCACTACTTTGATCCCACCTTTGGCGGCGCCATCGTCAACGGCCAGCGCAACGTCTTCCAGGCGTTCGATTCCATCTCGCCTTTCGCCTTCGCTTTCGGTCCCCGCAACTGGTCTCCCATCGTCAGCGATTTCAAGATCACTCCCGGCGGGCCCTACGATCTGGAGCAGATTCTTCAGTACGACCCCCAAATTCAGAGACTGGTCACCATCGGCACGCTCCTGAAAGTGAAGCCTTATCGGGAATTCTTTGTCACTACTGCTTACTTCCGCCTGAATGACAATCCTCCTCCGGTGCCTTCTAACTTCCAGCAGCCGCTTTCGAATCAGATTCGCGCGCTCACCGGCTACGGGAGCGAAACGCGCAAAGGCCTTAACCTCATCACCGGTGTGGGCTACGACTTCGAAAACAAGACGCTGCAGAACCAGATCGTTCAACTCAGCTACAACGGCGGCTGCTGTGGCCTCGCTGTCGAGTATCGCCGCATCAACCTCGGCCAGGTACGCACGGAAAATCAGTTCCGCATTGCGTTCATCATCGCGAACATCGGCAATTTCGGGAATCTGCGCCATCAGGAGAAAATTTTCTGAGCATGAACGAAACCGATCTGGCGTTCGCCTCCATCGAGGAAATCGGAAAACTTTATCGCAAACGTAAGCTCTCGCCCGTCGAACTCACCAAGCTAATGGTCACCCGCACCGAGCGGCTCAATCCCAAACTGAACGCTTACATCACCGTCACCGCCGAACTTGCTCTCGCGCAGGCCAAAAAAGCCGAATCGGAACTTTTCGCGCCGCGCGGCCGCAAGGGACGTCGTGATCGCGGACCGCTCCACGGCATCCCCATCTCGCTGAAAGACAACATCTACACCAAAGGCATTCGAACGACTGCCGGTTCAAAAATCCTGAAAGATTTCATCCCGAAAGAAGACGCTGTCGTCGTCAAGCAACTCGGGCAAGCGGGCGCCGTTTTGCTGGGCAAGACGAACATGCACGAGTTCGCCTACGGCGTGACATCGAATAATCCGCATTATGGTCCGGTCCGCAATCCCTGGGACACCGCGCGCATTGCCGGCGGCTCGAGTGGAGGATCCGCCGCCGCCGTTGCCGCCGGCCTTTGCTGCGGCAGTATCGGCACAGACACCGGCGGCTCCATTCGCATTCCGGCGTCCCTCTGCGGCATCACAGGTCTGAAGCCAAGCTGGGGCCGCATCTCTTGCGAAGGCATCATTCCGCTTTCTCCTGGCTTCGATTGCGCGGGGCCGCTGGCACGGACCGCCGGTGACGCCGCCATTCTGACAGGAGTCTTATACTCCCGCGTAGGCCGCGAACCAAAGCTGGCGAGACCTTCGGCTCTGCGGGCCGACCCAAGAAAGTTTTTTTTGGGAATGCCGCGTCAACTGTTCTTTGATGCGCTTTCCCCGGAGGTTCGGAGCGCCTTTGACGCCACGTTGCGCGATCTTGGCCGCGCGGGCATGACCACGAAGGACATTTCCATCCCGTTGCTCGATGAAACCGAAGACGCCGGAAATCATATCGCCTGGACGGAAGCGGCGCTTTACCATCTGCAACAAGGGTATTTTCCTGCCCGGTCTGCGGATTACGGCGACGACGTGCGTTCAAGACTGGAGATGGGCTGCAAGGTGCCGGCGGTTGACTACCTGCGAGCGCTGGAGACTCAGAAACAATTCTTCCAACAACTGCATTTGGCGCTCGCGGAAGCGGATGTGGATGCCATCGTCTTTCCCTCGACCGCCATTGAGGCGCCGCTCTTGAATCAGGAAACCATTCGCATCGGGGCGCACGAGTATCCGGCTCGTGCTTTGCTGCTGCGCCACAACCGTCCGGCAAATCTCGCGGGTGTGCCAGCCGTTTCCGTTCCCTGCGGCTTGACCCGTTCGGGATTGCCTATCGGTTTGCAAATCATGGCCGGTGTCTCGAGCGAGCCCATCTTGCTCCGCATCGCCAAGATCTTCGAGCGTTCTCAGCCTCAATATCGCCGGCCGCCGATTTAGCGCGCTGCCGTCGCCAGCGCGCCTCGCCTCTTCATGATCCAGCTGCCGATCCCGTACCCCAGCGTCCCTGTTACCATCCCGCCCAACACATCCGCCACGTAGTGATTTCGCACGTAAACCGTTGAAACGCACATGCACAGGACGCCCGGAAGGAATATCCAGAAAAGCCACCCGCTCCCCAAAGTGCCGCTACCGCTCCCGCCACGTGTTGCGAAGGAAACGCCGCGCCGCGCACCCGCCCGCATTTCTCAATCAAGTTGATGAGCGCCGTGAACATTCCTCCCGTGAGATTGTTGTGCCACAGGCCCGCAAACGTGAACCACGGGCTTTGCACCGGGAAGAAGATTGAGATGACGTACCCAAACACATAGCCGACCGCCGAATACGTCATCACTGCCCAATAACTTTTCAACTCTCGCCGGTAGTAAAGAATCCCGCCGAGTATCAGTAGAAAAACAAAATAGGTGAAGTAGGCGAACTGCATGAATTCGTTCAGCGCTGGGTGCGCAAAGCGCTCAAGCCACAACGAAGGATTCACACCTGTCAGCCATTGATCAAACGCGATCAGCTTGGCGTCTTGCCAGCGGGGCGAGACCAGATGCACGAGCTTCCCCAGTTCCTCAAAACAAAACAGAAAAAACAGATGCGGATACCAGTGCCGCCAGAAGTGCCAGAACTTTGCTGAAAACGTGTGGCCTTGCCACTTGGCGCGCCCCGCAGCTCGCGCTTCTACACGGCACAAAGCCAAGATCATCCCCGCACCCAAGGCTTGCACGCCAAACAACTTCAAGGGATGCGCAAGGTTTTCCGCAAAAACCGCGATCAGCGCGCTCGACGCCGCCAAATACGCCAGCGCCACCCATTCGAATGCTCCGCAGGACGCCCAAGCCGCGGCTGCTTCCCGAGTGATCAGCGCCGCGATTCCTTGCTCCCCCGCTTCGAAACTGGCCGCACACTCCGCACTTCCCGCGGCAACCGCTTCCGCGCGCCAAGCGAGCGCTGCCTCATTTCCTCGAGAGTTCTGTCCCTGCGCATCATTCATTCGGGTTCTCCGGTCTTACCAATTCCATCCGGCAATTGCGCTGCGCCCTCGGTGTCTCTGTGTCAGGCTTTCTTATTCCTTCCAATTCAGCACCGGCCACCCGCGCGCCCGCGCAATGTTCACAAGGTCTTTCGACGGATTCACTGCCGCCGGCCGGCCAACCGCCGCCATCAACCACCGATCATTCAAGCTATCGCTATACGCGTAGCATCGCCCCAAGTCGAGCCCCATCTCCTCCGCCAGCCGCTTCGCTGCGCGCGCCTTGGCTTCGCCAAACCTGGCCTCGCCCACGACTCGTCCCGTCCACCTGCCGTCCATTTCTTCCAGCCGCGTCGCCATCACGCGAATCGTCACCGTGATTCCGCGCGCGGCAAGCTCGGCCTCCATGGCGCGCGCAGCACCCCGCGCTAAAGGCTCGAGCGTCCCGCTGATCAGCACGATGTCGTGCCCCTGCTTCGCGTGCCAGGCCAGTTTCTCGATCGCTTGCGCAAAAAAAGCGGGGACAGGCAATCGCGGATTGCGCCGCGGAGGAGACGACGCCTGTCCCTCCGCCTGGTGGCCGTCTTTGTGCCAAGAGGAGACATCCCGGTCTCCCTCGCCACGCTCGTCAAGAATTTGCACACCGTGCAAGTACATTTTGTTGGCCTGCAAAATCGCGGTGATCCCCCGCGGGATCAGCCGCAGCGTTTCCCTCAACCACAAGAAATAGTTCTTCGCGCGAATCGCCCGCCGGTACCGTAAAGTTCGAAAGAGCCTCATCTCCAGCGACGGCAGCGCCACGAGGGTTCCATCCAAATCAAAAAACGCCGCAACGCCTCCGTTCTTCTCCTTTACCTCCTCTACCTCCTTTCGCTGCTTCACATCGCCTCCTGCGCCGCGCTCTTCGCTCCGCGCACCGGCCCCACGTTTCCCGCAATGTATTTCCACCCTTCCACCAGCACCGGCAGCCCCCGCACCAGGCAAAACGCCGCCGTCATCCACGTCAGCACCTGTGCCCCCAGGCGAATCATGGCGTGCACATCCGCCCCCAACTCACCCACCAGGGCCACCGGCCCGCGCGTCAGCGCCAGTTCCAATCCCAAATAGCAGAAGCACAGGCATTTCATCGCCGCATACAGCCCTCGGCTCCAGCGCGAAGCGACCAGAGCCCGGCCCCACCACGTCCGCAGCATGGCATTTGCGCCCCAACCGGAATGCCCCGCCTTCATTGCCAGCCCGCGCAAGAAGTCCGTTGCCGCCCCGCGCGCAAAAAACAAAACCGGCAGCCACAGCGACACCATTCCCACGACCGCGAAATACGTGAAGTACACGTTCTCAATCATGCGGTCGCCCAGAATGTCCAGTTGCGCGCCTACCGGCGTCGCCATTCTTTTCTTCCGCGCGATGTGCCCGTCGAGCGCATCCAGCGCAATCGTCGCCACAGTCAGCCCCACCGCGGTGAGGTTCGCCCACGCCCCGCGCCCGAAGAGGCATACCGCGGCGAAGCCCACCACGACCCGCAGAAACGTCACTTTGTTCGGCGTCCATCGCATACTCACCTGCCAGGCGCGAAAAAGCGTCCAGTCAGGCAGTAGCAACCTCCATGCCAGTCCTTGCTCCTGCAAGGCGCTTCTGTTCAGTCACTTACAAACTGCCTCGCCACGCTCGTTCCCGCCCCGCGCCAGCTAAATCCATCATCTGTCGCTTATTTGCTCCCTCCTCCGCCTTGTTTCCTTTCCTCGTTTTGCGCGTCTAATAAAATGACTTCGTGTTCGCCGCTCGCAGACCCATCCTTCGCGATGTCATCCTGGAGCGAACCGATGAGGTCCGGTCTAAGGACTCCAGAAACCAGAGTTCACTGATCGCAGATTCCGGCCTTGCCGGAAAGGGCCTCAACGTACGCACGAGTGCGAACGAGATTTATGGGAGAATAAGAAGGTCTCTTTTAAAGTCTAGGCAGATGTGTGGTTTCGTCGCGCCTCCAGGTCGCAACCGAGGATTGAATTGAGATGAACGATGTTTCTCTAGCAGCAGCTTTTCTCGCCGGGCTCGTCTCCTTTCTTTCGCCATGTGTTTTGCCGCTTGTTCCCGGCTACATTTCCATGCTCTCCGGCATCGGCATGGAGCAACTCCGCAAGGGTGAGGTTCCCAGCTCCGGCCTTTTTGCTTCCTCCCTCGCTTTCGTCGCCGGTTTTTCCGTCGTCTTTATTTCTTTCGGCGCTTCCGCCAGCGCTGTTGGCTCCTTCCTGCGCCAGAACCGGGCACTCCTCGCCCCCGTCGCCGGCGCCTTGATCCTTCTCTTCGGCCTTCACCTCGTCGGCGCGCTCATTAAACTCCATCTCCGCGCCGGTGTCATCCTCGGAGTCGTCCTCGTCGCTCTCGGAGTTGCCGCTTTTCTCCGCCACGCCCCGCTGTTTGCTGGCCTGGGCGCTGCTCATTTTTTCTCGCTCTCGCTGATCGGCTTTTTCGGCCCTGCGATGGCCCGCTGGCTCAATCGCGACATCCACCTCCGCAGCGGCGCCACCCAACCGGGCATCTGGAGCGGCTTCCTCCTCGGCTTCGCGTTCGCCTTCGGCTGGACACCCTGCATCGGCCCGATTCTCGCCACCGTTCTTGCGCTCGCCGCAGCCAGCGACACGATCGCCCGCGGCGTCCTGCTCCTCGCGGTTTACTCGGCGGGCCTCGCCATTCCTTTCCTGCTCACCGCGCTCGGCATCAGCCAGTTCATGGCTTTCTACAAGAACTTTCGAAAATATCTTCACGCCGTCGAGCTCTTCAGCGGCGCTTTACTTTTGTTTGTCGGGGGATTGGTCTTCGTCAACAAGCTGACCTGGCTCTCGGCTAAACTGACTTTCTTGAATCGCTTTTCACTCTAAGGAAATGTGGCTGACGCACTCAGCATCAAGAAAACGTAGGGAAGGATAGATGAAGAAAGTTCTCTTAGTCATTACCACGGTGGTCGTGCTCATTGCCGCCACCTATTACGCTGACAAAGCCACCCGCGTCAAAGCCAAAGTGCCCAATACGACAGGCGTCGCGTCCGACACGAGCTCTGCTCCCCTGGCACCCGACGTTACCTTCAAAGACCTCGACGGCAAAGACGCCACGTTGAACCAATACAAAGGCAAAGTCATTCTTGTCAATTTCTGGGCCACCTGGTGTGAGCCCTGCTTCATCGAAATTCCCTGGCTCATCGAGATGCAGCAGAAGTACGAAGCGAAAGGCTTCACCGTTCTCGGCATTGCCATGGACGAAGAAGGCAAGAGCGCTGTCGTTCCCTTCCTCGCCAAGGAACGCTTCAACGTCAACGGCCAGAAACTCCCCATGAACTATCCCATCGTCCTCGGCAACGACGCCGTCGCCGATAAGTTCGGCGGCCTTCTCGGCTATCCCACCAGCTTCCTCATCTCCCGCAACGGCAAGATCGTGAAAAAAGTTCAGGGCCTGATCAGCTACGAAGAAATTACCAAGGCCATCGAATCCCAACTGCAGTA
>WNFC01007367.1_pt1 | contig 12102 bp, 8 predicted proteins | sample 5400541 | NCBI WGS metagenome assembly WNFC01 (sample SAMN13153342, study PRJNA577476) | soil metagenome | isolation source: 120 cm saprolite under Douglas fir tree site 2 hole 2 replicate 1 | place: USA:California | collected 2015-04-18 | reverse complement strand
TCTCCCGCGGTGCGGGAGAGGGTTATTCGGGCGCGATCTCCTTGCCCCTCTCCCGCAGTGCGGGAGAGGGAGGGGCCCGCCGCGTCAGCGGCGGGAGGGTGAGGGTTCTCCGGCCAGATCAGCGCGACGGTCTCAGCGAGGTCGCCGACAAAATCCCATGACCAGCCGAACAATTCGGGGTCGACCCGCGCCATCGCGAGATCGCGGACCTGGCTCGGCTTGGCCTCGGCGAAGGACAATTCGCCGGTCAACGCCGCCAGCGCCCAACCGCGCTCGGGGTCCGGCGTCGTCGCGAAATATTCCTGCATCAGCCGCAATTTGCCGTTGCGCGACGGGGTGAACAACAGCGCGTCGAGCAGCTCGGCGAACCTGTTCATGCCGGGGCCTTGTCGGACCGGCCGGCGACACGGCGAAGTGTCCTCTCTATCGCGCCGGCTGCTTCGCCGTGGTATTTCTCGCCCAGAGAATTCGTGAGGAAGTCATGATCCACCATCTTTCGATCGCCGCACGCGACCCCAAGCACGCGGCCGGGGTATTGGCTGAATTGATGGGCGGCACTGCGATCCCGTTCCCGCCCAACCCGGGAAGCTTCTTCGCCCTGCAGCTCGACGAACACGGATCCGGCGTCGAAGTCTATCCGGCCGGCACGGAACTCGAGCCGAACGGCAGCACCGGCGGCAGCTTCGTCAAGCACGAGCGCGGGCGCGGTTATGGGTCGACCCACTTTGCCCTCAGCGTTGCGACCGATGCGAAGAAGGTCGAGGAGATTGCCACCCGTGCCGGCTGGCAGTGCTTTGTCTGCAATCGCGGACCCTTCCACGTGATCGAGGTCTGGGTCGAGAACGATACGATGGTCGAGATCCTCCCGCCCGATTACGCGGCCGAATATCTCGCCTTCACCCGCCCCGACAAGGTGCTGACGGCGATGACCTCTGCCGCGACGGCGGCCGGTCGCCACCAGCGCTAGCGAGTTCACTCCTCCTCCTCGTCAAAGCCGGTCAGCGCCAGCGCGCGAGCATTCCGACCCTGTTGGGTCGCGTAATGGACGAGCGCCTCCTCGCGGCCATGCGTGACCCAGATGTCCTGGGCGCCGACATCGTCGATGGTCGCGGTCAGTTCGGCCCAATCGGCGTGGTCGGAGATCACCAGCGGCAATTCGACGCCGCGCGCCTTGGCGCGCTGCTTGACCCGCATCCAGCCCGAGGCCAGCGCGATGACCGGATCGGGCAGCCGGCGCGTCCAGCGGTCGGCGAGCGCCGCCGGCGGCGCCAGCACGATGCGGCCCTTGAAGGTGTCGCGCTCGACCCCGGTGCAGGGCAACACCGGCCCGAGCTCGATCCCGAGGCCTCGATACAGCTCGGTCAGGCCGATCAGCGCGCCATGCAGGAAGACCGGCTCGTCATAACCGGCAGCACGCAGCAGCGCCAAGACCCGCTGGCATTTGCCGAGCGCATAGACCCCGACCAGCTGACACCGCTCCGGGTAGAGGCGCAGCGAATGCAACAGCCGGTCGATCTCGTGCCGGTCCGGCGGATGGCGGAACACCGGCAATCCGAAGGTCGCCTCGGTGATGAACAGATCGCAGCGCTGCGGCTCGAACGGCGCACAGGTCGGGTCGGGGCGCCGCTTGTAGTCGCCGGAGACGACGACCCGGCTGCCGCGGTAGTCGATCACGGCCTGCGCGCTGCCCAGGACATGGCCGGCGGGTACGAGGGTGACCGCGACATCGCCGAGCGCGACCCGCTCGCCATAGCCGGCCGGCTGCAAGCCGCCAGCCGCCTCGCCGTATCGCGCCCGCATGATCGCGATCGTCTCCGGCGTTGCGAGCACCGCGTCGTTGCCGGGCCGGGCATGGTCGCCATGGCCGTGCGTGATCACCGCCCGCGCTACCGGTCGGGTCGGGTCGACGTAGAAGTCGCCGGGCTGGCAATAGAGGCCGGCCGGGGTCACCCGGAGCCAGCTTTCCGGCCGCGGCATAACATTGGGCATGGTTCGGATATAGGCGCGGGCCTCGGAAACGTCAGCTTCGCTCAGCCTTCGACCGCGGAAATCGGCCGCGCCACACTTTCGAGCGGCTGCCGCTCCGCCTTGACGCCGATCAGCAGCTCGACCACCGCGGCGGCGATCATCAACCCGGCGCCGAACAGGTAGCCGAGAAACACTTCGCCCCGCTCGCCGGTGCCAACCAGCATGCCGAACAGCCAGGGCGAGGCGACCCCGCCGATTGCGGTGCCGATCGCGTAGAAAAACGCGATGGCGAGGGCGCGCGCCTCGAGCGGGAAGCTCTCGCTGACCGTCAGATAGGCGGCGCTCGCCGCCGCCGAGGCGAAAAAGAAGATGCCGCTCCAGCAGGCGGTCAGGGTCGCGGCGTCGACCATGTCCTGGCGGAACAGATAGCCGACGATCACCAGCAGCACACCCGAGATCGCATAGGTGAAGGCGATCATCGGCTTGCGGCCGAGCGTGTCGAACAGATGCCCGAGCAGCAACGGTCCGAGGAAATTGCCGAGCGCGAAGGGCAGCATGTACCAGCCGATATCGCCCGACGGCACCTGATAGAAGCGGGTCAGCACTAGGGCATAGGAAAAGAAGATCGCGTTGTAGAAGAACGCCTGCGACGCCATCAGAACCAGACCCAGCACGGCGCGCCGCGGGTAGTCGCGCAGGATCGCCCGCATCATGCGCAGGATCGGCGTGTGCGAGGCGGCGACGAGGCGCAAGCGGACAGGGTCGGCCGCGAGCGGCACGGCGCGGCGCATCGCGCCAACCCGCTCTTCGATAACGGTGATGACCCGCTCGCATTCGTCGAGCCGGGCATGCAGCATCAGCCAGCGCGGGCTCTCGGGCACCCATCGGCGCAGTAAGAGGATGCCGAGGCCGAGCACCGCGCCGATGCCGAAGGCGGCGCGCCAGCCCCAATCGGCCGGCAACCGGCCGGGCGCCAGCAATACCACCGCGCCCAACGCACCGAGCGCTGCGCCGATCCAGAAGCTGCCGTTGATCGCCAGGTCGGTGCGGCCCCGGAACCGCGCCGGGATCAGCTCCTGGATCGCCGAGTTGATTGCCGCGTATTCGCCGCCGATCCCGGCGCCGGTCAGCACCCGGAACAGCGCAAAGCTCCAGAAATCCCACGACAGCGCGGTGGCCGCCGTGGCCATCAGGTACAATCCGAGCGTCACGAAGAACAGCTTGCGGCGGCCGAGCCGATCGGTCAGATAGCCGAACAGCAGCGCGCCAGTGACCGCGCCGGCGAGATAGGCGCTGGCGACGAGACCGACCTGAGCCGGGGTGAAATGCAGCACCGGGCTCTCTTCGAGCGCGCCGACGATCGAGCCGGCGATCGTGACTTCGAGCCCGTCCAGGACCCAGGTAATGCCCAGCGCGACGACGACGAGCGTGTGGAACCGAGTCCAGGGCAGGCGGTCGAGCCGCGCCGGGACGTCGGTCTCGATGACCAGGCTCGCATCGCGCATGATCCTAGAACGCTCGCGGCGCCGTTGCGGTCGCGCCTGACCGTCGGTTCATGCGCCATCTGCCGCGAGCCGGCAGGCGAACCGGCCGAATCACCATCTCGCGCATCGCGCTGGTGTGCAGCGCGAGGCTGACAGCGTGTCAATGGCAAGGCGCTGTAATTCCTTTAATTTCTTGTTCACCAGCACAGCCGGATATTTTGTCGGTCACGGCATGCCTAAAGTTTTAGGCGAAGCCGCTATGTCGGGGTTCGCCCGTGTCTTCCCAGCTGGTCGTGATCGTCGATGACAGCGCCACCCATCTGAAAATCCTCGAACGACTGGCCAAGTCGCTTGGCCGGATAAGCACGAAGACCTTTGTCGATGCCGATATGGCGCTGTCGTTTTGCCGCGAGCAGCGTCCCGATCTCGTCGTGCTCGCGGCCACGAGCGAGCACGGCGAGGCCGCGGGTCTTATCGGCCGGCTGCGCCAGCAAGAGGGCTGCGCCGAGGTTCCGGTGATCGTGATCGGCACCGACGAGGAGCTCGATTGCATCGCGAGGGCGCGCGAGGCAGGCGCGGCCGATCATCTGATCAGCCCGTCCGACCATCGCGATTTTCTGCTGCGCGCTCGCCGCCAGTTATCGCCGCGTCGCGGTGAAGCCCACAGCGTCCCGCAGCCCGTCGCTCCGACTGAGCGGGGCGGCGGAGGCGAGCGCCGCTCGGACGGGTTGCGTCGGGTTCACGAGATGCTGGTGCGCATCATCGACATCATTCCTCGCATGGTGTGCGTGACCGGCCGCGACGGGCGCTATCTGCTGGTCAACCGCCGCTTCGCGTCCTTCGTCGGGGCGCGGGCCAGCCGGCTGATCGGCCAGCGCCCGATGGAAGCGCATGGCGGCCCGCTGGCGCGCATCCTGGTGGAAATGGACGCGTTGCTGCTGGCCGGCCGGCCAGCACCGATTTCATCCGAGGAAGAGGTGGTCGACCGCGACGGCAAAAACCGGGTGCTGCTCGCCACGAAAGCGGTTTTTCACGGCGATGACGGCGAAGATTCGATGGTGGTCACCGTGTGGCTCGACATCACCGAGCGCAAGGCTGCCGAGCGTGATCTGCTGATGGCCAAGGAGCAGGCCGAGTTAGCCAATCGCAGCAAGACCGAATTTCTCGCCAATATGAGCCACGAGACGCGTACCCCGCTCAACGCGATCATCGGCTTTTCCCAGGTCATCGCCGGCGAGATGCTCGGGCCGATCGGAACGCCGAAATACATCGGCTATGCCCGCGACATCCTGGCGAGTGCCGAACATCTGCTCGGCATCATCAATGACATCCTCGATCTCTCGAAGCTGGAAGCCGGCAAGCTCGATCTCGCCGAGGAGGTCATCGATCTGGCGAAGATGGTCGATGACCTGACGCTGCTCGCCGAGGCCAAGGCGAGGGCCAGCGAGATCCGCATCTCGCTGCGCCACGAGGGCGCCATTGCCGCGCTGCGCGCCGATCCGCGCAAGCTCAAGCAGATCGTCCTCAATCTGCTGATCAACGCGATCAAATTCAGCCATCCGGGCAGCGAGGTCGCGATCGTTTTGCGCCATGTCGTCGGCGCCGTCGCGATCGATGTCGTCGATCACGGGATCGGCATGGATGCCGAGGAAGTCGCGCTGGCGATGACGCGCTTTGGCCAGATCGCCAGTGCGTGGACACGCAAGCACGACGGCACCGGCCTCGGCTTGCCGCTCGCGGTTGGCCTGACCGAATTGCATGGCGGAACGCTGACGATCCGCAGCACCAAGGGCGTCGGCACGACGGTCACGGTGGCCTTTCCGCGCGAGCGCTCGCTGCCGCGGCCTGAGGCAGGCGAGTTGCGTGCGCTGAGCGCTTCCTAGCCTGGGATTCAGGTTGTCCCGCTTGCTCACCATCCCTTTCCGCGCGCCGGCGCTGCGGCTCGCGAGCGGTCCTGTCGCGCCGCCGCCGGGACAGGACGCGGCTAATCCGGGGGACGCGATCGGGCGCTGTGTCCTGGCCGGCGCGATCGGATTGTCGATTGCCGCCGTAGCGGCACCGATCGTGCTCGCGACACTTCCCGGTATGCACCGGCTGCTCGGCCGCCCGCCGGTCGCCAATCTTCTCCTGGCGCTGTCGCTGCTCGCTCCAGCCGCTGTCGGGCTGGCGACGGCGTTGTCGGGATTGGCGCGTGTCGCGCGCTCCGTTGCCCGGGCCGAGCACGAAGCCGAACAGGCGGTGCTGCGCATCCTTGTCATCGCCCTGTTGTTCGGCTACGCCGCCGCCATCGTCGGTGCCCTCGGCGTCACGGGTCGCACCTCGCTCTCGCTCCCGATCGCTGCGTCGGGCTTGACCGTCGCTTGGCTGCTGCTGCTGCACATCATGCTGTGGCCGGCACGGTCGATCGCGCGGCGGTGCTGCGCGATCGCGATGGACGCTGCCCTGATATCGGTCTTCCTCTATGCCGGCGGCGAGAATGCTGCCGGGTGGTATCCGCTCTATCTGCTCGCGACCTGCTATGCGGGCTTTCGTTTCGGTGCCGCTGCGCTGTCATGGAGCGCCGCGATGAGCCTTCTGGGCTTTGCCGGTGTTGTCGCGACGACCGAGTTCTGGCAGGAGCAGCCGGCGCTGACGGCGGGATTGATCCTGGCGCTGGCGTTCGTGCCGGCGTTGCTTGCGGTCGCGCTGCGCCAACTCGCCGAGCGGCGCGCTGCGGCCGCAGCCGTTAATGTCGCCAGAGCCCTTTTCGTCACCGCCGTCACCGAGGCGTTGCGAGCGCCCCTCGCGGCGTTGCTCGATGCCGACTTGCCGACCGATAATTCGAGTCCGGATCGGTCAGCGTCGCTATCCTCCGTCCGCGACCTTCTCGCCCTGGCGGCCATCGAAGCCGGAACTTTTGCGCCGCGAACCGAGGCTTTCGATCTGCACGCGTTGGTCAACGACACGCTGGCGTCGCGGCGCCATGCGGCGGCCGCCAAGGGCCTCGCGCTCCGCTGGCGTATCGACCCTTTCCTGACGTCCCGGGTTTGCGGCTGGCGCGAGCCAATCGAACGCGTCCTATGCAATCTCGTCGACTACACCATCGCCGCTACCGAGGCCGGTGCGGTGCGTCTCGCTGTGGCGGCGCCTGCCGGCGAGGGAGAACTGGTGCCGCTGATCCTCACGATCGACTGCGGCGCCGATCCCATCGCGGCGGAAGCGGCAGCCATGATCGACCCATTTGCTGCCGCCGGCCAAGACACGCTAGGGTTGGTCTTCGCCCGGCAAGTTCTGGGGCTGATGGGCGGATGCGTCGGCATCGATGCCGTTTCCATCGGACAAACCCGGTTCACGGTCGAGCTCGCCCTCGCCAAAGACACGACGACGACTGCGATCGCCCTGAATTCCGCCAACTGTCCGGTCCTGATCGTGACCGCGGACAGCCTGTTCGCCGGCGAGGTTTGCGAGTACCTCGACGGATGGGAGGCCGCTGTGCTGTGGATCGGTGATGCCGAGGCCGCGCTCGAATACATCGCTTGGCTCGATCCCGCGGTTCGTGCCGTGTTGCTCGTCGATGGCCGCACCAAGCCGCTCGCCGCAATGGGGCTGGTCGATCGCGTTCTGCGGATGAACGGCGCGGCGCCGTTCGTGTTGTTCGTCGCCGAGCAGGGCCAGATCGCCCGGATTGCCGAGCTCGACGACGGAGAAGTCAACGCGTTTCTGCCCGCCCCTCTGCGGCCCCAACTTCTCGTCAATGCCCTGCATGCCCTGCCGTTGCGATCCGATCTCGGGGATTGGCAGGATCTTGCCGCACCACCAGCCGACAATTTGGTGACCTCAGCGGAAGCTCAAGACGATACGGCGGGACCGTCAGCCGAGCGGGTCACGCCGATTGCGGCGCACCCGAGATTTGCTGCCGACCCCACGCCCACGGTCGATGCGCGCATCATCGCCGCACTGCAGGAGCTCGGCGGCCAGGATGATTTCCTGCACGATGTAGTCGAGACGTTTCGCGCCGATGCGGAGCAGATCATACAGCGCCTTGACCGTGCCGTGGCGGCCGCCGATCCCGCGGCATTCGCCCAGGGCCTGCGGGCATTGCGCCAGGCCGCCGGCCATGTCGGCGGGACGCGTCTGTGCCGGCTGGCGGTATCGTTAGGCGATCTGACCGCCAGTGAGTTGCGGGACCACGGGAGCGCCCATCTGCACCGGCTCAATGCCCAAATCGACCGGCTCACCGCCGGGTTGCGGCAACATTTCGGGGAGGTCGAGGCGCGCCGGCCCTAAGGACGAGGTGCCTCCGCGTCGAGCACCTCGCGCAGCGCGATCCACTGCGCGAGCTTTTCGGCGAAGCCGAGCCGGGCATGCGCCGGGCTCGTCGACGGCAGCGCGAAGTATTGCAATTCCGCATGCCTGGTGAAATGGCGATCGTAAAGCCGCCGCGCGCCGCTGCCGTTGAAAGCGACCGCGCAGATCCCGGGATGCGCGTCGAGCAACTGGTGGATCGTATTCGGCACCTCGCCGGCGATCGTCGAATCCGCGCTGGCAATGCGCTGAGCCACCCCGCAAACATCCCAGAGCGCGATCTGCCGCTGCGCCACGAAGGACAGCCGATCGGCGTAGCCCGGTGGCGGCGTCTCGCCGAACAAGGCGAACACGATCGGCCAGAACAGATTGCGCGGATGGGCGTAATATTCGCCGCGGCGGAGCGATTCTTCGCCTGGCAGCGTGCCCAGCACCAGCACACGCGAGCGCACGTCGACGATCGGCGGAAAGCTGCGTTTGGCGGGGAGGATGGCGGAGGTCAGTCGAGATAGCGCCCGAGCCGAACCGCGGTCTGGCCCTTGACCAGCCGTCGCGACGGCATGATCAGCACACAATTGTCGTAGGGCGTGCGCACCTCGCGGTCGCCGTCATGGCCGATCAGGGTGCCCTTTTGCGGCACCACTTCGAGACCGCGGTAATTGTCGGTGAATTCGAAACGGTCGCCGGTGATGGTCATGGCCTCGGTCACCTCGATGACACGCTGGCGCGGACGGGCGTCAAAGTCGGGACCGCCGAGCGCCGCCACGTCCTCGGGGATGACGCTGCCAACGGCGATCAGGAAGCGCAGCATTACATCGGTTGCGACCTCGGCGGCGCGCCGCTCCCAATGTTGGCCGCATTCGATCAACAGCGCCGTCTTGGCCGCGGCGGGATCGCCGAACCCGCCGTAGTCTCGCATCCGCGGCCCGGCGGCATGGCCGGCATCGCACATGATCAATTCGGGAATGCCGACCCGCCGGGCCAGCTCGCACGACCGCTCGAGCAACCCAGCCAGCATCAAGGGCGCGGTGGCGTGCTGCATCGAATGCAGGTCGAGCAGGAAATCTGCCGCGTCGACGATCGGGCGCAGCGCGCGGGCCCGCTCCAGTTCGATCGATTGGCGAGGCCCGTCGAGGGTCGCCGGGTGCCACAGGCGGTTGAAATCCTCGTCGACATAACGCGAGGCGATCGGATAGCGGGGGTCGAACTCGCGGTAGGCCGCGACATTGTTGAAGGCGAGCGTCAGCCGGCCGCGGCGCGGGCGCACGCCGGCGCGGAACAGCGTGTCAAGCGCGATGGCCCCGCAAATTTCGTTGCCATGCGTCAGCGCGGTGACCAGCACCTGCGGTCCGGGCTCACTTGCGGCGAAGGTGGTGACGTATTCGATACCGGTGTTGCCGGCCCGGTAGGGCTCGATATCGGGCGGGGTCAGCTCCACCATGTAGTTGAGGTCGGACACGGGCTTTCCTGTGATGCGCGAGGGGTGCCCATTTAGCACGCCCTGGCGCGTCGCGTCATCCGTCGCTGAAGGCGCGAGCGGTCAGCGGGCGAGATCGCTGACCAGCGAAAACGCCGCGATGTTGTTGGTGTCCTGGCCGCGATAGATCTGCAGGTTTTCGAGCACGCGTTGGACATAGATGCGCGTCTCGTTGAACGGGATCATCTCGATCCAGTCGACCATGCTGATGTCGCGGCCGCGCGGGTCGCCAAAGGCGTGCAGCCATTGTTGGACCCGGCCCGGGCCGGCGTTGTAGGCGGCGATCGCGAGCGGATAGGAGCCGCCGAAATCGTCGATCAGCTTTTCGATGTACGAACGGCCGAGCGTGACGTTGTAGACCCCGTCGGTGGTCAAGCGATCGAGCGAGAAGGGCAGCTGCAACTTGCCGGCCATACCCGCGGCGGTGGCCGGCATCAGCTGCATCAGCCCGCGCGCGCCGACCCGGCTCATCGCGTCGGGGGCGAAGGCGCTTTCCTGCCGCACGATCGCGAACAGCAGCGATCTCTCGGCCGATCCGCCGGTCGGCAGCACGGTCACCGGATAGCCGTGCACCATCAGCGGCGTCCCGGCCTCGATCGAGCGCTTCGCCACGCTGATCGCCAGATCGATCCGGCCGTGCGATTCGGCGAGCGAGGCCAGCATCGCAAAATCGACCGGCATCTTGGCGGCATCGGCCATCTGCAGCAGAAAATTCTTGGCGTGGTCGCGATCGCCCGCGGCAAACAACAGCTGGGCGGCACGGACCATCTCCTTGCCGTTGAAATGCTCCTGCTCGCCGCTGCTCGGTCGCGGTTCCGGCACCGGATGAGGCGGCGCATCCTTGCCGAGCTGATGCGCCGAGAGCTGGCCATAGAAGGTCGCCATATGTTCCGACCCGGCGGTGTACCACTTCGTCGCCAGCTCGGGCTTGCCCAATGCTTCGGCGGCCCGCCCGCCCCAATAGGCAGCCCGCGCCTTGCCGAAGGAGGTGCCGACCCGAGCGAGGATATGAGCAAAGTGGTCGAAAGCGAGGGCCGGATCCTTGCGGTAACGCAATGCGATATAGCCCGACAGGAATTCCGTCTCGGAATAGCCGTTGCCGTCGCTCATCCCGTGCTGCTGTACGAGGCGATAGGCGAGGTCGGCATTGCCCGTCGCGAGCAGTTGGCGTGCGACGAGTTGCCGCTCGCCCCACCACCCCTCGGGTCGCACCGGATCGTCGTTGTGGGCGAGCAGCAGCTGCGCTGCGGCTTCGTAATTGTTCTTTTTGCGGCGCCAGCGCGCTTCTTCGAAGGCGACCCCGGGATCCGAGCGCATTTGCGCCGGCACCTTGGCCAGCAGCGCTTCAGCATTGCCCGCCTCGCCGGCCAGCGCCAGCCGCGCTTCTGCCCCGAGGCGGTATTCGCCCGAGACCAGCGGCAGCATGTGGCGGGCGGCGTCGGTCAAGCCATCCCAGATCAGGCGATCGAGCCGCCGCTGGTGGTCCTCCGGCCGCATCAGTCCGTTGTAATGCACCAGGAAGCTGTGCTCGTCGGAGACGGTGAAATCGCCCTCGACCCAGGCCGCGCGCATGGCGGCGGTGCCGGCTTCGGTCTTGCCGCGGTTGAGCAGGATCTGGGCGGCGCGCGCCTTGCCGACGCCGCCGATCGGCGGATGCCGCTTGAGCCAGGCGGATACTGCATCGTCTCCCTCGGCGACCGACGCCTCTTCGGCGCGGCGCAGCAGCTTCTTCTGCAGCGGCCAATCCGCGTTCTGGTCGATGAAGCCGGCGACATCGGCAAAGCGGCCGCTCGGCGTGGGGCGGGTATAATCGAGCCAGCGGACAATCTTGAGCGGCAGACCGTCCTTGCTCTGGCCGGCCCGGAAATAGGCTTGCGCCCAGTCCCCGGTGCGGGCCGCCGCGATCACGGAAAGCGCCACACTATCGGGGTTGTCTTCGGCGTGGGCTAACGTGATAGTTGCGGCAAGACTGCCGAGGGCGACGAATAACAGGCGAAATACTGGTAACAACGCCGTCCGCTCCATGAATCATCGAAAACGATACTTTCTGTACGTGGTTTTTTGTTGGGCGGCAAGTTGTTGTGTAACGGTCGGTAACGGTTGATATCGCAAGCGGCTCGGCAACCAGCGGCGCATCGGTGCTGTTGAAGCTAGCGCCAGCGGGGACTATCGTTCGCATCGAGTGGCGGTCGAAGCCGGGAGGAAGCCATGTTCAAGGGGTCGCTTGTCGCGTTGATCACCCCGTTCCAGGGCGGCGCTGTCGATGAAACCGCATTTCAGGAACACGTCGCCTGGCAGATCGGCCAGGGAACCCACGGGTTAGTGCCGTGCGGCACGACCGGCGAATCGCCGGCGCTCGAATATGACGAGCAGGAGCGCCTGATCGCGCTCTGCGTCGAAGTCGCGAAGGGCCGGGCACCGGTCATCGCCGGCACCGGCTCGAATTCGACGGCGCATACGATCGCCGCGACGCGGGCCGCCAAGGCGGCCGGCGCCGATGCGGCGCTGATCGTCTGCCCCTATTACAACAAGCCGACGCAGGAGGGGCTCTACCAGCACTTCAAGGCAGTCCACGACGCCGTCGATTTGCCGATCGTGATCTACAACATTCCCGGCCGCTGCGCGGTCGACATGTCGAACGCGACAATGGCGCGCCTCGCCAAACTGCCCAACATCGTCGGGGTCAAGGACGCGACCAACGATCTTGCCCGCCCGCTCAAGATGCGGGTTGAGATCGGCGCCGAGTTCACGCTGCTGTCCGGCGAGGACGGCACCGCGGTCGCCTATCTCGCCCAGGGCGGCGACGGCGTTATCTCGGTCACCGCCAATGTCGCGCCGCGGCTCTGCTCCGAGATGCACGAGGCGTGGCAGAAGGGCGATGTCGCGACG
>WNFC01007364.1_pt1 | contig 12105 bp, 9 predicted proteins | sample 5400541 | NCBI WGS metagenome assembly WNFC01 (sample SAMN13153342, study PRJNA577476) | soil metagenome | isolation source: 120 cm saprolite under Douglas fir tree site 2 hole 2 replicate 1 | place: USA:California | collected 2015-04-18 | reverse complement strand
TTATTCAGCACGCGCAGCCTGGGGCGGCTGTCGACGCCAAGTTCCCGCAAAATCTTGTCGACTTCCTCGTCGAGTTCGTCGTGATGCGGATTGGAAACGTCACTCACGTGCAGAATCAAAGCGGCTTCCTGCACCTCTTCCAGCGTTGCGCGAAACGACGTCAGCAACCCTTTTGGCAGATCACGGATAAACCCGACGGTATCGGAAACCAGCACGCGGCGATTCGAGGGAAGCCGCAGCGCACGGATGGTGGGATCGAGCGTGGCGAACATCCTCGGGGAAACCAGCACCTCGGCGCGGCTCAGAGCATTGAACAACGTAGATTTGCCAGCGTTCGTGTAACCTACCAGCGCGATGGTCCCGAGAGGGACGGCATTGCGCGCCTCACGCCGCAGCGCCCGCTGTTTGCGGACGGCATCAATACTGGTCTGGATCTTGCGGACGCGATCGCGAATCCGACGGCGGTCGGTTTCGAGTTTCTTTTCACCGGGGCCGCGCACGCCTATGCGTCCCGCTCCGCTGCCCGCTCCACCCGCGCCACCGCCGCCGCTCTTGCCGCCGAGACGCGACATCGCAGTTCCCTTTCCCGTCAGGCGGGGCAGCATGTAATTCAATTGTGCCAATTCAACCTGCAGCTGGCCTTCGCGGCTCCGCGCATGACGCGCGAAAATATCGAGGATCAGTTGCGTGCGGTCGATCACGCGGCATTCCGTGGCTTCCTCGATGTTTCGTTGCTGCACGGGAGAGAGGTTGCTATCGAAAATGATCAGCGGCGCTTTGTGTGCCGTGGCTTCGGCGCGAATCTCATCCAGTTTGCCGCGGCCCACCAGCGTTGCGGGATCAGCGGCGTCACGCATTTGGAAGACGGTTCCGGCGATCTCCGCGCCTGCGCTGCGTGCCAGCTCCACCAACTCCAAAAGCGATTCGCGGCCCTGCTCGCCCGCCGGCATGCCGGGAAAGCGAGGAGCACGCTTCCATCCAACGCCTGCGAGCAAGGCGCGCTCTGCTGTCGGGACTTGATGTTGCGTTTTCGTCACTGCGGTCGGCCGGGAGTCATCGTGCGGGCTGGCGCATTTCTGGAAGGTTCACCCCTGAATACGATTATACGCTTCTCTCCCTCGCCCCGCGACCTGTCTCCAATCGCGTAGTCCCTGTGCTTCCCATATGCGCGCCGGATTTTCGGAATCTGTATTGCGCCTTCGGGGAAACTGCTTGAAAAATGGGACCGGGGGAACATTGACGTTTTCGTGCCTACGCGGACAAGCGTTACTTTGCGAAGGCGGCAATCTCGTGGGAAGATAGGTTTATGCAAAAACGCGTTATCACGGCAGTAAGTTTATTGACGGCTGGGATGATGCTGCTTGGGAATGCCCTGGCGCAGCAGATCCCGGCCGCGAAGGCTCAACAACCTCCCGCGGCGAAGGCGCAAGCGGCTTCCCCTGTTGGCGCTCAAAAGGCCCCTGCGGCCAAGACGGGACCAGCAACTAAGCCCAGAACCCAGAGCGTCCTGACGCTGAAGACGCAGAAAGACAAACTCAGTTATGCGCTCGGAATGAACCTCGGGAGCAACCTGCACAAGGAGAAGGTCGAAGTCGACCCGGCCATTGTTCTGCGGGGCCTGAAAGACGCTCTCGCTGCCGGCAAGATGCTCCTGACGGAAGATGAAGCGCGAGTCACGCTCACGCAACTGCAGACCGAAGTGCGTAGCAAACAGCAAGAGAAAATGAAAGTGGCCGGGGAAATGAACAAGAAGGAAGGCGTCGAGTTTCTGGCGGCGAATAAAAGCAAGGAAGGCATCGTCATTCTGCCCAGCGGTCTTCAGTACAAGATTCTGACGGAGGGTACGGGACCGAAGCCCACAGCCAGCGATACCGTCGTTTGCAACTATCGAGGCACGCTTATCTCCGGCGCGGAATTTGACAGCTCTTACAAACGCGGCCAGCCGGCGTCATTCCCGGTAAATGGAGTCATCAAGGGTTGGACGGAAGCTCTCCAACTGATGCCGGTAGGATCGAAATGGCAACTTTTTGTTCCAGCGGAGCTGGGTTACGGCGATCGCGGCGCTGGGGCGGACATCGGCCCCGGGGCGACACTTATTTTTGAGGTGGAGCTGCTCTCCATCCAGGGCAAGGACAAGCCAGAAGGCGCGCCAAAATAGGCCCGCGCAAAAAGCAAGTTTGCCGCTGGGTTAAGGTGAGCCGGCTTACAAGAAATTGGCCGGCTATCCCAGACCCTGTACATGAAGCCATTCGAGAATACCAGCCTGTACCGCGGCATCGTCGCCAAACCCTGAAAACCAGCGCACGCCCTGCTCCCTGCGAAACCAGGTGAGCTGGCGTTTGGCGTACCGCCGCGTGGCCTGCTGAATCGCTTCCCGCGCCACTTCCAATCTAATCTCGCCGCGGAGCACCGCGCGCAATTCGCGGTAGCCGATGAAATCAAATGGCTTCGAATCCTCGTTCAGGCCGCTATCGAGCAACGCTTGCACTTCGCGCATCCATCCTTGCTCCAGCATGGTGTCTATTCTGCTGTGGATGCGTTCGTTGAGCTTTTCGCGCGGCGGCATCAATCCGACCTTTAACACGTGCCAAGCTTCCAGCGGTGTCCGGCCAGCTCGAAGTACTTCGGAGACCGGCTTGCGCGTCAGCACGCAAACTTCGACTGCGCGGATTAGCTTCTGTTCGTCGGCGGGAGCGATTTTCTTGGCCGCTTCCGAGTCGAGCCGCTTCAGGATTCGATGCAGATGGCCGGGCGGGTGCTCTTCAACGCTCGCGCGCAGCCGCTTGCGCAATTCTTCCGAGCGCTGCGGAACGTCCGCGAGACCTTCGAGCAGCGCGCGCAAATACAATCCCGTGCCGGCGGTGAATATCGGCAGCCGATTCCGCTGCCGCAAGCCGTCCAGAACAGTCAAGGCCAATTGGCGGTATCGGCCCGCGGTCGCTTCCTCCTGCGGGCTGAGGACATCCATCAGGTGATGCGGAATGCCGCGGCGTTCGGAGGGGCTGGGTTTTGCGGTGCCAATATCAAAGCCGCAATAGAGCTGCGTCGAATCGCAGACCACAGCTTCCCCGCCGAGCCGCTCCGCGAGCTTCACGCCGAGCGTCGACTTTCCCGAAGCCGTGGGGCCAACAACAACAACGAGAGGCAGGAGCGTTTTGTTTTTACTCATCGAAAGAGGAGATGCCGCGCCCGAACAAAGAGAAAAATAAGCACGAAAAGTGCGAGGAGAAGACTGCCCAGAACTCGTTGGCGCGGGAGTTTCATTATTGTTGATTGAAGTCTGCCGGCAGACTGTTGTAGTAGTACCTGTAACGCAATTCGATATAGGGGCCCTTGAATTGGGGAGGCAAAGGCTCAAAAGGATTTGACGCGCGCACGGAGGAATAAGCGGCCCGATCCAGTGGTTCTTTCCCGGAGTTGCGCTCGATTACTGGTTCGTCGGATGGCACGCTACCGTCGCGATTGATCCTGAAGGTGAGAAAGACGATGCCTTTCTCACCAAGTTCGACCGACCCGGGCATCACAGAAAACCAATTGCGTTTCACCGTTACGTACACGCGGTGGAGATAATCGTTAAAATCCACGCCCTCATCGGGCGTCAGCATTTCAATGCCACCGTAAGCGGTGCCGCCACCGCCGCCGCCCCTTGTACCGCCTCCCGGGAGCTGGCCGCCGCCGCCGATCGCGCGGGGACCGGAAGGCCGTGATCCTTTCAAGATGTCTTGAATACTCTGGCTGGGTGAACGATCTTTCGGAAATTGCAATTTGGCTTGGGGCTGCGGGGTGTCCGGCGCTTCGAGTTTTAGCGCGGGCTTTGGAGCATCTGCTTTGGGCGTTGGCGCGCTGGGCTGTGGGTCCGGCTGAACATCGTTCGGCTTGGGCACCGGAGCGTTCGGCAGCTCTTTCGCCGGACGTTCCGGCTGAGGCGCCGGCGTTGGAGCGATCGGCGGCGCAACTTCACGCAACACGCGAGGATCAACGTGCACTTTGGGTACTGGTTGAACCGGACGCGTCGATGGCCTTAGCGATTCCAACGCTCCCGGAGGAAGCAGCACTACCATTTGCCTTTGCGCGAGTTCCATTTCGGCCTGGGTCGGCTCATGCGGCGGGAACAGCTTCGATTGCAACAAAATCAAGGTAATCAACAGGGAGTAAGCCAACAAAAGCCGCATGGTGACTTGCCAGCGGGCCTTTGCTCTTTCCTCCTTATGCTCGGGAACGGTCAGATTGACTTCGCCGGTAATGAAAATATTAGGGTCGACGAGGTCTTCCGGAACATGCAGCGGATACGAGCTCATTTCCGGCGGGGCGGCGCCCACTGGCACGGCGACACGCTCGTCCATGTCCGTCGGTTGTACCGGTGTCGAAAGGTCCTCCCTGACGCCATACGCTTCGCGATTCACATCACGGGGCACGACCACGCGCGCCACAATGGACTCAAGCGGCAGATTCGTAGGGATCGTCGAGTGCCCGTCCAACTGCACGATGGGCAGCATCGCCGGCACCAGCGTGCGCGTATCCATGGTGGTGGGACGGCGGCGCTGCGTTGGCGTATCCATTGCAGCGGGCGGTCGAGCATCTATCGGAACCAGAATCCGCGAAATCATCTTGTTTTGTCGTGTGTGGCGAAAACGTCCAAGCCAGCCGCTTTGCAATCGCCCATAGCGCCGGCCGACTGACGGCCGCCTAAGAGATTGACGCGCGCGGCGTGCTCTTGGATGCTTGCCATTACGCGGACTGCCAATTCGAGCGCCGCGCGCCCTGCTGCTCCGTTCGTGCGCGGCTCCTTGCGCGAGCGTACGGCATCAACGAACGCTTCGAGCTCCGCGTGCAACGGCTCGACCGCGGGTGCATTCAGCTTCTCAAATCCAAACTCAGGCTGCGGACCGGGCTTCTTCACGCCGATACGCAGGGCATCGCGCCGCGCATAATCCAGCGAAATGTACTCGTGCTGCTGGAAAAAGCGCATCTTGCGCACGCGTTCGGTGGAAACCCGGCTGGCGGTGATATTGGCAACGGCCCCGCCTGTAAATTCCAGGCGCGCATGCGCGATGTCGACTTTGTCCGTCAGGACGGGAATCCCAACAGCTTTGACTTCCGCCACCGGTTCATCGACCAGCGCCAGCAAAATGTCCAGATCGTGAATCATCAAATCGTAAATCACGTCCACGTCGAGGCTGCGTGGCGTAAAGACTCCCAATCGATGCACTTCGAAAAACAGCGGCCTGTTCAGGATCGGCTCAACCGCAATCACGGCAGGATTGAAGCGTTCGACGTGGCCCACCTGCAGAATCCGTCCGTTTTTCCTGGCCGCATGGAGCAGCGCATCGGCCTCCACGAGATTCACGGCCATGGGCTTCTCAACAAGAACGTCGAGTCCCATTTCCAGCAGACGGCAGCCTACATCCGCATGCGCGACCGTCGGGACGGCCACGCTCGCAGCGTCCGCGCGCCCGCGCAGTTCATCGAGACTCTTCAAGACTTGCGTCTGAAATTCCGCAGCAATGGCGGCGCCACGTTCTTGATTCTGGTCGAAGACGCCAACGAGTTCCGCGCCTTCAAGCTCACGGTACACACGCGCGTGGTTGCGCCCAAATTCGCCTGTACCAACCACGGCGACACGAATCCTCTTCGACTGTCCGGCCGCCGCGTTCATTCTTCGTTCATTCCCTTCGAAGCGTGATTTGGTTCCGGCTCGGCGAGCGAAGGGAATGCCTGAATCGCAATTCCCGCTCCATCCGCCAATTCGATCAGTCTTGCGCGGTCAAAAAGAAGTGTCCGCCCGGCATCTACTGCGAGAGCGGTCGCACCCGCACCCCGCATCTGTTCGATGGTCGGCAAACCGACCACGGGTACATCAAAGCGCATATCCTGGCCTGGCTTGCTGACCTTAACTACCACCAGCGGCTTTCCACCCGTGATTCGGGCGGCGCGTGCGATGGTCTCATCGGTGCCTTCCATTGCCTCCACGGCGACGCAAGCGCGATCCGCGATCACCACGGTTTGTCCGACGTCCATGCTTGCGATTTGCCTGGCCACGCCCAGCCCATATGCAATGTCATCCGCTTCGTGCTCATTCGGGGCGCGCCGCGTGAGCACACCAGCTTCGGGCACCAGCGGCTTAAGGAACAGCGTCGAATCCACCAGGCGGATACCTTCCTCTTCCAGCACGCGAGCGACTGCACCGATCAGTGCATCCGTATTCTTTCGCGGCAGCGAGAACAGCAGCTTCGCCAGTTTCCAGTCCGGGCGGATGGCACTAAAAATTTTGTTGTGTTTCACCTGCCCGGCCATGACCGCCTGCTTCACGCCTTCCTGATGCATCAAGTCAATGGTCTTGCTCAACTCGCCGAGGCTCACCCAGTGCAGTCGTGTGGAAAGTTTTTCCAGCTCCGGCGATGCTTCTTCCTTCAGCGCAATCACCGTCATGTCGATTCCCAGGCTGTGCGCACCCTCCAGCACCAGGAACGGAAAGCGCCCGTTTCCGGCGATGAGTCCCCAGCCCGTCGTGTTGGTGCTCGCGTCCAGCATGAAATCAGCAGTCAGGAGTTACTTCACGATGCCGCGCTCGGCGCTCTCAATGAATTTGATCAATTCCTGCACATCGGCGGAATCGCCCAGCGATTTCCGCATTTCGGCAAGCGCCTGCGAGGTATTCAGCTTCGCGCGCAAGAGCAAACGATAGGCACGCTTCAAGGCCTGCAAACGCTCCGGCGAAAATCCTTTGCGTTCCAGGCCGATGGCATTAATACCAAAGCTTTTCGTCTCGCGTTCGGTGACGATTTTGGAAAACGGCGGCACATCCTGCGTAATCACCGTCGAAGCGCCGATGTACGCGTAGCGGCCGATCCGGCAAAACTGATGCACGGGACAAAACGCGCCAATCGTCGCGAAATCCTCCACCGTGACGTGTCCCGCGAGGGTCGCGCCGTTCACAAACAGGGTGTCGCTGCCGATCGAGCAATCGTGTCCGATGTGCGAATACGCCAGAAGAAAATTGCCATCTCCCAGGGAAGTTTTACCGCCGCCTTTTCGCGTGCCGCGGCTGACGGTGACGTATTCGCGGAAAATGTTGCCGTCGCCCGCCACCATCTCGGTGCGCTCACCTCGAAAGGAATAATCCTGCGGGTCGCCGCCGATCGCGCTGAACGAATAGAACGTATTGTTCTTGCCGAACTTCGAAGGTCCCCCCACCATCGCGTGCCCTTGCAACACACAGCCGTCGCCCAATTCCACATCTTCACCAACCACAGCGTACGGGCCGATCTTTACACCCTCTCCAAGCTTTGCGCTCGCCGCCACCACTGCCTGCGGATGAATTTCGCGCTTCGTCATTTCGCGCGTTCTTCGGACTTGCCCGGCGGCTCGCGATCGATCATCTTGCACATCACCGTGCCTTCCGCCGCCAATTGCCCGTTCACCGTTGCTTTGCCTTCCAGTTTGCAGAAGTCGCCACGCCAGTTAAGGACGTTGACTTCGATGCGCAGTTGATCTCCAGGCACCACGGGACGCCGGAATCGCGCGCCATCGACGGCCACAAAATAGAGCAGTTTCTTGTCGCGGTCCGGAATATCCATCAACAGCAGAAGCCCACCCGTCTGCGCCACCGCCTCAAGAATCAAGACGCCTGGCATCACCGGCTTGCCGGGAAAATGCCCCTGAAAGTAGTACTCATTGATCGAAACATTCTTGATGCCAACGATGCGCTTGAGGCGTTCCACCTCGACGATCGCGTCCACCATGAGGAATGGATAACGATGCGGCAGCAGTTTCTGGATTTCCACGACGTCCATTATCATTCGCGCTCTCCGTCGCCGCAGACCCCTTCAGTGGCGCCTGGCCCTTCCCCGGCAAACTTCTAATTATATGCGAACCCCCGCCCTCCGCGATACGCGCTCTTACGCTGTGGCCGCGGTCTTCAGACCGCGGGGGGTTCTTCGCCGCGATAGATTCTGCTTGATTGCTCTGGTCGCCACGCATTGATAGCATCTCCGCACCATGCCGGATTCCCATCTCCCCAGGAAGTTCTTGCGTCTCCTGAAGCCGCGCCTCCCGCAGATGCTCGCGGCGCTGCGCCGGTTCGTGAATGCGGAATCACCCAGCCTGGAAAAAACCGCCGCCGATCGTTGCTGTGGCGTCATCGCCGAAGAATGGAATAAGCACGGCGCGCGCGTGGAGCGAATCTCGCAGAAGCATCGTGGCGGTCTTCTCCGTATCACTCATGCGCCGGGCAAATCTCGTCCCTCGGGCCAACTCCTGGTCCTGGGCCACTACGATACGGTTTACTCGACCGGAACACTCGCCAGGATGCCTTTCCGGCTGGAAGGTGGCAAAGCTTACGGCCCGGGAACCTTTGACATGAAGGCCGGCATCGTTCAGGCGCTTTTCGCGCTGCAAGCCCTTCAGCACGCGGAAATACATCTTCGCAAACGCCTCGTCTTCCTCTGGACTTCTGACGAGGAGATCGGCAGCGAATCCTCGCGCAAATTCTTCGAAGCGGAAGCACGCCGCAGCGATGCCGTCTTCGTCCTTGAGCCTGCCTTCGGCCCACGCGGACTGCTGAAGACGGCGCGCAAGGGAGTCGGAGAAGCCGAATTGATCGTGCATGGCCGCGCCTCGCACGCGGGTCTCGCACCACAAGAAGGTATCAACGCCATTCACGAACTGGCGCGGCAGCTCGCGCGCATCGAAGGATGGAATGATTTTCGCCGTGGCGTCACCATCAACGCCGGCATCATCGAAGGCGGCACGCGCACGAACGTAATTCCCGAACGCGCCCGCGCCGTTCTTGACCTGCGGGCCTTGGGGATTTCCGACATGCGCGGCATGGAACGCCGCCTGCACGCTCTGCGACCATTTCACCAGGGAGCCCGCCTTGAAATCACCGGCGGCTTCCGCCGCCCGCCGCTCGAACGCAAAATGAGCGTATCGCTCTTCGCCCACGCCAAATTACTCGCGAAGCAAATGATTCTCTCCTTGGGCGAATGCACCGTCGGCGGTGGCTCGGATGGAAATTTCACCGCCACGCTCGGTATCCCCACGCTCGACGGCCTCGGCGCCGTCGGCGACGGCGCTCATTCTTCGCACGAGCACATTCTCATCCACACGATGCCGGCTCGCGCGGCCCTGTTAGCCGCTCTTCTTGCCACTGCCTAGCGATGTGAACCCGCAGAAAACAAACAATGATGTTGGGGAGAGAGGAAGTAAATGCCGCGCGAGGGATCAGCGTCCGTAGGTCTTCCGCAGATACTCGGCAGTGGATTGCATCACGTCGTTGTAATCGCCGTGCAGCACTTCGCGCAGCGTCGCCTCAGTGGTCATTCCCGCACCGATGCGGTCGAGAATTCGCTCAATATCGCCCATCCCATTGGCCTGCACGATGTATTCGATGTTGGCCAGCGCCCAGGCATACGCATAGCGCGCTGTTTCCCCGCCCATATTCAGCCACGAGCCTTCGAGCCGGCCAAGAGGAGCCGAGTGCCCTTCGCTGTAGATCTGCGCCGTCACCGCAGCATTTTCACCGCTGCGCTGTCCTTCCATCCACTGCGCCAACCCCTCTTGAATCCACGTGGGCGCATGTCCGTGTGTCTTCTGCTGGATAAAGCTGTGCGTCAATTCATGCTTCAGGACCCGCGACAACTCCTGGTCCACCCCGGTCAATCCCTGCACCGGCACGCGAATGCGGCCGTCATTCAGCGCGCCCGCCCATCCGGGAGCCTTGGTTATGTCCGCAAACGCTTCTTGCGTGTACAAGATCACGCCGATGGAATCCGGCGGCGAATAGTTCAGTGCGGATTCGATGGCGGAAAAGTGCATCTCCAGCGTGCGCAAAACATCCCGCGCCAGTGCCGGCGCGGCTGCTCCGCTGTAACGCAAAGTAAAATGGCTGCTCTCGTTTTCCTTGTAACTCTCTTCTTCCTTCTTGTCACGTTGCGCCTTGTCCAGGGCCGCTCGCACCTCCGCATCCGGCCGCAAGGCGAGCGCCTTCTTCCATTCCGCGACGGCCTGGTCCAGCTTGTTCATGCCGTAGTAAGCCCAGCCCTCGAGTTTTGCGACATCCGGATTGTCGGGAGCCACGCGCCTCGCGCGTTCCAGGTATTCGAGCGACTGTTTGTATTCGCTCCGGCGAAGATGGACGTAGGCCACGTCCATCAGCAGCGCCGGCTCTTCCGGGGCGTAGACCAGCGCGGTGCGCTCGTCGGCCAGGGCGTGTTCCAAATCGCCGTGTGATATCTCGAAAGATGCCGCCACGTGATGCCCCATGGCGGCGTTGAAGTTGGCCTGCTTCGTTCCCCCTCGCGCTTCACCCTCGAGCTTGGCGATATAGGGGCGGTCGATCACGCCATCGTGTACCGCTGCACGCTCAATCGCATCGCTGTCCCCGCCACTGATCGGTTGTGCTGCCGGCGGGGCAATGTCCAGGTTCGCGGCATCGGCCCCCGGCGAACCGGCCATCGGCAGCGCACCACCTTTCTCAATATGATCGACGATGGATTTCGGCAGGCTCAATTCGCCGGCGGAGGTCAGATACTTCACCTTGTCGCCTTCTTCGACAGCGCTCAGAGCGACGATGCGCCGGCCGTTCTTCAGGACAATCGTATCCGCCGCTGCCCGGCCGCTCACGGAAAGGAGCGCGACGCCCAGCAAAACTGTACGAATTCTGGAAACTGAAATCATACCCCGCGTCTTTCCATCTTAAACCGCAGCCGCGGGTCTCAGCGGTCAGCCTTGTTCCCTCATGCCGAATGTGACTACACTTCTTGGATGAGGGTGCGGGAAGTCTTTTTCGCGTTGTGGTGTCTCCTGGCGCCAGCGGTCCTTCCGACCTCGGAGAAATCACCGCATGAATTGTATGATGCGATCAAGGCGCTGCGCATCGACACCTCAAATGTCTATCGCATCGCTCCCGCGAATCACATCCAGTTGCGCCGCGGCGACGCGGTTCTCTCCTTTGACGAAGGTACGGTCACCTTTTTCTCCCCGCTCGATGGGCAGATTAGCGGCGCCGTCTTTTCCGGGCGCGGCCACGTTCTGGCCGCCCCGCGCGATCCGGTCGAAAAACAGCAGATGGGGCGTTTTCTCGGCGCTCCCGTGCTCGATCAGGAATTCATCAACGGTTATCTCCGCTTCACGGACGACACCGCCGGCGAACTTCTCCGCCAATTCAGCGCCGCCAATCTTGCGGTTCAGACGGATGCTTCCGTCGGAGCGCAATGGGATGCCGCCCTAACTCAGCTCAATCCCAGCTACACCCTGCGTATTCTCTTTGATCGGCTGTCGCCCAACCCCAAGCCCTGCTTTTACGCCGGGCTTGAAGGCGCGGCCACCGGTCCGTTCGATGTTGTGCTTGACGCTCAACGTGACGAGCAATTCCTCCTCGGGCAAGTTCACAAAGCCGGCGGCAAAACTTTTTACGATGTCTGGACCTCGCATCGAGTTCCAGACTCTCCCGTTCTTCCAGCGGCTTTTCGCGCTTTGCACTACTCCATTGAGGCATCGATTTCTCCCAATAACTCGCTGGATGCCAACGCCAGCGTACGTTTGCGCGCGGAAACCGGAACGGAACGCGTTCTCGCTTTCCAGCTTTCCCGGGCTCTAACGATCGACAGCGTCACCGGCGACCACAATGAATCCCTCCCCTTTTTTCAAAATGAGGGCATGAGCCTCCAGGAGCGCAGCGCGCGCGGCAACGACTATCTAAATGTTGTCCTTCTGCAAATCCCGGCGGACCATCAGGAATTCACGCTTCATTTTCATTACCGGGGCAACGTCATCGAGGACGCAGGAAACGGCGTGCTATTTGTCGGCGCGAGAGAAAGCTGGTACCCGCACCTTGGGGATAGCTCGGAATTTTCTTCCTATGACATTCTTCTGCGCTGGCCGCGCAAGCTTCGCTTGATCGCCACCGGCTCCAAACTCGAAGAGCACGAGGAAGGAGAATTCCGCGCTGGCCATTGGAAGACGGAGAAGCCCATGTCCGTGGCAGGCTTTAATCTTGGCGAATACGCCTCGGCCTCCGTCGCCTCCGGGGCCCATTCCATCGATGTCTACGCCAATCGTGAACTCGAGGAAGATCTCCGGAAGCGCCTGTCCGCTCCGGACGCG
>WNFC01014554.1_pt1 | contig 12107 bp, 10 predicted proteins | sample 5400541 | NCBI WGS metagenome assembly WNFC01 (sample SAMN13153342, study PRJNA577476) | soil metagenome | isolation source: 120 cm saprolite under Douglas fir tree site 2 hole 2 replicate 1 | place: USA:California | collected 2015-04-18 | reverse complement strand
ATTGCGCACAAAAGCGGGAATTGTAAAAGAGTGTGTAAGCGGATGAAAAGAAACGTATTAAACCCAAAAGACAACGAAATGAGCTGCCAGAAAGTAGCGGGAGCGCAGGAAACACTCGCGGCGCAAGCTTACCTACCAACAATTATACCCGAGAATAACTAAGAGTCAAACAAAAACACAGATCGGAGGCCGAGGACGCCGGAATTGGTGGAATCCGGTAGATGGGAAGGGATGAAGGCGGCTGAGGGGCGAAAGCGTGGGCAGGTGCTGGTCCTGGCGATGCGAAGTATCTGAAAAAACGCTGCATTAAATCGAAACAACTTGGCTTGACATACTCGGGCAACCTGGTCTAAAAGCTACCTCCACGATAGATTCAGTGGAGTGGTGGGTAAGGTTGCCCGGGGGCTCATTTACATCTTAAGGGGACTGAGCCGGCGGTCAGGCGAAGTGCTTTCTTGTTCGTCTGGCGCCTTCCATCTGCGTTTGGTTTGATCATCAATCATGGTGTGCGAAAGGAGCAGTCTATGCAGTGGTCTGCAGTGAGGCGCAATCTTTTGGTTAGCTGTGTCGCATTCCTATTTGCGGTTATCGGAGCGGTGGCTCAGACCGGTACGACATCGTTGAGGGGCACGGTTACAGATAAAACGGGGGCGACGATTGTCGGCGCGAAAGTGACCGTCAGCAATGCGGCGCAGGGGTTGCATCGCGAAACTGCCGCGGATGGCTCCGGCGCATACGAATTCCTCGCGCTCCCTCCGGGCAATTATTCATTGACGGTTGAATCAAAGGGATTCAGAAAATTCGAGCAGAAAAACTTGCAATTGCTAGTCAACCTGCCGTCCACCGTCAACGCCACGCTCGATGTGGGCTCGACCTCAGAGATCGTCGAAGTTTCGGCGCAGACCGTGGCCCTCAACACCACGGATGCATCGCTGGGCAGCGCGTTTAGCGAAAACCAAGTCAAGGAGCTTCCGTTGGAGGCTGGTAACGTTCCGGAATTGCTTTCACTGCAAGCCGGTGTAGCGTACACGGGTAACCGTCCGGACAACAATAAGGATACAGATACGCGGAGCGGCGCCGTGAATGGCGCGCGAAGCGACCAAAGCAACATCACGCTGGATGGCGTGGACGTCAACTCTGATCTCAAAGGATACGCTTTCACTTCCGTCCTGCCCATCACCCAGGATTCCGTACAGGAATTCCGCGTGACCACCTCGAACTACAACGCGGACGAGGGGCGCTCTTCCGGAGCACAGGTCTCCCTGGTGACCAAGAGTGGCACGAACAATTTCCATGGCTCGCTTTTCGAGTCGCATCGCAACACGATCACCAGCGCCAATGATTACTTCATCAAGCTGGCTGAATTACAGGGTGGTCAACCCAACACGCCGCCCAAGCTGCTCCGAAACAATTACGGCGGCTCCCTGGGTGGACCGATCAAGAAAGATCGTCTGTTCTTCTTTGTCAATTATGAAGGCCACCGCCAGCGCGAAGCGCAAAGCGTGGTGCGTATAGTGCCCAGCGCGGCGTTGCAGGATGGCGTGATCACATATCCGTGTGCGGATCCAACGCAGTGCCCAGGAGGAACCGTTCAGGGGCTCACCAGTTCTCATACGATTGCCGCTGGCAATTTTGGTTTGACGCCATCCCAGATCAAAGGTATGGATCCCCAGGGCATAGGGGTCAGCCAAAATGTCATGATTCCGTATTTGCAGTCCTTTGCTAAGTTTATTCCTAATGACAACTCGGTGTCTTTTGGCGTGGTGCGCTGCGTAACGACACGAACGGCGGTGTGCCCTATCTGCCGGGTGGCGGCCCCGAGGTTGCACAGGTGGACTACAGCAAAGGATTTTCGGTGGGTTACGCCGCCGTGCTGCGGCCAACGCTCGTGAACAACTTCCGCTGGGGCTATACGCGGCAGAGCTTTGGCCAGATTGGCAACCATACGGCGGATATCATATATTTCCGCGGCCTCAACGATGACAGCTCGCCGAACAATGCCAGCCTGGCAGTTACCAGCACGAACAGCTTCCAGGTACCCGTTCACAATTTTGTGGATGACCTCTCCTGGATCAAGGGAAAGCACACGCTCCAGTTCGGCGGAAACTTCAGCTTCTTGCGCAACCCGACGTCGAACAATAGTGGATCTTTCAGTTCTGCTTCAGACAACCCTTCCTGGCTCGATACGGCTGCTATGGCGAACACCGGGGCCCCGGGTCACTTCGATCCGGCGTTTGAGGGTTTTCCGGCAGTGGACAGCGGCTTCGGCAACAACTACGACTACCCGATGGGGGCACTCATCGGAATGGTCACTCAAGTCAATGCTCATTACAATTCCACAAAGAGTGGTGGCACACTTCCCGATGGAGCGCCCGTGCAGCGCCGGTTTGCGGCGGACAGCTGGGAGATGTATGCGCAGGACTCTTGGAAGGCCAAATCGAACTTAACCATAACGTTCGGACTCCGCTACTCGCTCTTCTCACCTCCTTGGGAGACCAACGGCCTACAGGTCGTTCCCAACGTGGGCTTGAGCGATTTTTTCAAGGCTCGAACACAGGATATGCTTCAGGGCCTGCCTGCAAGTGCGGCTCCCCGTCTTAGTTTTGATTTGGGTGGTCCCGCCAATGGAAAACCGGGTTTCTACAACTGGGACCTGAAAGACTTTGGTCCCCACTTCGCAGCGGCTTGGTCACCGCGAGCCCATTCGGGTTTGCTGAAATCACTCTTAGGAGAGGGGGACAAAACGACGGTTCGGGCTGGTTTTGGAATGGTCTACGACCGGCTTGGCCCCGCGCTGCTAGCCACGTTCGACCGGTCTGGTTCGTTCGGTATGTCCACGGCGCTCACCAACACGGGTGGTCTCGAGACCCCTGGAACCGCCCCGCGAATCGCAGGCCTTACGGGTAACTCCAACCTCCCGACGACGGACCTTACGGGTAGGAGGCTCTACGCTCTGTGCCCCACGTGCGGCACTTTTCCGCAGAACTTTCCCAGCGGCTTGAACGGTGATACCGGATCCTATGCCGTTTACTTCGGCATGGACAACAAGTTGAAAACTCCTTATTCCTATACTTTGGACCTGTCGATTGGGCGAGATCTCGGCCATGGCCTGACGCTGGAAGCCTCCTATGTGGGTCGCCTCTCTCATCGGCTGTTGTCACAGTTCGATGTTGCCTCGCCTCTAGATCTGGTCGACCCAAAAACGAAGGTCAACTACTTTACGGCAGTAACGGCGTTGGCCAAATTGTATAGACAAGGCGTTCCTACAAGTTCCATCACCCCTGCCATGGTCGGTCCAACAGCTTCCTATTGGTATGACATGATTCAGCCCTTGCCGGCGAGTAATCCAGGGCAGGCCCAGGCGCCGTCGTATAGCCTGTTCACCCAGAGCACTCCAACCAACCACGTCGGAACCACCGATGCCTTGCAAGCAGCCTATGACCTTTTTTCCTTCTTCACCTTTAATGAGACAACTGCACTACAAGGCCTTGATCAGGGCTGGGGCCTCTTCGATCCTAACTCTTATGATCCTAATGGAAGTCCCACCGTCAGCTACTTTGCGAAAGGTGGTCCGTACAGCTTTGTAGACCCGCAATTCGCCGCCCTGTATGCGTGGCGCTCGGTTGGTACGGCCAGTTATCACGCATTGCAGGTCAATTTGAAGAAGCGCATGTCCCACGGGGTGCAATTCGACTTCAATTATACATTCTCGAAGTCGATTGATATCTCCTCGGACGCTAATCGCATTACAGACGAGGGCGGACTCGGAGGCCAGGTAATCAAGGCTTGGGACCCCAATTCCCTCCGCGCCGCTTCGGACTTTGATTTGAGGCATCAGATCAATGCCAACTGGATCGCGGAACTTCCCTTCGGCAAAGGCAAGTGGCTCGGCAAGGAAGCGCATGGCGCGCTCGAAGCACTCATCGGCGGCTGGCAGCTCTCGGGCCTCGCCCGCTGGACAAGTGGGTTCCCGATTGGTGCCAGCAACGGCGCTCAGTGGCCGACGAACTGGGAGCTATCAGGCTACGCGACCCAGATTGGACCAGTAAAGACTGCAGGTGCGGTTAAGAATCCGGATGGCAGTGTCAACCTGTTCGGGAACGCCACCGCAGTCGGCGCAGCGTTCAACGCGTTCCAGGCTGACTTCCCGGGCCAGGTCGGAAACCGCAACAACCTCCGCGGTGACGGTTTCGCCGGCTTGGATCTCGGCCTCAGTAAGCGCTGGAAGATGCCGTACAGCGAGTCTCACAGCCTGCAGTTCCGTTGGGAAGTTTTCAATGCACTGAACCTGACTCGGTTCGATGTGCAGAGCCTGAGTCTCTCTCTCACCAATTCCAGCAGCTTTGGAAATTACACTGGATTGCTGACAAATCCGCGCTCCATGCAGTTCGCATTGCGCTACGAGTTCTAACCAGGTTTGGCTATCGTTTGAGGACCGCCGGGAAGCGAAAGCTTGCCGGCGGTTTCGTATTGGCGAGCATAGCTACGGTACGCGGAATTTGAAGCGATCGGCGCTCTCCGCCGAGTTTGGTACGGATCATTCTCCGGGACTTTCCTTGCTTCGTTCAAGGTGCCATAATGCGATTGAAAGACTTGGGCGAAAGGAGTACGCCCATGAGCATTTCTGCACGATTGAAAGCCTTCCTGGATCAGAATCAGGTTCCATTCGAATCGATGGCTCACTCACCCGCGTACACGGCCCAGGGTGCGGCGGCGATGATGCAAATCTCGGGAAAAGAGCTGGCCAAGACCGTGGTGCTGCGAGCGGGTGAAAATGGTGAAGAAACGATCCTAGCGGTTCTGCCCGGGCCGCGGCACGTGAAACTGGACAAATTGGCGGCGGTAATAGGAAAGCCGGTGCGCCTGGCAACCGAGGTGGAGTTCAGCAGTCTTTTCCCCGATTGTGAACTCGGGGCAATGCCACCCTTCGGATCTTTGTACGGGCTGCCGGTGTATGTGGATGAATCGCTGGCGAAAGACGAGCAAATTGTATTCAACGCGGGGACGCACCGCGATGCGGTGCGTCTACGTTTCGACGACTTTGCTCGCCTGGCGAAGCCAAAACTCTGTTCGTTTGCTTGACGGGCTGGCTGGCTGGAAGAATCTGAGCCGGAGGGACGAAACCTCAAGGTGTATCGTGTCGCAGCGCGGCATGGTCGACCACGCTGGTGATCCGGTCTAGCCGCCGAAGTGGAGCTATGTTAATCTGATGCTCTGGCTTAGGTGGAAAGTATGCGCCTGAGCTTATCGGTCGGGGCGTAGCGCAGCCTGGCTAGCGCGCCTGGTTCGGGACCAGGAGGTCGATGGTTCAAATCCATTCGCCCCGACCATTTTATCTCCCGCTCTCATATAGACTTACACTGCAACGGCGTCTTGCTCTTCAACGCGCAAAACTTGTCCCGACTTGTCAATCATCGCCTGCTGTTTGTTGGTGGGATTAGCTCACCCCGCTGCTCTGGCAAACATGGAATTCTCATTTTCGTTGGGAAGAGGAACTTGTGCTCCGTGTTGAATTGGATAGCTCAAGCGATTCGCAGCAACCTTTTGAAGGACTTCAGGTAGGGCGCAACGCTTTACGAGCCACCGATTGCACCAAAACTTGGACAGGAGTGAAGTTCTCAAGGCAGATTTGCGCTGGGGGATGATGTATCGGGGCCGCTCCTCGAGCCCTAAGAGGAGTGAACGGAAGTTCTCCGCGAGCGGAATACCGTACACGATTCGTTTGTTTCCGTGCCGGAGTAACACTTCGCTGGGCAAGTCCAGTAAGTCCAAGACCTCTCTCATTTTCCTCATTAGGGGAGCCTTCTCCGAAGATGCTGTTCACTTTTCGTCCATTCTTGGAACGTCCCAATAGGGCATCGGTCATCCGGACAGTTTCTTTGCTGAAGTGAAAGGAGCCGAATCCTTCGCTAGTTCCTAATTCTTGGTAAGCAATCGCCTGAGAAGGGGAACCTCCGAGAGAGGCGGCGGGTACCTTGATTCCATTGTATTGGCTGGATCCTTTTCCATACAGACTCGTGGTGCAGAGAAGTACGAGTTTGGGATCCCTTTGCACTCTCTTTCCCTTCATCGCGGACGCAATGACGCTTACTTGGCGGCGATAGCGCTCCGCGTAATATTTAACGATTTCCGGACTGCAGAGTAGCAAACACGCAAGCTTACCGCCGAGAAGAGCGTTGTACGGAGCAATCGCACCACACACGATGATGTCCATCATACTGATGCCGACTCGCTCTGCCTTGACGATACGGACGAGTTGCGAAATGGCGCGTTGGATTGTCGGTGTCTCAACCGTCGACCGAAAGTGCTTGCCTCTCCGTCGAGAGATACGAGTTTCGTTGAAGGACTTGCGAACCGACAACAAAATCGCGAGTTGCTTGCAACGTTTGCTCCGGAAAAGCGGCGTCCGCGCCATCGCGGTCCAGTCAGCGGCACCAGTCCCAGAGGTGTTCCTCTTATGAGCTGCTGCCTGGGGGTACTTGCGATGCAATTCAATGGCTCGTTCGCTCTCACGGCGGAGACGCGCAATTAGTTCGTCCGACGGATTTGTTAGATCGGCTGCTCTCAAAACGCGGTCCTTCAGCAGGTCCTTCTTGTAAATGGCACTGCTGATCGCGAGCACGAGGCCAAACTTCGAGAATTGGGCTTGACTCTGGACTATACTCCAGGGTGTAGCTTCTACAGAGGAGCCAAAGTAATGCAAATTGGCATCGTCGCGAAAAAGATCGGTCTTAGCGTTGACGCGATTCGCTTTTACGAGCGCAACGCCTTGCTGCCGCAGCCTCCTAGGACGGAAGGGGGCTTTCGTCAGTACGACGAGAACGACGTCGAGACGTTGGCTTTTATCCGCCGCGTACAGGGTCTGGGATTCAAACTCAGCGAGATCCGAGGCCTCGTGAATCTGCGAGGGAATCGCTTGCAACCTTGTGCACCCGTGCGCCGCAGTTTGGAAGAAAAGCTGGTCGATGTGCAGCGAAAGCTTGCCGACCTTCAAAAGTTGGAGCACGAGCTGCGTTTGGCGCTGCGCAGTTGCAACAAAGAGATGCGCAAGCGACCTGCTCATTGCCCAATTTTGAGAGCGACAAACAAGCGGAAGCCGGAGAGCACCAAATGAAAGTTGAAGCGCTATGTGTACCTGAATGTTCGCGTCATCGTGCAGCGGTAAGCTGCCCAGGAGTAATCCGATGAAGGAAAGATCGTTGGCGATTGGCTCAACTCTAGCTGCGTTTTTGGCCTCGCTCTGTTGCCTGGGTCCGTTGCTCTTGGGTGGTGCGGGACTAGGCGCAGTACTCGTAGCAACGTTCGCTCCTCTGCGACCCTACTTTCTTGCAGTAAGTGCGATTCTATTGGCTGGAGGATTTTATTTCGTCTACCACAAGCCAAAAGCTGCGGAAGCGTGTGCGGGAGAGACGTGCGCACCGGAGAGTGGTACTCGCCGTCTGGCGAAGCCTCTGCTCTGGCTGGCGACGCTCGCGGTCGCGGCCCTGGCTTTTTTCCCATCCTACGGCGTCAAATTGGTCGGCAAACCTGCTGCGGCAGCGCCAATCTCTTCGGCAACTCTCCAAACAGCGGAGTTGAAGATCACTGGCATGGATTGTCCGGTTTGCTCCGGAGTGATTCAGCGAAAGCTGCTCGAAACGCCGGGGGTTGTGAAGGCCGAACTGCGGTACCCGGCTGGCTCGGCAACAGTGCAATTCAACCCCTCCCAAACCGATACCAGCAAGCTGATCGCAGCTGTGAAAGATACGGGGTACAAGGCAGCGGTTTCCAATTCTGCGCAAGAGTGAGGCGATTGCCGTAAATGAGCATTGCCTCCGAGCGGAACATGGATTCCTCCCGTCGGACCTGAATGCTGAGAGAAAAACATGACGAGAAAATTTGACCTAGTCGCCATTGGAACAGGATCAGCGGCATCGGCAGTGGCGTCGCGGTGCCGCTCTGCTGGGTGGCAGGTGGCGATTGTCGATTCGAGGCCGTTCGGGGGCACCTGTGCGTTGCGGGGATGCGACCCCAAAAAGGTTCTTGTCGGCGCTGCAGAAGCCGTTGACCGGGCGTGCCGAATGAAGGGCAAAGGAATTCAAACCGAGAAACTTCAAATTGATTGGCAGGAGTTGATGCGCTTCAAGCGGTCTTTCACCGAGCCGGTTCCCAAATACCGGGAAGAGGGATTTGCGAAAGCCGGGATTGTGGCATTCCATGGCCGCGCTCGATTCGTTGGCCCATCTTCAGTTCAAGTGAATGACGATGTGTTAGAAGGGCGCTATGTCGTCATCGCGGCAGGACAGGAACCGGCGGACTTGAGTATTCCCGGAACGGAGCACCTTACGACAAGCGACCAGTTCTTGGAACTGGATGAGCTTCCGAAACGGATTTTGTTTATTGGAGGCGGGTATATCGCGTTTGAATTTGCTCATGTGGCCGTGCGTGCCGGAGCACGAGTCACCATCGTGCATCGCGGCCCGCGTCCGCTCCCGCTCTTTGACCCTGACTTGGTCGATCAAATTGTGAAGAGTACTCGCGAGCTCGGAGTTGACGTTCATCTCGGAGCCGAAGTCGTAGGTGTCGAACGAGGTTCCGGCCAACTAATTGTCCGGGCCTCTGCTTCTGCTCAGAAGCGCACATTTGAGGCAGACATGGTGGTCCATGCTGCGGGTCGCGTACCTGAGATTGACGACCTGAATTTGGATGGCGCGGGAGTGGAGAGGAACAAACGGGGCGTGACCGTGAATGAATTCCTGCAGAGTGTATCGAACCCGGCTGTGTATGCAGCGGGCGACGCTGCTGCAAGCGGAGGCCCGCCCCTCACGCCCGTGGCAAGCTACGACGGCATCATCGTAGCGGCGAACTTGTTGAAGGGGAATCACCAAAAGCCGAATTATCTGGGCATTCCGACAGTGGTCTTTACGATTCCGCCGCTGGCTTCTGTGGGACTCAGTGAAAGCGAGGCACGGGAGCAAGCTCTGAGATTCAGGGTCAAGAAAGAGATGACTTCCAACTGGTATTCATCTCGCCGGGTTGGGGAAAAGTATTCCGGGTTCAAGGTTCTCGTCGAGGAAGGCACGGATCGCATCCTGGGAGCTCACTTGCTTGGCAGCCAAGCCGAAGAAGTAATCAATCTATTCGGGGTGGCCATGCGGTCGGGGATGCGTGCCGCCGATCTCAAACACATGTTGTTTGCCTATCCGACGCACGGATCAGATCTGCCGTACATGCTGTAGAAACTTCCAAGGAGACGACGATGCAAAATATGAAGACAAAAACAATCCTATTTAGCGGGCTGCTGGCAATCCTCGCGCCCTTATCAGGATTCAGCCAGGAGCCGTCAAGGACAGCACAATCTGGAACAGCCAAGCTACAGGTCACTCAATGCGCGCTGAAGGTCAGCGGCATGTCCTGCGAAGGCTGTGCCGGAATGGTGGAGAAAAGCCTGCTCAAGCTGGAGGGTGTGACAACAGCCAAAGTGGCTTACAAGACGGGCGAAGCGCAAGTCGAATTCGACTCAAAGAAGACCACGCCCGATAAAATTGTGGCTGCGTTCAACCAAGCCAATTCGGGTTTTCGAGTCGAACAATCGAAGTCTGGTGGAAAGTAGTCGAGAGTTCTGCGGAAGGATGGGGCGAGGAGAGATTTATGTCTGACTGCTGTTCTGTAAATCCGAAGACTGATACCGCGCCAGCGGTGATGCCTTGTCCAGTGAACGGGGCACGTTCTAAACAGGTGGACGTGCTCACGGTCAGAAGTCTCGTTCGTCAGCTACCGCTAGGTATGCCAAGCGATCAGTACTACTTTTGCGAAGCGCGTGACTGCGATGTGGTCTATTTCCCTTTCGACCCTCAAGCCCCGATCTTTCGTCGCGAAGATCTGCTGGTGCGGGTTGGTGCTAAAGAGAAGGCGGACCCTATTCCGGTTTGCTACTGTTTTGGCTTCACGCGCAAGGACATTCACGACGAGATCACTGAGACAGGGCACTCTACTGTCGCAGAGCGGATTTCAGGTGAAGTAAAGGCGGGCAATTGTGCCTGCGAAGTGAAGAATCCTTCAGGAAAGTGCTGTCTCGGCAACGTCACGCGGGCCGTTCAGGACTGTTTACGGACCGTGCGAAGGGCAAAGGCCGAACTCCCACGCTAGTTCTTCGGAAGAACCCAATTCGATCTCGAGCCGAAATCTACTTCGTGTCTCGTCAACAGAGGTGCTCAATGAACGAAAAGGTCGTCGTTTACAGCCAGCCCGGCTGAGTATTCTGCGGCAAGGTGAAAGAGTTTCTTTCACAGCACAAGATTGATTTCACGGACCGAAACATCGCAGCAGATGAGAGTGCGTTGACTGCAGACCCTCCTGCAGCCCCAATCAGGATGATCGCCGAAAGCCCGGTGTGAAGCCCGGGCTGCGCTGGCTACCGCCAATCGTATTTTGTGGGGCAGCGCTGCCCTCTGGGCGGAGTCAACTGGGCGTCTCAAGAAAACACTTGACTCTATAGCGAACTATAGGGTGTAGATTTTTCCTATGAAAGAGAGGGCGTTCATTGGCCGAGTGGCGCGTACGGCGGGCGTGAGTGTGCAGGCAGTCCGCTTTTATGAGCGACTTGGACTCCTGCCGGTTGCTCAACGGACGCCCGCAGGCTACCGGGTCTACGGACCTGAAAGCATCGAGCGGTTGCAGTTCGTCAAGCAAGCGCAGGAACTCGGGTTTTCGTTGGACGAGATTAGGGAGATTCTTCGATTGAGGTACGAAGGTCGCTCACCGTGTACGTGTGTAAGCAACCTTCTGCAAAAGAAACTGGAGAAAATTGAGCACGACATTAGGCAACTCGTGCGATTTCGGCACGATCTGCGGAAAACACTGGAACGCTCGAAGGAGCTGCCCCACTTGCCGCACACGGCGAGCTCGATTTGCCCGCTCATACAGATCGAATCTCGGCAGAGTGGCAAGGAAGAAAAGAGAGGAAAGAGACGATGAGATGGTTCGTTCTGACCGCCATCCTATTGGTTGCTGTTGCCTTGGGCGTGGGCTTCTTCGTACACGCGCGACAGGGGCAGGTGCAACCTCCCACATCCCAACTACAGACCAGGGTCGTCACGATCCCAGTCGAAGGGATGGTCTGCACCCTTAAAACCATCAATGGTGTGGCAGAAGTTGAAGTGAATCTAGCTGGCCGCGATTTGCGGGTGGAATACCTTGAGGGAAAGGTTTCACCGGATCAGTTGGTGTCTGCGATCAATCGTCTTGGCTACCGGGCAGGACCCCCAAAAGCGTAGGAAACGAGATGACTCTTGAGGAATTCCTGCGGAGGTTTGGCTCGGTCCTGGCCGGTCACTCATTCTGGGGTTTGGGGATTGTATTAATGGCAGGGATCGTAGCGAGTGCTGTGTGTCCATGCACGTTGCCTGTGGGTCTCGGTATCGCTGGGGTGGCGGGCGCGTCGGAGAGTAAGTCTCGTCGGACAGGCTTCATCATAGCAATTGCTTTCTTTGTTGGCATCGTGGCGAATCTGGTGATCGTCGGAGGCATGGCTGGGCGTCTGGGCGCGCTCCTCACCGAAGCTTTTGGCCGATATTGGTCGCTTGCGATGGCCGTGATGTCCTTGGGTGCGGCTGTTGTGGCATTCCGTGGCACTCGGCTGAAAGCGGATCAACTGGGGGCATTGCGACGGCCTGGCTTCGCGGGAGCGTTCCTTTACGGGTTCGTTTTCAGCTTGGGCACCTCGGTGGCTCCACTCCTTGTTCTTCTGACGTTTGCGGCTGCCCAGCGGAGTTCAGCAAACGGATTTGCGTTGGCGCTCGCCTTTGGTTTCGGCAGGGGACTGCCCTTCCTTCTTGTGGGTCTCTTCGCCGGTGTCGTGATGCGCTTAGCGCGCGTGGCGTCATGGCGTCGCGCCATCGAGCTGGTTAGCGGGTGTGCGCTGCTTTTCGTGAGTATCTACTACGCGAGGGTTTTCGCGGCACTGCTGTAATGGAGGATTAGAAATGGCAACTGAAACTGTTCAAATGAAGGTCTCAGGACTCATGTGCTCGTTTTGCACGATGAGTGTCGAGAAATCACTGAAACGGTACCCCGGCGTCAAAAATGTGATGGTGAATCTTGTCCACGGGATCGTCCTAGTTGAAGCG
>WNFC01007360.1_pt1 | contig 12110 bp, 5 predicted proteins | sample 5400541 | NCBI WGS metagenome assembly WNFC01 (sample SAMN13153342, study PRJNA577476) | soil metagenome | isolation source: 120 cm saprolite under Douglas fir tree site 2 hole 2 replicate 1 | place: USA:California | collected 2015-04-18 | reverse complement strand
CGCGCTGACCCAGTCCTTCGACCCGTCGACGGTCACCTGGAATAACGCCTCGTCCGGCACCCCGTGGACGACCGCGGGCGGCTCCTATTCCTCGACCGTGTCGTCGACGGTGAGCGGGCTGACCAATGACCCCAACCGCCAGAACTGGCCGGTCACCTCGATCGCGCAGGGCTGGCTGAACACTGCCTCCAGCCAGCACGGGCTGCTGCTGAAGCTGGCCGGCGAGACCAAGAAGGACCCGCAGGAACGGGAGCTGTTCCTGAACACCGCCGCGCAGGAGACCGCGCTGCGGCCGGAACTGGTGGTCACCTACCTGGACACCACGCCCGAGGACACCTACTACGTGCCGGGCCTGCCCGACCGCCTGGCGTCGGCGGCCAGCTACACCGTCCCGGTCACGGTGACCAACACCACCGGGACCACGCTAGCCGCGAGCAACTGGGCGCTGTCCTACCACTGGACGCTGCCCGACGGCACCGACGTCAGCAACACCGCCAACCAGGTACAGACCGCATTGCCCGCCGACATGCCGGCGGGCAACACCGTCACGATCAGCGCGCAGCTGAAAACACCCGACACCTCCAGCAGCGGCAACCTGCGGACCGCGTACACCCTCGGCTGGGACCTGTACAACAAGACCACCGGCACCTGGCTGTCGGGCACGAATGCCGGCGTGCCCACGATCGCGCCGCTGCCCCAGCCCGCCTCGGTGGACCAGCCCGGATCGAACCTGCTGGGCCTGGAGAAATTCTACCAGTACACCGGGGTGAACACCGGGTCGGGTTCGGCGCTGCTGAACAACGCCGACAACGGGAACGTGGTGTGGTCCTACAACGCGTTCTCCAACCCCTCCCGCGGGTTCGCCACGTTCGTCCGGCTGGCCTACAACTCGATGGACACCACCGACTCGGCGATGGGGTTCGGCTGGTCGCTGCAGGCCTCCACGCTGATGCGGCTCGGCACGCCGCTGGACTTCCACCCCAACCCCAGGCCGACCACGATCACCCTCACCGACGGGGACGGCACCAGCCACTGGTTCACGTTCAACTCCACCACCGGCCAGTGGCAGTCCCCGCCGGGCCTGCACTACTTCCTGCAGCAGCCCGGCACGTGCGACCCGTCCGGGAAGACCGAGAACGCCCGGGCGTGGCTGCTGACCCGCCCCGACCGCACCCAGTTCTGGTTCGACTGCCAGGGCTACCAGACCGCGATCATCGACCGCAACGGCAACGAGGCCGACTTCACCTACACCGAGCGGAAGTCCAACAACCAGCCGGTCAAGTTCCTGGACTACATCACCGACCCCTCGGGCCGGCAGACCCTCACCCTGTCGTATTACGCCAAGGGCGACAACTACAGCTACATCGACGCCAACGGCAACGTGGCCACCGGCACGAACCTGACCAACCCGAAGATCATCGACGAGGTCAAGTCGGTCACCGACGTCTCCGGGCGGACGATCACGTTCCTGTACACCACGCAGGGCCTGATGGCCCAGATGACCGACGGCGACGGCACCACCGCCGCGAAGGTGTTCAAGTTCGGCTACGACATGACCCAGGGCAACAAGAACGTCAAGCTGGTCTCGGTCACCGACCCGCGCCAGCACGCCACCCAGCTGGCCTACTACACCGCGCCGCAGGACCCGAAGTTCAAGTGGAGCCTGAACACGATCACCGACCGGCGCGGCGGCACCACCAGCTTCGCCTACACCGAGCCCGCCGCCGGCGGCATCCAGACCCAGGTGACCGACCAGGACACCCATGCCAGCACCTACCTGATGGACACCACCGGCCGCCCGGTCCAGGTCACCAACGCCAAGAGCCAGGTCACCAAGCTGGCCTGGGACGCCGACAACAACGTCACCAGCCTGACCGAGGACAACGGCGCGGTCACCACCTGGACCTGGGACCCCAACACCGGCTACCCGCTCACCATGAAGAACGCCGAGGCGAACAAGAACGGCACCGCCGGCACCACCTACACCTACCAGACCGGGCTGAACGGGCACATCGCCGACCTGATCTCCAAGCTCACCCCCCAGCAGCGGCTGTGGACGTTCGGCTACGACGCCTTCGGCAACCTGACGTCGGTGACTGACCCGGACGGCAACGCGTCCGGGGCCACCGCCGGCTCCTACACCACTCACTACACCTACGACCCCACCGGGCAGCTGCTCACCGCCACCGACGCCAACGGCAACACCACCCACTACTCCAGCTACGACCCCACCGGGTACCCGCAGACCATCACCGACGCGCTCAGCCATGCCACCAGTTTCGCTTACGATTCCCGCGGTAACGTCACCTCCGTCACCGACCCGCTGCAGGACGTGACCACCCGCGCTTATGACGTGTTCGGCCGGCCCTTGCAGACTGTGGTGTCGAAGGACCATAACGCCAGTCCGCCCGTCACCATCACCACCCCGGCGCCGGCCTACGACGGCAACGACAACATCACCCAGGCCACCGCCCCGACCGGCGCGGTGACCAGCTACGCCTATGACAGCAACGACGAGCTGGTCACCGAGCTGGCCCCGCCGGACACCTCCGGCACCACCCAGCCGGAGACCACCTACACCTACGACCCGGCCGGGAAGCTGAAAACGGTCACCGAGCCCGACGGCAACGTCTCCGGCGCCCCGGCGGGGTCCTATACCACCACCTTCGGCTACGACGCGATCAACGAGCTGACGTCGGTGACCGACGCCGCCGGGGACCAGACCATCTACGGCTATGACGATGTCGGGAACAAGACCAGCGTGAAAGACCCGCTCGGCAACCTGACCCAGCAGGCCTACAACCTCAACCACTGGCCCACGATCACCACCGACGCGGCCAATCACACCACCAGCAAGGCCTACGACCTGGACGGGCTGGTCACCTCCGCGACCGACCAGAACAACAACGCCACCCAGTACACCCTCGACCCGCGCGGCGATGTCCTGCAGGTGATGGTCCCGCACGACACCTCCGGCGCGACCACCACCTACAACACCACCCAGTACGTCTATGACCAGGCGGGGAAGCGCACCCAGGTGCTCACCCCCCGCGCGCTCGCGGCCGGCATATCCCGTGCCAGCAGCTGCGTCGCGACCCAGACATGCGCGTTCACGTACGTGACCCAGTACGACGCGGACAACCGGGTCAGCGCGCAGCGGTCCGCCTACGACCCGGCCGACTCCACGTACAACACCCCGGCCGTGACCAGCTACGCCTACGACCCGGCCGGGCGGCTCAGCACGGTGACCGCGCCGCCGTCGGGCTTGCCGGCCTCCGGCGGGCCGAACATCACCCAGTACGGCTACTGGGACAACGGCTGGGTCAAGTCCTCCGCCGACCCGTGGAACATCACGACCAGCTACGACTACAACAACCTCGGCCAGCAGCAATCCCGCACCATCACCTCCGCCGACGGGTCCATGTCCCGGGCCATGACCTGGGGCTACTACCCCGGCGGGCAGCTGGCGTCGCTGAAGGACGACGGGGTACCGACCGGGCTGGCTTCCGAGCTGGTGGACAACTCCGACTTCAACAACACCACCGCCACCCCCACCGGTAGCTGGACCAAGTCCACCACCGGGACCGGGTACGTCGGGTACAACTACCAGACCGACGCCGCCGGGACCGGCGGCGACACCTTCACCTGGAAGCTGAACATCCCCGCCGACGGCAAGTACACCGTCTACGTCGCCTACCCGGCCGTGTCCGGCGCCGCGACCAGCGCCTCCTACACCGTCACCTACAGCAACGGGACCGGCGGCACGGCGACCGCGACCGTGCCGGTCAACCAGACCCAGAACACCAGCACCCAGGGCCACACCAGCTGGGTGGCCCTGGGCACCTGGGCGTTCACCCAGGCCGGCACCGGGCAGAAAGTCACCCTCACCCAGAACTCCGCCGGCACCGTGGTCGCCGACGCGGTCAAGGTGGTCCGCGACACCACCGGCGTCACCAACACCGCCCACCACCACTTCGCCTACACCTACGACCCGAACGCCAGCCTGACCGGCATCGCCGACTCCAGCACCCCCGCCCCGGCCATCGCCAGCTACGCGTTGACCTACAACGGGATCGACCAGCTCACCAAGGTCGAGGAGGACAACTCCGCCGGCACCGCGGTGCACACCACCAGCTACGGCTACGACCCGGCCGGGAACCTGGCCAGCCGCGGCCACGACTCCGCGACCTCGTCCTACGCCTACGACCCGCGGAACCTGCTGGCCACCGAAACCGACAAGACCTCCGCCACCGACCCCAGCCCGCAGGTGACCACGTTCACCTACACCCCCGACCAGCTGCGGAAAACCGAGGTCAAGCCGAACGGCAACACCGTCACCTACTCCTACTTCGCCGACCGGCTGCTGCAGCACCAGATCGAGACCACCCCGGCCGGGGCGACCGTGGCCGAGCACACGTATGCCTACAACCCCGACGGGGTCAAGAGCTCCGACGCCCAGAAGCTGATGAACGCCGACACCACCACGGCGTACCTGACCCACACCCTGACCTACTCCTACGACCCGCGGGACCGGCTCACCCAGGTCCAGACCGACGGCGCGGCCACCGAGCAGTACACCCACGACGCCACCGGCAACGTCACCGCCCAGACCATCAGCAACATCACCACGAACTTCAGCTACGACCGGGACCGGTTGCTGACCGCCGCGGTCACCGGCGGGTCCACCTCGTCCTACAACTACGACCCGCTGGGCCGGCTGGACACCGTCACCTCCGGCGCCACCCAGCTGGAGAGCAACACCTACGACGGGTTCGACCAGATCGTCACCCACACCCAGGGCACCGACACCACCAGCTACACCTACGACCCGCTGAACCGGCTCACCAGCCAGCAGGTCAACGGCGGCACCCCCACCCAGTTCGCCTACCTGGGCCTGTCGACCGAGCTGATCAGCGAGGCCGGCGGATCGGTCCCCAAGTCCTACACCTACACCCCGTACGGGGAGCGGATCTCCCAGGCCAGCACCACCGGCGGCACCACCACCACCAGCTACTACACCTACAACGACCACTCCGACGTCGAAGCCGTCACCGGGCCCAAGGCCAGCGGCGGAACCACCACCGCCACCTACGGGTACACCGCCTACGGGCAGCCCGTCGCCGGCCAGTTCACCGGCGCGGACAAGACCAACGCCAGCCCCAGTCCCACCGCGCAGCCGTTCAGCTCCTACCGGTTCAACGCGATGCGCTGGGATTCCTCCTCCGGCCAGTACGACATGGGGTTCCGCAACTACGCCCCCGGCCTGAACCAGTTCCTGTCCCGCGACATGTACGGCGGGGCGCTGGCCGACATGAGCCTGACCACCGACGCGTTCACCGGCAACCGGTACACCTTCGGCGGCGGCGACCCCATCTCCAACATCGAGCTGGACGGCCACACCCACTGCGACGCCGGCTACTGTCCCACCTTGCAGCAGACTGAGCAAGTCACCAAGGCAGCCGCCGCCTATGGCGCCGGCTGCCCCGCCACCATGCCCGGCTGCCCCGGCAGTACAACGCAGATCACTGGAGCACTGGTCGGCTCCCCGCCGTTGCTCAGTCCACCTGGAGCCCCGGTCGACGCACCGCCAGCGGAGGCTCCTCCTGTGGAGGCTCCTCCAGCGGAGGCTCCTCCCGAGGATCTGCCCGGCGGCGGCCTGATAGTCGGCATACTCGGAGCGCTTACCTTGCTCTCCGGGGACTCAGCCCAGCCCCACCAACAGCAACTGCTCAAGCTCAATACGACGGATCGTTCGCGTGGTTGCTTCAGCCAGACTGGCACCGGTTCTGAGATCATCTATTACAACCGAGATTACAGTCAGGGAGAAGGTAGAGCTACCGGAGTCGAGGCCTGCCTCTCGCCGACGATAAGAGGGATCGACGAATCTGAAATGCCCACCCCTCCTGGCTGGCAGAAGGGCATGGACCGCGGTCACCTGCTCGCGCGATGGTTCGGCGGGGAGAGCCGTCTCGAAAACGCTGTTCCGCTCTGGCCGAACGCAAACCGGGTAGTTATGAGGGCGATAGAAAATCAGATTCGCACACTACTCGATCTGGGACAACGGGTCTATTATATGGCGGCCCCCGTTTATAGCTCTGCGGACCCCTATGTTCCCCTGGGCATCAATATCTGGTACGGGAGTTCGATAACCCCACTGAGAAACCGTTTTGTCGACAACGTACCCCCTCCATAATCAGATCACGTATTCCGGGGAGGCTGGGCTGCACTGTGAGTGCGGCCCAGCCTCCATGGACGTCCGGTAACGTGATGAGAGTCGCAGAACGGGCAAGCATACATCCATCCCTATGTATGCTGGTCATCAAGATGATCAGCATCTCGGTGGCGTGCGAACGCTGAGCTTAGCTTTGCGGGGACTTGAGAGGTTACGTCCGCGTGATTTGGGAAGGTAAGTCGGTAATATGGGTTTTGCCTTGGATTGCGTGAAGCACCTAGCTGAGCTGGCGGGCATATCAGCTGACCGGAATGCGGCATACGATTGGCCGGAGATCGAGGAGTCGGTTGGCCTGCGGTTGCCAGAAGATTATAAGCTCCTGGTCGAGTCGCTACCCGATGGCTGGTTCCGTGAGTTCGTACGGCTACTGCGGCCGGAAAAGTCCCGTGAGGGCTGGCTGGAGTTCCCGGATTCTTACAACGTGAATCGGCTGCAGGACATGCGGCAGTGGCGCTCTGATGGGCGCGGAGTTTTTCCCTACCCGATCTATCCCGAGCCGGGCGGGCTGCTGCCCTGGGGCACCGCTATCAGAGGCGCACTGTTCTTCTGGCTGACCGGGCCGGGAGAACCAGACGACTGGCCGGTGATCACAGCGACGGTAGAGTGGGATTACTGGGATAGATTCGACGGCACGGTGTGTGAGTTCCTGGTGGAGGTGGCGGCCGGACGGTATGACGCAAGCGGGTTTACCGATGCGCCGATAGTGCAGGTGGTGGATGCCTCCGGGACACGCCACACGGGGCAGAGGGTGAACCTGGAGACCCGCGAGCCGGTGTTCAAGCCCATCATCAAGCAGCCGCCCGCACTGCCGCCGCCTGGCCCGCGCGCGGATTTCTGGCCTCGCCGCCTGCTCGAGCTGGGTGCGGACCGCCTGCCGGTCAACGAGTTCGCGACATTGCGGGAACTGATCGGCCCGGCCCCGGCCGGGGTGAGAAAGGTGGACTGGCCGGCGGTGCAGGCGCGGCTGGGCTGTGGCCTGCCCTCGGACTACCGTGGCTTCGTCGACACCTACGGGCCCGGGACGTTCGGTGACGTGCGGATCGCTGCCCCATGGGCCGGCCGTGATTGGGATCTGTTCGCCCTTCTGGAGCGCAAATCCGCCGAGGTCCGGGGCCTGACCCGGCATGAATGGAACACACCTATCTACCCCGAGCCGGGCGGGGTGATCTCCTGGGGTGAGACTACCGGGGGCTATACCTGCGGCTGGGCACCTACCAGCCCTGACCCTGACCAGTGGAGCGTCGTCGCCATCATGCCGGGCATGGCACTAGGTTCCTTCACCTTTCAGCCTGGCCTGTCATTCAGCGCCATGCTGAAAGAGCACAAAGAGCACGCGGAGGAACACCCGGGGCTGGACCTCGGGATAATCCCGCCCCGTGATCCGTCCGCCGGCAATGTCAGATTCACCCCCGGGCAGCCGGACCGCTGACAGTAGCTACCTTGCGCCTGACCGTGTTCGGTGAGCAGCGGAGAGTGCAGCTACCTTCAGTAGGCCGTCACCTCAGATGGTGAGGGCGTCCACCAGTATCGGGCGGAACCGTTCCAAGGATGCATGGGTCTCGAAAGAAGAGGTGCCTTGAACGAACGACCGGGCGATTACGACCGCGCACACTGTGCGAGCCGCGACGCCCAATGCCGCGAACGAGGAGCCCGTGCCCGGTCCGGCGGCAGCGGCGATGATGCTGGCGGCATGGAAGTCTTCAGTCTCAGCCAGGAACACCAGTATGTGCTGGGCTCGCGCGTCGGGTGACTTCTCGCTCGCAAGGGTTCCCCGAAGGGTCACCCATGATCGACTGGACGGCGGGTTCGAGTTCTGCCGGCGTTCCGGCGCTAAGCCAGACGGTGGGCAGGTCCGAGCCAGTCGCTGGCGCACCTAGGCGCTGCACAGCACTGAGCTGGCGATGAACCCGATGGCGCCGGGCACCCGGCCCCGATGAGGCCCGGTGCCGACCTGACGGCAGCCGGGGTTGGCCACCTGGTCGCCGGCTTTCTCGACGCGCTGGACCTCAGCGACGTCACCCTGGTCGGCAACGACAGCGGGGCCGGGCATCGCCCCGAAGCGCACGCGACAGCTCGCCCCGCGCAGAACGACCCGTTCGGGCGCGGCTCGGACGGCCAGACTGACGATCAGGTTGCCGACCATATCGGCGGATATCGCACGCGGGCACCCGGGCTGCGGTCACGCTGCGTGACATAGATCGCGTGTCTTCGGGGTCACCGACCATAATGGCAGTGGCAGACTTCGATGATGATGATCATTCTCACCGAAATGGCGCAAGCGCCAGATAGGCGTCAGATCATCTGAGAAAGTGCCATTTACGATGAGAACCTACATGCGGCGTTGATCATCTAGGGGCGGGTGAAGCCCACCAGGTCTGTGCTGCCGCTGAAGCTTTCTTCCCGCACCACAGCGCCTGTAAATGGTGCGTCGATCATCGTGTCGTGGCCGGTGACGATGCCGACGTGGCCAGGGGCGGCCATCGTACCGTCCGATCCGGCGAAGAACACGAGGTCGCCAGGCTGAACCTGGGATGCGGGCACCTGACGGCCGGAGGCCCATTGCTGCTGGCTGGTGCGGGGGATGCTGATCCCGGCGGCGCGGTAGGCCATCATGGCCAGCCCGGAGCAGTCGAACGCGTCTGGGCCGGTGGCGCCCCACTGGTAGGGCTTGCCGAGCTGGGCTTCGGTGTAGGCGAGGACTTTCCCGGTGGTCCCGGCGGGCAGCGGCCCGAGGCTGGCCTGCTGGCAGGCCGGGCTCTGTTCCGCGGCAAGCACCCGGGTGCCGCCGGCGGCGTAGCGGGCAGCCTGGTCCAGGACGTCGGTCACGTAGCTGCCGGAGTGGTTCCAGGCGAACAGGGCCGCCTGGATATTGGCGGGGGCGCCGTTGGCTTGGAGGAAGGCGGCGGCGGAGGGGATGGCGTCGCCGGGGTCGTACACGTTCACGGTCCCGTCGTGGTCGCCGTCGATGCCGTATCCGCCGGCATGCTCGGAGGCGGGGTGGACGGGTGCGCCGCCCCAGGTGTTCCCGGCCAGGCCGCCGATGCCGAACTGCATGGGCCCGGCCGCCCCGGCCGGGTTCGCGCCGGAATGCACGCCGGGCGCGTTCGAGCGGCCGTGGCCTGATTCGGCTTCGCCGATGCCGGCCAGGACGGTCCAGGGGATGCCGTACCGGGCTCCGGCTTTGTGGTAGCCGGCTAGGTAGGCGGCAGGGATGGCAGCTGCCGCGCTGCTGGCGGCGGGCTGGGCCTGGCAGGCGCTGGCGGCCTGGCCGAGTATCCCGGCTCCGGCGCCGAGGAACGCGGCGGCCAGCATGACCAGCGCCGCAGCGGCGGCGGCCGTGACCTGGATGCTGCCGGAGTCAGGGTGAGAGCGCACCGGCGGCGCCTCCTCCGGTGTTCCCGGCGGCGGCGGGCCCGGCGTCCCAGACCGCCTGCCCGCCGCCAGCCCGGATCACGGTGACCGCGAGGTCATCAGCGACCTCGCTGCGCCCGCTCGCGGTGGTGATGACCTGGCGGACTTGGACGGTGATGATCAGGGAGCCGGGCGTGAGGCCGCGGATCCGCTCGCCGGTCACGGTCCCGGCCGCCGCCTGGCGGCCGTGGTCGCGCTGGGCGAGGATCCCGGGTGTCCAGGCGGCCTGGGCGAGGGCGGGGTAGAGCTGGCTGGCGGTGATGGGGCGGAGCCGGGCGAGCCAGGCGGCGGGCGGCTGGTCATAGGACCAGGTGGTGTAGGCGGCGGCGAACCGGGCGGCCAGGCCCGCGGCGGCCTCGATCCTGTACCGCTCGAATACTCGATTGTTGGTTGACGTGCACTGTTGTCGGCAGGCTGGACACGCTGATGGTTGGCTGGGCGAGTGCTGCTCAAGATCGTCTACCTGCTGATCTGCCGGATACTCGGCCTGATCGTCGTGCTCGCTCGTGGTGACCGGGCGGCAGCGGCTGAAGTGCTCGTGCTCCGGCATGAGAACGCAATGCTGCGAAGGCACGCCGGCCGGGTGCGGTACGAGCAGGCGGACCGGGCCTGGTTCTCCGCGCTGGCACGGATCGTGTCACGCCGGCGCTGGGCCGAGGTGTTCCCCGTCACGCCCGCGACACTCCTGTCCTGGCACCGCAGGCTGACGGCCAGGAAGTACGACACGAGCGGACGGCGCAAGCCCGGCCGTCCTCCGACGGCTCCTGGTATCAGGCATCTGGTGCTGCGCCTGGCGCGCGAGAATCCGCTCTGGGGTCATCGCCGGATCCAGGGCGAGTTGGTGAAGCTTGGTATCGCCGTGGCGCCGTCCACCGTCTGGGAGATCCTGCACTCCGCTGGCCTTGACCCGGCACCGCGCCGCTCGGGGCCGACCTGGCGGCAGTTCCTGCATGCCCAGGCTTCCGGGATCCTCGCCGTAGATTTCCTGCACGTGGACACCGTGTTGTGCAAGCGCCTGTACGTGCTGGTGTTCATCGAGCACGGCACCCGCCGGATGCACCTCGGCGGCGTCACCGCCAGCCCAACCGGCAAGTGGACCGTGCAGCAGGCCCGGAATCTGGCCCTCAGCCTCGACCAGCGGTTCGAGGACATCAGGTTCTTGCTCCGCGACCGCGGCTTGAACTTCACCGCCTCGTTCGACGCCGTCTTCCAGGCCACCGGCGCCACGATCTTGCGCACCGCCGTTCAGGCGCCCCGGATGAACGCGATCTGCGAGCGCCTGGTCGGCACTCTGCGCCGCGAAGTCCTCGACCGGACGCTGATCCTCGGCGAGGCGCACCTGCACGCCGTCCTCACGGAATATCAGACGCACTACAACACGGCCAGGCCGCACCAGGGCATCGCACAGCACGTCCCCGACAGCGACCGTAACCTGCCCCGCGCCACCGTGACCGACATCGACATACAACGGATCCGCCGAAAGCCTGTACTCAACGGCCTGATCAACGAATACACGCACGCCGTCTGACGCACGGAGACCTGCAGGTCACCAGCCGTATCCTATTTTCGAGCGGGACAGGCGTCGATCGAGGCTCAGATTCGGGTGTGGAGGTCGAGGCGCGGATCGGCAGCTAAGTTCGGTCGAGCCAATGCCGCATCGACCCGTCGAACGGCCAGTCACCGGTTGTGTAGGTGACGCCTAGCTCACGAGTGTCGGCTAGCGCAGCGGGCGGAAGGCGGCGCGCAACTCTTCCGAGAAGAGCCCCGGTTCCTCCCAAGCGGCGAAGTGACCGCCCTTGTCCACCTCGTTGAAGTAGATGACGTTGGGGTACGCCTTCTCGACCCAGCTGCGCGGGGTCCGCCAGATCTCCCCGGGGAACGTCGTGAAGCCGACCGGAATCGAGACCGGCGTGGGAGCCTGGCCGGCCGCACGAGCATCTTCTTGTACTTCTTCCCAGTACGAGCGCGCAGCCGACGCCCCGGTGCCTGTCAGCCAATACAGGGTGATGTTGTCGATGATGTGTTCCCGGGTGAGATTGCCCGAAGGTTGTCCATCGACAAAACCGCGGGCGATCTTCTGATAGCTGTCCGTATCGTGATCGATCATCCACGCCGCCAGCGCGATGGGTGAATCCAGAAGGGCGTAGCCAATCGTCTCCGGCCGCGTCGCCTGCTCCACGAAGTACCCAGCGCCGGTCGCATGGAATTCGGCGAGCGCGTCGAGGGCGGCACGTTCTTCTGTCGAAGGCGGCGACTCGCTCAGGGCCTCGGCATCGCCCAGCGCCGGCGTGAGAAGGTTGGTGTGGATGCCGATCAGCCCGTCGAGTGCCAGGCGGCCCATCGCGTCGGTGACCTGGGAGCCCACGTCGCCCCCCTGCGCGACGTACCGGGTATAACCCAGGCGCCGCATCAGCTCCGCCCACGCCTGTCCGATACGGATGGGGCCCCAGCCGAGCTCGGTCGGCTC
>WNFC01012535.1_pt1 | contig 12113 bp, 12 predicted proteins | sample 5400541 | NCBI WGS metagenome assembly WNFC01 (sample SAMN13153342, study PRJNA577476) | soil metagenome | isolation source: 120 cm saprolite under Douglas fir tree site 2 hole 2 replicate 1 | place: USA:California | collected 2015-04-18 | reverse complement strand
CTATTACATAACTTGATAGATCTGTATTGTTCTTAATAAATGACTTATCAACACGAATGTGTCATGAAGTTAAATTGCTGAGTACGAAAAGCACTTAGAGTTCACAGTATGTGCCATGTGCAGCCAAACTGGTGGGTTTGTGCTTTGTTGCGCTGCGTGTGGTGTCGTGGCCGCGGTCATTGCGCCACGTGTGGGTCGCGCTCGCCATCTTTGCACTGCGTGTGGTGTTGGGGTTGGGGTCAGGGTTGCTGCGCCACGTGTGGTGTCACGGCCGTGCTCGTTCCACCGTGTGTGGGTCGCGCTTGTTCTGCCACGTGTGGGTCGTGCTCATTCCGCCACGTGTGGGTTGCACTCGCCGTTTTTGCGCTGTGTGTAGTGTCGCGGCTGCGCTCATCCCACTGTGTGTGGCTCACGCTCACCGTTTTTGCACTGCGTGTGGTGTTGGGGTCGGGGTCGTTGGGCTGCGTGGGTGTCGCGGTTGCGGTCATTGTGCCACGTGTGGGTCGCGCTCGCCGTCTTTGCACTGCGTGTGGTGTCGCAGCCGTGGTCGTTGCGCCGCATGTGGGTTGCTGTCACCATTTTTGCGCTGCGTGTGGTGTCGGGGTTGGGGTCCTTGCACCATGTGCGGGTCACGGTCGCTGCCTTTGCGCCATGTGTGGTGTCACGGTTGTGGTCATTGGGCCGCATGGGCATCGCAGTCACCGTCTTTGTGCTGTGTGTGTGTCGCGGTCACAGTTGTCGCACCATGTGGTGTTGCAGTTGTGGTGGCTGTCGTCGTGCCGTGTGGTGCCACAGCTGCGGTCATCGTCATCACGTCGTCACTGGACCACAAAAGAGGAAGTTAGTAGAAAAAAGAAAAAAGAAAACGTAGAATTAATTAGTTATTTATTTTCGTTATTTTGGACTTTCCCGAGACTATGGAACGCATTTACTTAAGACAAGTTTTGAAAGACCGGTTTAAAAGACCGCTCTGATGACTAAGAATCCGCACGCGATTCTCAAAAAACTGTCATAGGGGTTGGGGGTTATTTCTTCCCACTGGCATCCTCCGGCCTTGCAGCGGGGTTTCTTCTTGGAACACAACACATATTGGCCTCGAAGAAACTGATCCATCGATCAAGATATTCTAGAATGATGCTTCCAAGAGGCGTCTGAGTGGATGTCTCTCATCGGGATGTGCTACCTCGAGTAATCAAAACGTTCACCAGGAGGTACAATCTAGCCCGGTCCAGAGCCTCGAGGCAGGTGCACGAGGCATATACTCCACAGACGGGCTGTTGTACAGTACTGCTCCTGTCCAGCTGACGAGGCAAGCGGAGGTATGTATTCCTTAGTTGCGTGGAACAGTATTCGATCCTTCAGGAACAAGGGGTAAAACAATATTTGAACTTATCATAAAGATGCAACTTCGAGATCAATACATCAGCTAATCGGAGAGCGCCCTACTGGCATCCACCTGACACCTGATGCGCAGGTCAAGTTGTGGAACGGAGTAGGAGTCTGGTTGAATCGCAATGTGGCTCGTGTGAGTCGCCCTTCCAACCCCGTTACGCCTTCGAAGACGTGAATAAAGATTCGTCTCGGAAGCCGCTCGTCGAGACTTCCCCATCCCTCCTTCGACGCACTCTACCATGAGCCGCCAGTACCAAGACCCACGTTATCAATCCGCCGACGATCCTTATCAGACCTCCTTGAATGTACCACGACAATCTGAACAGTCTATCCCGCCCTTTCCGACAGCCCAAGATGCCTATTCAAGTCACTCTGTGCCGAGCCAGCACGGTATGCCGTCCCCAAGTTTTGAAGGATTGATGGTCTAATTCGTTCTTCTAAAGCATACATAGTTCCAATGCACCTAGAAAGCCGGCAACAACCTCAGTCCTCGGCCTACTCTGGTGGCTATCCGCATTACGCGGAAGGGCATGTCCCTTTTCCAGAGCCGTCATTTCGGGAATCAAGTTCATTCCAACGCAGCTCCACGGGACACCCATCAGTTTACCTTCCCCCGACAATGCCTCAGTCGACAGGAGGTTCGTATCAGCAAGATCGGCAGGATCCGTACGGCTACCCCCCATCCGGTGGATCTCCTTCCAGTAGCCACCGTGACCGCACGTATCCGGCCACTAGTTCGGTTACTAGCAGCACCGATTTGTACGCGCGTTCTGAGGTTCAAACCCACCCAGGATCGGGCTACACCGTCACAAACACGCGGCCTCAGGATTGGAACACTACTACTGAGTACGAGGAAGAGCAATACAGCCCCGATTTTCGACCGAAAGGTCCCGGCAGCTCTCCTGTGGCCACTCCCAGTAAGCAATGCACTTTGACTCTGTGTCTCTTTTTGATGAGCTCTTCGTAGGACGTGTTACTACCGATAGGATATGTAGATTGCGTCATTGCAGTAGGGCTGTGTTCCTTGACTCGCGTGTGAACGAATATAGGGAGTGGTGTAGTGACGAACATATGCGGTGCGCAGTCCAATTCCACCAAGATAGCCTGGAACTAGCTTACTTTCCCATAGGTTAGGGATTGAGACCCGTATAGAGAAGCCTTGCAGCACATGTAGAATATGGCCTCGTCGCTACAACTATAGGTATTGCAGTGGGGATAGCTGCCGGTATCCAGGGACTCGTGTACCACCGGGCGGCGGCGGCCCCGGCGGCCCACCATATCTACATTACGGGGCTTAGCATCGGTTCGGATGCTTTTCGCTTTCGCCCAGTAGCTTGTAACTTTGTGCTTAGCGTATCTTCTGGCATCTGTCCCACAGTCCTTGTTTGTTTCTTAGCATTAGCTGGCGTTGCGACACAGTTGCCTGAACAGCGGCCTCTTGGGCCTCTCTAGAAGGGGTCCTTGTCCCTTCCCAAATGTTGATTGCATTTTCTCAGTCAAATTCGATGAGTGTTGAGGGCTTTGTGGCTGCTGATATTTCGTTGATTTTCGTTGATTCGGTCGGCTATTTCCGGACGCTGGTAAAGCTTTTGGAGGTCTGACATTCCGCTACCGAGTCGTCAATCATCGGGACGGTCTCAAGTCTCAACACCCGATGTTGTTAAACAACCAAGCGCTCGGAGTACCAGAAACGTTCACTGTACTTGACATCTTCCGTTCCAAGGAGGGCACCACACCTCCATTGCAGTACGCTTTTCAGAGCCGTGTGGGTCCCTAGGAACCCGGTCCTTGGGTACAGGTTTGTCACAAAGGTAGCCAAGAAGCGTTTTCCCCGGTACGTGAATCCACGCCCTTCTCGCTAATCCTATGAAATAGATGCCGATCTTGAGGTATAGAATCGCATCGAAAGCTCCGCGAATCTGAGGCGAGTAGTCCCGCTGTTGTGACTCGGTCATTTACGAGAATCAGCAGATAAAGCTGTTATTCACTCCTATTGTCGCCATCTTTACTGCTGTCCACGTAATCTGTTTTATCTCTAATCGTTGCTGAATTTCTGTCTGCGTATTCCTACCACCAGAGGGCTTCTCTCCGCGTTCACGGCACGGGTTTATTTTGTCTATTCTTGTGGTTGGAGGGGCAATGTTTATTTATCAGAGCTCTGGCCAAGCCTCTCATATTGGCCTGAGTAGACTATGCAATTGTTTTACAAAGGCGTTTGGGGTTCTCTTTGAAGGACGTCGTACTTGCTGAAGTCACCCTACAAGTAATCCCATGTATAAGTAAGGCGAATGTCGAGTCTGCCAGTGGCCCTTCGCGGCTGGCGATTCGCAATCTGCTTCTGCTTGTACGACCAAGGGTTCTGTGTCTTGCCACCGAAGCGTATACGTACCCTCCGCGAAGTATGAAAGCGAAGTCGATGCAGGACGGCGACGAACACAGTATAACGAAAATGGGACAACTCTCCCGCGAGCCACCTATTTACAAGAATTATGAACATTTATGTGTTATCCCAATTTTATCCATCTCGGTTAACTCCCCATTACCCTACATTCCCTTCATCTTCATGAACATGAACATCGTCCGTGCTGAGGAACGTACGTCACACAACTTCAGAGCACGTTACGGTCATCATCGTAAACCCTTCCGAGTCCGTATTCAAGTTATTGGGGCCTCAACTTTGTATCCTTCGACATGATTTTAATTTTCAGAGAGTACCGCGAGGGGGCCACAACGGCAAGCCTGAGAACTTCAAGCTCGAAGACCTCGTGGTCACGACTAAATAAGTGACGGAGGGGAGAGTGGCAATTAACGATCGATGATAGACAGAAAGTACGTTCACTTCGGCGTGTCTTCCTCATAGCCATGTCTTGTTGTCAAGATTGATCGATTGTTCGTTAGTGGCCATTTACCCCCATACTGGATATCTCATCAACATGGTGGACCCTAAGCAAAAACGCAAAGCACTTTACCAAAACCGAATTGAAACGTAGAATCCGGGTAAAAAAACAGGTTGTAGCATAATGTGAGCATTGAGCGAAGTGAGGCAATTAATTTGGTCGTTCAATGTTCCCCTCATCGTCGTTACAGCGCTTTGGCAAACAAGGCGAGAAAGCAGGGGTTTTTCATGTTTCGTTGTACCACATCTGGACTATTGAATTGAGCCCACGAGTAACTCAAGTTTACTGTTTGGGCTGCGGATACGGCGCGGTGTCATCCATTGCCCTTCACAGTGTCAGCATACAACACACACACAACCCTATGCCTTCGCGATCGCGTGACGGTTGTCGTCCGTTCCTTCAGGACGCAAACAATTTTTCGAAACCCCCGGGCCCTCGCAAAGTTGCGCCACATCGCCCTTTCGAAGTGAGAAAGTATCGAGCGTGCGTATGGTTCTCATACCCAACCTACGCGACGTTAGTGTCATCGATGTGCATCGCCTGCCATGTCCCACCACCATTCGACATCAGAATCTTGACAGTTCGATTTGCGACATGTTTCATTTGAATAACATTTATTTGAGCTGGAATGTTGTGAGTGGAATTCTACATGTCTCGTGTGTTCTCTTAGGCGGATAGATCGGCTCATCATCAATGCATCATTCTTGTTTGCCGCGCGGCCGCCTTGCACTCAACACGTTCAACTGACATGTTCCATCATGTGCTAGGTCGGTTCTCTTGAGTAGAGAAACGTGTGTGGGCCATGATTTGCTTTGGGCGAGACAAGGTTCTACCGATTTCAAACCTCCCCTCGCGGAAGTGGGTATGATGCGACACGTGTATTCGACTAGAACGCTCCATCGACTCACTTCTAATCTCATCCGTTACGCCCAGAAGGGCGGGGGGGAGTGGTCCCCCCGACAAAGGCCCGATAACACGTGTAGTCTCGACGAACAACAATTTAAGACCTCTTTGCCCCAGTACCTATTTCCCAGAAATCGCACAAGACTACGGCCATGGACCCACAGCAACAATACACCCAGAGTCGGCAGACACGCATTACTTCGAATAACCCTGGCGTACCTCGTCATGGTGGAACAACTCAACCGCGAGGTGAGAGCACGTAGCGCAGAGGATCTTCCGCTGACTACAAGTATGCCAAATTGTTCGGGTACCAGTGATGAACACTCCCCATGGTCAACAGCCCCAGGGCCAAGAAGGACCTTTAGAGCACCCTCCTCTGAGCCCGCAGACAGTCACTGTGGACGAAACCTATGCTACGAGTACAGGGCGACAAGCCCCAGCACTCCCGCCGCCTTCACAAGTCGGGACGTTTGTCCAGCCGTGGAACAATTCCCGTCAGCCCCAGTATGCTGTCGCGGTGGGGAACTCTGTACCACCCCCTAACATCCCAGTACAACTCCAAGCTACTCCTACGGCCCGTAGCTTGAACAACCTTGGTATGTATCACATTCAGCCAACGGTAATCCCGCATTGAGAACCCAGTCCGCTTAATCTCGAGGCGTTGTCACAGGTGGAACATCGCGCCATTTCCCCCAGGCCCCTATCGGACCTCCCAGCGGGTCTCAGTGTAAACTACCAGGATGTAGGGAACCCAGATACTTCGACAATCGCATACAAGAGCAATTGGATTATTGCAGATACCACGTTAAGTATGTTTGCTCTTCTCACTATGCATTGCATCGTTCTAACTCGCACAGCACTGCTATCTCGGAAGGATTTGCGGCCTTGTGCGAGCGATGCAAAGAATTGCCCGCTCGCGATGACTCAAAGTATTGTAGCCAGTTGTGTCGCAGCGCAGAAGCAAGGGGACCGTCAGTAGCCCGCCAGCTTTCCATTGCCAGTGGAACTGTGCCTCAGGGTTTCGCGGCAACGTGCCAGCAGTGTCATCGCCCCATGGGAGACTCTAGCCGGCGTTTCTGCAGCCTGCAGTGCGAGAACGCGAACCGTGGCCGCCAACTTTCCATTGCCAGTGGAACTGTGCCTCAGGGTTTCGCGGCAACGTGCCAGGAGTGTCGTCGCCCCATGGGAGACTCTAACCGGCGTTTCTGCAGCCTGCAGTGCGAGAACGCGAACCATGGTCACTCGTCGCATCGTTAGTAGTCGAGACCCCGTAGTTTCATAGTTAGGCATGTTCTTTCGTATTTAGACCAAGTCCCTTTCACGTTGCATTACACGGGAGATCTCTCCCACATATATACACTATTGATCCTATACACGGTTGCTTATTGTCATGACATTTGCACTGCTAAAACCGTAAAGCACTGTATGCAGCTGTGTGAGCCACTTCTCCCTCTGCCATTTCACCCCGTCATCGAGATCTAGAGCAGACATCTTTTTTCACCACCAAGCCCCTGGCCTCCTTTCCCCCGCCTGCTGACTGTATTTTGCAGCCATTCTGTGAAGAAAAAGAATTACAATGACTTCATGCCTGGTGAGCTGCTGCCATCATGTGCCAAGATGCTGTCTGGTTACAGCGTGTGGCAAAGAGGATGCAAATACTTAGCGCTCAGATACCCACTATAAGCCAGGCTACTGGTATGTGTCCACGTGCACTGCAAGTGCATGTATACAATGTAGTGACAAGTAGAACCTTCAGGGCGAATACCGCATGGCAATTAGTGCAAATGATCGATCGGACCTCATAGGCCTCATCGGCCTTATCTTTTCTTCACAGTTCCATTGACGGTTCCAACTGAATGGGTTTCATATACAGTATATATACAGTTATACACAGCAATTTGTCCGCCGAACCAGAGGGTTGACCCTCAAATTCTTGGAGGATGTCGAGACGTTATCGAGTTGAGCCGAGAGTCAGCTGGGCCACCGCATGGCTTATGACGTTTAGCTGATGATGGACTTATTAATTAAAGGACAAATTCAAATCACGGAATCGCGTGACTCGCAAACTCAGGCCTCAAGGCTCAGGCTGATATACAGTACTGATAACGCATTACCCGTTTGAGAATAAGATTTAAGTTCTACTTGGGGAAACGCGAATTGAACCGGAATGATGAACAAACCCTTACGTCGTTGTCAGGCTGCTAATGACCATATCGTGTCATGATCATCCAGTGGAAAAGCCATTGGCGCGCACTGGCATTTGGACGTTCAGCACGTTACCAAAGCCGTCACTTTCGCCGACAATTACAGTAATGCTCTTCAACGTAGATTCTAGTGTAGACGTGCCCACAGTGGGGAGGAGAATTTGACTCCAATAGTTTCCCAGTGCAGTTCAAGGGACAAATTTATCGAGAGTTCTCAAAAGATAGTGTCGCCGAAAGTTTGAGAAAGGCTAAATGTTGGAGGGATGAGTGCAGTATTACATCTAGCCCCATTCCATTGGATATGGTTTGCTTGTAAAAGTTGTGTCCCTACCTTCCAGATTCTGAGATTGAATCCACATCTTCCCTGTGCTACCGATTGATTATCAAGGTGGCAGCTGTGACGTTATGCCATGCTGGAGCGACCTGCACGATACTGACACAACATAGACTAGAAATGGAATACGAACATGTGGTTCACACAAGCGATGTGAACGGGGAACAGGGCAGTTAATAACAAGGTAGACGTTTGGAGGCAGTAATACAGTAACGCGCCCGCCTAAGGATGCGAGTCAACGTCACCAGGTCGGGAGCAATGGAATGAAAATTTATCCAAGGGAGATAGAAACCATTGTTGTAGTTATGGACGGCCCGAAGAGGGAAGGAGACGAGGCGCGGAGACAGCAGCGAGGTCGGAGACAAGGCGCGGAGTGATCATGAGCACAAAAGACTGCGCACGGGCAAAAAAGAGCGAGGGGGGCGACGACTATACGATTCGAGAGGGCATAAGACGATTGGCCGCAGCAGTGTCCTGTATTTGTTATTGTACGAAGGATATGGCTTCAGATTAAAGATGAGCTTTTGGGAGTACATTTCAGGGGCAAAGTAAAGGATAAAGCGACGAATGAAAAAGCGGTGCCGGCGACCAAGGAAAGCGAGATAAAATGGAATGCGGGTCGGGTGTTAATGCGTTAATGAGTGGAGTCACGGTGCATGTTGCGCGACTCGGAGTTTCGGGCTTGTCGCGCTTGATATTTCCTCCAATGAAACTGTGCGTAAACGCTCACCGTATTTCAACAGCCTGTTTTGAGTCTGCATTTGCAGCATTCAACGTGGGTGCTGACTGTGTATTGTGTGGAGATGGCCCGTGCGCAACCTATACGCAGTCGAATTATTTGTAGGCCGTGAGTCAGTCTCTGGTAGAATACGTTCTGGATCCTATGCCTTCAAATGCCTTTTCTATGAAAAAATCTGGGCTCGCATAACACGGTAGCATAGGGTTGGTAGTAGGCATATTGATGGTTTGGGATCGCTCGTATTCGCAGCGTTCTGTAATCGACTCGTCCGACGGGTGCTTCAGTCGTCGATTGGACTGGGATAAACAATAGATTACGTAATATAATCCGAACACGAAAAGAAATATGAACAAATAATAAGATATGAACTTTGCAATTCGTCCACCGTGGTTTGTGGTTGTGGCTTGCCTGAGGCTTTAAAACTTCGCCATGGATGATTTAGTAAGTCATAACATCGTCTTTCTCCTCATTCTACGCGTCACTGAATACTGTAATCATGAAGAACTTTGGCCGACATCGTCAATCCATCGTCGACATCCAGCGAGAGCTCCACGACATCTTTCGCGGGCACCCTCAGTGTTATGATAACTCTGGAGGTGTCGCCTCCCTCCCTGCCAGGTGTCTTTCTGACGTTTTCGACACCTACCGAGAAGAGTATGGCGTCGAGCTTCTCACCGAGAACGAGATGGCTAGTTTCATGCAAATCGTGGACGCGTCACCTGGCGTCGAGGCGACGCCGGACACTATCCTCCAACTTGTGGCGATGCGCACTTCTTCGGGCCAACAACTTGATACAGAAGAAGTTTTACCGAACGCTGACGACTGGAACCGTGGCCGCACGGATGAACGTGACCACCACGGTGGACACTCACGCTCTTCTAGCAATGGCTCCACTGGAGGAAACTACCATCCCACACCTGGTAGTCGTCCATCCAGTCGGCCTCCAAGTCGTGGTGTGGGCGGAATGCCGCGTACCCCAGGTGCGAAGGAATCCCCCTTCGATGCGCAGAAACGCCAACGAAGCACGCCCCTCGCTCCTGTTGCACCGTCGAGCTGGACGAGAAGACCAGCGGCCCCCCGCCGTAGGAAAAGCGACGCGAGTAATCATGGCCGCCCGGTGAGCGACTCAGAGGTCAGTGCCATTCGCGCGATTATTATCTGTCCGTGGCATATAGATATATTCCTCGCGACCCGACGCACCCTACGAGGTATAGAAGCCATGTAGTTCGGGTTGGCGTGCATCGCACCATCTCGGGCACTGGTGTGCGAATTATGTCGTCGAGTATGAGGGTCTAGCATCCCCTCCTTTGTCGGTTCCGAACCTTCAGCATCACTGCGAGGTTTTTTGCGGCCATAACTCCGACTTTCCTTTTATCAACTTATAAAGCATTTCAGTTCCCCTTTACTAATCTGCGTCCTTAGTCCCCTACTGCGTTTAGTCGCGCTACTAGCGGTCGCACACGTGCCCCTTCTAACCCAACTACCCCAAGTTCCCAACAATCCCCCACTGCATTTCACGGCTCAGTTGGTTCGCCTCCTCTCGGAGCCGTCGGCTCTCGTCCCCATTCACGTTCACAATCCCATTCCCAATCCTCCTTTTCACACTTGACACCACCCCAACTCGATCTCTCCAGCGCGATGTATGATGCTTTCGAGGAAACCGTCACCAAACTCCCTATGCCACACATGTCGACTGACTCGGCGCTTGGACTGGTATTTGATCGTTCTACAGTTTCTTCGACAGCCTCAATGGAACCGTTGGAGCGTCTTGAGGCATTGCAGAGGGTCAATTCCGACCTTGCCAAGAAACTTGTCGGAGCGGAACGCACATTGCAACGCAAACTAGCCGATCATGAAGCTGAACTGGAGGAAATGGAGGCGCGCCTCGAGGAGGCCAAAAGCGAGCTCAGTTCAGCGAAACGTGAGGAGAAAGAGCTAAGGAGCAAAGAGCGCTCGAATCAAACCCAAATTGCCGCCCTCGAAAGCGAAATCGCCAAGGTTCAAAAGATCTTGGATAGCTCACGCACGATGTACAATTCATTGCAAAAGCAGTACCAGGAACAACTGAGTATGTGATATCTTGATTCCCACCGTTGAAATACTCATCAGCGATTGTAGATGAGTCTGAGGACTTGCGTAACACGCTTCGCCGAAAAGACGAGGAGATTAGGAGCTGTCGAGAAAGCCTCTCTCTTCAGCAAATGGAGACCAATAAGTACCTTAAAGAAAACGAGGCATACGAGGAACGCATCGTTTTGCTAGAGCAAGATCTCACGTTCGCGCAACAAGCGCAGGCGAGTCTGGATGAGCAGAAACAGGAGAACCTCATGCTTAAAGAGACTATTGACCGTATGAGATTCGATATGGACGAACTCCGTGCGGGGCTCGCGAGCAACGCTCCCGGTGTCGGAAGCGGGACAAGCAGTGCGCCGAGTAGTGTCAGCAGGAGCTTGGGCGCGGAATTACTCAGTAAGTTAACGGATGGTGGTGGATGGATTGATGAAGACGACGAAGGAGACTCGGCGGAAACGCTGAGGGTGCTAGGTATCGAGGGTAAAGGCGACGACACTGAGGACGAAGATATTGTACAAACGATTATCACGAGAACGAAGAAGGTAGGTCAAACTTTCTGTGATTCCTCGGACTTCACCCTGATTGACCTTTGTACAGCGTGGGCTTAGCAAGGCTAATAAAGAGTATGCCGATGCCTACGCTCAACATGATCCTACTCTTTTTATTAGGACTTCAATTGCACAAACAGACCCTGCACCTAGAGTCCTGGCTACCTCCCTGGGCATCCAGACTGATGGGTCATCAACGTTTGCGTCTTTATCCACGCAAACCGACATCCCGGTACTGCGCGTTACGACGGAAGTGGAAGTTCAGACCGAGGAATCTCACACTTCCCGGTCACCCTCACCTCAAGAATATGACGAGGCGCTCGCCTCGTCCTCTTCCACTGTCCTCCCCCCTACTCCGAAAGCCAAACCAGTACCTCTTGACCTTCTCACGCCCAACTCTCCGACCGACCTTCCGCCATCTTATAACCAAGTGACATCTGAGACCCCGTCCCATGACCTTCTACATCTGCTTGACACTGAGGACCTGTCCTTCTCGCACATTCCCGATCCGCGAAAGCGTCGCGACCTTCGTATTGCTATCGAGACACTGCGTGTCTGGCACGGTGGCCTCAAAGTACCTCTCCGCTCATCTGTAGAAGTCCCCACTGAAGTGCTTGAAGATTGGCGTGCTCTCAAAGCGGAGGTCGGCATCGGTTGTGCAATTTTCGACCGAGCATTGGAGAACGCCGTGACGACCTCACCCTCTAGCCGTCAGCGCAAAAGCAGTCGGTTTTATAACACTTACAATACTTACGTCTATGGTGGTGACAACATAGCGGGCAAGTTGCCATGGGGGGGACTCGCTTCACATGCCCTGTTATGTGTCGGCGCAAGTGCCGTCGTATTCTTCGCGATGAGTCCATTTCTAGCGCACCAGTATGTCGTACCTGGTGGCCCCACGTACTACGACCGTACCGCGTGGTCAAGCTTCAATACCATGCATCCAGCTGGCGAGGGCTTTTCAAGCGATGGGAACATAGCGGTGTGGAATTTCCTTGGCAGGCTCGGAGGAGGAGCGGCTCG
>WNFC01024455.1_pt1 | contig 12115 bp, 11 predicted proteins | sample 5400541 | NCBI WGS metagenome assembly WNFC01 (sample SAMN13153342, study PRJNA577476) | soil metagenome | isolation source: 120 cm saprolite under Douglas fir tree site 2 hole 2 replicate 1 | place: USA:California | collected 2015-04-18 | reverse complement strand
CTGGTGCGAGGCGACGGGCCGCGGCCTGGAGGATGGGGCCAGGGAACTCAGCCGGTTTGTGCTTCACCTGCGAACCACGCCGACGGCCCGCCCGGGGTCGGGGCAGGGGCGACCGGCGGGAGCCGCCCGGATCAACCACGTGCTGGCCGTGATCGGCGAGTTCTATAAGCATGCGGCCGCGGCCCGGGCAGTGGACGGCCAGGTGCTGGCCGATCTGTACGAGGTGGCCGACGACCGCCACCTGCCGGCCGAGCTGCGCCCCGAGGGTGGCGGGCTGCGTTACCGGGCCCGGCCCCGGCACCGGCTGCGGGCCGGGCGGCCGGCGGGGCCGGATGCGGCGTCCCAGGCCGAGTGGGAGGCACTGCTGGAGGCGGCCCGGTCGTGGCGGGACCGCTTCCTGCTGGTGTTGTTGTGGTTCAGCGGCCTCCGCATCGGAGAGGCGCTGGGACTTCGGCGCTGCGACCTGCACTTCACGGAGTCGGCGACCCGGGTGGGCTGCCAGGTGGCAGGCCCGCACCTGCACGTCGTGCGCCGCGACAACGCGAACGGGGCCTCCGCCAAGTCCCGCGACGCGCGGGCGGTGCCCGTCGGGATATGGGTGCTCGCCTACTACGACCGCTACGTCGAGGAGCGCCTGGCGCACCCGGCAGCCGATGGCTGCGATTTCGTGTTCGTGAACCTCGCGGCTGGGCGCGCCGGTGACCGGCTCGGCGGTCCGCCAGGCCTTCGCTGTGCTCAGCCGGCGGGCGGGACTGGGCCGGCCGGTGCACCCGCACATGCTGCGCCACTCGGCGGGGACGGAGATGGCTGGCGCCGGAGTGCCAATCGACGTGATCCAGGCGGTGCTCGGACACCGCTCTATTACATCCACCCAGATTTACGCCCATCCCAGCCCAGTGCGGATGCGCGATGCCGTGGAGGCGGTGGAGGCCCTCAGCGCCCGGCGCCGGGTCCAGCGCCAGAAGGGAGCTGGCCGGTGACCATCAACGCGGCCAGGACGGCAGGCCAGGCGGTGCGGACCGGCGGGGAGCGGGAGATACTCCGGAGCCTGATCGACTGGCAAGCGCTTCGCCGTCTGGGCTGGGATCCCGGGCGGCAGCTCTTCGCCCCTGCTTGCGGTGATCCGGTGTTCGGCTTCGCCGAGTGCAGGACCGTCAGCTGTGATCAGGTGAGCGCGACCAGCCGCTTCGGGCTGTGCGACCGGTGCCTGGGGCGCTGGCGCCAGTCGCCAGCGGGGACCACTGTGGAGGAGTTCTGCCACAGCGAGCCCGCCCGCCCCGCGAAGCTCACGCACGCGCTGTGCCTGGTGTGCCGGACCCCTGGCCACGAGCGGCCCGTGCACTATCAGGGTCTGTGCGGCGCGTGTGCCTCCTCGATGGGTCAGCGGGGCCAGAGTGTCACCGAGTACATCAACGGCGACCACCAGTACGGCCCCGCGGCTCCTCGCGCCAGTTTCGGACGATGCGAGGTGGCCGCCTGCCAGCGCTGGGCCCATCACCGGCAGCCCGCTTTGTGTGCCTCTCACTACGTGAGATGGACCGGTGAAGGCCACCCGGCCGGAGAATCGTTCGGCCACTGGAGCCTCCGGCAGCGGAACTTCGACGCCAGCAAGCGGGTCGTGGACCTGGCCCGCATCGGCGAGCGGGCTCGCCTGGAAGTGCTCTACGGCTTGCAGTGCCGGGCCCGCGCGGAGCGGCGCACTACGCCCGCGGTCGTTCAGATGGTGGTGAACCTGCTGCGGGACGAGCAAGTACCCAGCGTGTTCGATCTCCCCGTCGACCATATCCATGACGAGCGGCGGCTGCTGGTGTCCTTTATCCGTGACCGGGTGACGCTGGCCCTGGCCCGGCCGGAGAGCGAGATCACCAAGGACGACTGGGACCTGCGGGTCTTCGGCCGGGCCGGGAAAGGCCTGCACTTCGGGCAGATCCGCCAGGCCTGGCTGAAGGAGGCGGCTAAGCACTGGGCGCGCGAGCGTCTGGGCACCGCGGAAGCGACAGGGCACCTGGAACGGGTCGCCCGGGCGCTGGGAGTGTTCTCGGAATCCCTGCGCCGCCACCGAAGTGACCGGGGCGACGATCCGGCCGGGCTCTCCCGGGCCGACGTGCTGGCCTTCGCCGGCGACCTGGCTCACCTGGAGGCAGCCGGCCGGCTGTCACGACACAGCCGGCGGTCGCTGCTGGCCGGGGTTGCCCAGATCCTGTCCGAGGCACGGGGCATGGGCCTGGCCCGCCCCGGCGGCCCGCTGGCCGGCCTCCCCGAGGACGTCACCATCGGCCCGGCCGACCGGCTCCGGCCCCAGCGCGGCGACCCCGGCGAGGAGGGCCGGGCGCTGCCCCAGGTCATCATCGACCAGCTCCTGGCCCCCGCTGCCCTCGACGCCCTGGAGGCAGGCCACGGCATCGACGCGCGAGCCATGGTCGAGCTGCAAGCCGAGGTCGGACGGCGCACCGGGGAGTTGTGCCAGCTCCGCTGGCAATGCCTGAGCTTCGGCGAGGTCGCCGGCGAGGCCGGTCAGGCGCACCCGGCTCCCGTGCTCGTCCACGACATGCCCAAGGTGGGCATCCGCGGCTACCACCTGCCCATCACCCAGCACGCGGCCGGGATCATCGCCGCCCAGCAGGCACGGGTGGAACAGCGATATCCCGGCACTCCCACCTCCGCGCTGGCGTTGTTCCCGGCCGTTCACAAGAACCCGCGGGGCGTGAAGGCATGCACCGTCGACTTCTTCACCCCCCATTTCCGTGCATGGGCTGACAGCCTGGCCCAGCTGACCGGTCCCGGCGGGGAGCCCTACGACAGCTCCGGCATAGTCGCGTACTCGTTCCGGCACTCCTACGCGCAGCGCCACGCCGATTCGGGGACCCCGGTCGAGGTGCTGGCCGCATTGATGGGGCACACGCAGCTCACCACAACCCAGGGCTACTACCGGGTCACCCACAAACGCAAGCGCAAAGCCGTCGATCTGCTGGCCGCCCTCCAGGTGGACCGTAACGGCGATCGCAGCCGTCCCACCGTGGCGCGGCTACTCGAAGCCGAACATGCCCGCGACGCCGTGGGGCAGGTAGCCGTCCCCTTCGGGACCTGCGCGGAGCCGACCAATGTCAGGGCCCACGGCCAGGCCTGCCCGTTCCGGCACCAGTGCTTCGGCTGCACCCATTTCCACTCCGACCCGTCGTTCCTGCCCGAGTTGCGCGCCTACCTCGGCCGGCTGCTGGCCGACCGGGAGCGGCTTCGGGCCGCGGCCCCCGAACTGCAGGACTGGGCCCGCAATACGGCCATCCCGTCGGCGGAAGAGACCGCCGCGGTCCGCCGGATCATCGACCGCTGCCAGGATCTGCTGGCCGAGCTTGCCGAGGACGAGCGGGCCCGGGTCGACGAGGCCATCGACGTGCTCCATCGCAGCCGGGCCCAGCTCGACACCACCGTCCCCGTCCGGTTCCTGGGCATGATCGGCCAGCCGTCCCCGACGTTGTTCCCCGGCCTTCACCGCGAGGACCAGGCCGCCGATGAAACCTGACCGGAGCCAGGCCATGCGTCACGCCCGCCAGGCGGACAGCCAGCACAGGGCCACCCTCGTCCTCGCCGCAACCGATGCCGCCCTCCAGCGCGGAGCCCACGTGAGCATCGCCGGCATAGCCCGCGCCGCCGGCGTGGGCCGCAAGTTCATCTACGACCACCCCGAGCTCAAAGCCGGCATCGAGCTCAAGGTCGCCGAGGCGACCCGGCGCCAGGCCAGCGACCTGATCTCGGCGGCACGGGTGAGCGGCGCGTCGCTGCGGGCCGAGCTGGAGAACGCCCGAGCCCAGAACCACCGGCTCAGCCGCCAGCTCCGGGCACTGGAGGCCCGCCTGTCACAGACCGAGGGCGCCCGCCTGGTCGCCGATGACCTCCTGCCCGGGCACATGATCGCCGAACTCGCCGATCACCAGCTGGCGCAGCGCAATGCCGAACTCGAGGCCCGGCTATTCGAGGCCAGAGAAGAACTGCGCCGCACGACCGAGGAACTCGAAGCCGCCCGGGCCATCAACCGAGAGCTCATGCAGCGGGCCAACCGATCGTAGTCCGGCTACCACCCCGCTTCCAGGTGACGGCCGGGGGCTGCGCCACCATCAACCCGCCAGCCAGAACTCCTACCCCCCGCCCGGCAACGCCAGGCTCCGCCGCCACGAACGATACAGCTGTATCTCGCGTCAGGCCGGGCCCTCAGCCTCCGGAAACACTCACTGGCCATGGGTTTCGGGAGCTAGGCAGTCCCGCCCGGTCCGTCCTGTCTGCTGAAAAGTCCGAGGTAGCGCTGATCGCATTGGGGGCACTGGTAGATGGTGGTTTCCCTGGCCGTCGGCGGCGAGGCGGTAATCCTGGCGGTGGCTGGGCCGGGCGCGGGGTGACGGTGCCGCCAGGCCGCCTGACGGCAGGCATCGGAGCACCAGCGGCGCCGGCCGGCGGGGGTGAACGGCCGGCCGCAGGCCGGGCAGGCGGCAGCGGTGTCGTTACGGGTTTCGTTACGCGACGGCGCCGGGGCGGGGTTCATGCGGCCTGCTGCAGCGGCGCGCTCCCGGCGGCGATGGCGGGGTCCCAGGTCACCTGCTGGGTGATGACGACGTGGATCCAGCGCAGCAGCGCGGCGGCGCAGGCGGTGCGGGCCTGCTGGCGGGCCAGCCGGTTATCGTCGCGAGTGGTCAGGCGGGTGAACTTGGCGGCCAGCACCGGGTTGTTCGGCAGCGCGGCCCGCACTGCCCGCCAGGCGGCCACTCGCAGGCCGGGCCGGCCGCGGCCGGAGATCGGTGTCTTGCCCTGGAACGCGCCGGAGGCGTTGTCGCGCGGGCACAGCCCGGCGTGCTTGACCAGCGACCGGGGCGTGGCGAACCGCGCCGGGTCACCGGTCTCGGCCAGGATCGCCGCCGCGCCCACCGGGGTGAGCCCGGTGATGCTGGTGACCAGCTCGGTCAGGCCGAGGTCGTCCAGCACGGCGGCCATCCGGGTCTCGGTGTCGGCGAGCCGTTTGCGGGTGTCATGCCAGTCGGCCATGGCCAGGCCCGCGCGTTCCAGGGCACCTGGCCGGTGCGCGATCACCCCGGCGCTGTCACCAAGTGCGGCGAACACGGCGCGGACGATCCGCAGGCACGGGCGGGTCGCGCCCCACCGGGGCAGTTCCCGGCGCACCGCGGCTTCGAACCGGGCCGGGCCGAGCCGGCGGACCCGCGCCAGGTCACCCGCGCTCCGGTCCAGCGTCACGGCCACCGCCGCACGCCAGGTGGCGGACCGGAACGGCTTTCCGGACGCGGCCAGGACAGCGGGCCAGGCGCATTCCAGCAGGTCCCGGGTCTGATTCACCTGCCCCGTCGCATCGGTGGTCAGCTGCAGGCGGCGGGCGCCCAGGTGCCGGAGCCGGGCCCACACCGCATCCGCCCGCTCGGGCTCATAACAGTGCAGGCCCGCGGCCAGCCGGGCGATGATCACCGCGTCCTTCGGATCGGACTTATCCCGGGTCAGGTCCTCGCTCTCGCGGGCCCGGTAGACCAGCAGCGGCTGCACGCACACCAGCGCAAGCCCCCGCTCCGCGGCGAGCTGGTCCAGCACCCGCCACCGGTGCCCGGTCGGCTCGCACGCCACCGTCACCGATCCGAACCCGGCCGCCCTCGCCCTGGCCAGCGCCCAGTCCAGCAGGCCGCCGAGTTCCCACGCCCGCGCGATCACCCGCCGCCGGGCGATCACCCGCGAGTCATGATCGGTCACGACCGCGGCCTGCTTGTCATCGGCCAGGTCGATCCCCACGATCGCGTTCTCCGGCGGCAGCAGCTGCCTTAGCCGCGCCAGCCGCACGTTGCGGTTGCGATCTCCCCTGGACAAGCCGGTACGGTCACTCATGGACGTCCTCCTCGACGCGCTGGGATACCAAACCCGACAACCGCATCAGGAGGACGTCTCCACATCCAGCACCGACGCGCACAAGGAGTTACTAGAGTGCGTATTCCGGGCGTCCGTGGTCCGGGGAAGGTGTTGTGGTTGTGCCTGATCAGACTGAGCTAGTGACGGTGCCGCTGACGGACGACGAGCGCTACCTCATCTGCGTGCCTGCGGTGGCGCTGGGCGATGGCTGGCCGCTGTGAGAGCCGTCAGGTTCGCGGGCGTGGTCGTGGGCCAGGGAGGAGGACAGGTCGCGGTAGGCCTCGACCCGGGTACCCGCCGACCGGATTGTCATAGAGCACGCACAAGACCTTGGCCATCTTCGGCTCCTGACTTTCATTGCCCGAAGCTCACATCCCCCGATCCGGAGCGGCGGCAGGGGCGGATGTCTTTGCCCACGGGCACCGACCGTGTCAGCTCGCAACTCAGCTGGCGCCACCTGGCTGTTTGCTGCACGCAGCGGATGCAGAAGGGCTCAATGATCGCGCGGAACGGCTCGGCCATCTCGCCGATCCGGCGTCGCTGTCCACCGCGGCTATCTCGTCGATGAGGTGCATTGACGTGGAAGTCGCCGAGCGTCATCACCTGCGCGCCGAAGGCCCGCGAGATCGCCAGCCGTTCGCCGCTCATCCCGTCCGGCATTACGACGAGCATCCGGTATCCCTTGACGGCGGCGACCATGCTCATCGCGTTTCCGGTATTGCCGCTGCTTGCCTCCACGATGGTGTCACCGGGCCGCAGCAGCCCTTCCCGGCCGCCCGCTCGATCATGTACTTGGCGATCCGCGCCCTTGATCGACCCGGAAGGGTTGAGGAACTCGAGCTTGACCCATATCCCGTCAACCATGACCAGCGGCGTATTGCCGATCGCGTCCAGGATCGTCCTGCCGCCTGTCGGGAGCCGGCCAGCGGCAGGCTCCCGCGCCCCATGCACCGCTGTGCACGGCCCGCTCGTGGCATTCATGCCTACCCCTACGTGCGTGCTGCCGGCCGTGACCGGCCTTCAGTTCGGCCGGCCTTCCGGCGAAACAGTGGCAGATCACGGCGTTCAGCCTCGGCGCGAGCCTGACGCGGCGCAGGAGCTGCTGGCCGCTGCCAGCACGTCAGGTCACCGGGCCACTCGCAGAGCAGCATGCCGCCTCGCGCTCGTCGGTCCGGAGCGGCGCCGCCCGGCGCGGCCGGCCTGGTCACAGCTTGGGGGTCTCTTTGTCCGGGTCGATGAACGGCTTGCGCACGGTCACGCCGCGGTGGCGCCCGGTGGAGGTCTCGACCTCGAATTCCTGGCCGAGCGGCTCGGCGAGCCCGGCCGGCAGCATCGCGTAGCCGATGTTTGTCTTCAGGCGCGGCGAGTGGCAGGCGGAGGTCACCTTGCCGACCTGCTCGCCGTCCAGGAGCACCGGGTACGTGTCGATCATCTCGTTGTCGATGTAGGTGCCGACCGACGGCCCCTCGATCTCGATGCCGACCAGCTTGCGGGCGGGGCCCTCGGCCTTGATTCGCCGCAGGGCCTCCTGGCCGACGAAGCCGGCCGCCTGGTCGAGGTCGACCATCCACGTGTAGCCCATGCCGACCTCGAAGGGGTTCGTGTCGTACCACATGTCGCAGCCGAACGCCAGGATGCCCCCCTCGATGCGGCGGATGTGGCAGGGGCCGATCACCTCGAGCCCGTGCGGTCGCCCGGCCTCGAGCACCGTGTTCCACAGCTTGGTGCCGTTCTTCGTCGCGTCGTGCAGGTAGATCTCGTAGCCGAGCTCGCCCGTATAACCGGTGCGCGACACGCACACCCGCATGCCGTCGAGCTGGAGGTCCTCGGACATGTGGTAGTAGGGGATCTCCAGGATCTTCTCGCCGAACAGGCCGGCCATGACTTCCCTGGACTTCGGCCCCTGGATCTGGACCGGCGCCACGTCTACCTCACCGATCGTGACATCCAGGCCGGAGTGGTAGGCGAGCCCCTGGGCCCACAGCCCGATGTCGGAGTCGGCGAGCGAGAGCCAGAAGCGGTTCTCCTCCAGCCGAAGCAGCACCGGGTCGTTGGCGATGCCGCCGTCCGGCAGCGTGATGAATGCGTACTTCGCCTGGCGCACCGCGCATTTGTTCAGATCGCGCGGGGTCATCATGTTGGTGAAGGTGAACGCGTCAGGGCCGGAGATCTCGATCTGGCGCTCGACGCCCACATCCCACATCGTCACGCCCTCCAGAAGCGCCCAGTACTCCCCGACCGGATCACCGTAGTGACGCGGGTGGTAGGCGTGGTTGTAGACGCTGTAGCGGCGCACCCCGTGCTGGCGCGAGGCCCAGAAGTACGGCGACTTGCGGATCCGCGTATAGAAGAGGATTCCCGGGTTCTCCTCAACGGCCACGTCGCTTCCCCTTCCCGCAGGCGCTTCTCATACCGCACTCACCGCCGAGGGGCACACGGAAGCCGCGCGGCCGGGGACCCAGCCGCCAACTTCCGCCAGGGCCCCTGGGATGGGCTGCCGATGTTGCGCGGGTCGGCCGCGTGCGGCGACTCGCAGGGCGGCGCTGTCGTACACGTCGGCCAGGAGCTGCCCGGCAATCATCGACATGATCTCGGGCGCAGTCGGCTTCAGCCAGAAGCCGACAGTGACACGGGCAGGCAGCACAGTCGGATTATGCAGCATGCGCACAAGCTACGGCGAGAACAGCTCGCCGAGCCGTTGCGCCATCGGCAGGAGTGCGCGCAGACCGCTGCAGAAGCGGACGTTGGCACCAGGCCGCGGGTCATCCGCACGACAGGAACGGCCAGCGCTGCCGTCCTCCCGGACGGCGTGCGGCGTCCCCGCGCGGCGGGCAGCGTCCGAGTGCGCCGTCCTCCTGTCTGGGGTCAGGTTTGCTCATTGAACCGCAGCAGGTGCGCTCATGCATGTGGGATCGACTCCAGGCGGGCCGGCCAGCCTGCGTTCACGATCCCGCCACGGAGCCAGATCCATCGGTTCAAGCCGGCAAGGCCCAGCCCGTTCTTCGACCGCGTCCGAGCGGGCTCCGGAAAGGGCTGGCGAAACCCGGCAAGATCGCTTCGTATCGCGGGACACTACGCCAATGCCAGAAAGAAAGGCCACGTGCGGAGATTGCGGAGCGTCCATGACGTTCCCGGCCGGCGGCTGGGAGGAAGTCCAGCGCTCCGCGATCGATGCCTGGGCGAAGGCGCACGAACTGGCCGCGCATGACGGGAAGTCAGTCTCGGGCTGGGTCCTTGACCCGAACCCGGCCCGCGATCGCGACTGAGCGGGCACCGCGCCCGCGCCCGATCAGGACTCGGCAGCAGCGCTGGGCGCCGCACTGCGGATGGCGCTCGCCTGGTCGCCGTGGCTGGTCGTCTGGCTGGTCTCAGCCCAGGTGCCGCTGCCTGCGGCGTATACGACCCTGATCGGCGTGCTCGTCGCGCTGATCCTGGCGTCGGCGCTCCTGGGCATGTTGCTTGCCGCGCGGCTGACGCCGTCAGCCCGGACTAGCGTGGTACTGAACGTGTCGATGAGAGACTTCGCCATGGCGAGCGGCATTCCGGCAGCCGCTTCCGGTCCGGCAGCTGCGGCACCCCTCGGCAGCTACGGTGTCCTCGTCATGGCCTGCGGCGCTCTGGTCGCCCGCCCAGCGAGCCTGTGGGGTTTCTAAACTCGGCTGCCGGTGTTGACCTGGGCTTTTATGCAGCCCGGTCGTATTCCTTGATGCGGCCGCCGGGGACGGACTGGCGCCTGATCCTCTCCGGCGGGAGGTCGGCAGCGGGGTGGCCGGGCCGCGGCGGGTGCAGCTGGCGGCTGCGATGGGGTCGGCGCCCGTTGTAGCGGGCCTCGTACTCGGCCAGGATCGACCGCAGGTGCCGCTCGCCGGAGATCGGCATCCGGTCGGTGACCTCGGTCCGGGCGGTGAGCGCGAACCGGTCCGCGAAAGCATTCGCCCGGGGGCTTCGGGGCGGGATCTTGATTGCCTGGATACCGGCGGTGGCGGGGACCGCGTCGGACGAGTCGGTGCACTGCCCGGCGCGGCCGCGGACCAGGAAGCGGGAGTCTGCGGCGCGGTCCCCGAGGTCCATGAGGAGGTTGCGGATCTGCTGGGTGGTCCGCGGGCCGTCCGGATGGGCGGTGACCCCGAGGATGCGAACGGAGCGGGAGCCGGCTTCGATGACGAGCAGGCAGTGCAGGCGCTGCAGCGTCGGCGCGCAGCCGGCAGGGAAGAAATCGTCGGCGGGCAGGGTCGCCGCCTGGGTGTGCGGGAACTGCCGCCGGGTCGTGTCGGTGTGACGTTCCGGCGCGGGCGGAATACGCGATGCCTGGAGAACCCGGCGGATCGTGGACGCGCCGGTAGCGGGCTTGAGCAACTCGCCCTGGATCCGCTGGTACCCCCAGCCGTGATTCTCGCGGGCGAGCCGCCCGGTCAGCACGGCGATGCCGGTGCTGACCGGCGGCCGTCCCGTCCGGTGCGGATAGGCCCGCTTCCGGGTGACGAGGTGGCGGCGCCGGCGCGGCACGGTACCCGGGGTGACCAGCCGGTGTGTCCGCAGGCTCCGGGGCAGGACGCGGATCAGCGCGGGGAGGACCGCACGGTCGGCCCCGGTCCAGGCGGGGCCGGGGATGGGTGCGGCGCAGCACGGCTGCCTCGTGCCGCAGCACGAGCAGTTCGATGTCCTTCGGCGCCGTTGAACGGCAGAGCAGGACCATCCAGCCGCCGGGCCGGACGAAGATCAGGTAGAGCAGACGCAGAGACACCGGTGATCATCATTCCCGATGACCGCCAGCCGCCTGTCAGCGCAGGTCACGGGGCGAGCACACTTCTGGCACCCCTCAAGATGCTCCAGCACCTGCGGTTTGCGAGCGGACATGATGCGGGCCAGCAGCATCTCCTCGGTGCCGGCGACCTCGCTGAGGAAGGCAGTGACGTCAAAGGCCGGCGCCGGCGAGCGCGTGCGGCTCGTCGGGTGCCGCCAGGACGCGGCCGTGTCCGGGGGGTAGAGGCCAGGCGTCGACTGCGGTGCCGGCGACCGGAGACGCCGTCACATGAACGCTCAATGCCAGCCTTCTGGTCAGACGGCGAGATTGTGAACCGGCACGACATCCGGCGTTCCGGGGTCAATCCCGATCTTTTCCAGGATCGGCAATGAGCACCTTGCCGTAATCCTCGAAGGCCTGCTGACGGCGATCGGGCGGAGCGGGAGCGGCGGCGCTCATCAGGCGCTCGGGTTCACGGCCCTGATCCTGCGGCTGTTGTCAGGAGCCGGGAGCAAGAAAATCCGCCGCTGAGCAATGACGCCCGGATCGCCGAATCTGGCTGCTCAACAGTTGTGCCGACAGCACTGGCTGTATCGCAGATCGTCCAATTCTTTGCGACAGGAGGTCGCACCTTTGTGAGTGAGAGTATCCCTCGTCGTTGCAGATGATCCTGGTTACGTGGTGGCCGGCGGCTTGGGGATGCGGGCCAGGCTGGTGGGACCCCAGCGCCACTCCGGGAGGTTGCGCTCACCGGTTCACGCCCGCCGGCCCAGCGCGGCCAGCAGGCGGGCCTGGGCGTCGCCGGTGTCGGGTGGCTCGATTTGCTCGCCGAACAGGCCACTGGCGCGCAGCAGGTCTGCCTGAGGCGTGACCACCTTATGGCAGGCATCGACGAGTGTCGGATCGAGCGTAGTGTCCTGGCCGCTGGCGACGGCCAGGTCCCAGCCGTGGATGAGCACGTCGAGGAACCGGTGGCCGGCGTACACGGAGCCGGGAACGGGACCCTAGCAGACCGCGCAGTGCGCTTCGAGCGCGCCCGGGGCGGCGAAAGCGGTCGCGGCAGCGGCCGCCGAAGCATCGTAGGCGCGTCGCGGGTCGTCGCCGAGCAGGTCGCCGTCGAGGCGGTCGCCGACATCCCCGATCGTCTTGCCGCCGGCCAGTTCGGCGGCCCAGAGGTTGCCGGAAACCAGGTGGCTGAGCAGGGCGCGCACGTCCCAGCCGGCGCAGGGGGTCGGCGCCGTCCACTGGCCGGGCGCGATGTTGGCCAGGACTTCCCGGTGCTCTCAAGGGCGCGGCGGTGAAGCTCGGAAATGTCCGGCACGGCGCCGGTGTTGCCAGCGTCGGGGGATGACTGCGCGGCGATCATTTCACGGCTTCCCGGAAGACCTTCTCGGGCGGCCGACGCTTGCGCCGCGGGTTCTGCGGATCATCATGAGATTCACCGGACGGCTCGCTGGATTGGCTTATGCCTGAAAAGGT
>WNFC01007348.1_pt2 | contig 12115 bp, 8 predicted proteins | sample 5400541 | NCBI WGS metagenome assembly WNFC01 (sample SAMN13153342, study PRJNA577476) | soil metagenome | isolation source: 120 cm saprolite under Douglas fir tree site 2 hole 2 replicate 1 | place: USA:California | collected 2015-04-18 | reverse complement strand
CATAAAATGGGGCCACACTCCGTGATAGCGCGGCGCGCTTTCCAGAAAACTCACGATTTTGACCAGGCGCTCAAGACCCTGATCGCGACTGATGAAGCCGCGATCTACTCCAACGATCAAAGCCATAATTCCAAAACCGCTGGCGCCGGTGGCGACAATGCGATCGTCGCCTGGGATATTTTCCAGTGTCATTCCTGCTACTGGGTGAGCAGCTTCCCAGTAGTAGCGAAAACAAGCTTCCTGCAACATGGTCAGAAGCTCCTCATCGCTCATGGATCTGGTCGTGCCAGCGGCGGATTCTGAAAAAGGGGATTTGCGGTACCAACGGTCTGACGCTGCAACTTTGTAGAAGGCCGTTTGCCCCGGTTTGCCGAGGTAGTCCGTGTAGCGATTAATTCCGGGGACTTGAATTCCGATTGGCTGGAAATCTCGATTGTCCCATGAACGATAAACGATGTAGCGCTGCAGTTCTGACGCATCGACCGGGTCCCAGCGAATGTCTATGTGGTGTTCATAACTCTCTACGGAAACATTTCGCGGAGTTGGTAGAGTTGAGTCGGCCTCCGAAGCATCTTTTATCGAATCCACTGCACTGTCGATTTTGATCTCGTCGATGATCAGGGTGTGGTCCGCAAAGTCTGCCGAGTCTTGCACGAAGACAACCCTATCTGTACGGTCAGGCTGAAACGAATGGATGGAGCCAGTCTTGAACTCCTGCAACGGTATTTGAACCTGGACCCATTTCTTTGCTGGAAGATCTTGGACGAAGCTCTTCAGTTTCAGGGGTTTTGAAAACTCCCTGTTTGTGTCGGAGAGTTGAATGAGTGGCAGGTCACCGGCCGGAAGGCCCTCTTCAGAGAAACACCAGAAGTAAAGGACATCGCCATGAAAACTAATCTGGCGATTTCTGAAATTAATCGCACGGATGCTGGCTTCCCATCCGCCATCTGGAACCGAGCGCCACTTCAGGCGCAAAGCGTTTGGCGGGGTATAAAAAACAGTCTTGCTGACTGGGAGCTTCCCATGATCCAGCTCGAGAGTGGAAGGAGCCGACGCCTTGCCCGCACTGTAATAGTAAGCATCGGATTCGAGGCTGTTATCGAAGAGAATGTGCCGGTAGTACTCGGTGTCCCCGCTCGCGGAACTGGCCAGGATCAGCAGCCAAAGCAAACAGAGGAGTCTAACGGGGACGCCCAGGAAGTCTGAAGCCCTTAATTCAAAGCTCATTCACCGAAATGCTATAAGGATTCTTCCACTCGGCGCAAATCGCGATTCTGCTCCTACGGGCTCAGCAAAGGCACCGTCGCGGTATCGATGCCACTCGGATCATCCCCCGGTTTAATGGACAGCGTAAGTTGTCCTGTCTCGTGGACCCCTCGGATGACCGCTGGGAGTTGTTCGGCAACCGCCCCCAGAGGTGCTGCTTTGTATTTTTGTTGAGTCGTTGCACCGTAAAGTTTGATCAAACAGCATGTTGCTTCAAGCTGGCTGGGAGGCGGGTCCATCGATTGCGAGCACGTGAATTCCTGCTAGTTTTGCTCCTATTACCCAGCGCGACTCTCGCCCATGGAGTGTACGAACGCCCGGCATTCGACAACAGCTTAAGTTACCGCTCCTTTTACTATAGTGAAGGGACTTCCGTCTCCCCCAGTGAACTGGAGCTTATCGACAGCAAGATCCCCACTGATGAAACTCACTATGTCAGTCCGCCCAACTCTCTACGCCTGAAGTGGCAGTCACAGACTGGTGGCGACTGGTTTGTGAGCATGAAGGTCAAGGCCCGTTACGGCACTGCCGATTTTTCAGGCGCTTCATTGTTTTTCTGGTGCTATTCAGAAACCGATCTTTCTGCAGATGAATCACCCGTGATTTACTTGAAAGACGTAAATGACGAAGGCACCCCCAGCATCCGGCTCCTCGGTCATCTCGATAGCCTTCCCGCCCGCAAGTGGGTAAGAGTGAAGTTGCCGTTCGATTCTTTCGCGGGGCCTGTCAGGAACACGCGGCCGACACAGTTCGATCCCCGCCGCCTTGCAATCATAACCATCCGTCAGGGGCTGGACGACGGGAAGCCGCATACGATTTACGTCGACGAGATCACGGTTGGCGATGACGTGGCTGATAACCACAAGAGCCCCACGGCACCTTCCGGTCTCAGTGCGAAGGGCTATGACAGGCACATTGATTTGACCTGGACTGCCAGCAATGATGCTGATTTACGGTATTACAAGATTTATCGCTCCTTCGACGGGAAAACATACACACCGGTCGGTATTCAGAAAGCGAGCGCGACTCGCTATGAGGACTTCCTCGGTGAAAGCGGCGAATCTTCCTTTTATAAGATTAGCGCCGTCGATGTGAACTATGACGAATCACCTCCTTCCGCGGAAGTAAAGGCGTCCACGCGCACAATGAGTGATGAAGAGCTTCTCACGATGGTTCAAGAAGCCTGTTTCAGATACTACTGGGAGGGCGCACATCCGATAGCTGGCATGGCAATTGAAATCTTGCCTGGTGATGAAAACCTGGTCGCAGTGGGAGCTTCCGGCCACGGAATCATGGCGCTGCTGGTCGGTGTTGAGCGCGGCTTCGTTACCCGGGAGCAAGGCGTCGAGCGTATGCTGAAGATCACTCGTTTTCTGTCCAATGCGGATCGATTCCATGGCGCATTCCCGCATTTTCTCGACGGCAGAACCGGAAAAGTGATTGCGCGCTTCGGGAAATACGACAACGGCGGCGATCTCGTCGAAACAGCATTCCTGATGCAGGGACTTCTTGCGGCCCGACAGTATTTCACGCGAGATACTGCCGCGGAGCAGGAGATCCAGAAAACTATTACATCACTGTGGAGGTCAGTCGAATGGGACTGGTACCGCAGCGACCCGAGCAGCAATTTTCTGTACTGGCACTGGTCGCCCGATTATGGCTTTTACCTGAATCATCCGCTGATCGGATGGAATGAGACGATGATTGTCTATCTGCTCGCCATCGCGTCGCCTACTCATCCCGTCCCAGCTACCATCTATCACACCGGTTGGGCGGGACAGTCGGACCGGGCGGTGCAATATCGCCGCTGGTGGAGTCGAACCACCCAAGGCGATCACTACGTCAATGGAAACAGCTACTATGGCATCAAACTCGATGTCGGAGAGGAAAATGGGGCAGACCTTTTTTTTACCCACTATTCGTTTCTCGGTTTTGACCCTCGCGACAAGAAGGATGCTTACACCAACTATTTCAAGAACAATCGCAACATTGCGCTGATCAATCACGCTTACGCTGTTGCCAACCCCGGGAAGTATGTTGGCTACGGGGATAATTCGTGGGGACGTTCCGTGGGGATCAATGCGGCCGGCGGGCGCGCCTACCCGCGAGACGACAATGGAACGATCACCTGCACCGCGGCGCTCGCTTCGTTTCCATACACCCCCATTGAATCCATGAAGGCCCTGAAACATTTCTATCGAGACCTCGGCCAAAAGCTGTGGGGGATTTATGGCTTTCGCGACGGCTTCAATCTTTCAGAAGACTGGTTTGAGGACGTTTACATGGGACTCAATCAGGCTCCCATTACCGTGATGATTGAGAATTACCGGTCCGGTCTTACTTGGAAGCTCTTCATGTCGAATTCGGAGATCAAGCCGGCTCTGGACCGGATCGGCTTCCAACTAGATTTGGAAAATAAGGCTTCCACCAATCAATAAGGTCCTGAGATTCGCGAACCTCTGCGTATTTCGCGATGCGCCGGACAGACTGTCGAAGTTCGCCCAGCCGGACAGGTCTCCTCTCCCGTGGAAGTCACTCCGCTGCTCGGCGCTACCCGTTTTCTGTTCGAGTTTCAGGCTTGCCCATATAATTCAAAAACGATGTCCAGTTCTGATTACTCCGCAATGCTAGGAGTGGCGATCGCGGAAGCCCGTAAGGGGCTGGCAGAGGGCGGCATTCCTATCGGCGCCGCAATTTTCGACGCGAGCGGCAGACTTGTCGGCGCGGGCCACAACCGCCGCGTACAGAACGGCGATCCTTCGCTGCACGGCGAAACCGACGCCTTCCGCAACGCGGGACGCCAGCGCAGCTATCGCAACCTCACCATGGTCACTACACTCGCTCCTTGCTGGTATTGCAGCGGGCTCGTCCGACAGTTTGGCTTTGGCACGGTGATTGTGGGGGAGAGCCGCAATTTCCAGGGCGGAATGGAGTGGCTGCGCTCACTCGGCGTGAAGGTCGTTGATCTCGATTCCGAGGAGTGCATCTCCCTGTTGAGCGAGTACGTTAGGGCAAACCCTGCCGTGTGGAACGAAGATATTGGGCAAGAGTAACCACTGACTCTCTGCGGCACGCTGCTGCAGGGCTGCACTCCCAAGCTAACGAGAGTTCATGCTGGTCTTCCACCTTCCATCCCAGAAACACTGACAAGGAAACGGCATTGGTCCGCCGTCCCTTCATGTCAGCGGTGAAATCAGAAGGTTAGGTTCAACGACATCTGGATCTGTCTCGGGCTTCCGATGGTCTTGTTCGTGATGCTCAAGCCGCTCTTGCTCGGGCAGACGTAGAGGGCTGTGAAGTCCGTGTTGCAAGGATTCGTCGCTCCAGCCTGGCCGACGTAGGGAAACCCGTTGAAGTTGATGTTCTGGGTGACGTCGTCAATCGGGATATCGAAGCTTGCCGTGTTAGTCACGTTGAATATATCGAACGTAAACTTCAGGGAGGAGCGCTCGGTTATTTGCGTTATCTTCATGAGCGAGATGTCGGCACGCCTCTGCCAGGACTGCCGGAAAATATTGCGCTGGCCGTGGTCGATGAAGTTCGTCTCGTAGGGATCATTGGAAGGAATCGCGCCGTTCAAAGCACCTGGACTCAGCAAAGGAATGCCAAAACAGCCGGGCTTGAGCGCGAGAGTAGAGCCGGCGCCCGAAGCCCCGGTGAGCGCCTGCTGGGGCGTACAGCCGACGAGAGGAACGATTGGATTCGTAATGCCGTCATTCACGCCGTAGAAGATGCTGCCGACGGCACCCGAGTAATCGACAACGCTGTACGGTTGGCCACTCTGGATAACGGTCAGGCCGGAGATCGCCCATCCATCAGCAATCTTGCCCTTGAATGAAGATAGCGAGAAAAACTTCGGCAGTTCGTACCTGTAAGTGAAATTCATCACGTGTTTACGGTCGAAGTCCGACAGGCCGTAACCGGAGCGCAGATTCAGAGGATTGTTGCCGTTGTAAAAGAGGCCCATCGCGCTTTGTTCGTCCGTCGCGTGAGAGTAGGTGTAGCCGACTTGCAAGCCATGACTCATTCGCTTTTCAACGTGGGCCTGAAGCGCATTGTAAGCAGAGATGCCGGCTGCGGTGTATGACTCCGACTCCGAAGAATAGCCGATGTAGGGAACGCGCAGATCGACGTTTCCGCCTTCAAAGGTTTGCAGGTACGGCTGCCCGTTGGGGAGGCTCGCCGGGTCGAAGGTGCCGGGAGCGGTAACGATTGAGTAGCCGTACGTGTAGTTTTGCTCGAACGGCGTCCCCGTCCGGATGGGATTGGTTGGCGAGGCAATCCGGGCCTGATTGAAAGGGATGGGAACCACCGCATGGCGGCCGAGATTACCGACGTAGCCGATCTCGATCAGGAGGTCTTTACGCGGCTGCCACTGAATATCGAGCGTCTGGTTGAGCGTGTACGGAAGCTTATTTGCACGGTTGTAATCGGCGAACGAGAATAGCGGTAGGCCCGTTGCGATTGTGTTCGCATTGGGTATAACCAGACCTGCGGGATTGCCCGAGGGAGGGGGGCCGAGCGTCGAACCCCAGGGGTTCTCAAAACTGCTGCAGAACGAATACGCATAGAGGCTGCAAGCCTGCGAATTCACCCAGGGCGGAGACTGATTCACGCCGAATGGGCCGCCCGCAATCACGCCGGACGCGAACCCCGGGGAAAGATAAGTGAAGAGCTCACCTCGATCGTAATACATGCCCCAGCCGCCGCGAACGACAACCTTGTCGTTGAACGTTCTTGGGCTCCAGGCCAAGCCGACGCGGGGTGCGAAGCCCCACTGGCGTCCTGTCAAAGTCGAATTGCTGACGCCCTTGGTCGGGAAGAGGGGATTGTTCCCCGCGACGATGAAGCCGTTCGAAGTGATGGTGTCCGTTGTCGCGTCATAGCTGTAACGTGAGGGATCGAAATTAAAGATGCGTCCGTTTTTTTCCGTTAGACCTCCGTGATAGTCGAAACGCAGGCCCGCGCTTATGCTGAGGTTCGGACGGACTTGAAACTTGTCTTGCAGATACCAACCGGTTTCTTTCGAGCGGCAGTAGCGATTGGCATTGCCTTGCAAGAAGGTCGTGGCGATAAATCCGTTCGCGCTATAGGTGATGGGTGCGCCCGTGAGGAAGTCGGCGAAATTGGCGAAGCCTATCATGCCCGTGTTCGTTCTTTCATCGCGGGCGTTGAGCTGCGTATAGGAAAAGCTTCCGCCGACCGTAAATGTGTGTTTGCCGCGATTCCAAATAGCATTGACGGAAGGCATCCAGCGGTTCTGGAAAATGCCGGTGAAGGCGCCCTGCGAGGCCGCGGTCGAGCCGATGTTCAACCCGGCGTTGAAGGGACCGCACGGGTTAGCGGGCGGACACCCTCCAGTATTTTGTGGGCCGAAATTTCCCAAGTCGTCAACAATCGTGATGCCCGGAAAAACATTCGAGCCAAACGCATTAATGCCCACCGATTGAGGAGTGAAGGGCTGGCCAATCGTGCTGTAGATTTTCTCGCGGATGAAGCCGAACACTTCGGCAACACTAAAGTTCGGGCGAATGGATTGGGTGTTGGTAATGGACGCGACCTGGCTGCCGGCGTCCAAGTGCTGGGAGAAGCCTTTGACTGAGGAGAATCCGAAAGGGGCCGTGGTCGGGTCGTGCTGGTAGTAGTACTTCAATGACAGCGTGTCTTTCGAGGTAGCCAGGTAATCGAGATCAGAAACAGCCTGATCGGAAATGAAGTAAGCCAGCTGCGTGAGGAAAACATTTTCCGGAAAGTTAATGGTTGGAATAGAAGGCGAGTTCGCCGAGGGAAACAGATATTGGCCATTCGGCAGCTTGTAGTTCAACAGGGCGAACGCGACCGGATCCACATTGCTAGCAGTCAGTGAAGGGCCGAAATCGTTGTTGGCGACGTTCGTCAGTGTCGCGGCGCTACGATCATCTGTAAGCCCGAACGGCACCGCAGTTCGCGAAGTTCCTATTTCTAGATCGGAGACGTGAACGTGCTGATAGCTGGCAAACCCAAAGAGCTTGTCTTTGATGAGAGGCCCGCCGATTGTCCCGCCAGCGGTATAACGGTGCAACTGGGGCACCTTTTCATTGCTGGGGATATTGTTGTCCTGCTTGTAGAAATACGGGGCGGCATTCAGCCAATCCGTTCCGCGGTGAATGTAAGCGCTGCTGTGAATGGCGTTGGTGCCTGACGCAGTGCTCATGTCGATGTGGGCGCCGCTGGTGGACCCCTGTTGCGCGTCGTACATGGAGGTGTTTACGCGAAACTCCTGAACGGTCTCCGGGGCGGGCGTCGGCAAAGCCTGGCCAATGGCCAGATATGGCGATGCCGTGCTCTGAATAATTTCCGCCGTGGTGCTGGACGCACCGGCCACTCCGGTATTGTTTACAATGCGGGCCGAGGCGACCTGGCTGGTGCTCTTGCCGTTGAACAGATTGCTGGCATCGACGCCGTTCAGAAGAAACGTGTTACTGGTCACGTTGCCCGTTGGCCCAAATGGGCTGATTCCCCAAACCGGCGTTTGCGCCGCTCCCGTTTGGTAACTCTGCATTCACCCCTGGCGAGAGGATTGCCAGGCCCGTGAAACTTCCCGTCGGCAGCGGGACGGCATCGATCTGGTCTTTCTCCAGAATGTAGCCGTTGGTGGTGTCGACGGCATTCAAAAGCGGATCGGCTTGGACTTCAACCACTGTTCCTACCTGGCCAACAGGCAGCGTCGCATTGACTGTGGCAGTGTGATCCGCCTGCACCGCAATCGAGGGCACTTTCTGCGTCTGGAAGCCTTCATGAGTGAAGGTGAGAGTATAGGTTCCGATGGGCAGGTTCACAAAGTCATAGAAGCCATTCGCATTGGTCTTCTGGGTGCGCGTGAGGCTTGTCTGCTCACCGACAATCGTCACCATGGTCTCCGGCAGAACGCTGCCGGTTTTGTCTGTGACGCTGCCGGTGATTCCACCGAGTGTCTGCTGAGCGTGAGCGCACGGTGGAAAGGCAAACGGCATCCACAGGGATGACGCGACGAGAAGAGCGGTCAGTTCGATTCTCCTTTTGTTGACCATCAGTCGCTCAAGCATCGGTAGCTGCACCAAGCCAAGGAGGTAAAGTCATCGAAGCGTAGGTGTAGAGCGAACCAGGCGAGGCTGAATGCAACACCGCAACTGTTGCCAGGACATACGCCAGCCACGTGCCATTGCCGGCGAGAGCGCAAACCAGCGGGATGGTGGCCGCAGGCGTGGTAGTGGGAGCCATCGTGGAGACTGATTGAGCCAACGTTTCCATCGGAGAGAGAATCTCGCGACGCAAGCCATAATTTGCCTTCTGGAAACTTTTCTCTGCGGTTTGCGCCACGCCGGCGGGCTCCCCTTATTCTCGACTGGGCTGGGATTGTACAACACTGTCTGCGCGGGCTAGTTCGGAGGAAATCTGATCTGCGGGTGGTGTATCATCTTCCAACGTTTCACCTGCCTCGTCGTACACAGCCGCGGGAGAAAGCCACGTTCCAGATGAAATTTGATAAACACTTCTTGCAAAGCTTTCCCAAAGTCCTTTTGCACGAGCATTTGGATGGGGTGCTACGACCGCAGACGGTTATTGAGTTGGCCAGAGACGCAAAATATGCAGAACTTCCAACCGATGACCCCCAAGAACTTTCCGAATGGTTCTTTCGCGGAGCGAATCAAGGGAGTCTTGCGAAATACCTGGAGGGCTTCTCACACACCATCGCAGTGATGCAAACCGAGGAAGCGCTGCAGCGCGTGGCGTACGAGCAAGCCGAAGATCTGAGTCGAGACGGAGTTGTTTATTTTGAAACCCGCTTTGCGCCAGTCTTTCATGTCCAGAAAGGATTGACCCATCAGCAGATTGTCACGGCGGTGTTGAAAGGACTGGAACGGGGACGAAAAGACTTCGGGATTGCTTCCAGTTTGATCATTTGCGCGATGCGTAACATGGACACCTCGCTCGAAATGGCGGAACTTGCAGTCGATTTCCGCGCGCGTGGCGTTGTCGGCTTCGATCTGGCGGGCGAAGAAGGTGGCTATCCGCCGAAGAAGCATGTGGACGCTTTTCATTACATCCAGCGCGAGAACTTCAACATCACGATTCACGCCGGCGAAGGTTACGGAAAAGAATCGATCTGGCAGGCAATTCAGTATTGTGGGGCGCACCGCATCGGGCATGGGACGCGGCTGATCGATGACATTGCCGTTGTGGACGGCAAGGCCGTGAAGCTGGGCGATCTGGCTCAATACGTTCTCGACAAGCGCATCCCGCTGGAGATTTGCTTGCTGAGTAACGTTCACACGGGCGCTACGCCGAGTTTGGTGGAGCATCCTTTCCGAATTCTTTATCAGGAGAAATTCCGTGTCACCCTGAACACGGACAACCGGTTGATGAGCGATACAACTATGAGCCAGGAATTCGAAGCGGCCGCAAGCGCATTTGGCCTGTCGCTGGACGACTTTGAGAGGATTACGATCAATGCGATGAAGAGCGCTTTCTTGCCTTACAAGGAGCGCATTCATTTCATCTATTCCGCCATCAAGCCTGGCTACGCCAGGATCCGGGAATCGATCGGGACAAAGACGTCCCTCTGAAATTGCGCAGGCACACGGAGATCACATCAGGCAGACAATGCGGCTAGAGTCTCGGCGAGCACGAGCGTTCCTCGCACGATGTCTTCTGGGGCCGCGTACTCGTCAGGTCTATGGCTGTAGCCGTTGCGGCACGGTATGAACAACATTGCGACCGGAGCGATGCGTGCGATGAAAAGCGAATCATGATAAGCACGACTGACTATGGGAATAAATTTCAGTTCATGTTTACGGCAGAATTGAGAAAGGGCGTCGATGATTGCGGGAGCGCAATCCGCTGGCGCGTCGGCGTTCAGCAACTCGCTGTGGATCGACACCTGCCGTTTGGCTGAAATCGAATCACATGTGGTTTCAATCGTACGCATTGCGGTGTCACGCCGTTGAAGATCCGTGTCGCGGACGTCCACGCTCAGGCGAACCCGGCTGGGAATGCTATTGACCGCACCGGGGAATACCTCGCAGATGCCCACTGTTGCAACTGTGTCAATGGCTCCGCTGTTGCGTGCTGCGCCCTCAATCGCCAGAATCAGCTCCGCCGCTGCGCAGAGGGCATCATGACGTTCGGGCATCAAAACAGCACCGGCATGTCCGCCCGAACCCTCGATCAAAACGCGGAGACTCGCCGGCGCGGCGATTTTAGTCACAATGCCGAGAGGATTTTGCTGACGTTCCAAGAGTGGCCCCTGTTCAATGTGCAATTCGATAAATGCCTTGTAGTAGCCGCTCGGCAACTTCACTTGTTCGAGTTCGCCTGCAAAACCAGCCCCACGGCGAACCTCGTCGAGAGCGACGCCGTCGTTGTCCGTGAGTTTTCTCGCCGCGTCTGGAGAAAGAGCGCCAGACAGCAGCCTGCTTCCAAGACATCCGATTCCAAAACGCGTCGGCTCTTCAGAAGTGAAGACAATCAACTCAATCGAGTGCTTTGGACGAAATCCACTCTGCTGCAAACCTCTTATCGCTTCCAGCCCTCCCAGCACACCTACGACACCGTCGAATTTCCCGGCATTCGGAATGGCGTCAATATGTGAGCCGGTGCCGACCACCGGCGCGGCCGGGTCAGAGCCATTCCATCGAGCGAAGATATTGCCGATGGCATCCTGGCGCACCGTGAGTCCGGCTTCCTCACAACGCTCTTTCATCCAGGCACGAGCCTTGAGATCCGTTGGCGTAAAGACAATGCGTGTCACGGCAGGAGCTTCGGCGTCGGAGAATGAAGCCAGCGCTTCAATTTCGGCGAGCAGGCGACCTCGGTCAATTGTAAGACTCATCGCTGCAGGCCTGCCAAGGGATGCCGATTCCAGTCCTTGTAGATGAGATATTTTGCCGGTACCTTGCCAATCGCTCCGAACCACTGCGGACACCATGGTCCCATCCAGATGAAGTCTCCGGCGGTGACTGGATACCACGAATCTCCGAGCCGGTAAATTCCGCCACCTTCGAGCATGATGAGCCCGTGCTCCATGACGTGCATTTCGACCATACTCAGCGAGGCTCCCGGTTGGTAGACCATCGTGTTTACTGCGAAGTCGAAACTCATCTCATCGGGAAGCAGGCATTTGACCTGCAAGCTGGGATCGTCTCCGAGTGGATGCGAGGAGACCGCATCTTCGTTCGAAATTATTAACTGTGGCGACGCGACCGAATCGAGAGCCTGATAAATTTTCTCGATGACGGCGACGCGGCTTGCCGTCGTTGCCACCACTCGATGGTGCAATCCCTGGGGAAGAAGGGCGTAACCGCGTGCGTCCAATTTGCTTGATTTGCCGTCAACTTCCAACTTCACGCCACCCTCGATCACGAAAATGACGCGCTGAGCCGGAGTGCTGCCCAGCTCTCCTCCTGCTTCAAACTCGGCGGTGTACTCCGTGAATCTGGCGCCCAATGCCGGGCTGATATGCACAATTGCGGAACACGCCTTCATTCCCGGCAGAGTAGTACGCACAAAAGTGTCGGCAGTCAGCAGTAAATGATTCGCTCGTTGGGAGCTTCGTGTGCGGCCAAGATTATGCACGGTTTATCCTCTGTTGAAATTCGGGCGAAGCAGCCAACTGATCGAGAAGATGCAATCCACACTCGATGGCCTTCTCTACGTCCTCACATGCGACCGATTCCGCCGGATCGTGGCTGACGCCGCCGGGAGTGCGCAGAAAAATCATCGCGGCAGGAATTTTTTCCGCCATGATCATGGCATCATGACCGGCGCCACTCACCATCCGATGCGGCTTGCATCCTGTCTTGAGGATTGCCTGTTCTATTTGATCATTGAG
>WNFC01007347.1_pt1 | contig 12115 bp, 9 predicted proteins | sample 5400541 | NCBI WGS metagenome assembly WNFC01 (sample SAMN13153342, study PRJNA577476) | soil metagenome | isolation source: 120 cm saprolite under Douglas fir tree site 2 hole 2 replicate 1 | place: USA:California | collected 2015-04-18 | reverse complement strand
GCGTTGCCCGGAGAACCGGACCGGCGACGATTTGCGACCCGACGCCAAGAATCTCGGGTGCTTGCTGGCTAATGACAAGGACTGCGATACCCGTCGCGAAGCCGATGACGACAGGACGTGGAAGCACTCGGATGCCTGCTCCGAGGCCGAGTGCGCCGAAAAACACCAAGAGAACGCCCGCTAACAATGTAGACAGAGACAGACCGAGAATTCCTTCCCGGGCAACGATGCTCGACGCGACTGCGACGAAGACAACGTTCGGCGCGGTGACGCGAATCTTGGAATCTCCAAACACTGAGGCGAGAAGCCCGGCGGTGGCCGCACATAAAACTCCGTAGAGCGGAGGTACTCCGGTCGCAACTGGGATGGCGATGGCGAGTGGAAAGATCTGCAAAGCGAGAAACAGCGCCGCGAACGCGTCTGAGCGGAAGCGGAAACGGTCGTAGTAGCTAAGGCAGACTAAGACCTTGGGCAGCCACCTCATATATCAAACCGCTCAGTTTGGGTCCTGAGCACCTCAGATTCCCCGTTGCGCTCAGCCGGAGACTCCGTGAATCCCTGACCAAGTCAAACATCCGAATAGCGGATCAACCCGCGCGGTCGTTGTGGAGTCGTTCAGCCAAACGTCCGACCGCAAGGAGGATTCCATGCAGAAGAGCTTGTGGCCGGGGTGGACATCCCGGAATATAAACATCCACCGAAAGTACCTTGTCGACGCTCCCCAAGGACGCGTAGTTTTGGCCGAATATGCCACCACTGATGCCGCAAGCGCCTACCGCGACGACTACCTTCGGGTGCGCCATCGCCTGATGCGTCTTCAAAAGCGCGAGTTCCATATTCCGCGTTACCGGGCCGGTGACCAGAAGCATGTCGGCGTGGCGAGGAGAGGCGACAAACTGGATTCCGAAACGCTCGATATCATGGATGGGATTGTTCAGTGCGACAATCTCCAGTTCGCATCCATTGCATGATCCTGCATCCACCTCGCGGATGGCGAGAGACCGTCCCAGGAGTTTGTGAATTCGTTCTCGCGCCTTCTCCCCAAGACTTTCGACGTCTGTCTTGGCATTCACAGATTCACGATCGACTTTACGGAATTTTCGATGCGTGCGGTCAGCGTTCAAGCTGTATTCTGCGGTCAGAATAAGATTGCGGCGATCCTCAGTCGCCAATTCAAATTCTTGGGTGATGCGCACCGCCTGATCTGACGACGCTTCCGCGCATAAGCCGCAGAAGACACAGAGACCGTAGTCGACAGTGACTTTCCGAGAATCACCCCTATCGGACAGGGATATTGCTCCGGTTGGACACACTTCGGCGGCAGGTCGCGCATCCTTCCACTTTTCAAACTCGAAACTCGGATGTCCGCGAAAATGTTGGGAGATCTTAGCCGGCTCGGCCGGATAGTTTACGGTTACTATTCCCGTGCTGATCGTTTTTTGAAGGATCTTGAACATTGCTTACCGGTCCGTCCCCGAGTAGGAAAGATTGAAACTCTTGTTGATGACTGGGAAATCCGCAATGATATTTCCTTGAACCGCCTCCACCAGCGCCGGCCAGTTGTTGAGCGAAGGGTCTTTGATCTTGCAGCGTTGCAGGTGATTATCAGGCCCTGTGCGGATCCAATGGATGATCTCCCCGCGCCAACCCTCGACTGCACTCAGCGCGCAGCGGTCTGGCGGAATGGCCGGCACGGGCACACGGAAATCCCCCTGTAGATTCTCGGCTATGGCCTTGCGGATAATGCCAATGGATTCGTTTACTTCGTCGATGCGGACTTGCATTCGATGGAAGACATCTCCGGCTTGGTAAACCGGAATGCGGAATGAATACCGGGGATACGCGGCATAAGGGTGGTCGCGCCGCACGTCCAAATCCATGCCTGAGGCGCGTCCTCCCACGCCCACGATGCCTAGATCCCGTGCCTTGTCGGGCCGCAGAACGCCTGTCTGTTCCAAGCGGTCGCGCGTGGAGTCAGAGGAATCAATCAGGCTGGTCAGGTCCTGAAATTCGAGTGCGAAAGAGTCCACTACACGGCGCAGCGCATCCACTTGCGCCTGGTCCCAGCCCCGGCGCACGCCGCCTACACAGACCATGGCGCGCAACAGACGGCTGCCGGTCATCTGCTCGTTCAAGGTGACCAACGTCTCCTTCAAGCGGCTGGCGTGGGCATTCGCAATGACGAAGCCGACATCGGTCGCAATGGCCCCAATGTCGCCAACGTGATTGCAGAGACGTTCCAGTTCCAGCAAAATGGTGCGCATCACCAGACCGCGCAGCGGCACTTCAATGTTGGCCGCGCGTTCGATGGCCTGACAGAACGCTGTGCCGTGGGAGAAACTCGAATCTCCCGAAATACTTTCCGCCAGGAAGACGGCTTTGTGTATGGGCAGCTTCTCGAAGAGTTTTTCCGTGCCTTTATGGGTATAAAACATTCGGAGTTGCAGATAGAGGATGGGTTCACCCGCTACCGCGAAATTGAAGTGGCCCGGCTCGATGATTCCCGCATGGACAGGCCCTACGGGCACCTGAAAAACTCCTTCACCCAAAGCAGGCCGGTAGATGTGGCGTTCTCCCTCGAAGGGCGGCAACACGGTTTCGAGAGGAAAGTCCTTGCGCAAGGGATAAACGTCGGGCCAGTTGTCATGCAAGGCGACACGGCGGGGATTTGGGTGTCCCACGGCCTTCAGACCAAACCAATCCTGGATTTCGCGTTCTTGCCAGTTTACTGCGGGTAGTGCGGCGGAGAGCGACGGAAACTCAGGACTGTCGGAGCGCAGTGGCGCCCGCACGATCAGATACTGAGTGCTACCCTTCTGTTCAAAGACATAGTAGTTGAAGAAAACGCCTTCTGTGGCACGCCGGTCTTCGGCGAACACCGTAACCAACCTGGCCCCGAACTCCCCTCGCAGGTGTTCTGTGATGGGCCGAATGTCGGCATCACCGAGAAGAAGATAGATTTCATCCTCGCGGTCAGCACGCACAGACTGAACCTGCTGGCCGAACTTCTCCCGAAGAGCCTCAAACATTGCGGACATTGCTTGCGTCATCATCCGCCCACCACTATGCCCACCGCACTCTGAATCAGCCTAAACAATGGAGCGGGCATCCAGAAGCCCATGACAACAATTACCACCGCCAAACCCGCGACCGAGTACTTTTTCCAGCCCCCCATGTCGGCGCGAGGGAGGCCCGGGTCCTCACCTAGAACCAGATTGGCGATGTGCACGAGGAAGCCGGAAAAGATCAGCACGAGAAAGGAGACGAAAAAAGCCGCCAGCACAAGATAGCCTCCGCTGAACCCTGCCCGCAGAATGGTGAACTCACTCTGGAAAAAACTGAAGGGAGGCGAACCAGTGACCGCAAGAGTCACCATGAGAAAGGCGGCTCCGGTCAACGGCATCGAATGAATCAACCCGTCTTTCGCCTTCCGGAACAGGTCGGTGTTCAGATGTTGCTGGACATTTCCGGCACAAAAGAAGAGCAGGGGTTTGGTCACCGAATGAAATGTCATGTGCAGAAGCATGCCAAGGATACCCAGAGGCCCTCCGAAGCCGAGTGCCAGCACCATGATCCCGCTGTGGTCAATGCTCGAATAGGCCAGCAGGCGCCGAAAGTTCTTCTGCACGAGGATGAAGGGGACGGCCACTCCCATGGAGAGCAGCCCGAACAGAATCAGGAACCTGGAGCCAAACTGCGGGCCCAGGCATTTCGCACTCAGAATGTAGAACCGCACCAGGCCGTAGAGAGCGCAGTTGAGGACCCCGGTGGCGAGCATCGCTGCCCCCGGGATCGGCGCTTCACTATAGGCGTCCGGTTTCCAAGTATGCATGGGAGCGATGCCGGCCTTGGTTCCATACCCGAGAAGAATAAGGATAAAGGCCAGCCGCATGGTCGGCTTGTCAAACTGGGCGGCGTTTCCGGCGAGGACGGACCAGTTCAGACCCGCAAGCGTGTCCGTGCCGAGGGCCCCATAGGCGGAATAGTAGGTCAGAATAGTGCCGAACAACGCCATGGAAAGGCCAACGCCGCCAATGATGGCATATTTCCATGCTGCCTCAAGAGAGGTTTCGCGTCCGTAAAACATAACCAGGAACACTGACGCCAGGGTGGTTCCCTCAACCGCCACCCAGAGAATTCCCAGGTTGTTGGCGAGCGCGACCAGCATCATAGCGAAAACCAGGAGAGGCATAAGAGCGTAGTACTCGCGCAGCTTATCGACGGCAAACCGGCCGCCCACTTCCTCGGCCTCCTGCAAAACTCCGCTTCTCTCTTCGTGCCGAAAATAGCCGACTGCATAAATGGAACAGACCAGGGACACAAAAGCCGACAAGAGAACTACTAACGCGCTGAGAGCGTCGGCGTAAAGGAACCCATCCCAGAGTGAAACCGGTCCGCTGCGAAGCACCTGGGCCGCCAGCGCAACGGCCAGGCCCAACTGAATACTGAAGGCGGCCAGATTGATCACTTCCATCGTGGGCCGTCTTCGCAGGAAGAAGGCCAGAGGACCAGCGATCAGCGGAATGATAAGAAGCCAGACCAGAATCATATGTTTGCTTACTCTCTCAACTTGCGCAGCTTGCTGACGTCCATAGAGTCGAACGTCTCGCGGATGCGGAAGACGAGAATGCCGAGGACCATGACCGCGACCAGAACATCAAAAAGGATGCCAAGCTCAACCACCAAGGGCATTCCATAGGTCAAGGAAATCGCGGCCAGGAAGAGGCCATTTTCGAGCGAAAGCAGTCCCAGGACCTGCGTCAACGCTTTACGGCGGTTCACCATCGCAAAGAAACCGATCAGGAACAGCGCGATGGCAACGGCGAGCGTGTTATGTCCAAGCGCCGCCCGGGCAGAAGTCTCTTCCGGATGGTAGAAAGACTCCGCGACCACGTAGCCCAATAGCGTCAGGCCGCCCGCGATGAGGATCGAGAGCGGGACGTTGATCAGCGGCTCGATCTCGCGCCGGATGCCGATCCTCTCCACCAGTCGCTCCAGCAGCCGGGGAAGCAGTCCAGCTTTCAAAAAGACTACGAGAAGAGCGGCAATATAGATGTGGCTGGCCTGGTTGAAGTAGGCGATGACGGCCGCGATTGCCCCTAAGAGAAACGACTGCACCGCGAAGACGCGAATGCTCGAAACGATCCAGCGCTGTCCGACCGCGGCGATCTGCAGTACCAGGACCAGCGCCGCCATCAGCGTGATGATTCTGTTGCCAAGCTCCGGGTTCGGGACAAAGGGCATACGCAGCCTCAGAACAGAAACGTCGATATGAGCGCGAGCGCTCCTAGAATGAAAGCCACCATGAGTAATTCCGGCACTCGAAATAGGCGCAACTTCGCGTTGCTGGTTTCAACCAGGACGACGAGGCACGCGAGCAGAAGTACCTTCGCAAGATAGAAAGCCAGCCCCACACCGACTGTTCGGGCCGACCAGTCGGAACTCAAACCGAACGGGAAGAACGTATTGACCAGCAGCGTCATGAGCACCAGTTGCTTGATCGAAGCGCCCCATTCGATCAAGGCGAGATACGGTCCCGAATACTCGAGGACCATGGCTTCGTGGATCATGGTCAATTCGAGATGGGTCGCCGGGTTGTCCACGGGGATGCGGCCGGTTTCGGCGATCAGCACAAGGAACAGCGCCGCAAATGCCAGCATCTGCGAGGGCGCCAGAAACCTCCAGCTCTGGCCGACAGCGACTTTCGCCATTTCGCTCAGGTTGGTGGAGTTCGCTCCCAGGGCCACCGTGAAAATCGCAAGCATCATGGCCGGTTCCGCGATCGCGGAAATCGTCATTTCCCGACTGCTGCCCAAACCACCGAACGAGCTTCCGGTGTCGAGTCCGCCAAGGGCGAGGAAGAACCGACCCAGCGCCAAAAGATAGACCACCGCGAGCACGCCGCCGAACAGGCTAAAAGGGGCATGGGTCGTAGTCATGGGAATCATGAGTCCGACAAGCGTGGCCGTCCCAAAAACCATGTAGGGGGCCGCAGAGAAAATCCACGACGCGGTTTCCGGAATCACCATCCCTTTGCGCAGCAACTTGATGATGTCGCGGTAGGATTGCAGGACGCCCGGCCCGCGGCGGGTCTGAAGTCTGGCCTTCAGGGTCTTGATCATGCCGCTGAGGAAGGGAGCAACGAGCAGTAACAGCACTAACTGCAGCCCGGAGTTGGTGAGCACTTCGGTCACTTGCGCACCCCGAACAGCAAAAGCAAGACGAGGGTTACGAAGATGTAGGCCAGGTAGGCATGAATGCTGCCTGCCTGAATGGTCCGCATTCTGCCGGAAAACCGGAAGATGAACTCTTGCAGAGGAGCATACAGCCGCTTCTCGAACGTTGGCTCGATTTCACTCTCGAAACGGATCTCTTTCGGAAAATACGGCGAGATATCGAAGACGGCTTGAATCTCGCGGCGCGGCTTGTACAAGACGGAGAAGATCATCCGCAGCGCTTTTGAGAATGCGGTGGCGGTGTATTCATTTTCTTCCGAAAGTCCAGGCAAACCGCAGTCCCACACCGGCCCGCGTTTGCGCCCGAACCGCCTCGTCGCCCTCGATACCAGGAGAGTAGCCGGAAGCGCCAGAACCAGGAGGCCGACTCCGATAACTATGGTGGACACTGTGCCGCCGCGAGGCGTGCCAGCGGAAAGCACGAGTCCGCCATCGGTAATCAGATTGGCGACGACTCGCTGTCCAAGCAGTTGCTCCGTCATCGCATTAAACACCGGGAGGAACCAGGTGACACCCAAGCCTAGGGCTGCGCAAGCTATTGTCAGGCTGCCCATGCCCACCAACATCGAACGGGGAGCCTCGTGCGCATGGCTGGACTCGGCGCCGCGCGGCAGGGCCAGGAATGTGATGGCGAAGGCCTTCACAAAGCAAGCCGCTGCCAGGGCACCGGTCAGCGCCAGCATCGAGCCGGCGAGCGGGAACAGGATGCGCGTCAAGCCTCCGGTCGCGCCAAAACCTGCGAGCAGACTCTGATAAGTCAGCCATTCACTGACAAATCCGTTCAGCGGGGGAAGGCCGGAGATGGCGACCGCGCCAATCAGGAAACAGAGAGCTGTCACGGGCATGGGACGGATGAGGCCGCCCATTTCCTCCATGTTGCGCGTTCCCGTTGAATGAAGTACCGACCCCGCTCCCAGGAACAGAAGGCACTTGAAGATGGCATGATTCAAGGTGTGAAACATTGCGGCGATCAGGGCTACCCCCGCGAGTAGCGGATGCCCCGCCACGCGGAAAATCAAAGCCGCGCCCAGGCCCATGAGAATGATCCCAATGTTCTCGATGCTGTGGTACGCCAAGAGCCGTTTGAGATCGTGCTCCATCAAGGCGTACAGGACGCCGAGAACGGCGGAGACAACTCCCACGATGAGCACTGCCAGGCCCGCCCAGGATGGCACGCCTCCCAGTGAATCGAGGAAAATGCGCGTCATGCCGTAGATGCCTGTTTTGATCACGATTCCGGAAAGCAGAGCCGACATGTTACTCGGTGCCACGGGGTGAGCTGCCGGCAACCAGATATGGAAGGGAATGACACCCGCCTTAATGCCAAAGCCTAGGAAGAACAGCACAAACGCGGCGGATTGCCGGCCGCTGGACAATTGCGCCGCGGCGGTGCGAAAGCTCGCGAACTCTGCACTGCCGCTCCCCTGGATCAACAGAGCAAAACCAAGGAGCAGGCACCCGACATCCGCATGCGCCATGATGATGTAGAGCAGTCCCGCTTGCCTGCTCTCCCGTTGTTCGTGATAAAACGCCACCAGCCCGTAGGCCGCTAGCGCCATCACCTCCCAACCGATTAGGAACAGAAACGCGTTGGCGGCAGTAAAAACGATCGTCAAGCTGAGAAGCAGGAGGTGAAACAAAAAACCAAAGAAGCCGATGTTCCTCCTGGCCTCGAATTCTTTCAGGTACCCGAATGAGTAGATTGAAACTGCGATTGCAAGAATCGCTAGCGTCAGGTTGAAGAAACCACTCAGGGCATCGTACGAGAAGCTGTAGGCAAATAACGGAATGCCTGAGGGGATCGACCAGCGGACCGGGGTTCCTTGAAGGATGCCGAGAACGGCGGCGACTCCTCCCGTGACGGCGCCTGCCAGGGCGGTACCGCAAGAGATATAGCGAGCCAGGGTCGGTTTTTGCCAGCTCGCGAGAGAAGAACAAGCCCCGGCCGAATAAGTCGCAACACCAAGCACAAAGGTCGCGGCAACCGGAAGTGTACTCATGAGACCCGGTCACCGTTGTCCGATGAAAGCATGCTCGGGTAGCTTAACGAATCCATACGTGTCATATCTCCCACTACGAAACCGTGACGACATCCAATCTCCGTTCGCGTGCCTGCAGTACAGTATCTCTGCATCATAGGTCAGCTCTCGGGCTCAGGTGTCGATGGTGTCGCCACCGTCAATGTTGGCGTCAACAGCGAAACATCGGTACTTCGTCTGCCCCATGTGAGTCCCGACGATGGATGTTCCTTCGAGGCTTCGGGGTACATGGTCTTCGCCCTGTCCAGGGCTTCGGCTACACTGCGGCAGATATTCTCCGGTCCAACATGCTCGTGAAATTCAGCCTCGTGCATGCGCATCGCGGGTTGTTCCCTTGCCCCACAAAGAATGAGTTGTCGTCCGGATTGGTGCACGCGATCGGCAAAATTCTCCAGTGCCTGAAGGCCGGTGGAATCGATAGCTGTCATATTACGGAGTCTAAGAATAATGATGGGAGGCAGATTGGGTAAACGATCTACCATCGCATCGATTTTGTCGGTGGCGCCAAACAGGAAGGGGCCATGGATCCTGAAGATGCTGACATAAGCCGGGATTTCTTTGTGCTGCAAGATATGAACATGCGCCTCGCGAATGTACTCGGCTGTTACCTCTGACACCGTGGTAGTTTGCGTAACCTTCCGTATGAATACCAGCACCGCCAGGATCATGCCCGCCTCGACCGCCACGGTCAGATCGGCAAAAACGGTCAGCAGAAATGTTACCAACCAGGCGACAATCTCGAATCGAGACTGTTTGAACAGCTCTGGAATCTCCCGCCATTCGCCCATATTGTAGGAGACCACCAGCAAAATGGCCGCGAGAACGGACAACGGAATAAACCGGGCCAGTGGCGCGGCAAAGACAACGATCGCAAGAAGGGTCAGAGCGTGGGTCATTCCCGCGACGGGCGTCTTGGCGCCAGAGCGGATGTTGGTGGCCGTCCGGGCGATCGCTCCTGTGGCCGGTAGTCCTCCGAACAGCGGCGCGAGAATGTTGGCGACTCCCTGGCCTACCAGTTCGACGTTCGGGTTGTGTTTGTCGCCGCTCATGCGGTCGGAAACCACCGCGGACATCAGCGATTCGATCGCACCCAGCATGGCGACTGTTACGGCTGGGGAGATGAGCGGTCGCAGCAGGTCCAGGCGAAAGTGCGGAATCATGAGCTTAGGCAATCCCGACGGGATACCTCCAAAGCGAGTGCCAATGGTTTCAACCGGGAGTTTGAACACAACCACCGCCGCGGTCCCAGCAAATAGAGCAACGATGTAACCCGGCACTCTCTTCACAAAGATCATGAAGAGGACAATCACCACGAGCGCGCCAACTGCCAGGGCTGTTTCCAGCGGCGAGAACGACGAAAAGTTGTGCACATAGGTCAGAATCCGAGCCGCAAATTCGCCTGGGACCTTGTCTATTTTCAGTCCGAAGAAATCCTTGATTTGGGTGCTGGCGATGATGACCGCAATGCCGTTTGTAAAACCAACGACCACAGGACGCGGTATGAACTTGACCGCTGTCCCTAAACCCGTCGCGCCGATGATCAGAAGTATCACCCCAGCCATCAGGGTGCACATGAACAGCCCGTCAACGCCGTGTTTCGCGACAATGCCAAAAACCACGACGACGAATGCTCCCGTTGGACCGCCGATCTGCGTTGAAGATCCTCCCAGGGCTGAGATCGCAAAGCCCGCGACGATTGCGCAGTACAGACCCGTTTGAGGGGGCACGCCCGATGCGATGGCGAAGGCCATCGCTAAGGGAAGAGCAACGAGCCCCACGGTGATGCCGGCAAGAAGGTCCGCCATGAACAGACGTGGTGTGTAGGACTTGAGACAAAGCACAGATTTTGGTACCCAATTGTTCATAGTTATTTTTCTAATGCCGATCGTTCCGGATACTCCCCCGTTTGGCGAATCGAAGGGAATTAGAGTCTCCTGGATAAGGTAGGGCAACTTTCATCGTGTGTAGTGTAGTGGCAAGCGGAGAGAAGGTTCGATATTTGGTCGAGGCATGAACTCTATCGGCCAGCCTTTTGTGCTTTTTCCATCGGAGGTTTTTCCAGACCACTGTCTCCCGAGCGCAGCATCTCGAAGACAGCTTGCTGGTCTTTTCGGATTCGGGTAACGAGACTGTTCCCATCATCCTCGGGAGTGTGGATTTCTTGCGCCACGGACAAAGCACGGCCGTACAGGGCATAGGCCACGACGTAATTGTGATTTACGCGATGCCGATTCGCTAGCGTGCATAAGTTCTCAGCCATCGCTCGAAGCTGCCGGAGATGAATTGGGTCCACGCCATTGGAATTACTCATCGAATGTTTCCTTTGAACGCTATGTAGATTGCGGTGAAAATCAGGAGAATCGACACGGCTGCCCACAGAACGGCGAGCGCCAATCGCACCCTCGCCAAAAAGGGATGCCGCGTCTGCGGGCTCACCTTCTGTCGGGCCTTGCCCACCACTGGCCGAAACTGCATGTGCAATCTGACTCCTGTCCCATGGCCAAGGGCGCGAAGCTACGGCGGGTTCTGGACGCCTCGTTAACCGGCCTATCTGCATCGCCTCCTCGCGCAAGACTTCAGGTACGCCCGCGCCAACCTCAAGCGCGAGCTCGTAGTCCACACAGTTTTTGAATGCAAGCATGATCAGTTCGGGTATGCGCCTATCCGGCATCAGTCGTTCCAAGCGTCGCGTCTGCTTGGAGAGGACCGTGCAGAGCAGAAAGGAATTTACCTGCCCCTCACGCCATAATTTCATCCGCGACTGCGCTTGCATCGGTATCCTCTGGTTCTATCTTTGACTCTCAGCGGCAGACTTTTCCTCCACAGGGTGGTCAACTCGCCTTTGCGCCTCTTCGAGCGTCAAACCACGAGTCATGAGGAGCAGGATTCCCTTGAGCCGGTACAGATCGCGAGACGAGTAAAAGACACGCCCAGCCCTGGCGAGTCCTTTAACGACCCCCTTTTGTTCCAAGTCGCTCAGCTCCTGGGCCGAGATTTGCAGCTTGTCGAGTAAGTGTTCCGCAGGAAAGTACATTAAGGCGCTCCTTGTAAGGCAAACCAACCCGGTGACAGCCGCCAGCGGCTGTCAAATTCCACCACTGGCAGCCGCCGAATATGAATCGCCCGGGCACGCTCCGAGCTGTTACTGCAGATCGACCTCGACCAATTGCCGACCATGCCCTTGTTGGTGGGCGGCATGTCTCTTGCGTTATGCGAACAGCTGCTCCTCATTCCAGGTGTCAATCAGAACCTTCTCGTTCTGTCCAGAGCCTTGGGACTGGGTGGGCCTGGATGTGAGTTCGACAGAAACAAGCACCGTAAGCCCTCCAGATCGCTTCCGAGCGACTCTTCATCGCAATTCCTTCAGCTGAGCGATTGGTTCTTACAAGCAGATCGGAGTAGCATTCCAGCACCTCAGCCATCATCGGATGTTGCTGTCCCAGCGTTTTCTCAACTAGACCCCGCGCATGTTGATAGAGTTTCTCAGCTGCTGCATACCGTCCTTTTTTGGAAAGCTTCTCTCCCCAAATCACGAAGCTTCGCGCTGCAGCGGCTGTTTTCTCTTGACCGGGCCTTATGACCATATCAATAAAGTCCTCGACGGTTGACTCGCCTTCATATTTCATGCACATCGGGATTCTCGGTACTTCGAGAGTTCTCGCAAGGGAGACGTGTTATGGTCGTGCGCCCCATCTCGAGATCATAAAGCTCGAATTCGACGCACTGGCCCTCCTGCAGCTCATCGATACCGATACAATCCAGTGCGTACGAACCAAACAAGAATTCGTCTGCGCTCTCAGTCGAGATAAAACCACAGCCAAGCTTTCTCAAGATCTTTTC
>WNFC01010045.1_pt1 | contig 12116 bp, 10 predicted proteins | sample 5400541 | NCBI WGS metagenome assembly WNFC01 (sample SAMN13153342, study PRJNA577476) | soil metagenome | isolation source: 120 cm saprolite under Douglas fir tree site 2 hole 2 replicate 1 | place: USA:California | collected 2015-04-18 | reverse complement strand
GGCTACTACTTCCTCCGCCGCGCGTACGCCCCGCTCCTGGCTTCCTTCAAATCCCTGACGGACGGTGGGCTCGAATTGTGGCTAACGAATGACCTTCGGCACGACATCACGGACCATGTGACGGTCCGCCTCGGCACGTTCATTGGCCACACGGTGTGGTCGGAGTCATTCGATGTCTTGGTGTCCGCCAGTGCCAGCATCTGTGCGCGCCGCTGGTTACCGGACGAGGTCCAGGCTGCGCCAGACCGCTACGTTTCAGTCCGATCTTCGACCGACGCGTTTCCCACGAATCGGCACTTCTTCGTCGACATCAAGGACCTCGACCGACCACGCACTCCACCCGAGATGACAGTCACCGCGGACAACCCGCACCAACTCCGCGTCCACCTGCGCGCCCCCGCCACCGCCTACGTCTACTTCGCCCACCTCACCAGCACGCCCGAGTCGACCCGCTACAGCGACAACTACGTCGACGTCGAGCCAGGCGAGAGCCGAGAGATTGTCGTCTTCGATCCCGTTCACGAGATCACGCCCCAGGCGCTGAAACTGGCTTGGGGTGATTAAGCGGGGGGTCGCCGCGGGAAGGAGTGCAGTCTACCCCGAAGCGCGGCTCGCCGCGCGGGGTGGGCAGCGAGGTACGAGCGGAGCAACGACTGGCGGCGGGGGGCGCAGCGCCCCCGACCCGTAAGTCGTGGCTCCACATGGCTACATCTTGCCGTTCCCGGTTGCCGATTGGATCAACTTCCAGATCCGTTCGGGAGTAGCCGGAATGTCGACGTGTTTGATGCCCAGTTGCCGCAGGGCGTCGCCGACGGCGTTGGCCACCGTCGGCACGGCGCCAATCGTCCCCGCTTCGCCGATGCCCTTGACTCCGAGCGGGTTGGACGGCGTGACGGTAACGGTGCGGTGGTTGTCCATCATCGGCAGCATGTTCGCCCGCACCGCCGCATAATCCCCCAGCGAACCAGTGACCAATTGGCCAGTTTCGGGGTCGTAGACGATCTCCTCCCACAGCGCTTGAGCGGCGCCTTGCGCGACCCCGCCTTGCACCTGGCCATTGACCAGCGCTGGGTTGACCACGGTGCCGCAATCGTCCACGCTCACGTACTTGACCAGGGTCACCCGGCCGGTGTCCATGTCGACATCCACCACCGCCACGTGCGTCCCGAAGGGGAACGTGAAGTTGGGCGGATCGAAGACCCGCGTGAATTGCAGACCGGGCTCCATGCCATCGGGGATCTTCACCCCGTTGTACGCTTCGCGGGCGACGGCGGCGAAGGTGATCGATTTGCCCGGCGCACCCTTCACCTGAATGGTTCCTTCGACGAGCTCCACGTCGTCGAATGACACCTCCAGCATATACGCGCCGATCTTCAACGTCTTCTCGCGCACGTCCTCCATCGCGAGCTTCAACGCACTCCCGCCGAGCGCCAGCGAGCGGCTGCCGCCGGTGCCGTTGTTGGAGTACGGCGCGCTGGAGGTGTCACCGTGCAGCAGGGTCACGTCGTTGATGTCGATCTCGAGCGCATCAGCAGCGATCTGTGCAAAGGAAGTCTCGTGGCCCTGGCCGTGCGAAGACGCGCCGGTGTAGATGGTCACTTTGCCGCTCGGCTCGACCCGCGCGATGGCGGTCTCGAAGCCACCGGCGCCCATGATCTTCGACGGCCCAAACGCACAGATCTCGACGTAGCTGGCGAACCCGACGCCGCGCAGCTTGCCCTGCTTGCGCAGCGCCGCGGCCTCAACCTTGAGCTGCTTGAAGCCGGACACGTCCATCGCCTTGTCCAGGGCCAACGCGTAATCGCCGCTGTCGTAGTTCAAACCCATCGGTGTCTTGTACGGAAACTGGTCCTTCTTGATGAAGTTGCGCTTGCGCACCTCCGCCGGATCCAGCCCGAGATCGTCGGCGATCGCGTCCATCATGCGTTCCAGGAGATAGGTCGCTTCTGGACGACCGGCACCGCGGAAAGCGTCGGTCGGCACCTTGTTGGTGAAGACGCCATACAGATCGTATTGCAGGTCCGTAAACAGGTACGGCCCGGTGCCCATCAAGGTCGTCAGCGTCGGGATCTCGGCGGTGCCGAAGTACAGGTACGCGCCCAGGTCGGCCAGCAGGCGACCCTTGAGACCGATGATCGTGCCGTCCTTGGTGCAGGCGGCGCTGATGTAGTCGATCTGGTCGCGGCCGTGGGCCATCGTGGCCAGGTTCTCGCGCCGCTCTTCCAGCCAGCGGACCGGCCGCCCGAGCTTCATCGCCAGCCAGGGCACCAGGATTTCGTCCGGGTACACGTTTGCCTTGGCGCCGAATCCGCCGCCTACCTCAGGCGCGATCACCCGCACCTGGTTCTCGCGCAAGCCCAAGATCGCCGTGATCTGGGTGCGCATGACGTGCGGAAACTGGGTGCCGGAGTAGACAACCAGACTGCCTTCACCACGTCGGTATTCGGCCAATGAAGCGCGGCACTCAATGGGCAGAGCCGCGACACGCTGATTGACGATGCGCCGCTCGACGATCTTGTCAGCTCTGGCGAACGCAGCATCCACGTCGCCATTGGTGATCTTCTGGTGGAAGCAGATGTTGGTCCCCAGCGACTGGTGGACCAACGGCCCGCCCTCTTTAGCGGCCTCGTCCAGGTCGCTTACCAGCGGCAGCGCATCGTAATCGACGATCACACTCGCGGCCGCGTCGCGGGCGATCTCCTCGGACTCGGCGACCACCACCGCGATCGCTTCGCCCATGAAGCGCACGATCCCGTCGGCCAGAATCGTGCGTCGCGGGTTATTGGCGCCTTCGATGTGCGAGGCGCCTGGCAACGGGTTGATCTTGTCGTTGACATCCGAGCCCGTAAAAACGGCCACCACACCAGGGGTGGCCAGCGCCTCACTCACGTCGATGGTGTTGATCCTGGCGTGCGCGTACTGGCTGCGGACGAATTCCGCGTGCACCATGCCAGTCGGCGATAGGTCCCCGATGTACGTCCCCGCACCGGTAATCAAGCGTGGATCTTCCACCCGTTTCACCGCGGATCCGATCAGTCGAGCCCGAGTCATGGCGGCATCGTACCAGTCCTCGCTTGTACGGCGACCCAGGACGCAGCGCGCGGGTCGCTCCTCGCCGAGGCGGGGATAAAGTACGTTCGTGCATCGCGCGGTCATTTTGCTCAACCCGCGCTCTCGCTCGGGCAGCAGCGTGCCCATCGGGCGGCTGCTCGAGCCCTTCCATGACGCGGGTTGGACAGCCGAGGTGTGGGCCGGCGACGGAATCGACTGGACCTACCAGGCGGCCGTGCGCGCCCGCGAGATGGGCGTGGAGGCGATCTTTGGCGCCGGCGGCGACGGCGTCCTCGCCCAGATCCTGCCCGCCATTCTGGAGACCGACGTCGCCCTCGGCGTCATCCCATTGGGCACCGGCAATGTCTGGGCGCGCGAGCTACGACTGCCGATGGACCCGCGCCGGGCCATCGCGACCCAGCTCAGCGCCACAGCAGCGCGGGTTGACGTGGGGCTGGCCAACCAGCGGCCATTTCTGGTGATCGCATCAGTCGGCCTCGATGCGCGGATCGTTGAGCTGGTCGAATCGGAAACGGGCGCTAAGGCGCTCGGCCAGTTGGCGTATCCGCTGGCTGGGCTGGCCCTGGCGAGCGGCATGCGCGGCACCCTCACCAGAGTCTGGCTGAATGACGACGAGCCCGTCGAGCTGATCCTGCTGGCCGGCATCGTCACCAATGGCCAGCTGTATGGCGGTGTCGTGCCGATGGTGCCCCAGGCACGCATCGACGATGGCGAGCTCGACGTGGCGCTGTTCGTCGGCGGCGGGCCGCTCGAGGCCACTGCCCACGCTGCGCGTGTCCTCGCCGGCTGGCACCAGGCTCGCAGCGACGTGGTGATGCGCAAAGTCAGCCGCGCCCGCTTCGAGTCGCTTGGCCAGCCGCTGCCCATCCAGGCCGACGGCGATCCACTGGGCACCATGCCGCTGGATATCGCGGTGCGGCCCGCGGCCCTGCTTGCCTTCGGGGTCAACCACGCGAATCGGATCGATTGAGTAGCCTGATGGACACACGGAGCCGAATGCCCGAAGCAATCGATCAACGCTTGCATCTGGCCGAGGTCGCCGCGCTCGCCGGGTTGGAGGTGGATCTCGATCAGGTGGTCCTGCCCCGTGAGCGCTATTTCGATGCCGATGGTTTGCGGATGCACTTTCTGGAGTGGGGCGAGCCCACGGCACGGCCGATCATCCTGCTTCACGGCGGCGCGTTGACGGCACACACCTGGGACGTCGTGTGTCTTGGCCTGCTGCCCGAGTTTCGCTGTATCGCGCCGGACCTACGCGGCCATGGCGACAGCGAATGGGCAGCGGATGGCGATTACTCAACGGATGCCCATCGGCGCGATCTGGAGGCGTTGCTGGCGCACCTGGCCATCGACCGCTGCGTTCTGGTGGGTAACTCACTTGGCGGGATGACCGCCATCCGCTACACCGCGCAGCGGAGTGCAACGCAGCAGCCACAGGCCCTGGTGCTGGTCGATATCGGGCCGGAGATGCGTGAAGCTGGTCGCCAGCGCTTACGCAGCTTCACCGGCGGTCCACGCGAGCTGGACTCGGTCGAGGAGTTTGTCGACCGCGCCGTGGCGTTCAACCCGCTGCGGCGACGCGATGTCCTGCGCCGCAGTCTGCTGAACAACCTCCGCCAATTACCGTCCGGGAAATGGACCTGGAAGTACGATCCGAATCGCTTTGGGCGTGGGCCGAACGGCAGTCCGCCGCCGACCACGGCCGAGCGCTGGGCGGATGTCCAGCGCATCACCTGCCCCACGCTCGTGGTGCGCGGCGGCCGCAGCGACATGTTCTACGACGAGGATGCGGCAAAGCTTGCCGCGACGCTCCACGATGGCCGCTGGATCACAATCGATGATGCCAGCCACACCGTCCAGGGCGATCAGCCCCTGGCGCTGCTGACTGCCCTCAGAGACTTCTTGAAGTGAGGCCCCCGCCCCGTGAGGCAGCTCAGGCCTGGTCCGGCAGCGCCAGCGCAAAGTAGCTCGCGCACGCCTGATCGAGCAGCTCGGTCGAGCCGAGGTCCAGCGCGACGCCCTTGTAGCGCGCGATCGACACCACCTGCTCCACCAGGTCGCGCGGCTGGCACATGCGCAACGGACGGCCGCCGCCCCACCACCGTCCGAGAATGTAGCGGACGCCCTCCTCGGAGAAGCCCAGCCCGCGCTCGAGGCACTCGCGCCGGAACACCTCCTGGAACTGCGCCGCGGTGGGATCGCTGAGGCGCAACTTGAACCGGATGCGGCGCAGGAACGCTTCGTCGGCCAGGTCAGCCGGCTCCAGGTTGGTGGCGAACACCAGCATTTGCTGGAATGGCACTTCAACCCGCTTGCCGGTGACCAGAGTCAGATAGTCCACGCGCTTCTCGAGCGGTACGATCCAGCGGTTGAGCAGGTCCGCGGCACGCACTTGTTGGCGACCGAAGTCGTCGATCAGCATCACACCGCCATTGGCTTTCAATTGCACGGGCGCCTCGTAGTAGCGGCCTGCCGTGCTCCACAGCAAATCCAGACCGCTGAGTGTCAGTTCTCCGCCAGCCGTGACGAAGGGTCGGTGCACCTGCACCCAGCGCTGATCGAGTCCCGGCACCGACGATTGACCACCCACCGGCCGATGCACAAGTGGGTCGAAGACCTTGACGACTGTCCCGTCGACTTCAATCGCGTGGGGCAGGTAGATGGGATCGCTCAAGACGCGCGAGATGCGTTCGGCCATGGCTGTCTTGCCGTTGCCCGGTGCGCCGAACAAGAACAGCGCCGAACCGGATTTGATCGCCGGGCCGATACAATCACTGACCGCGTCCGGGGCGAGCAGGTCGGCAAAGGCCCGCCGCACGCGCGCTCGGGTCACCAGGCTGGCGTTGATCGGTTGCGCGTGGACCGAGGCAATGTAGTCCGCGATCGGCACCGGCAGTGTTCCTCGATACAGCGTCTTTTCCTGGGCTTCGAGCGCTCGCGCGGTGCCCTTGCTGGTCAGCACATAGGCATAGCCCGCCTCGCCGATGCCACGCTGGCCGCGGATTTCGACCTGGTGGTCCTGGCGCAGGTTGTCGAGGATGGCGCCGATGCCGGCCTGGAAGCCGAGGCCGCAGGTAGCCGCGAGCTGCGCGCCCGTAATCTGGGGCACGGAATACAGACAGCGGAGCACGTGCTCCTCGACGAAGGCGGCGCTCAGCCCGCTCTCCGCCAGGGAATGAGGCATCCGCGGGATGAATCCGGCCGGAGCCTCAGGGGAATCGCTCGTGGAATGGTCGAAGTGATGCGCCGAGGAGGACGCCGTGAGGGTGGCAAGCATGTGTCGTTGGATGGACCGTCACCCAAGGATCGGCGGCTTGCCGAGAGCGCTCTACACCCGCCCGGGGGGTTCGTTAACGCAAAACCGCCCCGCTGAGGGACGGTCTGCGCTGACGAAAATTAGCCGAGCCTATACTTCCCTTCAGTTGTGACGCCCGAACGGTTCGCCATGGGCATGACCTTCGACCAGTACGTGGCCTACATCGGCACGCCCGAGAACCTTCAGCGCGAGGCAACTAGCGGTCCGCGCGCCGACTACAGCGGCTTCTTCCGCGAGGCATTCGCGAACACGGTGCTCACGGAGCCTCAGGCGGCCACACTGAAGTGGTTGGTTGCGCAACCCGCGGGTCTCGCCAAAATGCTGGTCATCTCTGAGGACTGGTCATCCGACTGTCGGCGCGATGTGCCCACCTTTGCACGCATCGCGGACGCGGTGGGCATAGAGTTGCGCATCTTCACGCGCGACGGGCAGCGGTTCTCAACCGCCAACGTACCCAGCTTGCGCGACGCGCCGGACAGCAATGCCGACATCATGGCCGAGTTCCTCAACCACAAGAACGGCCACACCTGGCAATCGATCCCGGTGTGCGCCTTCTTCACCAGCGATCTGGAGTACCTGTACCACTTCACGGAGTACCCAGCGATCTACGACAAGGACCGCCTGGTGGTGCAGCACATCCGCGCAGCCAGGCCCGGCGAGCCCCCCGCCGAGAGGCGTGCGCGGGCGGACCGCGAGTTCGGCGAGCTGCAGCGCTCGCCGTTCTTTCGCGTGTGGGCCTCGGCCACGGTTGACGAGATCATCAGCGCGCTCCACCGCAAAGCGGTGCTCGGTGTCGTCTAGCTGACACTTCTCAATCGTCCGATGCGCCGGGCCACGGCCACTGGCATGCGCATGGGACGCGGCGCGACCAGGGGCAATTTGACGCGGCCGGCCAGGCGGCGGACCCGCCGGGGCAAGCGCGTCAGGTGCAGTTGGGCGTCGTCGACCATGGTGTACACCGATGGGATGACCAGGAGCGTCAGCAGGGTGCTGGTCAGCAGCCCGCCGATGACCGTGGTCGCCAGCGGGGCGCGCCACTCGCCACCGTTGCCGATCTTGACCGCCAGCGGCAGCATCGCCAGGATCAGCGCCGCGCTGGTCATCAGGATCGGCCGCAAACGGGTGGGCCCAGGCCGATCATGCTCATAATGTTGAGCGTGTTGCCCGTCAGCGTCAGTAGCCCAAAGGCGCCAACCAGCGCCAACGGCAGGCTCGGCATGACGATCAGCGGGAACAGCACGCTCTCGAAGAGCAAGGCCATAATCAGGTACATGAGCACGATGCTCAGACCCAGTGCCGCGAAGATCTGCTGGAACGAGTCGTTCTGGTCTTTGACGTCGCCGCCCTGACCGACCTTGTAGCCAGCTGGCACGTTGAGCTTGTCGATGCCCGCCTGCACCTCAGCCGAGACGGCGCCGGTCGTTCGACCGGACACGCCCGCGCTGACCGTGTACGAGCGCTGGCGATCGAGCCGGCTGACCTGCGTTGGCCCGCTGACCGTGCTGACCTGGGCGACGTCGCCGAGGCGGATGGTCGCCCCGCGCGGCGTGATGATCGGAATCTCGGTGACCTGTCCGACACGTGCGCGGTCATCCGGGTTGAGGATGAGTCGACCGTACCTGGCACGTGGCGCACGATGCCAGCCACCTGATTGGCCAGCGAGGCCAGAACCTTCTGATCCTCACCTTTGATTTCGACCTGGACGGCGGCGCCGCCCCCGCCGCCGCCGAGGCTGCTCTGCGGAGTGGCTTTCAGTGTCATGCCCGGAATGGTTGCGCCGAACGAGCGCGCCTCGTCGGCGATTGCCTGCGAGCCACGCTGACGAAGCGTCTTGTCCTTGAGATTGACGTATGCCTGTGCGAAACGGCTTCCTGAGCCGCCGATCGTGGTGAAGATCTTGTCGACTTCGGGCACGCCCATCAGCTGCGCTTCGACACGGGCTGTTGCGTCGCTGGTCGCCGCGAGCGGAGTGCCAGCGGGCATCTCGATGTCGATGAGGACACGGCCCGAGTCATCCGACGGCAAGTACTCCGAAGACAACAGGCCGGGGGTGACCAGCATAATGCCGCCCACAAATGAGAGGACCGCGAACGCGACCACGAGCCAGCGGACACGCAGTGAAGCCCGTAGTACGCGCGCGTAAAAACGCTCGAGTTTCGCGTAGCCCCCGTCCCACACCTTGGCGAAAGCCGCCAGAGGGTGCCGCGAGCCCGCAGCGTGGCCAATGCCGCCGCCTTGACCCTGCCGGTACCCGCGCTCCGCTGCGCTCCGCGGGGCCAGCCACCGGCTCGCCAGCATCGGCGTGAGCGTGAACGACACGAACAGGGAGAAGAGTGTCGCCGTGGCGATCACCAGGCCGAAGTCACGGAACAGAGCGCCGATGAAACCGCTCATGAACGCGATCGGCGTGTAGACAACCACGTCCACCAGAGTGATGGCGATCGCCGCCATGCCGATTTCGGAGCGGCCGTTGCTCGCCGCGTCGCGCGGCTCTTCGCCGAGATGCAGGTGTCGCGCGATGTTTTCGAGTACGACGATCGAGTCGTCGACCAGGATGCCGACGGTCAGGGCGAGCCCCATCAGGCTCATGAAGTTGAAGGTGATCCCGAGCAGCAGCATGATGCCGAAGGTCGAGATCAGGCTGGTCGGGATGGCCAGCAGTACGATCGCCGTACTGCGGAACGTGTGCAGGAAGACCAGCAGCACCAGGCCAGTGAGCATCACCGCCAGCATCAGCTCCTGCTGCACATCGTTGACGTTGTCGGTGATGTACGGCGCGGAGTCCCACACCAGGCCCAACGTCACACCTGCCGGCAGCTTGCTCTGGAGGCCGGGCAGCGCCTTCTTGACCGCGCTGGACACGGCCACGGTGTTGGCGCTGGCGGTCTTGTAGATGACCAGGCCGATTGCTGCCTGGACATTCGTGCGTTGGACGATCGTGGCGCGCTTGTAGGTGTCGACCACCGTGGCCACGTCCCGAATGCGCACCGACCCATTGGGGCCGCTGGCGACCAGGATGTTCTGCAGGTCACCTACCGACTGGGCTTGGGTGTTGAGGCGGATGGTCCAGTCTTTGTCCGGCTGGGTCACGTTGCCCGCGGGCATGTTCAAGTTGTCGACCGACAGCGCCTGGGTGACCTGCAGAATGCTCAGGCCATGCGCCTCAAGCTTATGCTGGTCCACCTGGACCTGGATCTCCCGTTGCAGGCCGCCCAGGAGCTCGACGCGCGCCACGCCGCTGATCGCTTCGAGGTCCTTCTTCAGCACGTCCTCAGCGCCCGGTGGTTGCCCGAGCCATCTGATGCCATTGTTCTGGCGGCCCGGGTCTTCCACATTGCTCCAGGTCGCGGTGTGCGTCGCGCTCGTCGCGTTGGCACCCGCGGCGCGGCAGCCCAAACGCGTGCAGCTGATAGCCAGGCCATCGATGATTACGTCGCCGCGCAGGTGCACGACGCGCATATCCCGGGCCTCGCGCTGGGTATCGTCAACGCTGACCGTACCGTTCACGTACGGGGCTTCGGCCAAGCTGGCCCATCCGGCCAGGCGGTGACCGGCCACACGCCGTTCATTATCGGCTCGATGAGCAAGTCATTTACCGCCCTCGCGGTCATGCAGCTCGTCGACCAGGGCCAGCTCGAGCACCGGTCGGCGCGGCCTTCAAGTACTCCAACATGAACTACGTCACGCTGGGACTGGTAGTCCAGATGGTCTCGGGTGAACCCTACGGCACCTACATACAGCGGCACATCTTCGAGCCGCTGAGCATGCACGATAGCTTCGTCTCACAGACTGCCGCGCGCCAGGCTGGCCTCGCGACACCCCACCGCTGGCTATTCGGCGTGCCGGTGCCGGGCGAGCTGCCCTACGAGCAGAGCCTGCTGCCCGCCGGCTTTCTGATCTCCAGCGCCGACGACATGACGCACTACCTCAACGCCCAACTGGATGGCGGCTCCGCCATTCTTTCGCCCGCGGTGTAGCGGAGCTCCACCGCGCCGCGGCGCCGATGTATCCGGGCGCGGACTACGCCATGGGCTGGTCATCTTCGATGCCTTCGCCGCCGTGATTCTGGCGCTGGTACTGGTATCTCTCGCTCGGCTCGTGCGGGGGCGCTCCAGTCCAACTCGATCGGGCTTCTGGAACATCCTCCGGCACGTTGTCCTGCCCCTATTGTGGGAGCTCCTTCTGCCGCTCGGTCTCCTTGCGCTGATAGTTCTCCCGCTGCTCGGCCCGTTGCCAGTCCTCCTGTTGTACGCGCCCGACTTGACCTGTTGGCTCTTGACTGTCGCGTTGCTCTTGCTGGCTACCGGCGTTACGCGAGTGGTACTCGCCGCGACTGGGCTCCAGATCGAAAGGAAACCATTGCATGAACCCATCAAGGCCTGAAACCGAGGCCGGCATTCACGGCTGCGTGTGGTGGACGACACGCGGAATCGGTGGCCTACTCGTCGCCTGCATCGTCCTTGCGGCGCTGGGTGCCGGCTACGAAGCGGTCGCCACACGGCAGGACGCTGAGCGCTACCCGCCACCCGGTCAGCTCGTAGACATCGGCGGTCGGCACCTGCACCTCGACTGCCGCGGAGCGTGCAGCCCGACCGTGGTACTCGAAGCCGGCGGAGGCGGGACATCGCTGGATTGGAGCCTGGTCCAGCCTACCCTGGCTCAAACCACACGGGTGTGCGCGTACGATCGCGCGAGCGCCGGCTGGAGCGACCCCGGCCCACTGCCACGCACCCCGCAGCGGATCGTCGACGACCTGGCTGCGCTTATGCAGGCGGGCGGCGTACGTGGCCCATATGTGCTGGTCACCCACTCCGATTCTGGACTGGCAACCCACCTCTATGCGATCGAAAACCCCCGACGCGGTCGCGGGAATCGTCTTTGTCGATGCGCGTCACCAGGATAGTTTCTCAGCACAGGAGCGTCAGCAGCAGCTCGCGCAGGCGCGCATGCTGCCGACCATCACCAGAGTCATAGGTGGCCTGGGACTCGGGCGGCTCTTCGGCCCAGACCTATATCCACAAATTCATCCCGAAGGACACTTCCTGGCGCCGGCGACCCGCGAGCTGATGCTGCTGCAGACCGCGCGGCCGGCGTATGTCGACCAGGTGATCAGCGCGCTCGACGCAGCCACGGCGAACGATGCCGAGCTGCGCAACGCCGGCGCCGGCTCGTTGGGTACGACGCCAGTCGTCGTATTGTCGACCGAACAGTACCTGGCCCTCTATCCGGGTTGGCGAACCGCTCAAGACGAGCTGGCGATGCTCTCGACCAATACCCAACACCTGATTGTCGGACCGGGCAGCCAACACTTCATCGCCTGGCAAGACCCGGAGTTGGTCATCACCGCCATGAGCCATGTGGTGGACGCCGCTCGGACTGGCCAGGCCCTCACGACCACACACTGGCTTTCTGCCGCCAGTTTGATGCTGCCCAGACCACCTTCACGGTCGAACCGCAGCAGCAGCAATGCCGAGTCCGCTTCGATACACTGCTCCAGGCCGACGGCCTGCAGGGCCTGTTGACCCGCCTGCTCGCTCCGCGCCTCCTACGGTCGGTCTACGCCGACGAGCTGGACCGCCTGGAGCAGCACGCGCGGGCGCACGATCACCATCACGAACACTAGGTGCCAGTACTGGCCAGAGCCGGCGTGGGTTCCGTGACCAGCGCCGCTGCTATGGGCGGACCGCCGCGAGCGCAATCACTCGGGGATACTCTTCTGGGCCTGGTT
>WNFC01019572.1_pt1 | contig 12117 bp, 8 predicted proteins | sample 5400541 | NCBI WGS metagenome assembly WNFC01 (sample SAMN13153342, study PRJNA577476) | soil metagenome | isolation source: 120 cm saprolite under Douglas fir tree site 2 hole 2 replicate 1 | place: USA:California | collected 2015-04-18 | reverse complement strand
CGATTTGTTTGAATGAATAAGTCATGGAGGAGCGCTTGGTGTAAAAAAGCTGAACTCAGCGACCCCGCTGATTCAGATACACCGAGGAGGCTCCCCCATGGAAAATATGTACTACATCGGCTTGGATGTTCACAAGAGAACGATCAGCTACTGCGTGAAGGACGGCAGCGGCCGCATCCACGCAGAAGGCACGATTCCCGCCACACGATTGGATCTGGACATGTGGATGAAGACGCTGCCGCAGCCGTGGACAGCGGCGATGGAAGCGACCATTTTTACGAGCTGGATCTACGAAGTCCGGTTATCGGACAAGTGGTTTCAGTTTTCGCCCCAAAAGAGAACTTAGTTTAGTTTCCTCTTGCTGAACGAGTTTCCAGCCACGCATCATTAGAAGATTCCTGCTGCGGCTTCAGGAGCGGAGCGACGCCTAGATGCACGATAGAGGCTTGCTGGAAGTTCCCCCCGCGCTGCGATCGGATCCGCCGGAGAACGACTTGTCGAGGTCACACGGACGAAAGTTCGTTGTGGAATCGGCATTTGTCATTCTGCTTGTGGCGGCGGCATTCATTGTGCGCCTATGGCCGATGTCACCAGCGCACTTCTGGGACGAAGCCGTTTACCTCCAGAACGCTGAGGTCATCTGCTGCGGTAAAACCAACTATTCCGAATTGAGCAGCCGGCCTCCACTGCTCTCGCTCGTTTTCGCTGGGGTGTTCCTGGTATGGAACAACGTGTATGCCGCAAGCCTAGTAACCGCCTTTCTGAACGCGCTCGGACCCCTCTTCCTTTATTTCAGCGGGCGTATGGCAAAAGGGCGGGCAGCCGCTGCCATCGCGTCGCTATTACTTGCCTTCTCACCGTTCTTCGTGGGCGCATTTCCGGCATGGTTTGTGAGCGACGATACCGGTAACAGTCTGCTCTCCGACAGCCCTGCGCTGACCCTAATCCTGCTCTCGTTTTGGCTACTTCTCCGAGCACTGCGCAAACCGACAGACCTTCGATTTGCTTCCGCTGGCTTTGCTTTGGCGTTGGTGGTGTTGATGCGCTTTGCTTCCTTGCCAAGCGTGGCCGTTCTTTCGCTTCTGATGCTGTTCGCTAATCGGTGGTGGAGGGCTGCACTGGCCTGTGGCATCGGATTTACAACCGGCTTCGCGCCATATTTGTGCTGGTCGCGCCTTCGCTATGGCGGCTTTCTCACCACCCTGCGCAACGGCTGGGAAAAATTCACCGGTCCCGGGGAATCGCCCCTTTATTACTTAAAGAACTTCGGCATCATATTTTCGTGGATCACGGCGGCAGGACTGGCGCTGTGGGTTGCGCAGTGGTTTTTGCGGAATCGCAGGCAGGCAGCTCGCGCAGGGGATCATCGCACCAACCCCGTCGAGCATCTAAAACAAAATCGTCTGCGTGGTTTCGATGCATTCCTTTGGGGATGGGCGGCGGCTCTGCTTCTGTTTTTCAGCGCCTTGCGTCATAAGGAGGCACGATACGTCATGCCGCTGGCGCCGCCTTTATTTCTGCTGGCGGGCATGGGCCTGAGCGTGCTTCTGCGAGGACGCCAAACTCTTACGCGCATTGTCGGCCCGGTTGTTCTGGCCGGGGTGCTCGTTTACAGTTTTCTTCCTGTGCGCGAGCATTTCCAATCACCGCTCATTGATCCTGATATTTCAGAGGAAATGCAGGTCTCGGATTTTTTGAGTCGCAATATGCCGCCCAGCACCGTGCTCTATACCAATTTCAACTATCCGGTGTTCGCCTATTACACCGGCCTGCCAATTCAGCCTCTGCTGGTACGCGATCCCGCTTTCTACCAAGACCTCAGCCGGCAAATGCCTGCGGATGGCATTCTTATTGCCTATAAGGATCTCAACGAAGATCCTCGCGTGGAATGGCTAGACTCGAATCCGCACTTCCGACGTTTTAAGGAGTTCCCTTCGCTGCTTGTGTATGAGTACCGTGTTAGAGCGGATGCGCGAAAATCTCCTTAGCTACATACACCGAAGTACAAGGATCTACCTAACGGGCGGTGAAGGGCAGGCCTTCCCGCAAGGAAAGCCACATCCACCACAGCGCGCGCGACAGTCACCATGGACTCCTCGCACTTTGCTTACTTGGACGGATTTGATCTTTTTCGCGGATAGCGTTTGAGGGGAATGTGGGGGGCGCCCTGAGAACGGGAGCCGAGCATGTCAGCGGCCGTGTAGTCGGCTTACCGGACATCTGCCAAGCGAATTTTGGCGTCGATTCCACCTCTTCGATAACGGCGTTAATCGTCCACTTGACGTATCGTTCGAAGACCTCTCGATCTCATAATCGCGATCAATCCCCTCGCAAACTTGGAAAAATCAGCGACTTTCTACGTACCCGAACCTGAAAACTATACCCATGCTCACACGGAAATCGCTCTGCCACTTGCCTTGCAAGCGAGTAGGGACATAATCGGCTTGAAGGACACGAATGGCGAGGCGAGGCTTCAAGTTAATGTCGAGGCCGCCGCCGAAGCCCAGCGCAAGATTCGTCCTACGAACCAGATCGATGGTGCCGAAGGAATCCGTTTCGACAAGCCGTGTATTGGTGACACCGACGAGAGCGTGCGCAAACCAGTTTGCCTTGCGAGTGCGGATCTTGAGTTCTGGACCAAACAAGGCCTGAGACGTAACTACGCTGTTATTGGAATTGCGAAAGGGAGGAGGCACCCTCGACCCTCTGGATTGGATCCCGAGGTCCGTTAGAACCACACTGAAGTTGCGGTAGGGATTAAAGTTCACACCTAGATGAAAACCATAGTAATTCTTGCTGACGGGCCCGAAGAGATTTGCCTGAGGACCCAGGCCCACATTGGCATAGGAAAAGCCGCCGAAGCACTCCCAGCGGGGAAATTCCTGTGCATGCGCGGGGAAGGCCGCCGTCGAGGCCACAGTGACAACGAGCGCGAACACGAGCAGTAGGTGTCTTTCCATCCCAGCTCCAGTGCCGAGCCAAGGCTTTAGTAAAGGGAACTTGCCCTCCTGCGTTGCGTCGTTCGCTAGCGAAGGACCAGAAGCTCGCCGCCAGTCATTTCAACGTTCCTTGCATCCCCCTTCCCGCTGGCATCGCGCAAGCTTCTCTCATGCCTGCTTTCGACAGGTTCTAGCGACTTTGCCTGACTCCAGTCTCTTACCGTTGTTCGCGGAGCGACCACCGCTCCGGCAGGCAACTTGACTCCATCGCAGATCCTAGATCCCGAGCCGACATACGAATGCCCGCCCACCGCCGCGTTCTTTCCGATCCGGACTCCATGTTCGATCATGCAACACGGCGCAACGAAGGCCCCCGCTTCCAACGTTGTCCTTATTCCGATCCCCGTCCCCACGCCGACCTCCGCCCTAGGCTCAAGCACCACGCCAGGCGCCAGCATGGCGAGATGTCCCACCAATGCCTTCGCTCGCAACGTTATTTCACCCACGAGCAAAAAGCCGTTACTCAGGACCATGTTCGTCCCCAGCGTCGCCCGATTGGACACGTACACGCCATCTTCAAACTTCAACAACGGTAGGTCTCGAATCCAGGTGTCCGGATAGATCGTAAAGTTCATGGAGCCGCGATACCCGAATAGCCGGAAAACCATCCATTTGAATAAGGGAACCGTCAGGCTGAGGTAATATGCCGGTTTGTTGTAATACACTGCAGTCCAACACAAGCCGTAGAGCCGCCGGTGAAAATACGACCGGTTGTTCACGTCGCGGCGCACTTTTCCGGGGGTTACCGCAAATTGGTGCGGCAGACTAAGCACCCCGGCACTGATGAGGAAGACCAAGGTCCACACGATCGGAGTAACCACACCAGCCCACACGTGAAAGGCGCTCCACCTCAACAGAACAAAGACGCAGGCCGTCGGCACACCGTAAATCAGGATCAGGCAGACAGCGCTAATCCACGGGAACACGTGTCCCCGCCATTGCCTCGTCGTTCTCGCTCCGTGGACCGAATCTTGCCCCATGGCCAGACCCTACGGGCTCTCTCGGCAGCCCGCAAGCGATAACCCGCGTCACTCCCATCCATGTCGCTCTTTGTCGTATCTCTAAGGCGGGGTCAAATTTCAGGCGCTGAAACGCTTTTCGCTAGTTCGTGCTCCGGAATCCAGTTGTCCGATAAGCGCGTTCTATAAAAAGGGATGTCAAGAGAAATACTCGCCCTCGACTGGAGAGGACGGAGAAACTCTTCCTGGCATCCAGCCCTTGTGTTGGAGTGAGGATCCGTGAACTTCCCATTTCCGCAGATTCATCTCGTTGGCGGTGACGACGTCCTTCGGCTTCTGAACGCGAACAAGCAGTGTGGTCGTAAGGTGTCAACCATGGTTCTATCTGAGGCTCGAGGCCTATAGCTTTTTCTGGTTGTCCGAGGGGGCCTATGGGTGCAGGACTTGGGAACCTGTAGGGGCTGAGTTGCGTAAACACTGAGAGGCTTCCATGCAAAACGTGCTCGGCAATTTTCGGTACGCCCTACGACAGTTCCGTCTGTCGCCTGTATTCACTACGCTGGCCTTGGGAATCGGCGGAACCACGGCAATCTTCACGTTGATCCATGCGGTGATGCTGCGGTCGCTGCCGGTTTCCGATCCTGGGAGGCTCTACCGGGTTGGCGAAGGAGACGATTGCTGCGTGGAAGGGGGTCCTCAGGACAAATGGGGAATGTTTTCGTTCGCTTTGTACGAGCGGCTGAAGGCAGAAACACCGGAATTTGAAGAGGTTGCGGCGTTTCAGGCGGGGCGCTGGCGGATGAGCGTGCGGCGGCAAGGCGTCGACTCGGTGGCCAAGCCGCTGCGATCGGAATACGTGACCGGGAGCTACTTCTCGACGCTGGGAGTGGGTGCGTTCGGCGGACGCGTTTTTACGGCGGAGGACGACCGGCCGGGGGCGCCGCCGGTGATGGTGCTCAGCCATCGCGTGTGGCAGACGACCTATGCGAGCGATCCGTCGGTGGTGGGTTCGACGTTCGTTGTGGAGGGGCACCCGTTTACGGTGATTGGAGTCGCTCCGCCGGGATTTTTCGGCGAAACGCTGGAAAGCGATCCACCGGATATTTGGGTCCCACTGCAACAGGAACCTTTGCTCTCTGGTGGAAGCAGCCTGCTGCATCAGTCGATTTCTGCATGGCTGCGAATGATCGGCCGATTGCGGCCGGGAGCTTCGACGGGCGGAATGGCGCCGCGCCTTACCGGAGCGTTGCGGCAGTGGTTGCAGAACGATTCTGGATATCCCGCCAACTGGATGGCTGAATTGATCCCACTGCTACCCAAGCAGGTGCTGGACGTGATACCCGCGGGAGCAGGCATAGGAGTGATGAAAGAGGAGTACGGGCGGAGCTTGCAGATTTTGCTGTCGGTGTGCGGCTTGGTGCTGCTGATCGCGTGCGCCAACGTGGCGAATCTACTGCTGGCTCGCGGTGTGGCAAGGCGAGGGCAAACCGCGGTGCGGCTGGCGCTGGGCGCGACGCCACGGCAAATTGTTACGGAGGCGCTTACGGAGAGCGTGTTGCTCGCGATTGGTGGAGGAATCGCCGGCCTGGTGGTGGCAGTGGCAGCGGCGCGATTGCTGCTGGCACTGGCGTTCCACAACGCGCATTTTCTGCCGATTAGTGTGGCGCCTTCGCTCGTGGTGTTGGCCTTTGCGCTGGGGTTGGCGTTGGTGACGGGAATCATTTTTGGGGCGGCTCCCGCGTGGCTCGCCACGCGCACCGATCCGGCGGAGGCGCTGCGCGGTTCCGGCCGCGGAACCCGGGATCGGTCTTCCTTCGCGCGCAAGGCGCTGCTGGTGGTACAGGCGACGCTCTCCGTTGTGTTGGTGGCCGGCGCGACGATGTTGGCGCGAAGCCTGAACAAGCTGGAGCATCAGGACTTCGGATATCAGGTGCAGGGGCGCGTGGTGGTGAATATGAACACTCCACCAGCGACCTACACGCAGCCGCAGTTGCAGGCACTGTACCGGCAACTGGAAGAACAACTCAATCGCTTGCCCGGAGTAAAGGGAAGCGGGCTGGCGATGTATAACCCGCTTACCGACAACTGGGGCGAACTGATCATGGTGGCGGGTCATCCGCCAGCCAAGTTTAACGAAGAATCGGGGGCGTCCTGGGACCGGGTGAGCGCGAACTATCTGCAGAACTGGGGCATGCCGATTTTACGGGGACGCGGATTTACGGCAGCGGACAACGAAACCACGGCGCCGGTGGCGATTGTGAACGAGGCGTTCGTGAAGCGGTTTTTCAAGAGCGACGAAGACCCGTTGGGGCAGCACTTTGGGTTGGACGTGCCCGAATATGCCGGTACATTCAGCATCGTGGGGGTGGTGCGCGATGCGAAGTTCGCGGGCTGGGGGCTGGACCGGCCGGCGCGTCGGATGTTCTACGTTCCGCTAGCGCAAACCGTCAACTACCCCGACGACTTGATGAAGAAACTCGAGCTGCGCTCGCACTTTATCGGCGGAATCATGTTGGTGACCAACATGTCGCCGGGTGCGCTGGAGCCACTGATCACGAGAATGCTGGCGGAGCTGGATCCCAACCTGACGATCAACAGCATCCGGACGATGCAGCAGCAAGTGGAACTTTCCTTCGATCAGGAGCGTGCGGTCGCCAGCCTCGCCGGCTTGTTCGGGATTGTGGCTCTGGTACTGGCTGCGGTTGGACTGTACGGCGTCACGGCCTATACCGTCGCGCAGAGAACGAATGAAATCGGCATTCGCATGGCGCTTGGCGCTGACCGACCAAGAGTGATTCAACTTGTTCTAAGCGGGGCATTCAAGCGCGTGTTGGTGGGACTGATCCTGGGGTTGCCCCTGGCGATTGGCGCCGGGCGGTTGATCTCCGCGCAGCTGTACGGCGTTTCCTCGTGGGACCCGCTCGCACTGACCGTGGCTGCGGGGGCGCTTGCGATCTGCTCATTTTTCGCGGCCATAATTCCCGCAAACCGAGCAGCCTCTATTTCGCCCATGAACGCACTGAGAATTGAGTAGCGCAGCGTTGTTCCGAAGAGCTTTAGAGCGTATCAGGCCGGCCAAGGCCGACCACCCGGAAGGTGGCCAGCGCAGTCAATACAAGCGCGTTTCTCGGTACTAATGTCAATCTCGCTGGAGCCGGACAGATGGCAGAAGAAGATGACATCGGCGCACCCTGAAACAAAGACGATCCGCAATCGGCTGCGTATTGAGAGGGCCAGTTTCTGGATAATCTCCGAGTAGCCGACGACAGACCCCGAATGCGCCGTTGCGACGGCAATTCTAGGTGCAGTGCCCGGCATCCGCTAATCTTTGTGGTTGTGAAGCCACTCTCGGGGGCCGTATCGCGCCGCCTGTTATGTCCCCGCCCGTCGCGCCATGCGCGTGGAACCCATGGTGGTCCTCCGCCCCGAGTAACCCGTGAACAACAAACTTCGAAACATTTTTGCTTCCCTTATTCGTTGACAGGAGTCTAAGGTGTAGTCCTGTCATTTATCGACAGGAGAGCTCGATGGCCAAGCCGACCGACTTAGTGCAAGGCACGTTGGACCTGCTAATACTCAAGACGCTAGTTCTGCAACCCATGCACGGGTGGGGCATCGCGCAACGCATCCGTCAAGTTTCTAAGGAGGTCCTGCAGGTCACGCAGGGCGCGCTTTATCCCGCTCTGCATCGTCTCGAGCAACAGGGCTGGATTCGCGCCAAATGGGGCGAATCGGAAAACAATCGCCGCGCCAAGTTCTATTCACTCACAGCAGACGGCGCAAAGTACCTGCGCCAGGAGGAAGCGCAATGGAAGCGGCTCTCTTTGGCCATTGAGTTGGTGTTAGACACGCCATAAGGAGCGGATGCATGCGTTGGTATTACAAATTGCCTCTTCGCCTGCGGTCGATTTTTCACAAGAACCAGGCAGAGCTGGACCTCAGCGAGGAGCTCCAGTTTCATCTGCAAAACCAAATTGAAGAATACGTCGCACAGGGAATGAATCGGAAAGAAGCTCGGCACGCCGCTTTCCGCTCGCTGGGTGGTATCGAGCAAGCAAAGGAGGAATGCCGCGACGCGCGCAAGGTGAACGTAATCGACAATTTTCTGCAAGACCTTCACTTCGGTTTGCGCATTCTCCGACGCAGTCCCGGATTTTCCATCCTGGCGATTCTTTGCCTGACCTTGGGGATCGGCGCGAACGCCGCTGTCTTCAGCTGGATCGAAGGAATCTTGTTCCGCCCCTATCCCGCGGTCACGCACCAGGAGCGCCTCGTGGCCGTCGGCGGCACCTCGCGCGGCGAACCGCGAGGTAACCCGCTTTCCTGGCCTGACTTCCAGGATCTCCAGCGCAGCTGCACGCTGTGCGAAACGCTCTTGGTCAGCAAGATCACCGGCACAACGCTCAGCATCGGCGATCGCGCCGAGCGCACCACCGGCAGCATCGTCTCCGCGAATTATTTCGACGCTATCGGAGTGCACCCGATTCTCGGCCGCGGCTTTTTGCCGGGTGAAGACACTGGGCAAAGCGCGCATCCCGTCGCGGTGATCAGCTATCAGCTTTGGAAAGGCCGCTTTCAGGGCGATCCGCGAATCGTCGGCAAAACGCAGCGGCTGAATGGCGTGGTGCACACCATCGTTGGCGTTGCGCCCAAGGGATTCTACGGCACGTTCGTCGGCTGGGGCATGAACTTCTGGGTGCCCGCCTCGATGGAGGACGTCTTCGAGTCCGGCGGATACAAGCTCGAAGATCGCGGCGCGCGCTGGATCGAATCCTACGCGCGCCTCAAGCCCGGAGTGTCCCTGCAGCAGGCCCAGCAGGAAGTCGGCGCGATTTCAGGCCGCCTGGAAGCCGAGTATCCCACCACCAATCGCGGCCGGGGCATCAAACTCTGGCCTCTATGGCAAACGCCCTTCAATAACGCCGGCACGCTGCTGCCGACGCTGGAAATCATGATGGCCGTCGTCGCATTCGTTCTGCTGATCGCCTGCGCGAATGTGGGCAACTTACTCCTCGTTCGCTCATGCGCTCGCCGCCATGAGATGAGCGTGCGTCTCGCCGTCGGCGCGGGTCGCGCGCGCCTATGGAAGCAGTTGCTGACCGAAGGCCTGGTACTCTCCCTCTTCGGCGCCACGGGCGGCCTGCTGCTGGCGTATTGGTGCCGCCATTTGCTGGTGCTGCTCTTCCCTGCTCGCGGCGGCGTGCAAATGCATTTGCCGGGAGAGCTCGATTGGCGCGTCCTCGCGCTCAGCGCGGGCGTGTGCCTGCTGACCACAGTGCTCTTGGGCGTGGTCCCCGCCATGCAAACGAGCAAGATCGATCTCGCGCACTCGCTCAAGATGGAAGCCGCCGGGGTAGTCGGCGGTGGCGGCCGCGCCTGGGTCCGCTCCGGACTCGTTCTGGTGCAGGTTTCCCTCAGCTTTATCTTGCTCGTTGGCGCCGGCCTGCTGATGCAGAGCTTGCTGAAGATTCGCACCGCCAGCCCCGGATTCACCACCCGCGGAGTGCAGTACACCGCCATCGATTTGGTTTCCGCCGGCTACGATCGCGTGCGCGCGCAAACGTTTCAGGACGCGCTGCTGGAGCGCGTGAAGGCGCTCCCCGGAGTGGAGTCGGCCGCCTTCGCGCGTATGACTCCGCTCACCTACGTGAGCTCTTCCGAAGCGCCGATCGCCGTCGATGGTTACGAGCCGCCGCCGGACGAATCGCCCAGCGTCGAGTACAACGAAGTCGGCCCGGACTATTTCGTCACCATGGGCATTCCGCTCGTCACGGGACGCGAATTCTCGCGCGCCGACGACGAAAAAGCCGCGCCCGTGGCGGTCGTGAACGAAACCATGGCCAGCCGCTACTGGAAGGGGCAAAGCCCGCTCGGCCGCCGTTTGCAAATGAAGGGCCGCTCGCTGCAAGTGGTCGGCGTCGCCAAGGACTCGAAGTATTCCAGCGTGCGGGAAAATCCCCAGCCCTTTTTCTTTGTGCCGCTGCGGCAGAATTCCCTGCGCGGCAGCGGGCTGCACATCCGCACGCCGCTGGCTCCCGACGTCATGGGCGCGGCCATCGCGCGAGAGGTGCGCGCGCTCGACTCAAACTTGGCGCCATATGAAGTCATCACCATGCAGGAGCAGCTCGACCGCTCCACTTCCGCGCAAATGGTCGCCGTGAAGCTGGTCGGCGTGCTGGGCGGCTTGGCGCTGCTCCTCGCGGCCATCGGCCTCTATGGCGTGATGTCGTATGCGGTGTCCCAGAGCACACGCGAGCTGGGGCTGCGCATGGCGCTCGGCGCGGGAGCATCCAATCTGTTGCGGTTGGTGATGTCGCGTGGATTGGTCTTGACTGGAGGCGGTGTGGTTCTTGGCGCCGCTGTGGCACTCGCATTGACACGGTTACTCGGGAACCTCCTTTACAAGGTGAGTCCACGCGATCCTGTGGCGTTCGGGTCGGCTCTCGCGCTGATGATGATCGTCTCGCTAGCAGCGTGCTTTTTGCCCGCCTGGCGCGCCACACGTACGGATCCATCGCGTGCGCTGCGGGATTGATTTTCTGTATCCGATAACGGGTGCCGCTGTGCGCTTCTGTGCGCTGGGGACAACCTGAACGTGCGTGTCCGCAAACGTGGCCGTAGTCAGCATTTCGATTCGAGCCCCCGCGCGATAGGAAGTGATCTCCGCGCGCTAAGTACCGAGGAGATTGGGGTGGAGGCGGGCATAGCCGCGCTCGTGGGCCCAGAGGGAAAGGGGAATGGCGGCCAAGTCGTCGACGATGGGTACGGCGTTGCCATCCTGGGTCAAGTCGATGGTGCGCAAGTAAAACTTGCAGGTGTCGCAGCTCTCCACGCGAACGTGGGGAAATTGCTCCGCAACGTACACCGGCAATTTTTCTTCGTCCTCCTCGCCGCAAGCAGCGCAAAAAATTCTCCGGAAGTCCCACTCCTGCAAGCAAAACGAACACAGCAGCCGGCGCTTGCCGCCGTCGCCTTCCGGCCGCAGGACTCCCAGGAGCGGAGCCGAACGGCAGCGCGGGCAGACGCGGCAGGTTGCGGCAAGCGAGGGCTCCGCGAGCCTCGCCGCAAGAAACTCCGCGTACGGCTGCAAAAAGGCGCGGAGCACAAATTCCTCCAGCGGCTCGCCTGGCAATTCCTGCGGCTCCACCTCGGAATCCGTTCGCCCGCCAAAGGTCCAGAACTCCGTCAGCAAATCCGTCCACTCGCCCGGCTGTCGCGAAGCCATGGAGCGCGCCGCTTCCGCCACGGGCGCGGGTCCAGCGCTTGCGAGCAGGGCCAGCAATTCGGGAAACTGCCGCAGCAAATCGCCCAGCTTCAATTCCGAACGAAGCTCTCCCGGCGCGCCGGCGATTCCCGGAACGCTGCCGCTGCTCCGTACTTTTCCATAAAAATCCTTCTGGAAGGCCGCCAGCCGCTCGTAGAATGTCAAAACTTCCGCGGCAAAAGGATGCGCGGCCGCAAGATGTCGCGCGCGCCGCATCCGCGCGTCGTAATCAGGTCCACCGGTTTGTGCGGCTTTCATTTCCTGCGTCTGGCGGGCGTGCCGACAACTTCTTCATACCACGCAGGATGGTAGCGCTTGGCGAATTCCTGCGAAACGTCCCCGCGAATCACCGATCCGAACGCGCCGCGTTCCGCGAATACGCTCATATAAATGTGAATCATGAAGAGGCCGATGGTGAGCAAGGCCGAAGACGCATGCACCAGCACTGCAAAATAGCGCAGGAACCGCAAGCTCCAGGGAATCCATTCCGGAAACCACAAAATGGCGCCGCTCAGCAGCAGCAGCAACCCGCAAATAACAAATCCCCAGAACAGCAGCTTCTGCCCGGCATTGTAACGGCCCGCCGGCGGCATCTGGTCGTCTTCATTGCGTATGTAGTGTCCAATCGACCTCCACCACGCCTTGTCCGTCTCCGTCATGCGCATCTGCCTGGCCCACATCACGTACATGTAAAGAACCGCGCCGACGAAGATCAGCCCCGCCCACGGATGCAGCATCCGCGAAATCTGCCCGCCACCCAGCGCAATTGCCAGCCAGAACAGCCACGGGGAATAGAACGCCAGTCCAGTCAGCAACAGATAGATATAAGAGGACGCCGCAATCCAATGGGTCAGCCGCTCATGAAGCTGATAACGAAGGATGCGGCCGTAGGGCA
>WNFC01021584.1_pt1 | contig 12118 bp, 11 predicted proteins | sample 5400541 | NCBI WGS metagenome assembly WNFC01 (sample SAMN13153342, study PRJNA577476) | soil metagenome | isolation source: 120 cm saprolite under Douglas fir tree site 2 hole 2 replicate 1 | place: USA:California | collected 2015-04-18 | reverse complement strand
GGCAAATCGGGCAACGGCTCCGTGAGTTAGACGGCGTTGACGTAAACAGTGTGCTTCGTAACGATATCCGACTGCTCAAGCCCGAACCACCAAGAACATGCAAAGGCGAAGTGAAGCCGCGACTGAGATAAGACCACATGCTGGAGTTGACGAGAATAGCATGGCCGGGAAATCAGAATTGAAGGGAATAGTTCGCCGTCCTCATCCTGGTCATGGAGTAAATGCGGATATTCCGTTCAATTCTGATAGGAAAGCCATTTGTTTTACCAGTCAGTCAGAAACTTGGCAAACTCAACTCTCCGGCTCCAACCCACGCGTTCAACCTTGACAAACGAACGAAAACGGCTGATGTGCCGCCTCTCTTTAGTGACAAGATACCCAGTAATAAGCATTCATCATGATGATATACCCAATAAAACATTGCACTAGAACTAATGAAGACTGACGTTGATCCGTAGAGATCCCGGAGAGTATCCGTCAAGTCTCCAACCGTCGGGAAGATAACCGGGGCTTTCTGGGCTCGAGCCTTAACCGTAACTTCGTTTTCTCCTGTCGCCTCTTCAGACGTGTCTTGCAACGTTCACACAATGTCCCCGAAGCTCCGTTCGGCAAGCGACGACGGCACGCCTCGCTTGAGCATAGTCGCTGAAAGAGATAACCTGGCCTTGAGCCACGCAGAATGGAGAAGCTACAAAATAGACCGACCGTGGCGACTTGCTCCCCAGAGTCCGCGGGAGTAGTGGGGCCCGTGGCGCTTGACACTTCATCACAAGGGCTGTCGGCTGTACTTGATGAGGGAGGACTCAGGCCCGGATCAGAGGCCGTTCGCGCGGGACCAGACGCAGATACCAACGACGTAGAGCTCGTCGCAGAAGCAGCTGCGTCTTCGCTAAGAGCGCCTTTCGGCTGCACCATGATGATACGTAGCCCATCTTCGCCCGGGCCGCCTGCCCGACCCCGCTTGCGTTGTGATTTCCCTTGCGTGTGTCCTTGGGTCTGCATCGATATCTGTGTTTGTGGACTCGCGTCAATCCAATTCGCCTCAGCTGCTCCGCTAGCATACGGTCCACATGGTGGATACGGATACGGTCGCAAGGCAAACGGCCCAAGTTGTCCAGGCGGCGGGGCGTACTGGAATGCCTGGAAAGGACCAGCCACTGGGGCGCTGTATGTATATGGTGGTCGCGGCGCATATGACATTGGCGGGTACGGACCCGAGACAAGGTAAGGCGGTTGCCCGGGGGTGTAAGGAATGGGGAAAGGTGGCGGCATGTAATAAGGCACTTGGAACTGCGGTTGTATATGCGACGCGCTCGAACTTGTCCCAGGAAATGGCGCAGGGCCAGGCGTCGCCGTGACCGTAGTAGCAGAGCTCGAGCTTGACGCAGGTTGTGACGGCATAGAATCAGAGCCACTTGTAGACACAGGGCTCACGGCGTCTCCCCAGACCATCGACGAGATATCTTGTTGGTTGAGGCTGGATACCTCTTGGCCATCGACACAATGCTCCTCTGCAGAAGATCCTTCGGCGACAGATCGCTGACTTGAGATCTCGATATCCACCTCATCCGGGCCAGCGGTAACTCCAGTAAGAATTCCTTCTGGAAGACCTGATCCATAGGAAAGAAGCGGTTCGACGTCCGGATGGATGCCAGGATAGTCCGACAACTCTGATTGTTGCAACATCGTCATTGGAAGGTTCTCTTCTGGAGGTATTAGGGGTTCCATAAAGATAACCGACGGTTCAGCAGCCGATGCGGGACTATCCAGCATTAGGTCGGCCGCCTCACCATCAGGTCCCATATCTACGGCCACTGCTGAATGTTCGCCGACTTGACCAGGTAGTTCTTCATCCAAATCGCCAGGGACAGATTGGCCACGACCGGATTTACGCCTCCTGTTCATACGATCCTTCTCTCGATGGGTCTCACACATCTTCCACGGTGAACGATGATAAAGTACGTTCTGACACCACTTGACGGAACAGACGGTATTCGAACGACGGGCGCCACGAGCAGGAGGAGGAATGGAGCTTTCGTCGGGGATGTCCTCATACTAGTAGGTAGTAATGGTCATAATTAGTAGGGACAGAAAGAAGAGGGAAAGACAAACCTCTGACACCTCCGCCCCGTCAATTTCCAATGCATAGGCATCCAAGCTCAGAGGCTCATTTGTGTATGGTGACTCCACGGCTCTTGCCTTGCCCTTCCTACTCCCGCTGTCGAACAATTCCGGGTCCTGACTACCCTCGCTGCGTAATGGAGTAGACTTCACTTCTTTGTCCCGCACACGTTTGAGTTTACTATGGTGCCTATTTTGCAAGCGATGTCGCTCACAGCGACGGTATGGATAATGGCCTTGCAGCATGGTATGGCAATGTGACACCGTGCACATACGGACGGGAAGTAGGGATATGGGGGCATATTGCACCACTGGCGGGCGGGGAATGCTCTCTAGAACCTTCCTCTCCCAAGCTCGACGATCTGCGGCTTGGAGCTCGCCGATGAGCTAAGAGGGCGAGTAAATGAGGCTGTGCATCTACTATACAGAATCACTGACCGGCAGGCCCTGTTGCGCTCTTCGTACGTCCTCCTCCGTGCGCATGCGCTGGAGCTCTTGAGCAGCGACCTCACGCCCGCGTTTGGATTTGGAGCGTTTCGTCATACCATAACCGCGGTAGCGGTTACGGCAAGGCACGCACATCTTGAAGAGATAGTCGCCGCCTATGACGGCGCGACAACCTTTGACAGAACAATAGCGTGACTGCCCCGTCGATCGCCCTGCGGACGGCGACGATACGACTGCATCAACCTGGGTCGGCGTCGGGCTATATGCGTCTTGCAAGTCGCTTGAAGAGTCAAGGGGTGGCAAAGTCAACGCGCCTGCGAGCTCGGATGAGGTTGGGTTGAAGAGACGGGGGTCGATTTGATTGACGTGCATATTCTATATGCCAATGCCACCTTTGTCAGCAGAGATGGAGAGGGTAGAAGGTAGAGCGATCTGTACGGGTACGGGATCCGTGTCGTCGGGAATAGGGCCCAAGGAAACATGGACATGATGATCTTGTGGCATCCAGGTTACGACTCTGCCGTCGTCATGATTAATGCGCTGGGCACCGACGGCAGCCTTTTCCTGTTTGCGCTTAGCGCGTTTGGTGGTCGCGTATTTGCGATGGCGACCGCGACAAGCCTCGCACATCTTGAGGGCATAATCGGGAGAGAGGTCCTTGCCACATCCTTTGACTGAGCATCTACGAATGGATGGGATGGTGGATGCGAAGGGGGAGGGAGACTGAAAGTAGACGTGATCTGGGTAGTAATTCATCATCCAGACGCGGGCTGGGCCTCAGGCTGGGGGACTGGGGTGAGACGGGTCCAACTCAGAGCGGAGCACGGCCCAGTGCCACAACCGCGCACCGCCGACGACATTCTCCCCTTCGGAGTTATAATTACCCACACCTCGACATCGTCGCCGCTAAAATCCCTGCCATTTACGGACAACCTCTCCCCCAGGCTGAGTGTATGTTCCAAATCACGAATTTAATCTCGACCGGTTTACTCTTCAATCGATAGCCGCATTTATCACCTGAACGACGAAAAGAAGTTCGCGACTTCATTTTCCAGAAGCCATATGCCCCACAGTTCCCTCGATGAGGCCCAGCCAAAATAATGTCCTTCAGATTTTCTTTTCCCTAATTGTTGGCCCGTACAGGTGTCTGTGAAGCCCCGAAGATATCAGGTACACAGTGAAGTGTTTTCGTTATCTTCGGGGCCAGCCGAGGTCTGGTTACATGACACCTCGTGCAGGCATTAGCCTATCCATGGAGCCGGGGGTCGGGCGCCATGGTGCAGCATATGGGGGGGCCTCGTCACGCTGTACAACTGCCACCACTGCCATATACCTACAGGAGGCGGATGTGTGGCCCCTAAGCTCCAGATTCACCGAGAGTTTCTTTGCGCTTGCCTACTCCGTTTCTGTAGCATTATTCATTCAGGCGGCGACTATGATGAGGCATCAGCCACCCTAGACAAAGCCATCGCCTATTTTTAGAGGCGTCCCCGAAATGTCCAGTGCGTGGGGACAGGGAGTTCACTTTTGCGTCGTTCGTTTGGTCTGCTGTCCCACTCCATGATATACTAATAGAAAGGACTGCGATGATTATCTGCAATTTTCCTCATTGTCAACAATATATGCGGGAGACTACCTTTTCTAATCCCATATTTCATAGTATCAGGGCGTGCGTCGCACAAAGTTCCTAGACCCACATCGACCGCATACGAGAAAGCTGTGTCGTTGGTGTCAGACTCACTGACCTACGCCGATTCTTGAAGTGCGTGATGGTTTCCGTCCGCGGGTTGTTATTGAGGTACCATGCATCGTATCTCCATGGCACCACACAGGCCAACTTGAGCGGGCCACTGAGACTCTGGAGCGGGGAAGGGCCTAACTCGGGTCTGACATCCATGACCCCTCCCCTGTACACCAATTGATCGGCTTGGCACCGCCGACTCACCTTTATTCAGTAGAGGAATTTGTAGGCGGCGAAATGACAACGTTCATCTTGCAAGTTCGGGCATTCCAGGCTAATAGAGTCGGGTCGACCCGAGAGTCACTCGACGGCAACGAAGTTCAAACGTAATCGAGTAATCAGCTCTGCGACTTCACGGAGGCTGGTGACCGGGCTGGCGACCAGTCGTCGTCAACAACTATTGCCTATGTCACCACGACAGGCTCATACTTCTCTATCAATCCCCTCCTTTCCTATCACCACGTGGTGGGTGATGGATGACCACTGCAGTGACCATGCAATCCAACGAAGGGTCCGTCTGGTAATTAATTACCTGGAAGTGGCATCATCTCAGTCAAGTATAATACTAATATGATCCACCCCAGTACTCGCACGCCTCTATGAGCCTGTCGGCTGGCCAGTCATCGAGGAGCTCTGCAAGTTGAGAACAATTCCGAGTTTGACAGCGTCCGGTGTCTGTTTTCTGCTCTCCTCCACGGCCCTCCACTGGCACGCGATGGGCCTCGTTTCATCACTAGCAGATGGCGGCGTAACATGCAGTTTTCTTGGACCGATATGTCCCTTCATAGTGCGTACCAATCTATCGAATCTCAGAAGCCCAATGGCGAGACATTAGAATGTATTTCTTGTTCCGAACCCCCAGTAAGTACCCCCTATGGGCGTTGCCGGGGATCTGGCTCACATAACACCTCGATACGAAGTTGATCATTCCTATTTTGAAGCAGGAGATGCCCTCTGATGTGGTAGAGCGCCTTCGGAATCATTAGTTTTCCCACTTCGTGTACCACGGTAATGTGCAACCAGGGAAGTCCTTTGACGCTTCTTTCAAACTACATGAAGGCAAGCACCTTAATGCTACTCGACATTATGCGCTCTTGACTTCTCACTGCCTAATTTCCCTTCTTGTTGGCGTGTCACATAGCAGAAATTTATCGGTGGGAGCATTGCCGTCGAGGCACTCCATGGTTACAGCAGTAATTCAATACCATGGATCCCGACTCGGAAGGGCAGTCAGGACGATGTAGTCAATAACTGGTACGGATGTCAGGGATCTGGTTGAACATTTCTACCAGGAAACGTTTTCGAGTGAAGAACCAGGCGTACTCTATTACGAGAGAATAGCAATGGCACTCCTAGATGCTGTGAAGATGCTACGTAGAAAGAACGAAGTGTCTTTGGGATCATTGGGGGAGCTTCGCCCATTAAGGCATTTCAATGGAGTCATCTGTGAGAACACATATGACGTCCACTGCCTTTTTTGAACATCCTTCGTACTTACCGCTCGTCCGTCTCGTGTGCAGACTTGCAGGGGAATCCCTTGGGGCGATTACTTTGAGAAGAGGATCAAGCCGTTGCTTGTTGGTGATGGTGTATTCGAACTAGGTCCATTAGTGCTGGGTCTATAAGAGACCATTTCGCGGACCACGAAGCACACGCGCAAGTTCGGGGCACAAAGCCAGTCAGGCGAAGGGTCGGGGTCAGGCCTCAAAACCATGATGACGATGAACATAGAAATATTGAAAGGAGCCATCGAAGGCAGGGTTACTAGAACAGAGAGACAGGCAAAGATGTGGGGATTGTGAGACCGTGGCAAGAGCGAGGACGAAAACACGGTGATCGAAACGCAAATGAACTCGGGAGGATTGACGATAACGACGTCTTTCGAATTATTACATGTTCGTGGATGCGGCGTAGTACAAGGCTGGGGAACAAGAGAGGCGAAAAAGCGGGAACGTGGAATGAGGCGATCATGAGTGATGAATAAGGTGAACGTGAAAGTGAGCGGGGTGTTAGAGAGGGCCGGGGGTGAGCGATGGGGTGGCGGCATACTTCGTGTACGGTGTGCCAGCGACCGTAGACGCCAGAGACGTCTTGATCGTCCCGAGCATTAACAGGAACGCCCACCTTACGCCATAATAGTTCGGAGATAAATCAGCGTATCTTGCGAGCACCACTGAGTCATGGCATAGCGTAGTCCCTCGAGAACATTTCCCTGCGTCTACACATGACCCCTCACGGCCATGTTGCCGGCCGCTTGACACCCAGCTTTTGGATATCTGACATATGGGCTGGATCCACAGCTGGTGACTGCGGGATGTTTCCTAACGAAGATTCGTTGAATGAACTTGGCGCATACGGCGGTAGGAAACAATAGCCTGGGCAATCAAACCCTCGACTGCACTTGGTCGGCGACGCCGAACAATCGCAGCCTATGCTACAGAAAGACGTATTCGCGCCGATCTGGATGCACAGCGGCGGCGTTACGGTTTTATCGTGATGTTTGGGTAGTCCAGCCGTCGCGTCCGGATCTTGTACGACGCGATACAGGATTAGCATAGGGGCAATCACCTGCAAGCCCCATGAGTTATACGAAAAAAAGTGTTCCTCCGGCAGATGTACTCACTTGGACCTGCCCAAGAATAGGCAAAAAGACATTTTGCAGCGGACTGCCCAGTCCCACAGTGATAACATAGACCAACGTAGACACTGTCTCCAGCGATGCGGACTCTACGAGCTTCCGGACAACGATTATATATCGTGATTTTGGCGAGCTCGCGAAGTGCCAAAGAACCGGTCACTATAATACATCAGCTTAACGGACCGCACCCGTAAGACGTGGCAAACCGACCCAGCGAGGATAAGTAAAGAGCTGCAGGTAATATCCACCACCATAGCGATCGGCCGAAGAGTTTGAAGAACCAAAATACCTGGCGCAAGTCTATCAGTCGGTCTCAGACATTCAAAACACCAGTTTCCTACCAGGATTCCATCTGCAGACCAATTAATGATCACATATCTGAAAGGCTCAGGCCATGTCAACACGATGCACTACCGCATAAAGAACGCCACCGGGGTTCACTCACAGGACATTTAGCGTAACGTAAATCCAATTGTGAATGTTCTCTTTGATGAAAGCGCTTGGGCTGACTTGTCGTTGGGTAACGAATGCGAGTTGAGTCCACCTGATTTGTAGCGCAGTGCTGATCGTGGCCAGCAAAAAAAGCCAACACGTCAAGGGAGCGCGCCATGAAAGCTTGGGGCCATAGGCCGAGGAGCGCGTGCATAGTCTGAGTGTGCAGATAGTGAAGACAACACCTGCGAAGAGGATATCGGTCATCGAATCCGAATATGATATCATTTCGGGTGCCTGCAGCGACGCACCGTAGGCTATCCCGGAGAGAATCGTCCCTATCAAGTCCATCGAATCGCGCGATATATCATTACTTGGACATTGGCTTGAGTTTGGGGCATTCATGGTGTCGTCTGACCGGGTCGGATAGTCTTCGAGCCCCGGATATTGAGCTTGTATATCTGCAGGGTGCAGGGTCCTAGTACAAGAACTATGTGGGATGGATGGGATACAACTCTGGTAACAGGCATGATATGGAAGTGTGGGTAAACCAACGATAGCTAGGGAGGGTTTGTAATTGGACGCCAGATTAGGAAACCAAGGACTCTGGTGCCGTAGAAGTGCCTTACGTGCCAGATGTCGACAAAGTCACAAATACAAATATACCAACTACCAAGTAGATTGCCCCCTAATCCATGTCCTCGTCTCCCACGAGCTGCATAGTAGTGGACTGCGGCACAGTGTCAACCCCGAGTCACGACTCACAAGGACTGTCGATTAGTGGCATCGCTACAGCACCAATTGCCGGATCATACTGATTCCTTTGTAGACCTCCGGGATCATGTTATCAGTGTTACCCCACGAATCCACGGTACTTGTATGTACCACGAATATAACAATAGAATCTCGTCGCCAATATCCAGGTAGTACATGAACTATCTCTGTCACCCGGACTCCGACCCGGATGCCCCATAAGTTACAACGAGCGACCCTGCTACAAGGATCGAGAGCAAAGCTTGGCCTGTATCCCAAACATATCGCACAAATATTCATGTTAGGGCTTTCAGGGCGTCCTCGACCCTCCGCAAGCTGATCTGCAGTGCAACCAGAGGCAAGGCATCTAAAAGCAGGATGGATTGGTGCCAGCCATGCATAAAGTCGGCCAACTCACCGGTACCCCATTTGCCAAGTGCCAAGCGTATGGGCGCCAGGAAGGACGACTCTACACTTCCCTTAGTTCCAGTATCCCTAATACCTGTCTAATGGTGCTCATGTGAGCCTCGCAATGACGTGATATTGGACATTCGCACCCTATTATCCGTATCTCGCAAAAGGAGGACGTAGTATAAATTGAGACACTCCACCAACTGCCCAGGTTCTGGTCTATTTTTCAATGCGTCAACACTAGCAATCGAGGTTAGGAGATCCGGTGGGTCAAGGCGGAATACATAGGGCCCAATAGTCTGTAGGAGGAGGGGCGATGCGAACACATTTTCCGCGTTCGGATATGAAAGCGCTTCCAAGACAGCTTCTTTTACGAGCCCTATGGCCGCTGTGCGCATATACGGGGACGCATCTTCAGAAGGTGATACTAGGTCGCGTAGGATATGAAGTCGTAGAACGGATGGAGCAAGTTGTAGAACACGTCCTAGGATACGGAACATGACATGTCGTGTGGGTGCGTCCGGATGTGCACTGCACAGAGGAGGAAGGATAGTTGTGAGGGGGATGATGATATCAGGTGATAGTTCTGCTTGCGGAAGCGGCGCAGTGCATAACACTTTTAGAAGGATAGCGAGGGTCGCATCTAGAGCTACATTTGATTTCAAAGACGTCAAGATCAACGGGAAAAAGGAAACCAAAAACGGGAAGGTGAGGTATTCTGATGATGGCGCATGGGCGATGAGCACCAACGATGCTAAAGAAGGTTTAGACGAGAGTACGTCGAGGTCACGGCCCAGACTGATAGATGCATCCTGCTGTTCATTGAGCCTCCGATTTGATTTACTTGTCATAAAACGCACCAACGCAAGAAGTAATGCGTCCTCCCCATCTTTCCAGCCTTGGCGGGAAACAGGGCGATGGCTATGGCGCGGAAAACATGTCTCAAAGGCTCTTTGTGCGACAGAACTTTCAACACGATCAGCGCACGCCTCCAACGCGGCGTTCAAGAAGGACTCCAGAAGGGCCTATCATGAGCCAAATTTGGCCAAGTCGAGCTGAACGTGCTATTGCGAGGAAGGTTCACTTACGTGGCAAGTACCAAGCTCGGAGAGATCGCGACCGGCTTTTCGATCGACCCACACCGCCAGTTCCTGGACCATTAGCGCAGCATTCCGGACAAGCGATCGGCCCTCTGCCACCGTCGCATGTTTTGCCGCGGGTGATAGGAGCTGCTTGAGTTCTGCCAGCGGCGGTACGAGCGTCTGTGATAGCGATCTGCGAAGCGCGAGTCGAGGAAAGGCTAGATATGAGAACTCAGCAACAATGCTCTCCAACACAGTAATTGTAAACGAACATACTTACATTTCGTCAGGAGAGACTGCAAGCGTATCAACTGCACCGCCAGAGACACAACCTCCGACTCGCCATCGCCTTCTTCTCCTGAAAGGCGTTCGATGATTTCCTGTGCCGCTATCACGACCTCCTTCGCACTACAGCGGTCCGCCATCAAGGCCAATAGTTCGTTGGTCCCGTCCAGAGGGCATGGCAGCAGGAGAGGAAGGAGAGTGAGAGCATCCTATAAAGATGACTATCGTGGGTATATCGAAGGTTGGACGATGCGAAAACCCTACGAGGTCGTCTTGAAGGGCATCACCCTGGATTGATAGTAGCACGTCTTTGAGGTTGTGACGAGGTGTTACGTCACTTATCGCAGAGCTGATGAGGATTGTCAGCGCAGCTGGCCTGTCCTGCAACCTTTCATTAGATGGCGGGAAAGCGTATTCACTTGGATATTCACTTGGTCTACCTGTAGGTCTAAAGACTTTCAAACCGTTGAATGGGTTGCCCCGTCGAATTCCACAAACTCACCATGATGGGCGCCCCAGGCAAGTCATGATCACACTCTGGCTGTTCAGTTCATGACCTCTACCTAGCCTATTTTGGGATGCGGAGCCTCTTTGACAGGAATTTCCTTTCGAACAACGTATCCTAGTCACCACGATGGCCAGTGTCACCATAGCAGTTAGGGTATTAGTTATGAGTGCTGGCATTGGATTTCAATTGACTCGGCCCCGAGTTCGTCCCACGGCGCGGTGTGCTCCCCCTGACTCCTATTTTTGCACAGCCATCATTTTTCGACATATTAAGGGCCCAGTGGTTCAATGTGGCTATTGAACCATGGCATCCATCATCAAGCTTGACGCCAATGAACACCCCATCAAGTCAGTGACTGTCTTCAAGTCAAACAAGGCAGAAGTCGTCCGGATTTTTAAGGTGTCATTGGAGGTGAGTCCGTGACCTTTAGATGCTTTGAATGACGGATTACATGTATTTCTTAGGAGGGCCAGAGTAAAATTCAGATTCGCCATCTCCCCGGTTCAATCGATACCGAGTCCGCTCGTGTTACCGGTCTTGGTGACGCCCAACTATTCGATGTAGTCTGCTCCATTGGCCCTAACATCGAGGAGATTGACGCGGCGAGTACCGCCGAGGAAGTTCGCAAGATGATTGCAAGGAAGGGCGTGCTGGTCAAAGATCTGCACGCCATCGACGGCATCTCTGAGACAATGGTGAACTATTCTCAATCCCTGGCCGGGGACTCTGTGCCCCCTAGGCAGGCGGAGAGATTCTTCGAAAGTCTCTTGTCCCGCTCTCAAACCATATCGTCCACACGTGCCGACTTGGAAGAGGAGATTCTCCAGCTTTCGCGGAAGATTGATCTCTTGTCATCTTGCGAACCGAAGAAGCAAGGACAGACGAACGGAGAGGTGACGGTGGTTATCATGGCCAAGAAAGCCACCGATATCGAGCTCAGGCTGACCTATCGTATGTCATCATCTATCCTTGGTTTACCCAAAATGTTGAGTTTCTTCTCTAACTGCTGTGACCCTCGCCAGTTGTCCGGAACGCGACATGGTCGGCGACATACGAACTACACGCCACTACGGAAGCCGGCGTTCCCGCACCATCGGTATCCCTGCATTATCGTGCCCGCATCACGCAGTGTACAGGCGAAGACTGGACAAATGTCGCGCTCACACTCAGTACTGCCGATATGGACCTATCCAACCAGACCATTCCTGTCATCAGTCCCACGAAGATCCGACCCCCCCAACCCTATGCGGCTGGGCTCTTCCGCGGTTTCGATGCCAGCGGGCCCGTGCAGGCACAACAGCAAGTCCCATATATGAGGGCAATTCAAGCTGGGGGACCCCCGCAATTGCAATCGCGGTCGCAAGCCGTTGCTTTTGGTGGGCCTGCCGCCCCAGGTGGCCTATTTGGATCTTCCGCGCAAGCACCGCCGCCGCCTCCGCCGCCGAAGCCAAAGCGTAGATCAAATGTCCGTGGATTTGCGCAGGATCTTCCTGCCGCAGCACCCACCGATGATTGGGAAAACTTCGAAACGGACGAAGACGCCGTCGACGAGGAGCTCACGACCGCACTCGGGGAGCCAACGTCAGTCGTGCACGAGAGCCCGCTCGCGCTGACGTACCACGTCGAAGGTGCGTCGGGCGTGCCGAGCGACGGCGTGCCGCACCAGGTCTCCGTCGCGGTACTGCCCTTCGAAGCGAAGA
>WNFC01007343.1_pt1 | contig 12119 bp, 16 predicted proteins | sample 5400541 | NCBI WGS metagenome assembly WNFC01 (sample SAMN13153342, study PRJNA577476) | soil metagenome | isolation source: 120 cm saprolite under Douglas fir tree site 2 hole 2 replicate 1 | place: USA:California | collected 2015-04-18 | reverse complement strand
GTAGTTCTGCAACGTTTTTTTTTAGCGTGGGAGCGTGCACACGGGATGAGACCTACCCTGTCTGCGGCCGGTTCCAGCCAGCGGGAGGCATCGTGCACCCCGGGAGAGTGTGCAGAGTGGCTTGGTTTTCTGTGTTCAAATTGACACCTACGCGGGAGAAGGGTATGCGCGTGAGTGATTCGGCAGGAAAGGAAGAGAAAAGAGCGTGCCTTCGATGATGTCAATTTCACCGCCGGAAGGCCATGGACCCGCTTGGCTCAGAGTCCAAAAGGCAGGCCAGGTGGCGCAGCCGGCGGGCATGTGTGCCAGGTCGAGGACGAATATCGCCTCGTCGTACGCACTCTGCGAGGAGATGCGCACGCTGTCGCGCCCACGCGCGGTTGAATTGACGATGGACCAATCGTCGGCACGCATGATGAATTTATCCCCATCCACTAGAAAGAATAAAATGTCAGTCGATCCAAATGGCTCGAATAGCGAGCGGAGAAGGGGGTTGGGGGACCCGGAAGAGAGAAGGAGAGAGAAACAAAAATACGCACCGCACGCCAGATTTTTGCTTATTGCTTCTGATTGGCCCACATAGTTGACGCGGCCATGGGTCGGGTCGTTCTCAGTCTCCCAGTTCCAGCCCTGGAAGAAGTCGGCGCCGACCCATTGGTCCTTGAGATAGAAGATATTCGCTCTGGCGTATTGAGTGAGAGAGAGCGAGAGGGCAGCGAGGAACGCATAGCCAGTACGCATAGTTGAAATACGGGGGCCCGAGAGGGATCAAAGGAGTGTAGTTTCTGAGTGCGTGAAGGATGTAAAGGAGAGACGCGAATAGAGTCACAGAGACCGTGCCAGCCGTATAACGGACTGGAAGGGGTAGAGACCTGGGGGGCGTAGCTGGGGGATATGAATCAAGACGGACGGTTATTAACGACGCATGCGGATTAAATCAAGCAGGACTGACGGGGACTAATAGACATTTTGGCATTCAACTCGATGATGGGGACCGAGAGTTAACAATATTAATGGACGGGGCCGGAGAATGGAGAACCCAGTGGCTTTTAGGCGACGTCATTACGTGACGGGCGGTGGGCCGTCCGCGTGGTCAGCATACCGTAACAGGGTATTTCCATGCCTTATCAAGGTTAGCGCTGGACTACTTCATGACAAGTACCAGACCTGTCCGCAAGTCGAAACACGATTCTATTGCTTGGCTCAAGTCCCTGTTGTTCAACTCACCGGAGAATACTCAACTGCCGTCATGGCATTCATCACTCATATAAATTCACGAAGGGGGCCGCGGTTTTTCTTCATGAACATTTGCCAGCGTCTCGGTATGGACTATACCCTTGCGATCCACCGCACGCCACGGACACATTGCTGCGCGGCCTTTCTAACTTTTATTGCTGCAAATAACACCCTTGCCTTTTCAACCCTCATCCTTACCTCGCCGAGGGTTCGTCGGCAGTACTGTGGCTCGGCGGTATTGGCCAGCATCCGCCAGTGTTGCGCGGATATCGCCGTTGCCGTCCCTCGGCATTCATTGTGAAGTATCACGGGTCAACAGAATCCGAGTCTTCTGCATTACCGCCCCCAACATTATCACACGGTCACCGCGAACGTCGTCGCGCTGAAATAATACAAATCCGAGTCCAGTTCAGCCGGGCAGCCCGACTATCATGATAGTCCTATATGCCCGTGTTCCATCGCGGCGGTGGTGCCACTATGATGGTGGCGAACGTCTCGTCCAAGCCACGACCTTCGCACTCAGAGTGGACTCAACTAAGAATGGACTGCGTTCTTATCATGGAACTTTGCAATGCCATCGAAACCCTGACTTCTTTTGATATGGACGACTTCCCCGTGTTCAGATTCTTCAGTGTGGGAGCGTTGGATGTTGAACTTCGGTACCTGCCTATGCCCCGTATAACAAACACTGCTTCAATCAGCTATAGAAGGTGCTTGTGGCTACCCGGACTTTCTGTAGATGATTTGAACTTTCCAGAACGTTTCGACCGAGCTATGCGCTTGTCGACACCTCCCTGATACCTTGCGTTTTACTGTATGTGGATCCATTCATTTCAGCCAGAGGTGCGAGAACCACGCCCAGTGCTTCTCAATTACACGCCGTCTGTGTCCTACCCTATGTCTACTAATCCCTCACTGGCAGGCATCATCCCTGTCGAGCATGGACACTCATTCCCTAGGGTCGGACTGGGAAGGGAAGCGAACCCTGTCAGACCCTACTACTCTTGTAATGATTTAACTATTGATAGTAGCTATGAGAAGGTCTGGACGCTCCAGTCGAGGCGACAGGCCCCCAACACGCGACACAGCCAGCCTGAGTGCTGTCCATGCTACTTTCGAAATCATTTGCCTTCCCAGAAGACTCGGACGGGTGCTGGGACTGCGCACTGCGTTCAAGCTGGCATGGTCGTTATATGACGATATCCCTGACTTGAACACATCCACAAACGCGCTCTTCTACTACGGCTATGGTACTGCTGTGTTTTTGAAGACACACCGCAAGTGCTCCGTCACCGCCGACGTAGATAACGGACTGGCTCGGCTGGCTTTCGAGTGTCCTCCAGCCTGCCACAACTCGCCGATTCTCGGCCGCACGCACAGCATGGCAGATCGAGTTACTGCATCTCGACTCCTTTGTTGCTAGAGCAACCAAAGCCTTCCGTTACAGTGTAACGTACAGCACGTCATCTCGACCCTTTCATTGTACTGTGTGTAATGTGTAATGCTAATGCGCTAATGTTTTGAGCGGGCCGCCTACTAGTAACTGACCCGTCCTGATTTACTACTTTCTCCTGCCCTTTACAAGGTCCTTTAGACAACACGACCGACGACTCGGATAGGAAAAGGCCGTGGTCAACTGTTCTGGCGCTTGCACAATGATAAATGAAAGTTGAAAAGCGGACGTAACACTGGCAATCAGCTTGTCTGCTGTCTGGCACTACCACGTCATCTCGAATTTAAAAAATCCAATTTTCGATAAGGTACACATTCAGGAATGTCCAATTCTTCTCTTTCACAATAATATCTCAATCACGGGTCGTACACTTTTAGAAATAAAAGATTAATTACTGTCCTTTTCAGCTCAGTTGTCGGTATGAGAAAAAATGTGTAAGCAAAAACACGAAATCCGGAAATCCTGAAAGTTTTAAATGTCACTTTTCACCCCTCAGACAATGAAAACTATATTCTCTAGGTTATAGGGAGTCATTTGATGCAACGTTTATGGAATTCCGGTCATTCATTGAGGAGATATGGCCAAAGCAATGCAGAGGGGAGACGTGTTTTGCTTACAAATGTTTTCTCGCGCCGACAATTTCACTGAAAAGGACAGTAATAACGTAGATACAAGTTAGTGTCAATGAAGGAAAGAGGGTTGTCGATTGACAATACAACGTACCACTCAATCGAATCGAAGCACGCATAAAACAGCCACCAGGGCGTTTCACGCAAATACCCGCAAACTGTTTATTGCCCAGAACGCATCAACAAACTCTTCCGGATTATTGTTCACATCTAATGAAAATGGTTAGTTAGCGTATATATCCCCGGCGGAATAACACCAATTTACTCACAGTCCGTGCAACTCGAGTCCTGAGCGGCGCAGTTCGATTTCGCCCAAACATTCCCGGCCCAATCACCCTATCAAAATACCAGGGCGTTCATCTTCTCGCCAAGCAAGCAGACACAAACGAACACACGTACACAGAATGTTAGGTCAATGACTATCTGGTGCGCGTTAAAGTGCCGCGAGTAGTCGCAAAATCCTGGGACGAAAGTAAAGTTCGCAGCAGGGGTACCCCAGCGACTGTTCGGCGCTAGGGTACTCCCCAAATGGAGCTCGGGTGGAATCGCGGTGCTGTGACTGGGCCAGAACCAGATCTGGATGCCAGTCGATTGAGATTTCGACATGACATAGATTCCACCGTTTCCGCTGTTAAACCCTGAGCCAAACGACCCAGGGTCGGTGAATCTAACGCCACACCCTACATTGCCAGCGGCATCACAGTTGGTGTTAAGGGTAATTCTGTTAGACAACCTTTAGAAACAAGGCACCCGACCGTATAGACGGAGGGAGTACCCACCCAGTCTGCGAGCGCTGACTATCGGGAGGCATCTTGCACCCTGAGGTAGTATGCAGAGTTGCTTGATTGTGGGTATTCAAATTGACGCCTACATGGGAGACACAAGCATCAGTCATACTGACTGCAAACGATGGAGGAAATAAGCATACCTTCAATGATGTCAATTTCCCCTCCTGCAGGCCACGGACCTGTTGCGCTCATCGTCCAAAAGGCCGGCCAGGTGGCGCAGCCTGTAGGCATGTGCTCGAGGTCGAGTACGAAAATGGCGTCGTCCCATGATTCCTGAGAGCTGATTCGGACGCTGTCTCGCCCACGTACGGAGCTGAGGGTGCGAAAATGATCAGAACGCAAGAAAAGCACCGAGCCCGATGCTGATGCTTGTTTAACCCACCGGAACGGAAAAGGAAGATTCACAACAAGACGCACTTTGCACGAGGCCTTCTTGTTCCGCAACTGTTTTAGTCACGTAATTCACGCGGCCATTGGATGGGTCATGTCCAGTATACCAGACCCAGTCGCTTGAGAGGAAGTCATTGCCAGCCCATGTCTTGGTGAGAGTATAGGTCGCACTACTAGCGAGTTGTGGGAGAGACAGAGGAAGGGCAACGAGGAACGTAAATCTAGCACGCATGGTAAATTGAGATCCACGGCGCCGAATGCCGAGTGAAGAACGTAAAGCAGAGACACAAAGGCGACGAAGGACAATGTCCTGACCTCTGAGTGGACTGGACGGGGGACAGGCCTGGAGAAAGAAATGCGACACATAATGCTCATCGCCTTAAATTGGGCGGGTGCCGGTGTAGACGCTGGCAACTTCCAAAAGATCTGACGGAGGCACCAGAGTCTGTTGCTTCTCCTTCGCTATCTAGTTGATAGTTCTGGACCATGACTATGTCCAAGAGGTCCTCGACAAGGCCATTTTTGGAAGAATCTGCCAGAACCTCGTTGACGTTTGGCTCGTGTCCATTTCTTGGTGAGCGATCATAATGATAGATAGGCAAATCCTCGGACGCCTTTTTAATTTCGTATTTTTAAAATCATATGATTTGCGTCATTTCCTGAAATGGAATATAGAATTTACTATCCCTTACCCCCGACTGCCACTGACCCTTCATTTCGGCTCCCCACTCAATGCACAACATTCTCGCCATTTTTCTTTTACACCTCCTAGTACTTGTAGCTGTGAAGTTGAACAAACAAAAATGACGCGGTAATTCTCAAAATCGTTCAGTTATCCTTGTCCGAGTCACGCCTTTTGTTACACTCAAGTTGACTGTCACTGACTCACTGGCCGCTCAAAGGCCGGTGCCGATACCCAACGCCCCATTTTCCGCGTTAGAGAACATGAGGAAGTCGATCCAAATTAATATCAAAAGAAGGCCGACATTTGGATGGCGCGGCCAACTCCCGGGATACTAGAAGTACTACAGGCCATTCTTGTCCCTTCTAAGTTCAAAGGTCATCGTGGACTCTACCCCACCGTGCCTGTGAGCAACTAGCAGTAAAACATCTTGTCGGGCTGAGCTGGACTCAGGTGTGTATCATTTACGCGTGATGACATTCGTGGTGCCGTAAGACGGAGGCAGTAATGCAGAAGATTGCGTTGCCTCACGAAGTTTCACAAGGGATGTACGTCAAGGGCGAGCAGTATCGGCGCAGTATGTGTGACTATCATCGCTGCGGACGACCTACCCAAGAGGTAAGGATGAGCGTTGACAAAGTACTGACATGGACATGGCTTGGCTGGAACAGAATGTGGTAAAGCGACGTCGTAATGTCTCCGAGGTGCACCGCAGATCACAACGTTATATTCCGTTTTCAGGGAGAATAGATGCTCGCAAAGAAAACAGCCGCTTTCGTAAACTTACACGAGACCATGGTGGGAGGAATAATAACTTCGATCAAGCAAACAGTTCTTGTGACTCGGGGTCAGGTCTGTTTAACTGTTCATGACACCAAACTCAGCTCACTATCTATATACTGTTATACATGCGCAGTGACCTGGGTTTGTTGTAGGGTAAATAAGTCAAGCGCTAAACTGGGGTTAACCCGTTACGGTATGCTGACCGTGAGCATGCGGTTCCGAGTCTCGTAAAGTCGCTGCATCAACGCTCTGCATTCTCCACCAAGATCAGGAGCCAGGGGGGACCAAAAGTCCTCGGATCCATGGAGCTGAATGCCAAATGCGTACCAGTTCCTGTCAGCTGAGTCCTACTCGATTTCATCCGCCTGCATCGTTACTTAGCTATCTTAATCCATATTTTCCAGCTACACCGCCTAGGTCCCTGCCCCTTACGGTCCGTTATACGGCTGGTACCGTATCCTTGGCTCTATGCGCTTCCGTCCTTTACATCTTTTACGCTCTCAGAAACGACACTGCTTTGACCCCTCTCAGCTCACCGTATCCCATCTATGCATCTTGGCTCTGCGTTCCTCGCCGCACTTTCCTCCCTCTCTCATGCGCGTCCGAACAAATATGTTCTATCTCAAGGATCAGTGGTGCGGCGGCGCCGACTCCCAAGGCCAGAACTGGATGAGTGATAATCCAACAAGACATCAAGTTTGTTTATTCGTGCTAACCAAGCTGTTCATCACCGATACAGCTTTGGTGCACTATGGTATCTCATTATAGGAAGGAGAGACGGTAAGTGAGGTCCGAACAAGACGTCCTCGAAGTATTTATTTTCTGGGGTCGTATAAAAGCTCAGGTCTATGCAAGCTACAGTAGCTCAAGCGCTCAAGCTCAAGCCTTGCGGTTGTGTCCACCTGCCTCGCATCAGGATTCAATCGAGAAAACGGCCACCAGGGCGTTTTACGTGAATACCCGCAAACTGTTTATTCCCCAGAACGCTTCCGTATATTGTTCCGGATGGTTGTCCACATCTAACCAATGTGATTAGTTTGCACGTATGTCCCCAGGATAACACGAATTGACCAGTCTGTGCAACTCCCGTTCAGAGAGGCACACCCCGTCCGCACCCAAAGAGTGGGAGTCTCAGCCCAGTCGCCCTATCCGAAACCAGCTCGGACAACTTCTTGCCAAGCCAAAAGACACGAACGAAACACACGTACACAGAACGTTAAGTCAAAGACTATCTGGTGCGCGTCATAGTGCTGCGAGTAGTCGCAAAGGCCCGGGACGAAAGTAAAGTTCGCATCAGGGGTTCCCCAGAGGCTATTCGGCGTCAGCGTACTCCCCGAGTGGAGTTCGGATGGAATCGCGGTGTCTCCACGGGCCCAGAACCAGATCTGGATGCCAGTCAATTTAGATTTCGACATGACGTAGTATCCGCCGTTTGCGTCGTTAAAATCTGAGCCAAACGAGGGGCCTGAGGTGAGATAGACGTCACACCCTGGATCTCCACGGGAAGTAGACAGTCCGTGTTGAGCGTAAATCTGTTATGAATGTTTTACAAACAAGGGGCCTGTTCGTATGGAGGGAGCACCCACCCAGTCTGCACGCGCTCATTATCGGGAGGCATCGTGCATCCTGAGGAAGTATGTAGAGTTGCTTGGGTTTGGGTAAACAAATTGATGCCTACACGGGAGATGCACGCATCAGTCATACAGACCGCAAACGATAGAGGAAACAAGAATAGCTCTAATGATGTCTATTTCCCCTCCTGCAGGCCACGGACCCTTTGCGCTCTGAGTCCTGAAGGTCGTCCAGGTGGCACAGCCTGTAGGCATGTGCTGGAGGTCGAGTACGAATATGGCGTCGTCCCAAGATTCCTGAGAGCCGATTCGGATGCTGTCTCGCTCACGTACGTGGTAGTCGATGATACGAGAAGAGTCCGAACTCGTGATAAAAGTCGAGCCCGATGCTGATCCTTGTTTAACCCACTAGAATAGAAAAAAAGACATGCAACAAGACATATTGGATACGAGTTTTTCTTGTTGAACGACTGTTTCAGTCACATAATTCACGCGGCCGTTGGCCTCGTCGTTACCGGTATACCAGACCCAGTCGCTTGACAGGAAGTCATTGCCGGACCATGTCTTGGAAAAAGTATAGGCCGCGGCACTAGCGGGTTGTATGAGAGACAGAGAAAGGGAAGCGAGAAACGTGGATGCAGCTCGCATGGTGAATTGAGATATGCAGTGCCGAAAGAGATCGAAGGCGAGTAGAGAGACACGAATGCGGCAACGAACACTGTCCTGGCCACTAAATGTACTGGATGGGAATGAGCCCGGAGAAGACAATACATCATGCCCACTGCCTTAAATCGAGCGGGTACTACCCTGGTGTAGATGCCAAGCGAATCCAACTCCATGACGACGTTACAGAATCTGGCCGACCCGAGGGTGATCAGAGATGTAATGATTACTCTACTTGTACGGTTGTCGGCGTCGTTGGCTAGGAGCGATCATATATTCTGGTACGATGGCCAGTCCTTGGATGACGATGTCGCTCCTGGTTGTAACGATGTCGCATTCCGAACCGCGGAATTAATACGTATACACTGTACTATCGCCCAAACGGAGGTGAGTAATAGATCGAGTGCGGGATGTCATCTCTCACATGAACCGCCTACAATGATGGGCCGCGGGGAACCAGCAGTGGGGAACCTCAGTTCTCACGCCCTTTTTTTCAGCAAAGCATATCACGGAGACCATCGGCCCGAAGTCGGTTTCCCTTTATCCTCACTGGCACTCGGCGCACTCGGCGAATTTCAAGTTCAAGCTTGAGGTTCAAGTTAAAGTGCCGCTCGCGCTCCCCACAGTTTTACCAGCGTTATGTGCTTGGTCTGCGACGTCCAGTCTTTTCGTCTTGTTGGACTGGCTTTACATGATACGAATTTAACTCTGCGTGGTCGGTCGATTTCGTTATCGTGACCGCGACTCGGATGCGAACTCTGAAAAACGTCCGAGTGAACGGCTCGTCCAAATCGCAACATCGAGGATAGAAGAGACAAAAATGCCCCGCGCTCATCCCTAAGCCCTCTTTTCTCATCGGCGATGTTAACCCGACAATCAATCCTGGTCTTTATGTTGGTGGGCCTCGCCTTTGCCTCCCCTGCGGGTAACATGAACGTTGGATACGGGTACGTTATGCCTTATACAGAATACGTTGATCTCCGTCGACTCATCAAAGAAGCCCGTTGCTACCGGGTTCTTCTGTGGATGCACGTAAATCCATAGAAATTTTTGACTCTGGCTATGCGGTCACTATCTTCCCAGTACTGCATATGATTTACGGATCAGCTGATCCCAACAACAGGAGAGAGAAACGCGGGCTGTGCTTGTCAAATATGCCCAAGCGGAGAAATATTTGTCTGGAATCGACCTCAATCCTGATGATATCATCAATCTGGCTGATCATTACTCACCCAGCGTCGGTGCTTCAGAGTCCTCTACTGACTCTACGGTCTTTTCTCCACCTCCGCCAAGCACGGACTCTCAGGCTCCCACGAACGGAAAGGAATATAAACCTGTCCCTGTCGAATCTCACGATTCTGATGAGTTAACGGGCGATGATGCCCGAGCGGAGATAGCCTCGTCCAGTCCTGCAAGTTCTAGCTTATGGGCACATACGCTTGGGACGACTGCGGCCGGCTATGGGCAGGTGTCACTGCAGGACGAGGTCTCTGGTTCTCTCGACGTGCTCTACTACGGGCCCCTTTACGTCGGAACACCTTTGCAAGCGCTCACTGTCGACTTTGACACCGGCTCGGCAGACCTTTGGTTGCCCGCAAATTGTGGCAATTGCCATGGTCGCCAGTACGAAGCGGGTCGTAGTTCAACCTATCACCCGACCAACCAAGAAGTGTCCATTACTTACGTGGGTCGTTTCCACTTTGCATGTGTGCGATACATTTCCTGACGAGGTTCACAACTTGTTTTCCCGTCCTATCCCCCCCCCCGCTTTTTCCTTTTGTATGTTTTCGAACAACTTTGACTACCAAAGGGAACTGGCAAAGTCTCGGGAAAAATAGTGAAGGATGTTGTATCGATTGCCGGGATGACCGTCGCAAATCAAGCATTTGGATCCATAAGCAACGAGTCAGATGAGTTTGACAAGCAGCCAAACGACGGTCTCATCGGCATGGCGTTTGGGACCATCGCGCAGTCCCGCCAGCCAACGTACTTCGAAAACCTGATCAAGGAGTATAAACTCTCCGCACCGCTTTTCTCTGTACACCTCTCGCGCCACCAGGAGAAGGGCTCTTCCGTGCGTAATTTTTCATCACGCCCTCTCGTCCTCCAGCAGGAGTTGTCAATTTTCGAGCGGTTATTTCTAATAGGTGTGTCTCGGCTGCATCGATCCGAAATGGACCATGGGTCCTGTGACGTGGTTTCCCGTGGTATCGAAAGTGCGCCCCACACGTTCCATCTTGTGGCACAAGTTTCTCATCTTAGCGTCATATGTGTCATCAGACGTACTGGAGCATTAACATGGACGGCCTATGGGTGAACGGTGTCAAGGCACCCGCCAAGTTAACTGCGGTCCGTGCAAGCGCCACTCCACTTCTCCCCACGCCGATGTGCCTGAGCCGAGCTCGGCTTACACCTTCTCGTTTCGGTCTTCGCAGGCAATAGATACCGGCACGTCGTTAATATATGTGCCCCCCGCGCTCGCCTCCGCATTTTATGGCCTCATACCCGGCTCCAAACGTGCCAGCCAGTACGGGTCCGGTGAGTTGTCCCACATGAAGGGCAGGCAGTCGCTCAAGAGATTCCCCTCCGCTGTACACTTTTTTTTTTTTGATTCAAATAGGCTTTTGGACTGTTCCGTGTTTTTCCGTCAAGCAAGTCGAGCTGTCATTCGACGGATATCGCTTCGCGATCAACTCCAGTGATTTTTATCTGGGCCGTGTGAGCGCGAGCTCCACGGACTGTGTCGGAGGCATCCTCTCTATGGGCAACGGCCTGCCTTCAAACCTCGCCATTATTGGTGATGAGTTCCTCAAATCTTGTGAGTTCCTGAGCGGCGTAGACGTCTTTGGTTTCGTGTTTACCCCATTTATCGTTTAGGGTACTCTACATATGACTATGGGAACGGAGCCAGAGTAGGCTTCTGGCCAGATACGAATAATAAGTGAATGTGGGGGATTTAGCTCCGCGCATTATCTATCTACCGCTGTCAACGCGTTTCGTATCAAATCTTAAGCTGTGGCCCTTTGTTATACGAATTTTGACGTGTCGCATGGAAATAAGAGACGTATAAAATTGAAATACGTTCTCCGACGAAATTGACCCCCAAACAAGCTTAATTTTGTAAGCCCCTTCTACAGTACGGTACGAGGGAATTAGTGGGTTTTGGGCCTTGCGCCCAGTCTCTGCCCTCCAAACATCTTACGGCGCTGCTTGATCATATGCGCATACATCGGATACAAGCCTAGGTAACAACCCCCCTCCCGTGAGCATCGGGGTAACGCAAGCACGAAAAAAGCCAAAAAAGGGAAAAAGGAGCGAAGGAATGAATGGAGGCTCACCTGGCCACCACGCAACGAACAGCACGCCACGCAGGAGCGCGTAGGCATCCCATTGTGCGAAAGGCAGGATGGAGAACCAGGATCCCCCGCTCGCAACGGAGATGGGAAGGGTGGCGAGATTGACGAGTGCCTCGGAGCCGGCGCCAGTCGGGTACAGCACGAAAAAAGTCGAGTAGCGCGCCCAGAGGAGCGGCGCGAACCCCCATCCGACGAGCGAGGCGGCATAGAAGGTATAGCGGATGACCTCGGTCAGCGCCCACGAGAGCACCATGCTGGCGTAGAACGGGCTACGTTGAGCCTGTTTTTTTTGTTACGTTTTTGTTTTCGCACAACAACCCAATTAAAAAAACGAGGATTAGATTTTTTATTTTATTTTATTTTTGGAGGGGCGGAGGTGGGGAGAGGAGGAGGAGGAGGAGGAGGAGGAGGAAGGGACGCACAGAGGGGAAACGCGCTGCGATGCACCAGACCGAGAAGAGCCGGCTGGCGACTTGCACGGCGGTCGTCGGCAGCGGGCTGCGCACGAGCCCAACGAGCACATGCAAGACCTCGAGCACGGCAGCGCTCTGCACGAGCGCAGTCGTCG
>WNFC01007342.1_pt1 | contig 12120 bp, 4 predicted proteins | sample 5400541 | NCBI WGS metagenome assembly WNFC01 (sample SAMN13153342, study PRJNA577476) | soil metagenome | isolation source: 120 cm saprolite under Douglas fir tree site 2 hole 2 replicate 1 | place: USA:California | collected 2015-04-18 | reverse complement strand
GCCGTCGACCGGTGTGCCGGCGGAGTCCGTTGCGATGCCGGCGATGGCCGAGGTCGTTACGCCTTGGGTATGAACCGAGCCCACCACGAACATCGTAAAGACCGCCGCAGCCACGAGGGCGCGGCCAGAGCCAACGATCCAGCGCATGGACGGACCTCTCCTTGGAAGGAACGGATGCAAGTTGCTGGTGCCCATCGAGACCGGGAGAAAGTGTTCCCGATCCCAAACCGCGTCAAGGACGCTAGGTAGGTGCTTTACGCAGCAGATACACGGCCGCGACACCGACGAGAATATTCGGCGTCCATGCCGCGAGCATCGGCGGCAGGACGCCCCCGGAGCCGACCGCTTTCGCCAGCTGAAACATCAGCAGCACGATGAACGTGGTCGCGAGACTCGCCGCGACGCCCCACGCCGCGCCGCTCTTCGGACTCGAGATCGCGAGCGGCGCGCCGAACAGCGCGATCAACAGACAGATGAACGGAATCGCGACCTTGAGCGCGAGCTCCACCTGCAGCTTCTTGGCGTTCGAGCCGCTCCGCGTCAGCGCGTCGATATAGCGCCGCAGCTCGGCATAGCGCATCTCGTCGGGTCCCTTGGGCTCGGCGAGCAGATCCACCGGTCGTTCGGTCATCGTGCGCGTCTGCAGCGAATCAAACTCGAAGGCGGCCTCGCCCCCGGGCTGGTCGCCGGCGAGATAGCGCAACGTGCCGTGATGCAGAGTCCAACGATCATTGAATACCGCTCGCTGTGCCGCTAACACGATCGTCGGATAAGCAGCGCCGGAGCCTTCGCGCTCCAGCATCAGGTCCGTCAGCTCTCGCGTACTGAGCTCGAGCGCGCGAATCGCGTACACCCAGCCGCGGTCCGCACGATACACGAAGTTGTAGCGCGAGCTGGTGGAGCGAATCGCCTTCTCGCCCAGCATCTCGAGTCGTCGCGACGTGGCGACGGGCGCGACCTCGCCAAGCAGCAGACCGGCGATGAATGCCGCGCCGGCGGCCGCAAACAGCGGGCGCACCAGGCGGTGAAATGAGATCCCCGAAGCCTTCGCCGCGGTGAGCTCGGAGTGACGGCCGAGTGAGCCGACCGTGAACACCGTCGCGAACAGCACCGAGACCGGCAGCACGAGAAACATCTTCTCGGGCAGGTCGAACACGTACGACAGCGCCACCGCGCCCGGCTTGATCCCGCGACCCATGTACTGATCGAGCTTGTCGGTCAGATCGATCACGATCGTGAGAATCGGGAAGCCGAGCAGCGTGACGAGGAAAACGCGCAGCCACTCGCTGAGGAGGTACCGGTCGAGCGTTCGCAATGCGAAATGCGGAATGCGAAATGCGGAATGAAACGGCATGGTCAATTTTGCATTCCGAATTTCGAATTCCGAATTCGTGTCACCCAGCCGAAAAGCGTCTCCTTCAGCTCGTCCCAATCACCACCGTGCGCGGTGCTGCCGGCGCGGCGCACGGACAGGAGCAGCGGTATCGCCACGATTAGGAAAATGAGATTCGGTGTCCACATCGCGAAGAACGGCGGCACGATGAGCCGGTCGCCCAGCTCCTCGCCGCCGATGAGGCCGACGTAGTACACCGAGAACACCGCCAGGCTCGTGCCGATCACCAGCCCGACGCCACCCCGCGGGTAGCGAATGGCGAGCGGCATGCCGAGCAGCGCGAAGATCACGCAGGCGGCGGAGATCGCCAGTTTCTTCTGAATCTCGACTTCGTAGATCGCCGCGCGCTGACGCGCGGCCCGAAGCCGCTGGCTGTACGCCGACGGCGTCTGCGCCGTGTACGCGAGATTCGTGACGGTCGGTGGTCCTCGCCCCCCCCCCACTCTCGGTGTCGCCTGCGCGGCCTGCGCGACGCGCGGAGCGAACAGTCGCGTGATCGAGGCGAGTGCGCGGCAGTACGTGCTCGGCGGCGGCGTTGTGGTATCGAGGCCGGGCGGCGCTACCGCCGCGAGCTTCGCGATCCGCCGCAGCTCGCTCGCAACCGCGAGGACCGCCTCGCTGCGAACGCGCCGCAGATCCTGGTTGGCCCGAGCGACGACGTCCTGCATCGCGCAGATCGTCATCTCGCGATCGCCGCGGTATTCGTCGTTCTTGGTTGGCTCGAACGTGTTGCTGACGCCCGCGACCTTGATCCGATTGACCGTATAAAACGTGCGATTGAAGTGCTCGGGATCGGTGCGCTTGATCTCGTGCATCTCGCCGTCGCGCAGCGTCAGGTAGAGATCGGTGCCGCCGGAGCTGTACGCCATCCGGCCCGAGTCGGCCATGATGATCCGCCGCCGGTCGGGGTCCTCGAGATCGTAAATCGTCACATCATTCAGGGTATTCGTAGCGGGGTCGATGCGGGTGGCGCGCAGGAAGAATTGTCCCGCCACGACCTCGTTGATCACCTGTTCCTTCAACTGAAACGTCGGCTTCTTGCGTTGGATGTCGACGAGGAGCGTCCGCAGCGTGTGATTGGAGCGCGGCAGGATCTGGTCATTCCAGAGCAGGGCGATCAGACTGATCAGCGTGGCGCCGCCCAGCACGGGCGCGAGGATTCGGCCCACGCTGATGCCGCTCGCCTTCATGGCCGTCACTTCGTTGTCGGCCGCGAGATGGCTGAACGTGTACAGCACGGCGACGAGGACCGCCATCGGCAGCGTCATCGCGACGATGAAGGGGATCGACAGGGCGAACACTTCGAAGATGACGCCCCACGGCAGGCCCTTGCCCACGAAGTTGCCGAACTGCTTCGCGACCTGATTGACGAGCATCGCGAAGGTGAGCGCGGCGAGCGCGTAGCCGAGCGGAGGAATGTGTTGCCGCAGGATGTAACGGCTCAGGATGCGCACGGTTGGTCGCGCCATTATATTCGGAACCCCAAGTCTCTACAAGGGATGCGGCGTCTTGCGCAGATAGTCGGACTCGCCCTCACGCTCGTCGTACCCCGGGTTCATGCGCAGGCTCCTGTGTACACGTTTGGCGTGCCCCCGCTCGCGCCGCCGCGCAATCCCGCATTGGCGCCAGGCGGCCGGCTTGGCGCGCGCGTCCCCCCATCGCTCCTCGCGCGCGCCTGGGCAGAAAGAGTACTCGCGGAGCGACCGCCGTTGTTCGGCGCGCCCGCATTGATCGCAGAAGTCCTGCCGCCCCCCCCCGCCCCGCGCGCCGCCCCATCGCCGCCCGCAGTACCCGCCGCTCCTTATGCCGACCTGGGAATGGAGCTCAACCTGCGGCTCGAGCTGAAGGCGGATCAGTTCCGCAACTTGCGCTGCACGTCGCAGGAGCGGCAGCTGACGCTCTCGGGATGCAGCGCCGGATTCCCGACGATCACGCCCAATCCGCAGTATGCGATTCGCACCGCCGGGATCGTGGGGCAGCGGCTGCACGTCGATGTGGACTTCGACAGCCAGCGCGAGTTCGACGCCAACAACAACCTCCATGTCTGGTACGAGGGACTGGAAGACGAATTCCTGCGGCGTGTGGAGGCCGGCAACGTGACCTTCCAGGCGCCCGCCTCGCGATTCATCACCGCCGCGATTCCCGCCAACAACTTCGGCGTGCAGGCGATCGCGCAGGTCGGCCCGGTCGAGTTCCGCGGCATCCTCGCGCAGCAGAAGGGCAACGTCGTGAAGGACCGGTTCTACAGCGTCGGCGATGTCACGAGCCAGCCACTCGATCGCGAGGCGCGAGACCTCGACTACGAGCCCGGTCGGTTCTTCTTCGTGATCGACCCCGCGGCGCTTCCCGGCTATCCCGCCATCGACATCCTGCGGCTCGACCAGCTGCCCGGCCCCCCCCGGCCAGATTCGCTGACCGTCGGCGCGCTGCGTGTCTATCGCCGCCGGGCCATCGCGCCGACGTCGAGCGGGAACCAGAACGTGGGCGGCGTGCGCGCGGTCGCCTGCGGGCCGGGCAAGAGGGCGGTGGACTGCAGCGCCCAGCGCGAAGGTCCCTTCGAGTGGGAGATCCTGCAGGAGGGGAAAGATTACTACGTCGATCCCACGGGTACCTGGTTCGCGCTGGCCAATCGCCTCGACCAGAGCGACTACCTCGCCGCCTCGTACATCACGGCGAGCGGCACCGATTCGGTCGGCACGCTCCCGGTCGATGCGAGCCGCGATAGCGCGAAGGTCGACACGCTACGGCTTCTGTATGATCCCAAACCGTCGGTGACCGCGTCGTCACCCACCTTCCGCTTCGAGGTCCGCAGCGCGTACCGCGTCGGCGGGCGCGAGATCGACCGCACCAGCGTCGAGCTGACGTTGAGTGTGAACCAGCGCGAGCGCAGTGCCCCCCCGGCAGGCGATACCTACCTGCAGCGACTAGGGATGGCGCTGGAAAACGACGCGACGAAATTCGATCAGTACAACCGCCTGTTTCCCCGCGCCCGCGATCCGAACCAGGGCGATCCGCTGCGTGACCTCTTCATCGTGTTCCCGCATCTCGCGCCCTTCGCCGATGCGACGAAGCTGGCCCCGGCGGAGCGCAACGACTCGCTGTACCGCACACCGCGCGTCTATCTCGCCACCCAGGGCCCGCCGTCGGTGTTCGCGCTGCATCTGCACGCCGCGGCGAACGCCTCCGCCGACCGCTCCCTGCTGTCGCTGAACAGTTTCCAGATCCGCGAGGGCAGTGAGCGGATCTACGTGGGCAACCGGCTGCTCGCGCGCGAAACCGACTACGCGATCGATTACACGACGGGGCAGCTGCAATTCAAGAACCCGGATGCGCTGTTTCAGGGGGGGGGCGGCGTCGCGCAGGTGCGGGCGCAGTTTGAGGAGCGGGCCGCGTTCTCGCTGGCGCCTACGACGACCTACGGGCTCTCGGCACGGTACGACCTGGGAGCGGTAGGGCAGGTGAACCTGCTCGGGATCTTCCAGAACGAGCAGAGCACGTTCACTCGGCCGCCGCTCGGATTCGAGCCGTCGTCCGGGTTCATCGGAGGGATATCGACGCAGCTGCGGTTCCAGCCCGAGTGGCTGACCCGGTTCATGAACGCGCTCCCCGGCGTCCACACGAGTGTGCCGTCGGCCCTGAGCGTGAACGGCGAGCTGGCGATCTCGAAGCCGTCGCCCAACCGCTTCGGGCAGGCCTACGTCGAAGAATTCGAGGGGGGAGCAGCGCGCTCGATCATCCTCACCGACAACACGTGGCACTGGGGCAGCATCCCGACCTCGGTTCGTGGCGTCGAACCGCTCGGCTTCAGCGGCGGCTTCGATCCCAACCAGGCGGCATTCCTCACCTGGCAGAGCCTGCCCTACAGCGTAAGCAACGGACAATTCGCGCCGCTGCAGTTTCTGCCGCAGCAGATCGATCCGACGCTCCGCTTCGTCGGCCAGGCGCAGGCCGCCGAGCCGGTGCTGTGGCTGACGCTGAAGCCGGATAGTGTGCTCGGGCTCGCGAACAATCGTCGTGGCTCGCCCGACTTCGGCCTTCCGAACTGGACCAGACCGCCGCAAAGCGCGCCGCGCTGGCGTTCGATCACGCAAACGCTGTCGGCCACCGGCGTCGATCTCTCGCGGGTGGAGTTCCTGGAGCTCTGGGTCTGGGAGGACGCCGCGCGTGTCGCGCGTGCCAACGGCACGACCGTGCTATTCGACTTCGGGGGCATCTTCGAGGATGCGCTCGCCTTCACGCCCGCCTCGTTCAAGGTGAGTGCGGCGGGCGACACGACGTACTCCGGCGTTCGGCGCGCGGGCGCGGGGCGGCTCGACTCCGAGCGCGATCCGCGCACGCACACCTGGAGCGCCACGATCAACGACGAGGGCATCCTCTCCGACCGCGTGGTCGACGGAATTATCGACTCCACACGCGGGGGGGGGGTCGTCGTCGACACGCTGCCGCTCTGCTCCGCCACCGACAACGGGCAGCTCGTCCCCTACGCTTTCGGCGACATTCGGTCGCGGTGCGGGCGGCACAACAACGCCGTCGATACCGAGGACCAGGACGGCGACTTCCTGCTCGACTCACTCGCCGGCGTGCGGACCTCGGAGAGCTTCGTACGCTACGTGTTCCCGATCGGTGATCCCCGGTACTTCGTGCGTGACGGAGGCATGAACGCGGGTGCGGGCTGGCGCTTGTACCGGATTCCGTTCCGTACCGACACCCTGCAGATCGGCACGCCCCCCCCGAGTTTGCGGCAGGTGCAGGCGCTGCGCATCACCGTCGTGGCGCCCGCTCCCGCCGGTTCCGGTTCAGAGCCCGAGCTGCCGTTCGCGCTCGCCCGCGTGCGGCTCATCGGCAGCTCCTGGGTGAAGCGCAGCGATACGCCGCTCCCGGGAATCGGTGGCGATCGCGGCACCGGAGTCGGCGAGGTCATCGCGTCCGTCGTCAGCACGGAGAACCAGGACCTCGGTTACACGTCGCCGCCGGGGGTCACCGACGCAGCGGGACGCCGTGGTGCCGGACTGCAGATCACCGCCTCCGAGATCAACGAGCGGTCGATGCGCCTGCTGGCGCGCGGGCTCGGTCTGGGCCAGCGCGCCGAAGCGTATCTCCGCTTCACGACCGAAGGTGACAAGAATTTCCTGAAGTATCGGACGCTGCGCGTCTGGGCGCGTGGCCGCGGCGTGGGATGGGAAGACGGAGACCTCGAGTTCTTCATCAAGGCGGGGAAGGATCAGAACAATTTTTACATGTACCACACGCCGGCGCGCACGACCTCGTGGGAGCCCGAGGTCATCGTCCAGTTCGAGCGCTGGCTGATTTTGCGCGCGCGCATCGAGCAGGCGTGGTTGTCAGGAGACAGCGCGCGCGTGTATCCCGGATGTCCCGATTCCACGCTCGTGCCGAAGGATGGCGCCTTCGTCATGTGCGACGGTCCGTACATCGCCCATGTGCGCGATCCGGGCAGCGCGCCACCCAACCTGGCCCGCGTGCAGGAAATCGCGGCGGGCATGTGGCGCATCCAGACCGGCGTGCTCGTGGACCAGGCAGAGGTGTGGGTGGACGACATCCGCCTGGGCGACGTCGTGCGCGAGACCGGCGCGGCGGGCGCCATCGATGTGGCGGTCGCCGCGGCCGATGTCGCCGACCTCGCCGTCAGTGTGTCGCGGCGCGACGCGCAGTTTCGACAATTGACCGACGATCCGTCGTACGTCACGGACAACAGCGCCACCGTCAGCGGCACGTTGCGGGTGGATCGGTTCCTGCCCGATCGCTGGGGACTCTCCGTTCCGGTGACCTTCCAACGGACGCTGGCGGGCAGCGACCCCTTCTATCTCAGCGGCACCGACTTGCGGGCCGATGCCCTGCAGCGTCTCCGCCGGCCGCGCACGAGCACCGCCAGCTACGGCTTTTCCGCCCGGCGGATCCGCCAGGCGATCGGAGGGGGCGGGGGGGGCGGGGGGGGCGGTCTGGCGCGCTGGCTGCTCGACCCGGTGTCGCTGTTCGGATCGTACTCGAGCGGAGAGACGCGCACCTCGCTGTCTCGAGCGAATGGATCGAGCTACGGGTTCACTCTCGACTACACGATGGCGCCGAACCCGGCGTCGATCCGGGTGGCGGGGAAAGCGCTGCGACTCAATCCTTCACGCATCCATTTCCGCTCGGGGCTGGTCGGCAGTGATGCGGAACGGTTCACGTTCGTCGTGCCGATTCAGCAAGCGGGCGACACCGCGCCTCCGGCCGTCTCTCAAACACGACTGTGGCAAAACTCCGGTGGCGTGCAGCTCACGCCGCTGACGGGAATGCAGCTCGGTGTCGATGCCGTATCCACGCGAGATCTGCGCGATTACGGCGACTCGACCACGATGGGCCGTGTCATTCGCCAGCAGCGCGCGTCCCTGTTCGGCAGCGACGTCGGTCTGGAGACGCAACGGCTGGTCACGACGTCGATCTCCCTCACGCCCCGCGTCGGGACCTGGATCCGGCCGCGGGCTTCCGTCGGCTCGTCGTTCGCGTTCACCCGCGACCCCAATGCCCGCCAGCCGGCGCGAGCGGTCGGCGACACCGCGGGCGAGTTCCGCGTTCCGGCGGCGTTCAGCAACGCGCGCCGGCTCGAGACCGGTGCGCAGCTGGACACGCGCCGCCTGGCGCAGGCGATCTTTGGCGACTCGTCCGGCGTGGCGGGCTGGCTTGGCCACATTACGGGGCTCGACGTGACGTACAGCGCGCAACAGGGGTCGAGCTTCAGCCGGGCGACGGGGACGCCCCCCCCAGGCTACCAGCTGGCGCTGGGCGGCTTCGACGCCTTCCGACAGGTGGACGGCTCGCTCGCCACGTCGGCGACGCAGAACACGACGCTGTCCACCGGCGGGATCGCCGTGCTGCCGCTGGGACTGCGCGCCAACGCCACGTACCGGCTTACGCGCGGCACAATCTGGACATTGCGAAGCGACCAACAGGTGCCGATTCGCAGCCGCTTGCGGGAGTGGCCCAATGGATCGATCACCTGGTCGTTCACGCCGCGGCAGCTCGTCGGCCGGATCTTATCGAGCGTCAACGCCCGCGTGGGATATCGGCGCGCGGAATCGCTCAACGAACAGCCGACATTCGGGGCTCCGGGGAGTGTCGCGGTGAACAGCACGATCGAGAAAGCGTTCACCCCATCCGCCTCCCTGACCTGGGTCGGCGGCGTCTTCACGACGTTCGATCTGTCCCGGACGACGTCGGACCGGCTCAGCGCCGGAAATCTATTTCGGACGGTGCGGGACGCGCACAACGCCACGGTGATGTTCTCGTTCCGGCCTCCAACCAGAGGGCGCTGGCGTTCCAACATCCGTACGACGGCGGGGTATTCCGTGGCGGACAATACGACCTGTTTGCGCCGCGCCGGGCAGCAGACATGCGTGCCCTACGTGGACAGCCGGCAGACACAGGCTCAGCTTACCATGGACACCGACCTCCCGACCAACATGAGCGCGGGACTGCAGATGGCCTACGTTCTCAACGAGGAGCGCCAAACGAACCGCAAGATCTCGCAGTTTGTGATTACCGCGTTCGTGCAGCTGTCGACCAGCGTGGGGCAGCTGCGATGAGGCGCGCCAGACGAATCGCGCTGATACTGACCGCCGCGCTCCTGGCGTGTCAGGCTCGGGCCGGTGGTGGCTCGAAGACCGCTCGGGAGTTCAATGGCCATGCCGCGTTCACGTACGCCGAGCAGCAGATGGCCTTTGGCCCGCGGATTCCCAATACGCCGGGCCATGTGAAGACGGGCGACTGGTTGCTGTCCACGCTGCGCGCCCGCGCCGACACGGTCGTGGTGCAAGAGTTCCGCCAGGTCACGAGCAAAGGAGCAAACCTGCGCCTGCGCAATTTCTTCGCGCGGTTTCGTCCGCAGGCGACCGAGCGCATCCTGTTTCTGGCGCACTGGGACACCCGGCCGTTCGCGGACAAAAGCCAGAACCTGGGTCAGCAGCACATGCCGGTTCCTGGAGCGAACGACGGCGCCTCAGGGGTCGCGGTGCTGCTCGGTGTAGCGGACGCGCTCAAAGCTACGCCGCCGACCGTCGGTGTAGACTTGCTGTTCGTCGACGGGGAAGACTACGGCGACTTCAGCGATTCGACGGAGACCCTCATCGGGGCGCGCTATTTCGCAACGCACCTGCCACCGGGCTACACGACGTTGTTCGCCGTGCTGTTCGACATGGTGGGGGACAAGGACTTGCAGTTTTATCAGGAAGGCTACTCCCTCGGGGCTGCGCCCGAGGTCGTGCAACGCGTCTGGCAGACGGCGGATAAGCTGGGGTATTCGCGGGTTTTCATACCCCGGGCGGGTCAGACCCTCATCGACGACCACGTCCCGCTGCAGCACGCCGGTATCCATGCTATCGATGTCATCGACTTCGATTTCCCCTATCATCATACGACGGAAGACACGATCGACAAGGTGAGCGCGGAATCGCTGCAGATCGTTGGTGATGTTGCCGTAGCATTGGTGCGGCAATAAAGGCGGGACATGCGTCGAGTAGTTGCATTGCCGCGCTTTTTGGATGTCGGTCGTACGAGTGAGCAGCGTAAGTTGGCCCCATGGACGATCGTCGCGCTGCTCTCCTGCTCGCTCTCCTCGCCCTCGCGGGCGGTGCCGTTCGCTACGTGTTGTCGCCCCCTCCTGGCGATCCTCCTGGCGACGTTCGACTGCAATCCACGGCGGTCGTGCAGCCAGGCGGCCTGCGCGAAACCGCGAGACGGGCGACCCAACTCTCCCGTCCGCTTCTTCCCGGTGAGCGCATCGATATCGATCGCGCCGACGTGAGCGAAATCACACGCCTGCCTCGGATCGGTCCGGGGTTAGCACAGCGCATCGTCGCGTGGCGCACGGAACACGGTCCATTTGGCAGTCTGGCCCGCCTGGATAGCGTGTCCGGCGTCGGCCCGAAACTGCTCGACGCCATTCTCCCTTTCGTCTCTTTTTCGGGTGTTCCGGCCACAAAACCTTGACCCACTCAACCCCGACTCCCATTTTAGTCCCTTCATTTTCAACGAGTTGCATACGGCGACCGCAGCAGCTGCCCAGGATAAACTCGGTGAGATCCTCGTTCGTGAGGGGCTGATCACCCACGAACAGCTGAGAAAGGCCCTTCTGGAGCAGAAGAACTCCGGGATGCGCCTCGGCTATACCCTGGTCAAGCTCGGGTTCATAGAGGAAACCGAGGTCAGCAAGATGCTGGCCCGGCAGTACCGCATGCCGGCGGTCGATCTGTCGCGCTTCGAGGTAGACGCCAAGATCCTCAAGCTGATCCCCCCGGACATCGCTACCAAATACACGGTCCTCCCCCTGAAGCGGGAAGGCCGGACGCTGACCGTCGCCATTGCCGATCCTAACAACGTCACGGCGATCGAAGACATCAAGTTCATCACGCGCTGTGACGTTTTCCCGGTCATCGCCGGCGAATACACCCTCAGGAACGCGATCGATCGGTACTACCAGCAGTCCGACGCCCAGCTCCAAAGCCTGCTCAAGAGCGTGGAGGCGGAGGACGACCTGGAGGTCGTCGAGGATCAGGAAGACGAGGACGTCAAGGCACAGGACCTGGCCGATGACGCGCCCGTCGTCAAGCTCATTAATGGACTGCTCACCGATGCCGTGAAGCGCGGCGCCTCCGACATCCACATCGAGCCGTTCGAGCACGAGATGCGCGTGCGCTATCGAGTGGACGGGGCACTGCAGGAAGTCATGAAGCCACCGATCAAGATGCGGGCGGCGCTCACCTCCCGCGTCAAGATTATGGCGCAGCTCAACATCGCCGAGCGGCGCGTGCCCCAGGACGGGCGCATCAAGTTGAAGATGGGCGCGCGCGTCATCGACTTCCGCGTCTCGACGCTGCCGGTGCTGTTCGGCGAGAAGATCGTGCTGCGAATTCTCGACAAAGGCAACCTGACCCTCGACCTCAAGACCTTCGGCTTCGAGCCGAGGTCGGAGGCCGATCTCCTGAAGGCGATCCTCAATCCCTACGGGATGGTGTTGGTGACGGGGCCCACAGGCTCGGGCAAGACGACGACGCTATACTCGGCGCTCTCGCGGATCAACCAGATCCACGTGAACATCATGACCGCCGAGGACCCGGTCGAGTACAACCTGCTCGGCATCAATCAGGTGCTGGTGCGGAACGAGGTCGGGATGACGTTCGCCGCGGCGTTGAAGGCGTTTCTGCGCCAGGATCCGAACATCATCATGGTCGGCGAGATCCGCGACCTCGAGACCGGCTCGATCGCGATCAAAGCGGCGCTCACCGGCCACCTCGTGCTCTCGACGTTGCACACCAACGACGCGCCTTCGACGATTACGCGTATGGTGGACATGGGCATCGAGCCGTTCAACGTCGCGAGCGCCGTCAACCTGATTGTCGCGCAGCGGTTGGTGCGGCGTATCTGCAAGGAGTGCAAGCAGGAGCACGCGTACACGCCCGAGGAGATGCACGCCTTCGGCATCGACAAGAAGGAAGGCCCGTTCTTCAAGGGCGCGGGGTGCGATACCTGCGCCGGCACGGGATACCGCGGCCGGCAGGGACTGTACGAGGTGATGGCGCTGACGAGCCCGCTGCGCCGCGAGATCCTGAAGGGGGCGTCGACCGAAGAGCTGCGCGATCTCGCCGTCAAAGAAGGCATGTTGACCCTGCGCATGGACGGAATGTTGAAGGTGAAGAAGGGCATCACCACGCTCGAAGAAGTCGTGAAAGAAACCG
>WNFC01007340.1_pt1 | contig 12122 bp, 15 predicted proteins | sample 5400541 | NCBI WGS metagenome assembly WNFC01 (sample SAMN13153342, study PRJNA577476) | soil metagenome | isolation source: 120 cm saprolite under Douglas fir tree site 2 hole 2 replicate 1 | place: USA:California | collected 2015-04-18 | reverse complement strand
CGTCCGTGGACGACCGCGTGTTTTGCTTATCCCTCTTTCCACGACCCCCAAACCCGAATTTCTTGTCGCGCACATGCCGTGGCAAACCGCCGCCACCAGCCTTGCCCCCGCGCGCACGCTTCGCCGGACGGCCAACGATGGCGTCCTCCACCGCGACGTCAAACGCGTCGTCGTCGCCATCCGCCTGCGCATTCTGCAGCGCGCCCTTGTGTTCTAATCACCCATGACACCGATTCAAAAATGAATAAATAAATAAATAAATAAATAAATAAATACGCACTGCGTTTGAGCCCCTTGAGCCGCTCCTCCATGTCTTTTTTGCTGCGCTCGCGCTCCTTGAGCTTCTCGAGCTGCACTTGCTTGCCGATCTTCTTGCCTTCGCGCTCGCGCCGCCGCACCTCGCTCTTTTCGATGCCCGCGCTCTCGTCGAGCAGACGCTGTCGGATGCGTTCCATGTGCGCGTCCGTCTTGACCATCTCTGCGAAGAAGTCGTCCGGGCGCGCGAAGGGGAGGCGGTGTTCTGTCGCGAGGGTGCGGGCGGCCTTTGCGCCATGCAAGGCCTGTTTGTAGCTACGTCAGGACAGTTTTGGTTAGCGTAGGGGTTAGGAAATAAAATAATGCAGTGGAAGGGTGCTCACAATGCGAGCTCACGATTCAAGTCGTCATTCAGGTCGACGTCGATCGTCTCCGGGAATGAGACCGTCAATGTTTCGGTCCATGGAAGCGATGGGTCCAACTTAATAGAGTCCCGTATGCGTTCGAGCGCGATCTATTCATGAAATTTTAAGACGAGCTAGCAAGCAAGGGAGCTGGGTGGGACGCACCTCGTTGTCCACCTGGATTTTCCTCCGTGGAATCGCGTCTTCGTCGACCGAATCGACGTCCTCGTCGTCCAGCGCGATTTCCTCGTCCGCCTCTTCCTCCCCGGCTTGTTCCTCATCTTCTGACTGAGTTGTTGGGTCAGCATCATCATCATCTTCTTCATCGCTTTCCTCCTCCTCGACCGGGGAGCCAGCCAACATACGCAATTGCGCTAGACCAAACTCGTCGAGACCATCCTCCCCTAATGCTCTCACAAGGTTTTCCAGTCCCTCCTCATCGACGCCACTGTCTTGATCACTTTCACTGGTGTAGGGGAGTGAGGGTTGTTTGGCCACTCTGGCCGATTTTTGTTCACCTCTGCTCCTCTTCTCGGCCGTTGGACGGGAAACTGACAAATTCGTGGTGACGTTTGGGGGTGCCATGATTCCTTCCAGTGGGTCTCAGTCGGAGGGAGGAGATCGCCCAAAACGGCCAAAGGGAAAAAAAAAAGGGCGGCTGAGCGCTGGCCGCACCGCACCGGCTCAGCTGCGTGCGGCAGAGTAGCCCGTCACGGTCCCCATCATGCCCCCAATCGTCCATTAATATTCCTCCTTACCCTCCCCATCATCCTTCTCTCTAAACCCACCCCGAGCCCCGCGCTACCAGGCCTAAATGCTGCTCATCCTCCCCGTAGCCGGCGCTCTCTTCGCTCCCAATGCCCTTGCTTTGACAGTCCGCACGCCTGGCGCACCACAGGTGGCCTTGTCAGCGAACGACAGTCCCGCTCCCCAATCCGATATCTGGCAAGACGTCGACATCTCTGGCGGATGGGCTGACCCGCGTATCAATGGCGGCCGTCTTCTTGACGTTAGTCGTCTGCCCGTCGGCCCATAGTAGTAACGCCCGCAAACGTGATGCTGACGTACCCGCTCATACTCCCCAGTACACGGCCCCGCTCCTCGGCGAGCCTCTCAATGTGATCCTTTCGGGACTGTCTGACCCTCTCGTGCTCACCGAGGAAGGCTTCCGCGAGTACACAAAGTAAGTCCCTCCCACTCCCTCCCTCAACTTTCGTCCCCCCCTTCCCACCTGATTTTTGTTTCCCCGTACCCTGACAATTGTTGTGCTGCCTCTCGCAGGTCGATTGGGTACTCGAACGAATGTCTAGGGCTGCACTTCGGCAACATACACAACGCAGATCTGGGCGATGGAAATGGCCGGACACCAGAGATGTACCTCGCCAGGCAGGCCTACTTCCCCGTCTGGGGAACCTGTTGGGAGAGCTTCGCTGGCGGGCACCACTTCCGCGCCTGGCGGCAGAACGGCACCCACGCCGACAGCGGCGCATGGTTCATTGGGTATGTGTCCCCTCTCTTCACACCCTCTATCTATTCTTTGACGCATTTACATAAAAACAAAATATTATAGAGCATCGAAGGAGGAGCCTTCCCGGAAGCGGCACAAGATCACCGAGGACGGATACAACCTCGGCCGAGACTGGTTCGTGGAGCGTGCTCTGACCGGTAGCTATTGGAAAGGACATAACATTTGGTGGCGTGCTCAAGTCGAGTGGCGTACGGGGCTCCTCGAGCCCGGCAGCAAGGGTACGTCGACCCTTCGTTGCGCTCTGCCTGGCCAATCTAAAGACGGATTGACCAACCGCGTGGGTATCACTCATAGGCGTCAACCACGGCATCCCGCAGGACGGGCGTGTCGCCATCCTCACTGTCTCCCGCGTCTAGATTCCAGCCATCCCTACCCCATGGCTTTCAATTCCCCGTGGATTCACATTAATGTGCAAGCGACTCCGTCACGACACGACCTTTTTTACCTCATGTTTTCATTTACCGCCCTACATGTTCTCCTTTACCCGGGCGTTGCAACTCATATCCGGCCATGGCTGCGAGGCTTATACAGTAAATGATATACGGACTTTTGTATGTATTTTGCGGACCCTTAGCGAAATCTCGTACACATTTCAGTTTTTCTTGCACATACATTATCAACCCCTATACGTATGAACATCGTTGCAAGTCCACGTTTTTTGATTGTCAATAGAATCATTATTTATTTGGTACATGTCTTGTGTCAGCGTCACACTTTGCCCTCCATGCTCAAGATTGGACTACCGAGTGAGGAGGGTTTTCCACCATCTGATTCACAGCAGGACAAACAGCGTATACAACTTCATGGGATTCTACAAATCTAGGGGTATCCCATCCCCGTGCCCAAGCAGATGCCGCACCTTGCACCCGCGATCCAACAATAAAGAAAAACCATCTAAGCCTAGAGGTATAGGTATAGTATATATATATCTGTGCATGTCCATCTCTATGCCTTGCACGTCAGCTCCGCCCCCACCATGGCGATGGCAGCGCCCAAAGCCCACCCCAACTCCGTCCCATCGACCTGCTTCCCAATCTCGACCCCGCGCGAGTCCTCAAACTCGTAGCCCAGCCGCAGCAGCGCGTGCATGTACGTCAGATCGAGACAGTACTCGGGCCTGCCCGAAAGCTCCTCCATCGCCACTTGGTCGTCGGCCCAGCGCCTCTCCCACGACGCGCGCCCGAGGCAGACGTCCGTCGCGAGGTCCGCGAGGGACGAGACCGTGAGAGGAGGAGGGGGAGAAGAAGACGAAGGGTGGGACGCCGACAGCGGTGGCTGCGGGAGCAGGGGTTGGATGCGGTCGTAGAAGTACGAGAGCAAGAGGATCTTGCCGTTCGGGAACGTCTCCAGGAGCGACGGCTGATACACGCCGTCAAAGGAGCACGGCTTGACTTCGCATACGCTGCGTTGGAAGAAACGTATCGATCAGCGTACCGGCCCAGCTCGCTCAGGAACACTCACTCGTCCTTGGCCATCACGAGTTGCACGACGCGGTTGCACGCCTCAAAGCCACCGACGTCCCCGCCAACCATAGTGACCTTTTTAGTTAGCGCGGGATCCGCAGAACCCTCCACCTCGACATCCACCACCCTGCTCGTCCCCCGCGCCAAACAAGGGTTCGCAATTTCCGCGTCAGCGCCCGCAGGTCGTCGAGACGCCACAAAATCGACCAGGCGATGCACGCTCTTCCGCGCCCGCATGAGCCCATAGCCCAGATACGAATGCTGATACAACACGTGTTCCCGCCCGCCAAACGCAAGCTCGTACTTGTGCTCGCCCTCCTCCAGCGGCGCAGCAGCAGCCGTCTCGAACACGGGCTCAAACACGATCTGCGTCGACGCCCCGCCGAGATCGAGCACGGCGTACGGCGCAGCGGCGGCCCCGGGCGAGTCGGCGCGGATGGTGTCGAGGAGGTAGTTGGCCGTCACCCACGCAAACACGCCCTCGTCCCGCCCGTCCATGATCGCGACCGGGTCCTGCGACGCGAGCGGGAACGGGTACACGCCGCTCAAGCGCCCCCGCACGGCACCAAGTATCTCCGCGGACTGTTCGGCGCCCAGCAGACGCAGCCCCGCCGTCGCCTTGACCGCGACGGGCGCACAGCGGCGCAGCGCCTCGGGGACCGTGCGCATCGCGACGTCGAGCAGCGAATCGAGGCTCTGCGCCGCCTCCTCCGCGCGCCCCGCGTACGCGGACAGCCCCGGCTGCTTCTGCACGAACGTCTCGTACTCGTACCCCGGCGACGGTCCGCAGTTGTGGAACTTGTAGATGTGGATCCGCGAGCCGGTGGAGCCCGCGTCGATCATGAGCGCGTATTGCACGAGCGGCGAGGACGGGTCGTGCGGGGCGGCGCAGAAAACGGTCTTGCTTGGATCTGGGTCGGACTCGTACGACGATGGCCGCGGAACATGGGGGCCGTTGGACGCAGGTGTGGCAGGTGGTGCCTCGTCCATTTCGGGCTTGTGTGGCTCGATAATGGGTTGCAAAGGGGGTGGGTGAGGATGAAGATAGTCGGTATCAATTTTCACGGGTGCTTTCCATACTGCAAAACGGAGGAATGTCAGCTCATGCCAGTCCAAAAGTCGGTTGCGGGCCATAACGGTAGCGCCAGTAAAGGTGTAGGAGACCCACCAGGAGTTTTGATATTCCACACACTTTTTTCCGAGGGTCTCCACAGCCAAAAAACCCCTACGGCGAGGGCGAGATAGAGGGCAATCCTCTTCCAGACAGTATTGCGCATTCCCAGGCGACTTGGCCCCAGTCCACCTTCGAGTCTTTCGTAACTACTACTTCGTGGTGAGATCATCGGCTTTCCCAATTGACCACTGGTTCTAGTGGCTGGATGGGAAGAGGTGGTAGAACGGAGAGGCGTGGACTGATAGGCGACGAGGAGTGAGCGCGGCCGACGACGCTCGAAAATGCTGGGCCCGTTGTCCCGGCTTAGTGACATGGACTCAAATGGAAATAAATAGACGCCTCGCGTGAGTGCACACCCTTTACTTGATGCAAAACAATCAATTCATTCACCTGACTTTGTTTGCCATCGTGGCTAGTAAACTAGTGACTGTACGGTACATCAAAACATAACATAACAAAGGTATAAATGAGCCACAAGGCAAAAAGCCCACTACTATTGGGAAAATTAAACCGGATACATGTGCTTTTGCCGAGGGAAGAAAACATGAGGGGGATACGACGATACTCCTAACCAATGGAGGGGGGTTTCATGATGGGAAGGGGGAGGGAGAGACATATCGTAAGTAATACACGGAGTACCGAAGGGCCACAAGAACAGCTGGCCGTATATCAAGCAGTCCGAAACAAGAAAAAGGTAAAAGAAAATTAGGACATGAGAAAACGAGACCGACGAGACTACGCGTCACTCATCCGAGGTACTTCGTGACCCTTGTCGCGCAGAAGTGCCTCCAGAACAAGCGCACGTTCCCGCCACATCTCCTTGTCCTTGCGTTCAGCTTCTATAGCGTCCTCCAGCTCGCGCTGATACTCCAGCTTCCGCTTACGACTTCTCCGTGCAGCGAGGGTATTTTGGAGACGCTTCGTCTTAATTGCATCCTCCTCAGAAAGAGTAGGCCCGACAACGTCATCCTCAACAGTTCGCGCACGTTTCCGAGCAAAGGTCGCGGGCAACTCTTTGCGGGAAGTCGTCGAGGGCAAACGGTACTTCCGACCTTGGATGGGCGCATTATAGGGAACAAGAGACTCGGGGGTGATGTTCTTGCGAGTCCCTGTCGGCGCGTACTTCCCCCGTGTGTGAAGGACAGAAGAGTCGTCGACGTGAAGAGGGGAAGCCTGGAGAGATGTCGCATCGATAGCGGGCGTTCCCGGCGATATTTTGTACATATCGTCCATGTCGGGGAGGGGAAGGTCAGAGGGGGAGAGGGAGCTGCCCGCCGTGACCTTGACATCGTAACCATCATAGGCTGCACTGCCAAACAGCGACGGCATATTATCGAAGTCATCGCCAAAACTCATGAGGGCGGGGCTAGTATAGATGTCAGGCGTCATCCCAATATCGGCGTCGAGAGCTGGCGTCGGCAGTAGATCATCCCAAGGCGAAACCGGCGAGGTAAGGAAATCGCTGGGGTCAAAGAAGTCAGGCGAGGCTGAAGAAGTTTGCTCAGTTAGGGAAGGACTCGAGTGAGAATCACAATCGGCACTACCTGACAACGCAGAGGCAATTGCCTGCGCAGCGGCCTCGTCGTCGGCAGACATAGGAGCCGCGCTTGTGTGATCTTCAGGGATCGACGTCTGCTCGGGGAGTTTATTCGATGCTAACATTGTTAAATAGTTGGAGCAGAGAGTAGAGAGGCTGAAATCTGGTATTGGTTCTGATTCTGATGAATGTCGAGGTGTTGTACGAGGTGGCGGAGGAAGCGATTGGGGTATCCCATGATGGGCGGCGAGATCCGAAGAGGAGTGGAAAACCTGATTGTATGTCCGGGGACGATGTGCCGGAGGATTTAACGAGGCATCGTGAGACGAGGCTGATGAAAGTCCAGTACTTTCATGAGGCGGTTGCGGAGCACCAGTATAAACTGTTGATATCTCGGTAGTGGGGCCCTGATGGAAGCCGTTTAGAGGGAGATGCCGATCATGCTGGCTGTTGTCGCTTTGATAGTTATACTGATCTGGGGGAATAGCTGAGAGTGGTGAAGAAATAGGGCCCTCAGGTTGCGCTGGCTGCAATGTGTGCAACCGATGAGTTCTGGGTGATGACGATCGAATCAGCGCGCTGCTCTCGACTCGGGATTCAGGAGGGTTAGCGACGACGGTCATTGTGACCGAATGGTAAGGGGCTGGACCCCGGGGACCCATGTCGCATTGACGTTGGACGTGAGCCCATGTTGCATGCGGTGACCGCTGCTGCACATCGGAAACAATCGCGCCGCTCGACGGGGGAGACGACGGCGAAGTACATAACATCGCAGATTGCATGGATCGCCGATAGCGACGGTGTAATCAACACAGTAGCGATGAGAGGTAGGTGACTAATCGTATTCGCAAGCGGGCACTCCGCAGAAACGATGGGATGGACACGTCTCAAACAGAGAATGCAGACTCACGGATTCCTAGAGAGGAACGGATACAAAACTTCAGACAATGTGGAGGATGGAGGAGAAAGCGAAAGGGAGATGGTGGTTAAGAGGAAGGGATGAAGGATCTGAGAGCTGACTCGTTCGGGCCCATTAAGAGGAAAATTTCGTTTTCCAATTCAAGCTCAGCTGGGCGGGCGGGTGAGTAATCACCTGCCCGTTTTGTATCGCCTCGCTTTCCATTTCACGTTTCCCCTTCCTTTAGATCTCCCGATCACCTCGCATAGCGCCCAAAATATACTTCCCCTATCCAAATCGGACCAATAAGGGGCAACCGCACAGGTTTGCCCACACGAGCCCGAGTGACTCATCTCTTCTATTTGGCGCCACATCCCCCAGTAATTCCCATGGATATCAACCTATCATAACTCCTTGATCCCCTCCTTACACGACATACCCCGTCAGATTGTAGCCAAAGACCCGCAGCTCAGTCAGCCGGCCACGTATGCTCTCTCGGCCTCATCGCCGCGTCAGTGCGCGCTCCGCAGCACAGCAGGAACGCACAGCACACTACAGCGCTGCATCGCCATTGTCCCGATTTGGTAGTATCTACCGGTTCCATCCTAGGAAACCTGACAGCTATCGGCACCGAATATGAGTCGTTTCCATGCAGCCCACACGCAGAGTCGGCGTTGATTCAACCGTCGCAGCGCCCTACGTCCTTCTTCAACGACCGCGGCCTTCGTCCATTGGCACTTCTCGAGAACAATGGTTGGCGACATCAAACACTGCATTATCAATTATTGGCTCTGACCAATGGAGTGATATCAGGATCCCATGACCAGCTGATTAATCAGTTATGAGTAGCCCCAACACATACAACAGTAAACCCACAACAAACTCACATTCAAGCACGGCCCGTATTCTGAGCGTGGGAATTGTGCACCGACATGAGGACCAAAGTCGGCTCACAACAATCACCGATCCTCCAGACTCCAAAGCAAAAAATATCCCGCAGCTGCACAGTTCCAATGTACAGCAACGCGGAGATACGGTACTGTAGACTTGCAGCGCAGCATGAATAAGCCGGTGCCTGATACCCGAATCGGCCATCAAAGGAGTGGGCCCCACTCGTATCGCAGCGCCACATGGTGGCAAGAAACCATAAAAACCTAAGCAACGGTAATAGTCCCGCAAGCAAAAAATGAATGCCCTGCCCAGCCCAGCAGAAATTTGGGGTTCTCCCCCTAGAAATACGAACAAAGAACCCAGCAGGATCCTTCCGAGAGAATTTCAAAGGCGAAACAATGCACAGCCTCGGGCCTCGCCTCGCAAAGCGCCTAGGAGTTCTCCGACAGTAGACAATAGGGCGTAACGGGCGGAAAGGAGCGGAAAGATACCCCATACGCTGAGAGAGGAAGGAGCGCAATATCGCTGTGCAGCTTCGCGACGAGGGTCGAGTAAAATGTCAAATTGGGTTTGCCCTGTGCCCACCGGAGCGCCCGAGAAACCCGCGGGGGCGCAATGAAACCTAAGTAAACCTACGGCAGCATTCGAGAGGGTGGCCATGCCGAATGCGATTGCTGAATACCAAAATTGGAGGCCAAGCCCATGCGCTTAGGGAAAGGGAGTTTGCACGATAGGAGGGTAGCAGAATGGGCCGGAGAAGAGGAGGGGATGGAGAGGGGAATGGAGAAGGGGGAAATTATCAGCGCAAGCGCGGCTTTTTAAAGAAGGCGTGCACGATGTAGACTCAAGATGAGTCGGAGGTGTAGGCCCAGGGTCCAGTCAACAATCGATTCACATGCGCGACGTGACTCGCTCATCGCGTCGTATCACGTGTCGTGTTGCCACAACTTACTAATAACGTAATTTGCAAAGTGGACCTTGCATGTACAGCCCATCATAAACTCAAGCAAACAGCAACAATAAATAGATAGACAATATAGTTATAGTAAGCCCGAGAGCATTCTCGAGCGCAACCGCTCCTCAACTTAACTCCCCTCCGGCCCCGCGGCTAACCACCCTCACTCTCACCACCCTTCGAAGGCAATGACGGAAGCGGTGGCGCAAAGAAACCAGAGGCGGTCACACCTATGGCCTCGACACCGGCTCCACTCGCCTTGCGCACCGTCCCTCGTCCGATCGAGACCGTACCCTTGCCGCGTATGGTGCCGCTGGCCTTCTCCATGCTGATGGTTGATCTTGCACGATACGTTTGTCCAGCTGCCGCTGAGTGATTTAGCGCGTGCGTTGAACGCGGAGACGAGAATCCCTGTGAGCCGCCGCTGCCTGACATCTCAGAGCGTGCGCGTGCGCGGGCCATCCCGGATCCCGCGGTGGAACCCCATGCGCTCGGGGGCGCACCTGATACCGAGTCAACGGGCATCACAAGCATAGTGTCGTCGATGCTCTCGTCATCATCAAACCCGCGGCTATCTCGGTTGGACGAACCGCGGGATAATGCCGACAGGCGTTTGGTTCCATTGCCCAAGTTTGCGCCATTGACCCGTCGACTTGATGAGCCAGAGGAGGCAACGTCATCTTCGACAAATGAGCGCACGGGTGGTCGTGCCTCGCTCCGATCCTGAACTTCGTCGAATATCTCGTAGTATCTGTGAATACAGAGCTTGATGATCATGCCCAACGTCGAACGGCCCTGTGGTGTCGGTGGGGGTGTATTAGAAAGTTCGGGATGGAGCGTAGGTCCCCCGGGTAGACTGCATATCACGATGTCTTTCGCCGGGGAGGAACCTGATACAAGATTGGGGCACAGGACGATAGCTAGATTATGTGCGTCCATCAAATTCGTTGATGAGCGCAAGGACACATCGTGCATTAAGTCTAAGATGAAGGATCAGTATTGCTGTAAGGATGTCATGTACGACGTACGAAGGGTGTAGCTGAGCAAAATATAATTGCATCTGGGTATGACCGGGAGTAAGCTCTCCCGAATGTACAAGACGGCGGACCAGTCGCTTGGGTCTTCTGTTGGTACAGGACATTGTTGGATCATGGGGTATAAAGGTTCTGGAAACAGCGGCTCGGGAAGGTCTCGGAGATACATCTTGAGAAGAACGGAAGCGAGATGAGGGTCGTCGAAACTGTCTAATGATACCACCTGTCCTCGATCGTAAGCCTCCTTCACTTGCCGCAAAGTGGCGGAGCTTGGGGAACGTCGAAATAAACCCTGGTCAGCGAGGCCTTGCGAAGCAAAGTGAGACGAAGGATTGGGTGAAAGGACGAAGGGCGCACCGGTTTGGCGCAGGTATTGTGCGCAGTCCTTTACTACACGCGGGACTCCACTTTTCTCGCCATCATACCCCATGAGCTCTTCGAGGTGAACGCCGAACAAATTGGATCGTGTCTGAACAGGCAAGGTAATTCGTTGTTCATGCTTCGAATTCTCCCTGCACTGGTCACTAACACATAGACGGAAAGCTAGGCGGCAGCTTACTGATATACAGCAGGTGGAACGTCGATTTGCGTTAATGGCACTTGGAAGGCCAGCTCGCTCAAAGTACCAATATACGTGATCTTGCGGAAGAATTTCGGGCTGAAAGGGGGATGATGCCTACGGCATAACGTTACAAACTGGGTACAAACCTGATGAATGCACCAGCGAGAGAAAAGAGCACTTTTTCATATTCAGAAGGTAATCTGGCAATACTGGGATAAACACTCACTTTTAGAGAAGAAATTAGAGTGCACAATATACTGGGGATGGAAGAGCTAATCAATACCCGTGCTAGCAGATTGGGAAGCCCACGTACCAATCGTTTGAGATTCTTACGATACTTCCTACTGAGGCTCCGGTAAGCCTTCCACGTCCAGTTCCAGCCAGGGGTATATTTGCTTCCAGCAGCAAAAAAGACAACAGTATAGTCAGATTCAACTGAGTAAAAACACTGTCAGGTGAAGTGCTTGTCAATAAGGTGACGAACGCACCGTAAAGGTCAAGATATGAAAGTATGCGGCTACGGTTGTTGCGTCAGGCGACGGGGTTAAGAGCAAAAGGAGATGGGACATACGAGAGAAGCAGATCGTAGTCGACTTGCCGGGGGTCCGGGAGTGCGGATGCATTGAGGACTACCCTGCATGGATAGAAAACAAACAATAAGTCGTCGTACTACAAATTCCAGGAAATGGCGTTACATCGGGCGTGTCCTGTCATGTCATAGACAAATCAGAGAGTGTGGAGTGCCGTTACGTGGGACAAGCGCACTCATAATCTACGCCGGCCTGGTATATCATTTTGGTGATGATAAATTGCAGTCTGTCTTCTCCGATAAACTCGTCATCATGGTGGCCATTCTGAGCGGGTGGCCGCCTGACCCATGGGGGATTGAACCTTCGCTTTGAGGTGGGTGAGAGAGGAGAGGGGTCGAGGGGCGATTGGGGGGAGGATGGGGATTGAGTGAGAGCAGCGAGGCGCTGTTTGAGGGTGAGCGTTCTCGTGCCTTTGGGGAGCATTCTGATCAGTTACGACACGGTTCCCTTTCCCTTCCAGTCAACGCCTGCAAGTTGGAACCGACGCGAGAAACGGAAGGCGGCAGAATTGGAAGCACCTCCATTCACACGCACGTGATGCGCCTGTTCCTTGACCAATCTTGTTCTCCTTCGTGAATGGGACCCATGTCGCATACAACGAACCGGACACATTTCAGGATAAGAAGCTCTTGAGAAAAGTAGACCTGCGGTAGCACTGCGAATCCATAGTTTGGTATCAAATGATTCTCACACATACATCAGGAAAACTTGAAAATACTTTTTTAACTTTTTTAACTTGTTACAAGTGCAAAAAGTACAGTTTCAAAAAAGTAGGGGCTACTTGAGAAAAGACAAGTGTGCTACTTGATGATACTTTTTTTTACTTGTAGT
>WNFC01007339.1_pt1 | contig 12122 bp, 11 predicted proteins | sample 5400541 | NCBI WGS metagenome assembly WNFC01 (sample SAMN13153342, study PRJNA577476) | soil metagenome | isolation source: 120 cm saprolite under Douglas fir tree site 2 hole 2 replicate 1 | place: USA:California | collected 2015-04-18 | reverse complement strand
CGGTCGTCGATCAGCAGGATCCAGTCGCAGGCCGCGGCCAGCTCATAGCCGCCGCCGGCGGCGGTGCCGCTGACCGCGGCGAGATAGCGCTGGCCGGAATGCTCCGACGCGTCCTCGATCGCCAGCCGCGTCTCGTTGGTGAATTTGCAGAAATTGACCTTGTGGCCGTGCGAGGCGCGGGCGAGCGCGCCGATATTGGCGCCGGCGCAGAACACGTTGTCCCTGCCCGAGCGGATCACCACCGCCCGGACCTCCGGGTGCTCGAAGCGCAGCCGCTGCACCGCATCGGCCAATTCGATATCGACCCCGAGATCGTAGGAATTGAGCTTCAGCTCGGTACCGGGGAACAGCCCGCCGGCGGGATCGACGTCGAGCGTCAGGGTCGCGACCGGGCCGTCGCAGGCCAGCCGCCAATGGCGGTAATGCTCGGGATTGGTGGTGAAATCGATATGCATAAGGGTATGCCTGTTTCCGAGTCGGGGGAATTATACAACTAATCAGGCGCCGCCAGCGCCAGGACCGAGATCTCGGCACCTCGGCGATGCTGAGCCCGGGAACGACGCGAACCGACACTGACTCGACGGTCGGCGCCTTGAACGGCTCAGAGACGGCAAGGGTCATATTCTTCCCTTCGGCTGCGCCGAGAAGTGCTCGTTAGGCGGATCGAGATTGCTTCGTCGCTTCGCTCCTCGCAATGACAACCTTTATCGCTGTCATTGCGACCCCCGGACGGCCGCCTGGGACGTTCCGGGGGGAATTGACACGCCTGAGGGGCCGATCGATCCTGCTGGACAGGCATTAGCCGCCTGAGGGAGGATTGCCATGGCTCTCGCGATCACGCCGCTTCATCCGCATATTGGCGCCGAGGTGGGTGGCGTCGATCTGAGCCGGCCGATCGACGAGGTGGAGGTCGCCGCGCTGTGGCAAGCGATCGACCGCCACGCCGTGCTGGTGTTCCGTGATCAGCAGATTACGGACGCGGAGCTGCGCAGCTTCGCCGCCCGCTTCGGTGAGCTGGAAATCGGCCGGTCGGCGGCGCGCGGCGGCCGCCGTCGGCTGCGGTTTCCCGAGATCGGCGACATCTCAAACCTCGACGAGGACAACAATATCCGCGCCCGCGACGACCAGCGCCGCCTCGACAGCCTCGGCAACCGGCTGTGGCACACCGATGCCTCCTACATGCCGGTGCCGGTCGTGCTCGGCATGCTGTTCGCCGTCGCGGTGCCGCCAGCCAGCCCCTTGGGCGGCGGCGAGACCGAGTTCGCCGATAATGCGCGCGGCCTATGACGCGCTGGACGACGCGGGAAAAGAGATGCTGGATCCGCTGATCGCCGAGCATGACGTGTTCTGGTCCCGGGCGCAGATTGGTTTCACCGAATTTCCAACCGGCGAGCGCGAGAAATACCCGCCGTCGCGCCAGCGTCTGGTGCGCCGCCATGCCGGCTCCGGGCGCAAATGCCTCTATCTGTCGGCGCATGCCTCGCACATCGTCGGCTGGCCAGTACCCGAGGGCCGGCTGCTGCTGCGCGACCTCAGCGATTTCGCGACCCAGCGGCAATTCGTCTACAGCCACAAATGGCGGGTCGGTGACCTGGTGATCTGGGACAACCGCGACACGATGCATCGCGGCCGCCCGCATGACGAGAGCCGGCCGCGCGACCTGCGCCGCGCGACGACGCTCGATGTCGGCTCGACCCTCGACGAGGCGGCCTGACGGCTAGAGCGCCGGGGGGTTCCATGGAGACGCCGCAGACCGCGGCCAACCTTACCGCGCGTTTCGCCAGTTACATCGAGGCGCGTCGGTTCGATCCGCCGCGCCCGCTCCTGATCAAGGCCGCCGCGCTCGTCGAGCGGCGAGAGCATGCCCTCGATGCCGGAGCAGGCGCGCTGAATGCGACCAAATATCTACTGTCCGCCGGGTTCGCCCACGTCACCGCGCTCGATGCCTCGCCGCACGCCCAAAAAATCGCCGAAGAGCTGCCGCCGGAGTAGGTGACGTTTTTGCTCGCGCGCTTCGAGAATTTCGCGTTCCCGGAAAATTCCTACGATCTGGTCAACGCCGAGTTCACGCTGCCCTTCATGAACCGCGAGCACTTCGCGCCGGTGTTCGCCAGATTGCTGAACTCGGTCAGAGGCGGCGGGATCTTCACCGGACAATTATTTGGCATCAACGATAGCTGGAATGTCGAAAATAGCGGGATGAGCTTCCACACCCGCGCAGAGGTCGAGGAGTTTTTTCGCGACTTCGAACTCCTTCAGTTCGGGGAAGAAGATCATCCGGGCACCACCAAGCTGGGTGAGCCCAAGCACTGGCACATCTTCCACATCATCGCTTCGCCCGGAAAACGCCGAGCGAACGCCGAATAGCCGCCCGTCTATCGTCAAACCTGGCGTGAAACCGGGTTGCTGGCCGCGGCCTGCGCCTGCAGCGCATCCTGCCGGCGGCCGAGCCAGACGGCGTTGACGAACCACAACAGCGCGACCGGGATCGCCACCAGCGCCAGCTCGCCGGCGGTCGCGCCAAGCCCGCGCAATGCCGCGACACCCCAGGCGCCGAACTGGTCGCCGAGGCGGTAGACGAAGGTGTCGATAAAGCTCTTCGCCTTATAGCGGTCCTCGCGCGGCACCACGGTGAACAGGACCTCGCGGGTTGGCCGCGCGATCGCGTAATCGCCGGCGCGGCGCAATACCTGGAATACCGCGATCGCGCCCAGGGTCGGCGTCACCGCCAGCGCACCAAAGCCGATGATCGTCATCGCCGGCAGGAACCCGAGCGCCAAGGCGATGCCGAACCAGGCGAGGATGCGGCCGGTCAGAAACAGCTGGATCAGCAGCGTCAGCGCGTTGACCAGCTGGTCGACCGTCGCGAAAAACGCGGTCTGCGCGCCGCGGTCGGTGAAGCTCTGGCTGACGATTCCGGCCTGCTGAAAATAGAGGATGGTCGAGGTGATCGCGAACAGCAGCAAAAACAGGCTGACATTCAGCAAGTAGGGCGAGCTGATCGCATGGGTGATGCCCGCGAACACGCCGCCGCCGATCGGCCGCGCCTCATTCTCGCCGCCAGGCCGTCGCTGCAAGCTCGGCGACAGGCGCGACAGCCGGCCGGCCGCGAACACCGCCAGTTCGAGCAATACCGCTGCGCCGAGCAGCAGCACCGTCGGCGCGACGTGGCGGGCGAGGCTCGCCGTCACCGTCGAGCCGACCAATGCGCCGATCGTCGCTCCGGCGGCGAGGAAGCCGAACAGCCGCTTGCCCTGCTCCGGGCTGAACAGATCGACGTTCAGCTGCCAGAAGATCGACACGACAAACAGGTTGTAGACCGACACCCAGATGAAAAAGACCCGGCCGATCCAGATCGTCTGCGCCGGATCGGCGAGGTAGAGCGCCATCGCAAACAGGACGATATTGGCCGCGAAAAACCGGTAGGCGAGGGGGATGAAGCGGTCGCGCGGCAGGGTCTTGACCAGCCAGGCGAAGGGCAGGTTGACCAGCAGCATCCCGACGAGCGTGCCGGTGAACAGCCAGGGCAGATTGTTGACGCCGCCCGCTACCCCCATCTCGTCGCGGATCGGCCGCATGATGTAGTAGGACGACAGCACCGCGAAGATATAGAGCCAGCACCAGAGAAGGACCGGCAATTCCTCGCGCCGCACGTCGATGACCCGGCACAGCAGCCGATGGGCGGCCTCCGCCATGCCGGGTTTCCTGTTGATGTCGCTCAAGTTTGTCTCGGTGATGCCATGCCCGGCGCAAGGGCTGGGTCGCGACTGTGCGTCCTTCGAGACGCCCTCTGCGCGGGCCCCTCAGGATGAGGCGTTTTTCCTAATGCCATCAATAACGGACCTCATGCTGAGGAGCGCCTCGGCGCGAGCCGAGGCGCGTCTCGAAGCACGAAGGCCGCCGCTGCAGCACTATTTCAGCGTGGCGGCGATCTGGCGGATTTCGTCCGGCGTGTGGACGCCGGCGAGCGGCGTTCTGACGTTCAGGTATTTGCCCATCGCCAGACCGCCGACGACAACCGGCTCGAAACCGATCTCCTTGATCAGGCGCGAGGCGATCGCCAGCGCGTTCTGGTCGTCGCCGGCGATCGGCACGCCGACCGGCTCGCCCTGGCGGTGCGCCAACTCGGGCAGCTTCGCATAATTGATTGCGTTGAAGGCGCGCACCAGATGCGCGCCGGGCAGCAGCTTCGCGGTAGCCAGCGCGGCGCCGCCCTGCTGCTCGACCCATTTGATCAGGTCTTCGGGATCGCGCCCGGCGATCGGGTTCGAGATGTCCATGACCAGCGGCTTCGCGGCGAGCGCCTTGCCATGATCCTTGCCGATCTGCTCGACGGCGGGATAGGGCACGACCAGCAGCACGACATCGGCAAAGGCGATCGCCTCGGCGACCGTCCCGGCCTTAGCCAGTGGGCCGGCCGCGGCGACGAGATCGTTCAACTGCTCGGGATGGCGCGAGGAAAACATCACCGGGTGCCCGGCTTTGGCGAACAGCGTGCCGAGCGCGCCGCCCTCGCGTCCGGCGCCGATCGTGGCGATCTTGAGCGGCGCGCCGCCCGGCGCGGTCTGCGCGGCGGCGGCGATCGGCGATGCAGCCATCGCAAGATAAGCGGCCGCGATGGCGGCGAGGCGCAGGGCATCGCGGCGGCCGGGTTGGGCAAGTTGGGGCGAACTCATTGTCCGTGCTCCGGCGGATCTAGGTTTCCCCGATTATATGGTTGCCGCGGCGCGGCAGCGCTTCACGATTGCGGCAGCGGCTGCGCCGGAATGCGGACGTGCTCGGGGCGGACGCCGATGCCGACAATCCGCGCCGGGATGCGCCGCAGAAACGCGAAGCGGTTGAACAGCCGCAGCGCCGAGGACGCGGCGACCGGCTTGTCGGAATCGAGCAGTGGGTCGATGATCCGGCTCTGCGCCGCGATCTGGATTGCCTGGATCACCTTCATCGGCAAGGTGCGGCGGCGCTGAACCGCATCGAGATCGCTGGTGGTGAGCCTTCCCTCGCGCAATGGCGCGGCGACAATGTTGGCGGCGGCGACTGCGTCCTGCACCGCCAGATTGATCCCGACGCCGCCGATCGGCGACATCGCGTGCGCCGCGTCGCCGATGCACAACAGCCCGGGCCGCCACCATTGCGTCAGCCGGTCGACCGCGACGGTCAGCAATTTGATGTCGTCCCAGTCCTTGAGCTCTTGGATACGGTCGGCGAGGTACGGCGCCAGCCTGACGATCTCCGCGCGGAAGGCGTCGAGGCCGCGCGACCGCACTTCGTCGTATCCACCTTTGCGAATGACAAAGGCGCATTGCCAATAGTCGCCGCGATTGAGCGTCACCAGCAGATGGCCGTAATTGACAAAGCCGCCGGTCTGCTCCGGATCGCGTGGGTGCCGCGACATCCGCATCCACAAGACGTCCATCGGTGCGCCGAGACTGGTCACCCCGAACCCGGCCCGCTCGCGCACGGTCGAGTGGCGGCCGTCGGCGCCGACCACCAGGTCGGCGCGGATCTCGAGCGGGCCGCCGGGGCTTTCGGCGCGCAGCCCGACGACCCGATCGCTCTCGACGATCAGATCGGTCGCCTCGGTTTCCATGTGCAGATCGAAACCCGGGTAGCGGCGTCCCTGCTCGGCAAGGAAATTGAGGAAATCCCATTGCGGCATCAGCGCGACGTATTTGCAGACGGTCGGGAGATGGCTGAAATCGGCGAATAGAATCTCGGTATCGCCGACCAGAACGCGCAGCGCGCGGATCTCTTGGTGCGGCAGCTTCAGGAAGGCCTCCAGCAATCCGAGCTCGTGCATGATCTGCAGCGTCGAGGGGTGGATCGTATCGCCGCGGAAGTCGCGGAAGAAATCCTTGTGCTTCTCCAGCACGACGCTGCTGATCCCGGCGCGCGCCAGCAGAAAGCCCAACATGACCCCGGCCGGCCCCCCGCCGGCGATACAGCAGGTCACCCGCTGCGGCAGGCTCGTCATGCGCTTTCCTTCCTTCTGGACCCGCTGCGGAAACCGTGACTAAGCTGGATCCCCCCGCGCCGTCGCCGACTCGACAACCGGGGGATGGAAAACTAACCGGACCCGTATAATAAACGCACAGGGTCAGTTCACCCGAGCGGAGCGTCTGATGTCTCTCCCCAGCAGCACCCGTTGGTTCCGCCGCCCCCTGCTCGCCGCGGCCGTGCTGGCTGCCGGCATTCTCGCCGTTGGCGGCGCGACGGCTCCGGCCAATGCGCAATATTACCCGTCTTACTACCCCAACTACTCAGCATATTGTGATCCGTATAACCCCTACGGCTGCGGCGCCTACGGTTACGGCTACCCGTACGCCTATGGCTATGGGTATGGCTACCCCTACGGTTATGGCTATGGCTATCCCTTTTACGGGGCCGGATTCGGCTTCGGCGGATTCCATCACGGCTTCCGCGGCGGGTTTCACGGCGGCTTCCGCGGTGGCGGCTTCCGTGGTCCCGGTTTCGCTGGCGGCGGTGGCAGCTTCCGTGGTGGCGGTGGCGGCGGCGGCGGCTTCCGCGGCGGTGGCGGGCACCGTTAGCAACTGAGCTGCCGGTTCTCAGCCAGCTCCCGGAGGCTGGGCTCGCACCGCTCGGGCGAGCCCGGCGTCTGCTATCATCCCGGCGCATCTGATCGCCAGGTTCGACGGCCGCGACGAGAATCGCTCCGGCCAAAGTTCGTCGGGCGGGCCGGTCCGGCCGGTCCGCCGCCAACCGAGGGACCGGCGTTTCAGCGGTTTTATCGGACATGTTGCGCTCCGGCGCCGCGCCCCATATCACAGCGTGGCCGCCGCCTGATTGCCGAGCTCCCACCATGGTCGATCCGGATCTCCTCGCCCGTCATCTCGATCTCGTCCTTGACGAGGCGACCCTTCCTGAGCTGCCGAACCATTATCGCGGCAAGGTGCGCGACAATTACGATCTGCCCGACGGGCAACGCATCATCATCGCCACCGACCGGCTCAGCGCCTTCGACCGCAACATCGCCGCGATCCCGTTCAAGGGCCAGGTGCTGACCCAGATCGCCCGGTTCTGGTTTGACCAGACCGCGGAGCTCTGCCCGAACCACGTTATCGAATACCCCGACCCCAACGTGCTGGTTTGCCGCCGCCTCGACATCCTGCCGGTCGAGGTGGTCGTGCGCGACTATCTCGCTGGCACGACGGCGACCTCGATCTGGTCGATGTACAAGGCCGGGCACCGTGAGATTTACGGGATCTGCTTCCCCGACGGGCTGCGCGAAAACGAGAAATTGCCGCAGACGATCATCACCCCGACGACCAAGGCGCGCGACGGCGAACACGACGAGCCGATCACCGCCGCGGAAATCCTCGCCCAGGGACTGCTGACCGAGGCGCAATGGCGGCAGGTTTCAGAGCGGGCATTCGCCCTGTTCGCGCGGGGCCGCGACATCGCCGCCCGGCGCGGCCTCATTCTGGTCGACACCAAATACGAGTTCGGCCTCGATGCGGACGGCCGGATCCTGCTCGGCGACGAAATCCACACCCCCGACAGCAGCCGCTATTGGTTCGGTGAAACCCATCCAGGGCGGTTCGCCGCCGGTGAGCCGCCAGACAGCTTCGACAAGGATTTTCTGCGCCGCTGGGTCGCGGCGCGCTGCGATCCCTACCGTGACCCGATCCCACCGATCCCGCGCGACGTGATCGCCGAAACCGCGCGCATCTATATCGAGGCCTTCGAGACGATCACCGGCGAGAGCTTTGCGCTGCCGCAGCCGGACGTGCCCGTGCTCGACCGCATTCGCGCCAATCTGCGCCGGTATTTTTGAGCTGCGGGAACATGGGGCGCATCATGGCGCAGAAGCGCGGCTCGGGTGACGGCTCGCCGCCGCCCGGGGGCGATCCGGCTTTCGATCTCGTCGTGCCGTTGCCGGCCGATCTGCTGTATCGCCGGTGCGATCCGGATCACCTGCCCTTCGACCTGTGCACCGAGCTTGCCGACGCGCCCGGGCTGATCGGCCAGGAGCGCGCCACCGAGGCGGTGCGGTTTGCGGTGCGGATGCGCCGCAAGGGCTACAACATTTACGCCCTCGGCGACCGCAGCGCCGGGCGCCAGCAGCTGATCGAGGATCTGCTGCGGCACCAGGCGGAAACCGAGCCGACCCCGGCCGATTGGTGCTACGTCAACAATTTCGTCGACCCGCAGCAGCCCCGCTGCCTGTCATTGCCGGCCGGGCGCGGCGCGGCGTTCGATGCCGCGATGAAGCGGCTGGTCGAAGAGCTGCGCGCCGCCTTGCCCGCGGCGTTCGAGCGCGACGACTACCGCGCCCGTCAGCAGGTCATCGAGCAGCAGTTCAAGGAGCGCAGCGAACAGGCCTTCGGAGCGTTGCAGCAGCATGCCGAAGGCAAGGGCATCGCGTTGCTGCGCAGCCCGATGGGCCTCGCCCTGGCTCCCAGGCGCGACGGGCGGGTGTTGAGCCCGGAGGACTTCGAAGCATTGCCGGCCGATCAGCGCGAGCAGACCCAGCGCGAGATCGAAGGGATTCAGAGCGAGCTCGAAGCGCTGATGCGCCAGGTGCCGCTCTGGGAGCGCGAGCATCGCGATGCGCTGCGCGCGCTGAACCGTGACACCGCCGCCTTCGCGATCGGCCACCTGCTGGAGGAGCTGCGCAATGGCTATCGCGATCTTCCGGCAGTCATCGACTACCTCGATGCGGTCGAGCGGGACATCAAGGAAAATATCGACGATTTTCTTGCCCCGCCGGCAGCTCCTGGGGCGCAGGGTCCCGGGCCGGCCGAGCCAACGGGCGACGATACGCGCTTTCGCCGCTATCGCGTCAACCTGATCGTCGACAATGGCGCGCAGAAGGGCGCGCCGGTCATCTACGAGGACAATCCGACCCACCAGACGCTGGTCGGGCGGGTCGAGCACCTCGCGCGCTTCGGCACGCTGGTGACCGATTTCAACCTGATCACTCCCGGGGCGTTGCATCGCGCCAATGGCGGCTACCTGCTGCTCGACGCGCAAAAGCTGCTGGCCGGCAATTTCGGCTGGGCCTCGCTGAAGCGGGCGCTGAGCGCCGGCGAAATCCGTAGCGAAAGCCTCGAGCAGCTGCTCAGCATGCCGAGCACCGTCACGCTCAAGCCGGAGCCGATCCGGCTCGACGCCAAGGTCGTGCTGCTCGGACCGGCGTCGCTGTACTACCTGTTGAGCGGCGCCGACGACGAATTCCCCGAGCTGTTCAAGATCGCCGCGGATTTCGAGGACCGGGTCGCGCGCACGCCCGAGATGACGCTGCTTTATGCGCGGCTCGTTGCCGCGATCGTCCGGCGCCAGCAGCTGCGCTGCTTCGACCGTGCCGCGGTGGCCCGGGTCATCGAGCAGGCCGCCCGCCTTGCCGGCGATCAACAGCGCCTGTCGACCAGCCTGCGTTCGATCACCGATCTGCTGCAGGAGGCCGACCAGCTCGCGGCCGATGCCGGCAAGGAGGAGGTCGGCGCCGCCGAGGTCGACGCCGCGATCGACGCGCAGTTTCACCGCGGCGACCGTCTGTACCGGCGCATGCAGGAGGAGATCGGCCGCAAGACGATCCGCCTCGAAACCCGGGGTGAACGGGTTGGGCAGGTCAATGGCTTGTCGGTGATCAGTCTCGGCACTCTCTCTTTTGGCAATCCCGCCCGGATCACCGCCCAAATCCGGTTGGGTCGCGGCGAGGTGGTCGATATCGAGCGCGAGGTTGCCCTCGGCGGTCCGCTCCATTCCAAGGGCGTGTTGATCCTGTCTGGCTTTCTCGGCGGCCGCTTTGGCGGCACTCGACCCTTGTCGCTCAATGCGAGCCTCGTCTTCGAGCAGTCCTACGGTGGTATCGATGGCGACAGCGCTTCCGCCGCCGAGCTCTTCGCGCTGCTCTCCGCGCTGGCGGATGCGCCGATCAAACAGTCCTTCGCGGTTACCGGGTCGGTCGATCAGCACGGCCAGATCCAGGCGATCGGCGGGGTCAACGAAAAGATCGAAGGCTTTTTCGATGCCTGCCAGTTGAGCGGTCTGGGCGCCGGTCAGGGCGTCATCATCCCGGCCAGCAACGTCAAGCATCTAATGCTGCGTCGTGACGTCGTCGCGGCTGCCGCGGAAGGCCGCTTCGCGATCCTGCCGATCGACACGGTCGATCAAGGGATGGAACTGCTGACTGGGATCCCAGCTGGGGCGGCGGGCGCGGAGGGCGCCTATCCGGTCGGCAGCCTCAATTACCGCATCGCGGCCCGGCTCGACGCGTTTGCCGCCAAGACGGCCGAGTTGTGGCGTGGTGCGGCGCCGGGAGGGTCGCTGCGGTGACCGGCGAGATTGAACGCATCGTTGTCTCGCTTGACGCCGTCTCGGAAATTCATGCGGCGATTGCCGCCGCGGCGCGCCTCGCGGTGCGCTGGAACGCGGCCCTTCATGGCGTCTTTGTTGAGGACGAGGATCTGCTGCGGCTGGCCGGTCTGCCCTTTGCCCGGCAGGTGAGCCTCGGTGTCGGCGCCGAGGCGCTGACCGCGGCGCAAGCGGCGCGCCAGCTGCGAGCTTTTGCCGAAACCGCGCGGCGCGAGCTCGCCGCCGCGGCGCGCCGGCACGATCTTCGCTGGTCCTTCGAGATCGTCCATGGCGCGGACGCGTCGGATCCGGTCACGACCGCGGCAGGCGACTTTATCGTCGCCTGCGCCGCGAGCCGCCCGATCGGCGCCCATTTCCGCATCGACACGCAGCGGTGGCGAGCGGTCGCGCCGGGATCGGGCTCGCTGCTGCTGATGCACCCGGCTCGCGCCGGCAGGGCGGTCGTGACCGTGCTGCACGACCGCGAACCCGCCTCGGCCCGCGTGCTCGAAGCCGCGGCGCAATTCGCCGAAGCGGCGGACGCCAGCCTTGTCGTGGTCTGCGCCCTGGAGCTCGCTCACGACAAGCTGTTCGAGGCTTGGGTCGGCGACCGTGTCGGCGCTTATTCGGTTCGTGCCCGAATCGAGCCGGCTCCGGGCGACCCCGCGGCGCTGCACCGCCATATCCTCGGCCTCGATTGCGGCTTGCTGGCATTGGCGGCGGACGCCGAACCTGCCGACCCCGATCGCCGGCGCGAGATCGCGACCAAAACCGGCTGCGATATTCTGGTCATGCGCTGACCCCGCTTCCGGCAGCGATACGCCGCAGAAGCTTTGGTTGAATTCGCGGATAGGCTCCGTTAACCTTCCCGCCCATGTCTGCGTCGGGCAGCAGTGTTGAAACGACTTCGTTTGTAATACTTCGCGCGCCGTCTTAACTGCCCAAAACATACAAAAACAGTGAGAGAGAAAATGGGGTGGCATCATCGGTTTGGTGGGACGTACGTCGGTGGAAGCGGTGCTGTTGCGGGCTTTCGACAATTGCACCGGCAATACCAGCGGGCTGCCGCAGGCGAGCGGCCAACTAATTACTTGCCGTGCCGAGAAATAGCCGATCGAGTCGATGGTGAGCCGATTTCCCCGATGGCCGGCGCGGCTCTCGCCGCCCCTGCACCGGCTTCTCTTTCGCGGGGGCAAGCGCATCCCAAAGGTCACCTCAAAACTGGTTTTGCGACTTGGGATGTGTAATGAAGGGGAGCCGGGCGGCCGGCCCTTTCTTATCTCGCTCACCACGGAACCGAGACCGCTTTAGCCTATGAGTGACGGGTCGATCGCGATTGTCGGCGCTTCCTGCCGGTTTCCGGGCGCACCCGGGCTGGAGGCGTTCTGGCGTCTGTTGATCTCGGGGACCGACGCGGTCACCGAGGTTGATGCAGAGCGATGGTCGACGCGGTTCTATTACCATCCGAGCCGAGGCGAGCCCGGTAAGAGCTATACGTGGTCCGCCGGGCTGTTGACCGAGGTCGGTTGGTTTGAGCCGGCGTTTTTCGGGATCTCGCCGCGCGAGGCGGCGCAGATGGATCCGCAGCAGCGCTTGCTGCTCGAACTGGTCTGGCATGCCGTCGAAGACGCCGGCATCCCGGCGAGCAAGCTCGCGGGCAGCGCGACCGGCGTCTATATCGGCGCCTCGTCGACCGATTACCGCGACCTGCGGCTTGGCGATCCGGCCAGTGGCGATTCCTATTTCATGACCGGCGGGACGCTCAGCATCCTCGCCAACCGGGTCTCGTATGTTTTCGACCTGCA
>WNFC01019362.1_pt1 | contig 12124 bp, 24 predicted proteins | sample 5400541 | NCBI WGS metagenome assembly WNFC01 (sample SAMN13153342, study PRJNA577476) | soil metagenome | isolation source: 120 cm saprolite under Douglas fir tree site 2 hole 2 replicate 1 | place: USA:California | collected 2015-04-18 | reverse complement strand
TCATACAGTGCAGTCAACCCATATTTGTTCTAGGCTGCCGCATTGGTGCTGTGCTCTATAAGGAACCATGTGAGATCCAGATGACCCCTTGAGGATGCCTCATGCAGCACAGTTGACCCATATTTGTTCTGGGCTGCCACATCGGCTCCATGCTCTACAAGAAACCACATGAGATTCAGATGACCCCTTGAGGATGCTAAATGCAGCGCAGTTGACCCATCTTTATTCTGGGCTGCTGCATCAGCTCCATGCCCTACGAGGAACCATGTGAGATCCAGATAACCCCATGAGGACACCAAATGCAGTGCAGTTGACCCATCTTCATTCTGGGTTGCCGCATTGGTGTGGTGCTCTATGAGGAACCGTGCAAGATCCAGATGACCCCTTGAGGATGCCAAATGCAGCGCAGTCAACCCATCTTTGTTCTGGACTGCCGCATTGGCACTGTGCTCTACAAGGAACCATATGAGATCCAGATGACCCCTTAAGGATGCCTCGTGCAGTGCAGTCAACCCATCTTTATTCTGGGCTGCCACATTGGCTCCATGCTCTACGTCATACAGTGCAGTCAACCCATATTTGTTCTAGGCTGCCGCATTGGTGCTGTGCTCTATAAGGAACCATGTGAGATCCAGATGACCCCTTGAGGATGCCTCATGCAGCACAGTTGACCCATATTTGTTCTGGGCTGCCATGTCAGTGCCATGCTTAATGAGGAACTGTGTGATGTCTACATGTCTATCCTGGGAAGTCAGATGCAATGGCATTGACTCGTTATTGAAGCTCCAGGAATTCACATCCTCTGAGTGCTCAATAACCAAGACCTTAACAACCTTGTGGAGGCCACAGAAAGCCACATAATGTAAGGCCATTCTATGGGGTGGTTGTGGCCATTTAGCTTGTTCAAGTTCATCTTGTTTCCAGAAAGGCACTGTTGGGTCATATATCCACAGCCAAATCCCAAAATGTGGCTTTCTCTTGTTCAACAGCTGTTTCATCCCTTCGTCTGCATTTTCCCACACACCCTCAAAACAGGCATGCTTGAACCAGTGTTGGGCAGCATATTTAGTGAGAGCAAATTTCCCCAGGCTGTGTTGGGTGACCTTTTCATCCAGGTGCAATAGAATACCCAGACATGCTTGTGTGATAAGGGTATGAGCCGGTGTCAGTGAAATGTGATAACATCAGGAAATAGCATCATGTTTGTTGGCAAATTAGGTAGACATCAAGAACTCCTTCACAGAGAAGTGCGAAAATTGTATTACTTGAAAGTTTTTGATGTTGACAATGGAAAGCAATGAGGAGCATGTCGATAGCACCACTTCTACCGGATCTTCCAGGTGCCAATCCTCCCAAAACATTGGGATCCATCCCACTTCGAAATCAAATGTGAGAAATGATGCCAATTCCTCAACTCTAAGTGGATGGGAAACCACCATGACACATAGGAGGAGCTGTTGCGCAAATTCCCAGTTTGTGTCATTGATCTCTTGCAATGTGCATTCATAGGTCCCATCAAGTGTCTCTGGTAATTCACCCAGTGCATGCCAGATATGCCCTGGGAGGCATTTCCCAAGGTAGTCCAACTGACAATATACCCAACAGAACCTACGAGAGAGGAAAGGGTGAGGGCCATGAAAAAAGGAGGAATTAGTGCCTCACATCCCATCTGCTCTCTCTGTCAGGACTTCAATCACAAGTTGCTTGTGTGCTGGTGTCCATTGCTGCATATTTCTATTTGTGTTGATGACAGACTTGATATAACTCTCAATGTCCTCCTTTTGTCCTCTCTCCTCATGTAACGAAACAGAATGGAATGCTAAAGGTTGGAGAACAGGCTTAATATCGGCCTTGGGTCGGCTAGTGACGCAGATATGCAGGTGCGGGAGTTTTAAGTCAATGAGGTGTTCCAGAAGCCCAAGGATTTTCTCATGGGGGGAAGATAGAGCAGATGTGTTTGGACATTCATCCAACACATCCACAATTAGGAAAATTAGGGCTTGTCCTGGAAGTTCTAGCAAGTTCTTCAAACAATGGACAAGTGCATCATCACTGGAAGCTTTTGAACCATTTTTGTGCTCTGAGTAGAATTTGGAGAGAATGTCACAGTAGGAATCAGATTGATCATAAAGCTAGACTAACAGGGATGATAGTAGTCCATGAATGTCCTTCTTTTCATCCTCTTTAAAGTTGTAGTAGAATATGGTGAGTGATGTGAGACCAGATTTTTGCATACTCTCGATCTCCTTGATGACTGTGGAACTGGCCAATGCCATAAGTTCTCAAGACAAAAATATGGAATGGTTAATATACCACAGTACACTCTTCCCACAGCCCACTACGGAGGGGAAAAACCATCAGTCTCTGCAAGGAATTAAATGCTGGGTGGCAACCTATATTTTCCATGGATCCATAGGAGGGAACTTGCTCTAGATACTTTCCATTCCAAGAGTATGTCGCCTTGAACAAACCATGCCACCGTCCCACTGTGCCACGATCCGAGGGCAATATTGTAATTTTTCCATAGATCAGAAGGAGAGAGCCAACATTGAATATTTCCCTGTAACTGGTCACCTGCCAGACAATCTCAGCACTTCCAGGCAGCAACACCAACATTAGGTAACTAACAATTCGACTTGTTCATGTTGCTCGCCATTTCATATAGGACTTCTAAAGCTCAATCAGTTACGGAACTAATTCGTTCATGCTAATCAAATGTACCAAGGGCTTCCCGAACACCCTGAGCGGATGCTTCACTGTCTAGAGGGACGGTGTTACCGCCCTATCTGCCCCGACCACCAATTCAGCCAATGCCACCCCCAATGTCACCGACACCCTGTCTTACAGCAACCAAGGACCCGCTACCAACAGTCCCTACTGCGACTGCTCTGATGACTGGTGCTGTGAACCACACGATGCCTGCTTCATCCATGAGTTGTGTCTCTGCGATGGCTCAGGTGCTTTCCCACTGGCCCAACCTCCCTGGCATGAGGTTAAACTGCCATGAGCCCACTCAGGATCACCTCTTAAGCAGGAGGATAAACTGCTTGGCAGCCAGTCTGGCCAACCTCCCAAGCAGGAGGCTAAACTGCTTATCGGCCACATCAGCCACAAACCCCTACATCACACAATGTGTAGGGTATCGCGCATCAAGGCTTGTGTCACCTTTCAAGCATCTGGCAGTGGCTCTATGGATTAGAGCATGCTATGGTCTGGGACCCCATTCGTTGGAGGGACATTACACCTCATGGTGATGGTAATTGTTGTCTGGTTATGGTGCTCATATCTCAGGTCCTCGTTCTGCAGTATTTCAGCACGTACTCCATCATCCCAGGTATGTCTCTATTGATTCTGTGTTTCAGCCCCACGTGGCTTTCCCCATTCTAGATTCTGTTCCGTGCTCCATTCCAGGCTCTGTCCTGCGTTCCACCCCCATCTTCTGTATTCCAGCCTACTTTGAGGCCTTTCTCCTTATTGTGCCAGGTTATCTTATACCCTGCCTTATTGTCTCGCATCCCGCATCTAGGCCTGCTATTGTCTTCTCTTTGAGAGGGCTAGACATTCTCTTATTATTCTGGTTCACCTTTAAACCTAAACTGTTCTCCTGTACCGCCCACATGCTCATAAAGCTGGGGCTTGCTTATTGTTCTCTTATTGTCTATGGCTTTATTATCTTCTTCATATGCCTAGACCTCTTATTGTTTGACACAATACTTATTGTTCTACTTACGCTTATTGTTTGCCTTACCTATGGCACTGTTTCAGTGTAGTATAAGTAGTACCTTTACTTATCATTGGTAAGACAAGTAAATTCTCTTGTAACACCCCACTGCTCTTATATTCACTAGCTTTGCAATCAACCACCTGGTTGGACTTGGCACTTGTAGAGAGGTACGCTTATCAAGGTGTACGTTGACCTATGCTGGATACTCCCCTCTCTTCTCTATATGACTCTACCTGCATCTCAGGTAGCTTGAGTCTGGGACTCTTATCTATTCTCTCCGAAGTTATCACCTCTTCATAGAGTGGTAACATTAGAATTTACTTCCCTTCTATGTTGCTCTAGTTGTCACACTAGGAGCCATCATGACAAGCTTTAGGAAACCCTTGGGCAGTTGGACCACTGTAACAACAAGGAAGAAGAGCCCTACAACTGGGGCCAACAGCATACCGCTCTCTAGGAACTGGTATACCAATAAGTGCTTTGTGCGCATCTTGACCAACCACTTCAAAACTCTGAAGGAGGAACTACTTGTGTCTACGACGAAGCCTGTCAAAATCACACTAGCAAAGAAGATCCCCATTCCCTCTACTAACCTCATCCCTCCTACCTTCAACAGCGACCTAAGCAGAGCAGAGCAATCTCTCAAAGAGATCGAAGCGTATGTCTAGACCTCAGCCAAGGGAAGGACACCAATCCAAAAGACTTGCCTCACGCTCACTTGTGTCAATGGACCCACAGTATCTGAATGGGTCAAATCAGTCACAGTATACCTTGATACATTAGAAGAACAATATGACGTCCCAAAAGTGTGGGTCATGTTTGTCCAAATATTCAGAAAGAAGTTTGGGATCGAAGCAGAAGGACTACCCGAAGAAACCCCAGCGATCACGTCAAAGGGAGACAACCGCCAAGAATGATTCATCGCAGCATTCACCAAAGCCTAGCGATGCCCGCAACTAACAACAAGCCCCACCAAGGAAGAGTACAGAGTACGACTCATAAACACGATAAAGAAGGCCATGCAATGTGCTAAAAATAAACTGACACTGGCACCGACACCACATGTCGAGGAAACCATCAAACACAAGACACACCCCATAGTAATAAAGAAGAACCTACTGATTGCAGCCCTTAAGAGCAGGGTGAAGAAGGCCAAATACATGGCGAAGAGGAAACAACTAAAAGAAGAACTCAACTACTATCTCAACGACTACACACCTGAAGAAACAGTAGATGACCTGCTAAGACCATTCCATCAACTCACACCTGAGCAACAAGCAACCGTGACTAAGATCTACTTAGCTGAGAAATCTGAGTTACGACAAGCCTTCGTCAAAGCAGTGCTACTAAAACAACACCGGAGCAATGACATATTTCTATCAGCACGAAAGTCGATGACCTTACAGACCTACCTCCACTCTGCAATGAAACGAACGGAAACTATTGTGTTGTTAGACTCGGGAGCAACCGAGAACTTCATGAGTCTTGACTATGCCAAATACCTGCAGTTTCCAATTCAAAGACTACGAGAACCATGAAAACTGTTCAATGTTGATGGGACACCCAACAAAGCAGGTGACCTTGAATTCTACATGGACTTGGTGACATGTACTAGGACTCAGATAAAAACACTCTGCTACTTTTTATCAGACTTAGGTGAGAACAAGGTAATCTTAGGCTACCTGTGGTTTGCTGCCACACAACCTAAGATCGACTGGGCCAAAGGGTGGATCGCTCACGATCAACTCCCCATTATCCTCAGGGCCACTGACGCCATGAAAGCACAATTCCTTCCTCGCCAATCAATGGCACGAACTGGGATAGTAACGCCACGCAAGGTCATAGAACCCTGACGATCTGACATCATTCCGACTCAGTACCACGATTACAGAGATGTCTTTGAACAATGCAAGGGGAAGGGACTCCCGCCACTTTGCCCATGGGACCATATGATTGAACTAAAACCAGGAGCCCCAGCAACACTTGTTGGGAGGACAATCCGCCTTTCGCAAATGGAACAAGTAGAGCTCACCAAATTCCTGAAGGAACACACTGCACGAGGAACAATACGACCATCAAAAAGCCCATATGCCACACCATTCTTCTTTATCAAGAAAAAGAACAGAAAGCTACAACCAGTCCAAGACTACCACCCTGTGAATTCATAGACAATCAAAAACCACTATCCATTGCCCCTAATTCCACAGCTAATTGACTGCCTATGAAATTGTACGCTATTTACTGGAGTCAACATCGAGTGGGGCTATAATGAGGTCTGCATCAAAGAAGGGGACCAATGGAAGGCAGCTTTCATAACTAATGAAGGACTATATGAGCCAATGGTCATGTTCTTTGGCCTAACCAACTCACCAGCTACCTTCCAAACGATGATGAACACAATTTTCTGCAACCTCATTGACGAAGGAGACATCACGATCTACATGGATGACATAGCCATACACACAGGGCCATGAGAAGGTGAAACCAATGAGAAACATGTAAAAAGACACTGAGAGGAGCTGGCACACCGCATATTCAAATGGCTGAAAACGAACGATCTCCACCTCAACCCAGAAAAATGTGTGTTTGAACAAAGCTACCTTGACTTCTTAGGAGTATGTGTTGGGGAAGGATCAATTCAGATGGAACAATCAAAAGTCAACAAAGTCAAAGAATGGGTATGACCCTACAACGTCTGTGAGGTCCAAAAGTTTTTGGGCTTTACAGGGTACTACCGGTACTTCATACAAGGGTACTCTCAAATCGCTCGCCCCCTTTTGGACCTTATGAAGCAAGCAATGCAATGGCAATGGAACGAGAAAGAACAATGGGTGTTCGAATCACTTAGGGACAAAATGGTTAGCAAACCGGTCTTGCAACAACCCGACTTCAATAAAACATTCTACCTCCAAACAGACACATCAAAATATGGAGTAGGAGCAATACTATCTCAAGACAGTGACACTAAAGGAACTATGCCAAGGAGGCAACACCCGATCATGTATTATTCAAATACCTTCTTGCCTACTGAGCAGAACTACAACACCTATGATTTGGAATTTCTTGGAGTACTCAAGTCGATAGAACACTGGAGGCCATATGTTACCGCCTAAGCAAGCAGCCGAACTGCTTCCGTGGTACATGCAGTGGTCTCGGGACTTGGCAGCCAAGATGCACCTGAGACGCCTTGACAAGGACAAGGTGCGTCGTACCGTTACCCTTCCCGTTTCTTATCGCCCTTGTGACTGTGTCGCTGAGTGGCGCTGCGAACCCCATGACGCCTGCTTTATCCATGACTCGTGCTTCTGCCCTGGTTCCGGTTCCTTTCCCCCAGTTAAGCCCCCACGTTCCTAGTTATCGTCCAATCACTCCCAATCCCTGCACTTTGGGTCAGCAGGTGACCGTCGTCTTATCGCGTCTTATTGTCTCGTCTCACCTCGTGTACTCTTATCCGGATCATAGCTAGCACGTACACTATCTTCTCAGACTGGTTATTGTTCTGCGCTTACCGACTTGATTACCAGCCCTATCTTGGGCCCTTCTCCTTTGCTTACATACGCTGGCTCTGGGTAGCTTAAATAGTGTACGAGTTTCGTCTGTACAAACTAAGTAGAGTCTTTTGTGTCCAACCAACACTTTCACTCTAACCTTCGGTTAAGCCTGTGTGGCGACTCCCTCTTCCTCTCTTGCTTGAACCAAGTCCCTCCTAAAGACGTTACCTCCGTGACGCTGTCCTTGTGTAGGAGCAGCACCGTAACACCATACCTCATCTGGACAAAAGAACCTTTTATAATCAAGATGGATCATAAAAACCTCATGTACTAGAAGTCCCTGAGGAAACTAACCAGAAGAACAGCATGCTGGCACGAGAAGTTGCAGGATTACAACTTCAAAATTGTACACGTCTAGGGAAAGAATAACATGCCAGCTGATGCATTGTCATGACCCACCAGCAACGAATGAGAGGAGGGAGAAAAACAACTCACACTAATTCCCCCATTGTCGTTCTTGAATATGGCCGACACTGACTCACTAGACTCTCTAGAAGCTCTTATCAATAAGGCACAGCACCAACACAGAGACTGGCTGAAGAGTTGCCCAAATGTACAAGAAAATGAAGGACTATGGCTGAGTGCTAAGGGAAAACTGATAGTACCCTCTGACCAAGCATTGCAATGATGCATCATGCATGCGTATCATGATAGCTTGACAGGACACCCAGGATATGATGAAACAGTACGGAAGGTCCTTGAAAGGTTCTACTGGCCCAGGGGACAGGCATGGATCGAACAATACATCAAAGGCTGTAGGTGCTCGCAAGTGGTGATATTTCTACCTTGTCTGAAAATCATTACAGGACCCCAAATCGCACAGCTATATTATCAGCATCTCTACCCTTGGTTCGGACTCCATAGATGATTAATCTTAGACTGAGACCCCCATTTTATGTCACACTTCAGATGGGCACTAGCAAAAGAACTGGGCATCACATGGAACCTGTCAACTGCATACCATCCCCAGACAGATGGACTCACAGAATGGAAAAATCAGTGGGTCAAGCAGTTCCTTCACCTCATATCTGCCAATTAAGGCAACTGGGCCACAATGCTTCCAATGGCCACCTTAGTTCACAATAATGTGTGAAATGCCATGACCGGTCTTGTATCTAACCGACTACTCTATGGTCTAGAACCCACAGTCACCCCCGAGCAATCATTCACATCCGATAACCTGACAGCAGCACTACGTGTGGACCAATTAAAGGAGCAAAGAGCCCAAGTGATGAAAGCGCTAAACAAAGTGGCCAACAGTAAATCCCCAATGACAGACATATTTAGGCAAGGACAGAAAGTATGGCTTGAAGCCAAGAACCTGGCTCTACCCTATGGATCAGTCAAACTAGCCCCTAGACGTCATGGTCCCTTCCCAATCACCTAAGTCATATCATCAGTAACATATGAACTAGCGCTGCCCCATCAGTGGACGATACATCTGGTGTTTCACATGTCTCTGCTAACCCCTTACGCCGAGACAATAGAACATAGAGAAAACTACTCCCAACCACCACCGGACCTTGTAGAAGATGCAGAACAATATGAGGTCAAGACCATCCATAGCCACCGCCATCATGGGAGGAGAAAACAATTACAATACCTGGTTAAGTGGTTAGGCTACCCTGAGAGCAACAATACATGGGAACCAGCCCACCACCTGCAAACCCCGGAGCTACTTAAGGAGTACCATTGACAGTACCTATTAGAAAAACCCTTAGCTAGTATATGATGCCTCCTTGCCACCATACACTCCTGTCACACCCAGACCTCTCCATCTTCGAACCCCATCACCACTCACTGTTTAGACCCACACATGTACCCTCATACACCACTAGTACTGACAATTACAATGCTCCCATTACCATCAATGAAGAAGCTGACTGATAGAACCAACTATACGCCCCCAATGCCTTCTACTATGACTCCGCCATGCGCACCCCAATGCCCAAACACACCTTTATCCCTGTGCCGCCTATCCCTGAGCCAGGAGGCTCAGTCTACAAAGGGGGTGATGTTATCACCCTATCCACCCTGACCACCAATTTAGCCAACGCTGCCCCCAATGTCACTGACACCCCACCTCACAGCCCCACCTCACAGCAACCAAGGACCTGCTACCAACAGTCCCCACTGCAACTGCTCCAACGACTGGCACTGTGAACCACACAATGCCTGCTTCATCCATGAGTCATGTCTCTGCGATGGCTCAGGCACTTTCCCACTGGCCTAACCTCTCCGGCATGAGGTTAAACTGCCATGAGCCCACTCTGGATCACCTCCTAAGCAGGAGGATAAACTGCTTGGCAGCCAGTCCGGCCAACCTCCCAAGCAGAAGGCTAAACTGCTCATTGGCCATGTTGGCCACAAACCCCTATGTCACATAATGTATAGGGTATCGCACATCGAGGCTTGCGTCGCCTCTCAAGTGTCTGGCAGCAGCTCTATGGATTAGAGCATGCTATGGTCTGGGACCTCATTTGTTGGAGGGACATCACACCTCGTGGTGATGGTAATTGTTGTCTGGTTATGGTGCTCATGTCTCAGGTCCTCGTTCTGTAGTATCTCAGCACATACTCCATCGTCCCAGGTATGTCTCTATTGATTCTGTGTTTCAGCCCCACATGGCTTTCCCCATTCTGGATTCCATTCCATGCTCTGTTCCAGGCTCTGTCCCACATTCCACCCCTGTCTTCCGTGTTTCAGCCTACTTTGAGGCCTTTCTCCTTATTGTGCCAGGTCATCTTGTACCCTGCCTTATTGTCTCGCATCCTGCATCTAGGCCCGCTATTGTCTTCTCTTTGAGAGGGCTAGACATTCTCTTATTATTCCGGTTCACCTTTAAACCCAGACTGTTCTCCTATACCACCCGTGTGCTCGTAAAGCCAGGGCTTGCTTATTGTTCTCTTATTGTCTATAGCTTTATTATCTTCTTCATATGCCTAGACCTCTTATTGTTTGACATGATACTTATTGTTCTACTTATGCTTATTGTTTGCCTTACCTATGGCACTGTTTCAGTGTAGTATAAGTAGTACCTTTACTTGTCATTAGCAAGACAAGTAAATTCTCTTGTAACACCCCACCACTCTTGTATTCACTAGCTTTGCAATCAACCACCTGGTTGGACTTGGCACTTGTAGGGAGGTACGCTTATCAATGTGTACATTGACCCATGCTGGATACTCCCCTCTCTTCTCTATATGACTCTACCTATGTCTCAGGTAGCTTAAGTCTGAGACTCTCATCTATTCTCTCTGAAGTTATCACCTCTTTGTGGAGTGGTAACAGACAGATAGTCAACAAGGAGCAGATTTCAAGCCAAGAGGATTTGCTCACTGTCCATCACCACTGTTACTGCCTCAGCAAGCGGATGAACTGCTGCCCTAGTACAGGCGGTGGTCTAACAAGTTAGCCACCAAGATGCACCAAAGACACCTTGTCTAGGACAAGGTGTGTCACATACTCTCCTCTTCCTCATCTCGTGATTGTGGTTGTGACTCTGAGTGGTGGTGTGAACCCCACAATGCCTGTTTCATACATGACTCATGCTTCTGCCCTGGCTCCCTAGTCCCTGCGCTTTGGGTCAGCAGGTGACTGCCTTATTGTCTAGGGCCCTATTGTTTGCCCCCTCCTATTGTTCTGGCACCTTATTGTTCAACGTAGCTAGCTCGTATGCTATTGTCTAGACTACTTATTGTCTAAGCGTCCTTATTGTCTTGCCACTTCACTATTATGATTATATACACTTACTACTGGTAGTATAAGTAGCATATGAGTTCTCCCTTTACAAACTAAGTAGAGTCTCTTGTGTCTATCCAACACTTTAGCTCAAACCTTCAGATAAGCCTTTGTGGCAACCAACCCTTTCCTCTTCTCCTTCCCCTTGCCTTAGTGGCATTCTAGGCTCTACATGACTCTAAGTCCACATCACTTAGCTTTGAGTCTTTACCTGAGTGGGGTTGCCATACAATGGTAACAACCATGCTCACATTCTGGATGAGACTGTAAATGACCTCAAGAGACTGTGCTGCAGTAGTTCGAGCCTCATCTTGTGTGAGTCAGCCCAGCCTCAGCAGGACTGCATCCATGTCCTTCTGTCCAAAAACTTTCTTCACAAATTTGACTGCATTGTAGTGAGTAAGATAACATGTCAGCGAGAACAGACTCACTTGATTGTCCCTGCTTCAGCTCTCTCATCGCCAGAGCAAGCATAGAGAGCAGCTCTACCATAATCTTGATCACCATCTCATACAATGTGGGAGTGTGAGGGATGCACGTATATATATCGAGATGATTGAGGAAATGCTCAATCATCTCAAGCAACTCAATGAGGGCCTCCCAGTTGAATTTTACACCTTTGGCTGCCTGGTCACTTGGATGTCACAAGTATCTATATATGAACTGGAGAATGGCACATACATTGAGGAGGATAACAAGTGCAGCAAGTAATGCATTTGCAGGTGGGATTTTCTGGAAAAGTCGATTGGGATGTGGAAGGCCCATTAGTGCACTTTAATGTATCAGGCCGAAGGCGTCACTGAGAAAGGCCATGGCAGAGTATGTAGTTAATTTTGATACAGCCATCTTAATCGATTTTGTGATCCTATCACTTTCTTGGAAGTTACTGAAGGCTTGTGCTTGACCTTGCACAAGGTTATCGATAGACTCGACGGAGTTGCAACTCTGGAGTTGCACAGCGAGGGGGTGTTCAGCAAGTGTGATGCCTGTCTTTTTCACGTAATCCTGCAAGGCAGACTCGAAAAGCGCTTGAAAATGAGCGGATCCTAGGTGGTCGGTCATCTGACGAAATGGTGTCTATAGAAGAGGGGTTGGTTCGCTAAGAGGA
>WNFC01008800.1_pt1 | contig 12124 bp, 18 predicted proteins | sample 5400541 | NCBI WGS metagenome assembly WNFC01 (sample SAMN13153342, study PRJNA577476) | soil metagenome | isolation source: 120 cm saprolite under Douglas fir tree site 2 hole 2 replicate 1 | place: USA:California | collected 2015-04-18 | reverse complement strand
GCGCACAGCCATCCGGTCGACACCGGCGCGTCCAGCAGCTCTTCGAGCAGCTCGGCGACGCGGGCGACGGGCAGGTACTGGCGGTCCATGAGGTAGAGCGCGAACGCCCGGATCTCCGGGCCCCAGCACACCGGCGCCTTCGCCTCCGTTGGGAACACGCCAACAGTCTGATGACCGCAGGTGCAGCGGCGTCGCCCGGCGAGGTGGTCGGTGATCGTCATGTGGATGGCGGGCAGGTCGATCACCGGTCGGGGGACCTCACCCATGACTTCGGCATCCGCGAGGTCCGTGCCGCAGTCCGCGCAGCACACCGGCTGGTGCACCACCGTCAGATCGGGTTCGCGGCGGGCGAGGTTCGCTCCCGGAGCGCCGGGCTGCTTGCCTTGCTTGCGGGTCGCCCGCTCAGCTGCACGGCGTTCGGCTCTCGACTGGCGTGGCCCGACCGGATCGGTCGACGGCGGCTTGGACGACGTGCCCGAATGGCGGCCACGCTCGGCCCCAACGCCGCGACCCGATCCCGAAGCGCGGTGTTGACGTCCAACAGCTCGTCTACACGCGCTTCGAGCCGTTCGACCTGCGCCAACAACTCGGCAATCCGCTCCTGATCCGCCCTGGTCGTGTTGCGTTCGTCGGCCACGAGGTGACTTCCGCGCTCGCCCCCACGACCTCCTGCCTGCGGCCGAGACATTCTTCTGACAGCTTGTCAGGCCAGGTAAGACACCTGAACAGTTACGCTGAACAGAACACCAAAGAACGGGTCGCGCGCCCCGGCTCGCGACTTCAAATGAAGGGACAGCGCGAGAATGCATGACGGTGATGGGTGACCGGGCCGCAAACGACGTGCTCTGCGATGCCTCCGGCCAAGTAGGGCACCCCGACCGGCCGAATGGCTGACGGCATGGCGGTGACGGTCGTGTTGGTGCACGGCGCCTGGCACGGCGCCTGGTGCTGGGAGCGCGTCGTCCCGGGTCCGTCGGATGCTCGACACCGTGACCGGACCGGTCGTGCTCGTCGGCCACTCCTACGGAGGGGCGGTCATCACCGAGGCCGGCGACCACCCCGTCGTCACCGACCTCGTCTACCTCGCCGCGTTGGCCCTAGACGCGGGCGAGACGTGCGGCTCGGCAGCCGCAGACGAAGCTGCCGCGATCGTGGATCACACGGGCCGCCCCGACCTGGGCGCCGGGTTCATCCCCGGCGCCGACGGGACGGTCACCCTCGACCCGCACGTCGCGGCGGCCACGCTCTACAACGACTGCGACCCGGACACCGTGACGTGGGCGCTGGCTCGACTCGGTCCACAACCGCTCATCACTATGCAGCAGGCGCCGACCGCCGTCGCGTGGCGCACCCGACCGTCGACCTACGTCGTGTGCGGCAACGACATGGCCATTCACCCCGGCCTGCAGCGACTCCTCGCCAAACGCACGCTGACCAGCCTCGAGTGGGATGCTGGCCACTCGCCGTTCCTGTCTCGGCCTGACCTCGTCACCGAGCTGCTCGCGGCCACCGCCCACAGGAGGAAGCCCTCATGACCGACATCGCCGCCCTGCACCGCAAGGCCCTCGACGCCACCCGCGCCGTGGTCGCCGGCACCAGCCACACCCAGATGGGCCTGCCGACCCCCGACGAAGAGTGGGACGTCCGCACTCTGCTCAACCACGTCGTCGCGGGCAACCTTTGGGCCGCCGAGCTGGCCGCCGGGCGGACCATCTCCCAGGTCGGCGACCGGCTCGACGGTGACGTGATCGGCGACGACCTGCTCGGCGCGTACGACCGGTCGGCCACGGCCGCCGCGGCGGTCTTCGAAGCGGCAGGCGCTCTCGACGCGCCATGCGCAGTCTCCTACGGACCCGTACCCGGATCGGTCTACGCCGGGCACCGGTTCGTCGACGTGTTCATCCACGGCTGGGATCTTGCCGTCGCGACCGCCCAGAGCGCCCGGCTCGACGGAGGCCTTGTCGACGCATGCATCGAGGTCATCGAACCTCAACTTTCCGTGCTGGAGGCCAGCGGCGCCTTCGGCCGCCGGGTCGATGCCCCCGCCACGGCGGACCCGCAGACCCGCCTGCTCGCCATGCTGGGCCGCACCGCATGAGCGACCCCCCGGGTGCTCACAGGTCGCGCACGACGGCGACGGCTGGACGACATGTCAGTCGGATGGCGCCCGCCGCGGCGGCCGAAACCGCGACGAGGGTGACCGCGCCGACGGCGTCCACGTAGCTCCAGGGGGCCGCCAGCGTGGCGGGCGGAGGGTCGAGCACGCCGGTGAGCACCTTGACCAGCATTTGGGTCAGCGTCCTTTGCGCCGCTTCGACCCTCGCGGCGGCAGCCTCGTCGACCTCGCTCGCGCCAGCGAGGACGCGGCAGGTCTCATCGATGTGGTCGCGGTCGAAGAGCTGGGCGAGCCAGCGGTCGACAGCAGTCACCAACGGGCCTTCATGGACGTACACGGTTTTGGGATGGTCAACGCCGGCCTTCGTCGCGTACCCGGACGGGAAGCGGCAGCGGTAGTAGGTGTGGCCTTGGTTGGGTTGGCCCTACATCCGCCGGCTGCAGAGGGCGCAAGTGACGAGCCCAGACAGGGCGTATCGGCGGCTGGTCTTGCGCCGCTGGTTCGGTTGGTCGGTGGGCGCCGGCGGCGCGGATGCGCTGGGCTGCCACGAAGGTCTCCAGGTCGATGATCGAGTCGTGCACCTGTTCGGTCGACCGGACCCATTCGGACTCGTGGTTCCATCGCATCACCGTTTCTTGGCCGAGGGCGACGTCGTGGACGTCGACGAGGACTTCGTCACGGCGCTGGCAGTTCCAGACCTGGCGACCGGTGTAGCGGGGGTTGTTGAGGATCGCCCGGATGGCGCTCTTGGCCCATGCCCCCGCGCGCTGGCCCGATGGCGGTTGCGTTCGGGGTCGTGCACACTGGGCGACGGGATGCCGTCCCTGATGAGCCCTTCGGCGATGGCGTAGAGCCCCAGACCGCCGTTGACGTACTCGTCGAAGACGCGCTCGAGCACCGGCGCGGCGACCGGGCCGGGCGTAAGGCGGCAGAGACCCTTGCCATCGTTGGTCTTGCTCGGGTTGGGGTGCGGGCCAGCGTCGACCAGTTGGTAGCCGCAGGGAGGCCGCCTGCCGAGGAACGGCCCTCGCGGAGCGCCTGGTCCTTCATGGCCGAGCGGACTCGGATCTAGATGCGGTTGCGCCCGCCCTTGCTCATTCCGCCGTAGAACGACATCACGAGGTCGTGGGCGTCCGAACCAAGTCGGCGAGTTGCCACTCCGAGTCGATCCACCGGCGCGTCATGCTCCGTCGAGGAGGTCGTAGGGGTCGTGCGAGAGGGACTCGTAGTCGTGGTAGACGCAGCGAAGTCCATGCTCGCTCCGGAGAGCGCCGGCGGCGGCATCGGCGACCCACTCGGGGTCGTCGTAGGCGTTGTGGTCAGGCTCTACGCGCACAGTCAGGTAGAGCGGTACATCCGCGGAGACGGGTCTCCGTCATCATCGCTCGAGCTGCTGCGACCGGGGCAGCGTGCCACAGCGACGCCACTTTGCGTTCCGAGTGCTCGGTGCACAGCATCCGGTCTATCTCCGGCTTGCATGTATCTCCGCCGTCGGACGCCCGTCCGGTACTCAGCGAGCAGGGCGGCTGCAAGGTCGAGGGCCGCCGAACCGGGCGGTGTTTCGTCATGGAGGCGCCGACAATGGCCAAGTGCGACCCGTACCACACGACAAGTCCCGAGGACCCGCCGAGGGAGCGGAACGTGTACCACGATCATGATGACTGCCGTGACGCGCGCCGGATCAAGCCGGAGCACCGGCGGTCGGGCACCGCTGGCCGGCCGCGCTGCGATGCCTGCATCCGGTTGGGATGACAAGCATGGCCAGATCAGGAAGCCGAACCAAGTCGATCGACTGATCTCACATGCGCTCGTGGGTGTCGCGGTGGGTGTGCTCGTTGGCTCCAAGACGGGCACACCGAGCACCGCATTGCCGGCCGCCGGATCAACGCGGCCGAGTATGCGACGTCAGACGCGCGCTGACGGCTCACCCGCAGGTGGGGGACGACCACCACATTCGAGTGCGATTGTGGCGCTCGACACACCCCACTCGGCACGACGACCCGGCAACTCCGTGCGGCGCTCCTCGATGAAGCCCGCTCAGGCTGGCACTATTTGCTGAATCGCCGCAAGCTCCTGTGCCAATGCGTCGGCGTGGGTCTGCAGCGCTTGCGCCGCGGCGGCCTTCTTCGGCTGGTTGGCGCTGCACTGCGCCCAGCGGTTTCGGGCTTCGATGTAGTTCTCGTGCTCAGCCAACACGATCGCCAACGCGTTCGCCACGCTCTGCGTGCCCTGGCCTCTGATCGCCCGGTCGAAGTCCTGGAGGGCTTGGTTATATCGTGCCTGGCACGCCCTGAGATCTGCCAGCTCCTGCTCGCAAGCCATCAGGCCACGTCCTCGCTCTCGTCTGTGAGCGACGATCCCTCGACCCCCATGTACGACACGAGGGATTCGAGGTCGCTCGCCTGCATCATCAGGCTCAGGTTGGGGTACGCGGTGAGGTCGATATTCAATGACTGGCCAGCTCCGTCGCCCCCGTCCTCGACCGTTGCCATTGCTGGCCGTCCCACCAGTACTGCCCGTCATCAGACAACTGGGCACCGTCAGGTACAGGTGGCATGTCCGTCCCCTTCGCCCATCGCGCCCCTCGCGGCGATCGATACGGTAGATCGTAACAGGCCGTGAGGGTGGATGTGGGGTGCGCCCGTCCGTTGAACCGGGCCAACCCCAGGCCATGACATGTGGACGGAGAACAGCTACGCCGAGGATGGAGCCGGTCCAGCGTCAATGAGACGCGAGCGCGCTGCGGAGTGCTTCGAGCCGGTCCGGAACGATCCGGTACCAGACCCATTTGCCGCGCCGGTCGCCTTCGACGAGATCGGCGTCGCCCAGCACCTTGAGATGGTGGCTGACAGTGGGTTGGCTCTTGCCGAGTGGGACGACGAACTCACAGACGCAGACTTCGCCGTCGGGTGAGTTGGCGAGGATCGACAGGATCTGCAAGCGCGCCGGGTCGCCGAGGGCGGCGAAGCCGCGGGCCAACTCGGCGGCCTGTGCCTCCTTCAGCGGCGCGTCGAGCACTGAAGGGCAACAGGGGTCCTCGTCATCGGCGACGCTCAGCGAGCCCTCCACCTTCAAGATCAAACCTGCTCTCATTGACAAGTCTCGATACATCGAGGATACTCGACGCATCGACTGTTGTCGATGGTAACCCAGGAGGTAGCTCGTGTCCCGCATCCAGCTCGCCCTCAACGTGACGGACCTCGACGCTGCGGTCGGCTTCTACACCAAGCTGTTCGGGACCGAGCCGGCCAAGCTGCGGCCAGGCTACGCCAATTTCGCAGTGTCCGATCCGCCGCTCAAGCTGGTCCTGATCGAAGGGCAGTCGGCGGTCGGGACGCTCAACCACCTGGGCGTCGAGGTGTCGTCGACCGCCGAAGTTGCCGCCGCCCATGGCCGGCTGGCCGCTGCGGGGCTGGCGACCGCGGTAGAGGACGAGGTGACGTGCTGCTACGCGGTGCAGGACAAGGTGTGGATCGACGGACCTGACAGCGAGCCGTGGGAGATCTACACGGTCCTGGCCGACGCCGAGATGCCTGCCGGGCAGCTCCGGACCGCCGGGCCCGACACGTGCGGTCCCGGCACGTGCTGCAGCGCCACGCCCGCGGTCGAGGCGGCAGCGTGCTGTGACCAGCCCGTCGGCGTCTGAGCGACGGATGCGCACCGACCCCCTCGGCCGGCGCCTCCTGGCCGAGTTCCTCGGCAGCGGCCTGCTCGTGGCCGCGGTCATCGGCTCGGGGATCGCCGCCGCCAAGCTCTCCCCCGGTGAAGTCGGGCTCGAGTTGTTCGAGAACACCGCTGCAACCGTCGGAGCGCTCGTCGCCCTGATCCTGGCCTTCGGGCCCGTATCGGGGGCGCACTTCAACCCGATCGTCACCCTCGTCGAGCGGCTCTTCGGTGGCGTCTCGACGCGCGACGCCCTCGGCTACATCCCCGCGCAGATCACCGGAGCGCTCGGCGGGGCGCTGCTGGCCAACGCCATGTTCGCCCTGCCCACGTTCGAGGCTTCGACCAAGACCCGCTCGGCAGGTCCGCTGTGGCTGGGGGAAGTTGTGGCCACGTTCGGGCTGGTCGTCGTCATCTTCGGCGTCGTGCGCTCTGGCCGTCCGTCGGCCGCCCCGTTCGCGGTAGGCGCCTACATAGCGGGTGCCTACTTCTTCACCTCCTCGACCAGCTTCGCCAACCCGGCGGTCACCATCGCACGGACGATCTCGAACACTTTCGCCGGCATCCGGCCCTCCTCCGCCCCGATGTTCATCGTAATGCAGCTGATCGGCGGTTGCCTCGCCGCTGCCACCATCCGAGTCCTCTACCCGCACATCGCCGACGCGGCCCGCGACGTCATGGTCCCGCATGGGTCGAATGCCGTCGGCAACGGGAGCGAGCCTAGGCAGACCCCCCATATGGAGGTGCGGCCGTGACATCCGAATATCCCGACCCTGCGGGCCGCTGGCGTGTCGAGCACGAGCTCGACCTCTGTTGATGTCGGCGGAGCCACGCGTGGGGTCATCCACGCCGTCGTCCACGAAGACGGTGACGGCCCCGTGGCCGGCGTTCTCCGGCGGCTCCTCGACGGCGAACCTCCAGGCGCGGCTGGCATTGAGCACCGAGTACAGGGTCGCCTTCTCGTGCTCAACGATGCCATCGCCTTGATTCGCCCATCACCTCCAGCGGCACGTGTCGCGAGATGTCGGCAAATGCTTCCCTCCCAGGAGGCCCAGAGATGGCGACGCCACAGCGGTCAGCGATCGCCGGGTCCAGGACGTACCAGAAGCGCGGTTCATCGTGCGGCGACAGGTGTACTGATCGTCGCATCCGCGGTCCGCCGTTGACATTTGAGCTCGAAGCCGGTGACCGCACGCGGAGACGACGCAGCTCGCGCCCGGTACAGGGTGAACTCCAGTCCGCGCGCCGGGCAGTTCGCTGTCACATGCAGCACCGTCTCGTCCACCCCGTGCCTCGTCGGCGAGTATCGAGCTCGACACCCCTGCGATCTCGTGGCCGAGGGCGGGGCCGTCATCAGGAGTGGTCACCCGCCGATCATTCCCCGGCAAGCGCAAGCTTTCTCCAATCACATGGCGCGTCGTGCTGCCCGCAGGCGTTTCGACCTGTGCAGGAGGCAGACGGCTCGGTGCGCCCGCCGCAAACCTCGGGCTGGCCGACTTGTGGGGGCTTCGCGAGCCGTTTATGTCACCGGGACCGCGATCAACCGGTGACGATCGTCGCCGCGCTGGTGAAGGCGCCGTCGCCGGTAGCTTCCCACCCCCGCTTGCACGCTTCGACCAGCTTCACCTGGTGGGGGTCGTGGCTGGCGGCGGCGTGCTCGCTCACGGCCGGCCACGTCACGGTCGCCGCGGTTGCCGGCAGGGGCGTGGCGGCTCCGTAGAGCGAGGTGTGGTCGGCCCGCACCCGGGCCAGCAGCTCTAGGCCCGCTGTCTCGCTCACGTGCGGGAGCAGGAGCTCGGCGGCCATGGCACTCGTCACCCCGTGCAGGGTGAAGATGTCGGGGTCCTCGACGTAACGGCGGGCGGCGGTCACACCGGCGTCGAGCACCGCCGAGCGCGCGTCAGGGTCGTCGTCGACGTTCGTCACCGCCCCCGGCGCGAAGCGCGCTGCCCAGTAGGCGAGGGCTCGCGCCAGCTCGGCCCGTCGGGCCGGGCTGTCGGATGACGAGATGGCGCGGGTGGCGTGGCCCACCCGGATGGCGCCGTGGAAGAGCTTGTTGGAGAACGCCGGCACAAGCACCGCCACCCACTCGGCGACTACCGCTTCCCACCCGTCGGCACGGATCGTCGCTTCGAAGAACCCGATCCATTCTGGCAGGCAGTGGTAGTCGCCCAAGTGGGCCCGCCCTTCGAACGACGCGGTGTCGACCACCGGCGCTACGTCCACGCCGCCACGCACGTGGCTGAACCGCGCGGCCCACTTCTCGAGCTCGGCCCCGATGTCGAGGGCGTCCAATGCCTCGCACGCCATGACCCCGTGGTTGACAAAGCCGTTGGGCAGCTCGAACCCGGCGCCGGCCAGCCGCTCGAAGGCGGCGTCGAGCGCGTCATGAGCGACCGGGGCTTCGTCCGCGCGTGCCGTGCGCTCCATGGACTCATTCTAGAACCGGCCGCACCCGATCCTGGAGCTCGTTTTGCTGGCCGTTGGCCTATGGAAGAGAGGGGGTCGAACCTCCATGGGGACTCGCAGCATGGACGGTCGTGCTGATCGTCGGCGGCATGTGTTGGTCCGGAAGCCTGTGGGTGGTGTACAAGAGCTTCGCCAGCTAGCGGGCCGACGTCGCTCTCCTCTGGGGGCGGGTCTCGACGGCGGTCATCCAGATCTTCGGTCGAGACGGGCGGCGTGTGCTCTGGGATACTCGTCGGTAGAAGGAACCTTGGCGGTATGGGAAGGAGGCCGCGGTGGACGCGGTGCAGATGCAAGGGCTCGCGGAGCGGGTGAAGGCGGCTCTCGAGGCCGCCGACGTTGCCGGCTTCCGTGACCTGCTCCATCCTGACGTCACCTGGGGACCGCCGGACGACGATGCCTCGGGCTGCCACAACCGCAGCGAGGTCATTGCCTGGCATGAGCGAGGCCGCGCGTCTGGGGCCACAGCCGAAGTGACCGAGGTGACCGCCGGGACGGACAAGCTGCTGATCGGGTTCAGAGTGGTGGGAACGCGTGGTGCCGCGGCCCGGGACGGGGAGGTGGATCGCTGGCAGGTGCTGACCGTGCGCGATGGCAAGGTGATCGACATTCGGGGATTTGATGACAGAGCCGAGGCCGCGCGCCGAGTGGGAGCCGGTATCTGACACCGTCGATGGCGGCTCCAGCTCGATCAGGGTCCGGCTGCTAGTGATGGTGGTCGTGTGGGCCCTGACCGGGCCCCTCAGCTTTCTGTCAACAACCGGGCTGACCGAGGTTGCCGCAGCAGTGTTGCCGCGTGCGGGCCTTCTTGAGGTTGTTGGCAATGGCCATCCGGACCCTGGCGGCCAGCGGGGCGTCGTAGTCGCGGAAGTTCTGCCACGATGTCTTGAGCTCGTCGCGCATGCCCGAGACTCTAGACCCCGGAGCGGCGCGTCACGAGCAGCCGCTGGAAGAGATGGTGCGTGAGGCCGGGGCAGCCGAGTTCGGGCTCACCCAGTTGGTTCCGACCACCACGGCTACCTGGAACCAGTAGGTCGCGTTCGACAGGGTGGCGCTTGTCCAGGAGGTACCGGTGACGCCGCTGGCGGCCAGGCTGTAGCCGGTGGTGGAGGACGTCGTCGACTTGTAGACCGAGTAGCTCGTGGCGTGGGTCACCGCGCCCCATGTGACCTTGATGGTCTTGGCAGTCGCGCTGGTGCACGAAGCCGAGAGGCCCGTGGGCGCCGAGGGCTGGGCCTGAGCGTGCGACTCAGCATTGCTGCCGGGCGCGAGGGTCTCGAGCCAGCTCGAGGCCGAGGCGACCTCCGCGGTCGTAAGGACGCACCCCGTCAACACGAGGAGGAGGAGAAGGAGATGACGATGACGCGGCGACTCGCTCGTTCGCATCTCCTCCTCCTACCTCGTGGTCGGGCCTCGGCTCGCAGCCAGGGATCGGCCTGGTCAGCTCGTCCAGGCGTCGGTCGCCGGGCTGGCGGTCACCGTGGCCGCCCCACCCGTCGCGGTGACGCCCGTCAGCGACGGCATCGAGAAGTATGTGCTGGCGCACGCCGCCGGGGCGGCTGTCGTCATGCTGGCGTCACTGGTGAAGGTGACTGTCAAAGGGTTGTTCGCCTGTCCGCTGGCGGCGACGGTCAGGCTGCTCGTGAGGGTGTGGGAGGTACCGCTCGTGCCCGTCGAGTAGTTCCAGACCACGTCGCTGGGTGTGGCCGCCAGGCAGCCGGTCTGGGTGGTGCTCAGCGCGCTGGTCGTGTAGCCCGTCGCGTAGGTGGCGTTGGTCGGCAGCTGAACGGCGGTGACCGTGACCGGGTACGGGTTGGGGTTGCTGATCGTCACCACCACGTCGCCGTTGCCACCCGGGTACAGCAGGTTCGTGGCGGCAGGAGAGGCGACCGCGGTGATGGTCAGGTTCGAGATGGCCGCCGACTGGCCTTCGCCCGTAGAGCCCGAGTTGAGCCCGACCGCCCAGTTGGTGGCGGCGTACGCCACGGTGCCGGCCAGGACGACTCCCGCCACCCCGCCCACGACGTTCCTGGTCCGCAGCCACCCTCGCGCCGTTCGCTGACGTCGTGGTGCACAGCCAGAGGTCCCGTCTTCCGTCGCGATCGTGTTCGCGATCGCGGTCTTCTTCACGAGCCTCATTCGGGGCCTCCTCGGCAGACGGTCGAATTCCGTCAACGAGGTCGGCCCGCCGTTTGTCGGACTTGAGGGATTTCACGCCTGGCCGATCAGATCTCGCGGAGCGCGCGAATACTCGCCACAAGACGCGCTGTTAGTGAGCACTGCAGGCCGCGCGCAACGAGTGACTGGGGTGCGCACATCCTCGACTGGGTCGGCACGACCTGAGGAAGCACCACGTGGGACCCTGACGTCGCCGGGCGGGTTCATGCCCCGCCCGGCAGACGCAGGGATCGAGGGCCTAGAAGTTGGGCTCGATGTTGTGGTCCGCGGCCACCGTCCTCGCCTTGAGGAGGGGCACCGACGGGTTCTCGCTCACCCGGACGAGCCGACTGGCGCCGTTGCTCACCCGGCTGATGATGGGGCTGCACCCGGATACGAGGGCCTCTTGCGGCACCCGGAACAGGTCTCCGCTGCCCTCCTCGACGTAGGCGCCCGGCTCGCGGAGCTCCTCCCACGTTGTCTGCGCCAGCGAGCTGCGGTGCCGGGGTTGGATCGACGCGCTTTGCCGTCCTTCTGTCATGGTTTGATCTCCTTTCGCGACCCAGGAGTCGCCGACACCCTCGGGCGTGGCTCTGCAATCGCTTGCCCGTCCAGCACGCCTGAGGTCCAGGGCCGAATTCACCCCTTGGCAAAGTGGTGTGCCGAACCGGGGTCTTACGAGCAGTGTCTCGCCGTTGGGTGACCTTGACGGATCGCGCGCCGATCATCGACCTCGTGGCGGCCCGGTCAAGGCCAAGCCGGAAATAACCCTCGGGCCTTCCAGGGGCCGAGCCGACCGGGACTGTCAGCCGCGCGTGCCGGTGAGCTTCGCCTTGCCGAACGCTCCGAGCGTGGCCTCTCCGGTGAGATTGTCGCCGTCGATCGTCGCGGTGGTCGCGATGTCCATCGGCATGGGCTGCTGGATAGAGACGGTCCAGGTGAGATCGTTCCCGTCGACGGTGCCGTCTGTGAACTCCATCGTGCCCTGAGCGCCGACCATCTTGCCGCTCAACTTGTTCCCGTCCGTCACCAACGTCAGCGTCAGTTGCTGGGGACCCATCGGAGTGTCCAGCTTGACGTTCCAGTTGCCATCAGCGCTCATGTTCGTCCCTATGTCGTCGAATGGTTTGGCCTGGTGATCATGCCAACGAACGGCGCCGTGCGCTAGTCCGGGACGCCGAGGCCCACCCCGCAGTGGATCCCCGGGGGTCGATCAAGGTGCGAGCGTGGCGAGGTTTCGGACCGGCGATGAGGGATATCGCTATCCTGTGCGGCCAGGAAGCCCGATCTCAGGAAGCCCGATCTCAGGAAGCCATGGCTGAGTTTTCCCCGACCATGGAGCGCCACCGCGAGCTGGCATTCGAGCGTCGCATGTCCGATCAGGAGGCGCTCATGTGGAACATCGAGAGGGACCCGTGGATGAACCCCAGCGGGGCCGCGCTCACCGTGCTCGATCGACCCGCCGACGTCGACATGCTGACGGCGAAGCTGCGCTACGGCCTGGCGCGGTTGCCACGCCTACGCGAGCGTGTCGTGCCCGGTCTCGGTCGTCTCTCCCCTCCGGCATGGGCCACCGATCCTGAGTTCGACCTGGCCTTCCACGTGCGGCACCTCCGTCTGCCTGGTCCCGGTTCGATGCGGCAGCTGCTCGACCTCGTGACTCACCTTTACGAGGAGCCCTACGACCGCACCCGGCCGTTGTGGATGTTCTATGCCATCGGG
>WNFC01007709.1_pt1 | contig 12126 bp, 6 predicted proteins | sample 5400541 | NCBI WGS metagenome assembly WNFC01 (sample SAMN13153342, study PRJNA577476) | soil metagenome | isolation source: 120 cm saprolite under Douglas fir tree site 2 hole 2 replicate 1 | place: USA:California | collected 2015-04-18 | reverse complement strand
GCCCCAGAGATGTTCGTCGTTCGTGACATCGATCAGTTCGGCCGCAATCATTAACTCATCACTAAACTGTCGAACTCTCCCGGTGAGCACCGCGCGGACGCCTAGCTGCTGTCCTACTTCCTGCGGATCAACTTCTAACCCCTTGTAGCGGAAGACTGTCGAGCGAGCCACCACACGGAGCCTCGGTAGTTGCGAGAGAGCGTTGATGATGCTTTCCGTGATGCCGTCGCTGAAATACTCCATGTTGGGATCGGTGCTGTCGTTTTCCAGGGGCAAGATCGCCAGGGCGAGCGCGTCGGTCCTCGAATTGAATGCCCGCGCCGGCCACCAGGTCTTTCACCGTGCTCGAAACCAGCACTTCACCGGCTCGCGCTTTTGCGGCAATCTGCGCGCTGATCTCCACAGCAATGCCGGCGAGCTTCTCATTGATCGTGTCGCATTCACCCGTGTGCAGGCCCGCTTTGATCTCGATCCCCAATCGGCGCGCGGAATCTCTGATCGAGCACGCCGCACGAATCGCACGGGCCGGCCCATCGAAGCCGGCCAGGACTGTGTGCTCACTAGTTTCAACCTCACGGCCCCTGAACCGCTCGAGCTCTCTCGTGGTCAGCAACAGAAATGAGTTTCGCAACTCATTGTCTCTCAGCTTAGCCGCGCCAGTTGAGCCGATAACGTTTAGGCACAACACCGTGGCCAGCACTCGATCGAATACTGGAACATGTTGAATGCCGTCGAGGAACTTTTCGATCTCATCAAGAATCGCCTCCTGATCGCCGACAAATGGCAGGTGATCATCGCCCGGCAGTTCGACGTATTTCGCGCCCGGAATCTGCCGCGCCATGTGGCGGGCTCCACCTACGTTCGCGTCCTGGTCGCCGGCGCGATGGACGATGAGTGTCGGCACCCGAATCGTCGGCAGGATGTTTGTGATGTCGATCTGCGTGTTCATTTTGGCAAAGGCCAGCGCGGCGCCAGGGCTGGCGCTGCGGCGTAGATAAGTGGCCCACCACTCTTTAAACCGCTCATCTCTCGCGCGGCTCGGCGCCATGATGGCCGCATCGACCACTCCACCCCAACTTTGCTGGATCAAGTCAAAAAACTTCTGACGCTCCTCGGGACTAGGAGCCCAGGGATACGTGGGATCCCAAATGCGTTTGGCGTACGACCCGTACATGACCAGTGCCGACGTGCGCTCTGGATAGGTCGCGGCGAACAGCGCAGCCATCGGTCCTCCTTCCGATACACCAAGCAGCGACGCGCGCTCCGAACCAACGGCATCCATCACCGCGCGCACGTCATCCATTCGCTGCTCGAGCGTTGGCAACTCAGACTCGTGAACTCGGTCCGACAGCCCAGTGCCTCGTTTGTCAAAAAGAATGAGTCGGGAAAAAGACGCCAGACGATTGAGAAACCGGGCATACGAAGGCTCTTCCCAGAAATAATCCAGATTGGTCACCCATCCCATCACGTAGACGAGATCGACGGGACCGCTGCCAACAACCTGGTAGGCAATATTCACTTCGCCACTTTTGGCGTACCGGGTTTCGGGCCGCGGGTTCACCGACACCGCCGCCCTCACGCCCGAACCGGGCGATAAATACCCTCCTCGCCGGGTCTCGAATTCCAATTCCTGTTTGAGGGCCTTCAGATCAGTCAGCAACTCTGCGGTCGTCTGGTAACGCTCCTCTTTATCTTTGCGCAATGCGTGGTGCACTATGCGTTGCAATTCTTCGGGAGCATCCGGCGCGGATTGACTAAGCGAAGGCGGCTCGAGCATCAGTATTGACGCCAGGACATCCGTCATCGTTTGGCCGCCGAACGGCACGCGGCCGGTCAACATTTCATAAAGCACTACGCCGAGGCTGAAGATATCAGTGCGTGCATCCATCTTCTGTCCCCGCGCCTGTTCCGGCGACATATAGTGAGCGGTGCCCATGACTGTTCCCTGTTTTGTTTTGACCAGAGTGGCTGCTTCCAAATCATCGTTTTTTTGCTCTGATAACATCGCCAGTCCAAAGTCGAGCACTTTGACGATGCCGTCCGTTCGCAGCATTATGTTTCCAGGCTTGATGTCACGATGCACGATTCCTGCCTGGTGCGCCGCGCACAGGGCTGACGCTACCTGCACGGCAACGTCGAGCGCGTCATGGATCTTCATCAGGCCGGTCTTCAGGCGTTCAAGCAACGTTACACCGTCGATGAACTCCGTCGCCATGAAGTGACGGGAATCCATTTCTACGATCTCATAAATGGTTATGATGTTCGGATGATTCAGAGCTGAGGCGGCACGCGCCTCCTGCTGGAAGCGGCGCACGCGTTCGTCTTCCGCGGTGAGATAGGCGGGTAACATTTTTAGCGCCACCTTGCGTCCCAGTCGGGCGTCTTCCGCCAGATAGACTTCTCCCATCCCGCCGGCGCCGATGTGTTCGAGAATCTTGTATGGCCCAAAAGTCTGGCCAATAAATGAAATTCCCTGGAGGGTTGTCAGCGACTCAGCCATCAATTCGAAGGCCGGGGCTTCAATGAAGTCGCCGGCTTGCTCATAAGAAGAAATAAAAGCGTCAACATCTCTCCGTAGCGATTCGTCGTCAGCACAAGTTTCGGCAAGAAAGGCGGCGCGTTGGTTGGGTTCACGCTCAAGAGCGGCCTGCAAGAGAGCCTTGATCTGCTGCCAGCGTTCAGGCTTCATCGGGCCTACCACTCTTATTTAGCTCGTGGTAGAGCCAGGCTTTGGCCGTGCTCCACTCGCGCTTAATGGTTGCCGGTGAGAGCGAGAGAACTTCGGCGGTCTCTTCGATCGTCAGTCCGGCAAAAAATCTCATTTCAACAATCCGGCTTTGCTGCGGATCGATTTCCGCCAATTGTCCCAGCGCCTCATCAAGGGCAACGACGTCCGCGGCCCGCTCTTGAGAGATAATCATTGCTTCATCGAGCGCAATCTTGCGGGCGCCACCGCCACGCTTCGCGTAAGCATGGCTGCGGGCGTGATCAACCAGGATGCTGCGCATTAAGTGGGCGGCGATGGCGAAGAAGTGTGCGCGATTTTGCCAACGAACGCGCTGGCGATTGATAAGTCTCAGATACGCTTCATTGACCACCGCCGTCGTCTGCAACGTGTGGCCGGGATGCTCGCGGCTCATGTAGTGGTGAGCCAGGCGGCGCAGCTCGTCATATATCAACGGCATTAGCTTGTCGAGGGCCGCCTTGTCGCCGTTGCTCCACTCGATGAGCAGTTGCGTGACTTCGTGCGTCGATCTTTGCGTCATTGGTCATCTCACGAACAACCGCCAACCCGGCAAATTCTACCACCGTTTCGCTACCTGCACCCCCGCCTCAATTCCCAGGGAGAGCCGATCGCGTGAGCCAATTCGCGCCGAATTCTCGCTTAAGGGATGAGGATGAACCCAATTCGAAGGAGAACAAAGACGATGACGAACCTGAACTTCAGCCACAGTCACTTTCTTAAGAGTTTCGCAGTTTTCATTCTGGGCGCGTTTCTGTGCGTGGGCGTAGTGGCCGCACGTTGGACCCTAACGGGCGCCTCAAAGGCGGTCAAGAGGTTGCAAGCGGATGAAAGGGAAAAGGAAAAAGACAAGCCTAAGGACCGCGAACGAGTCCTCTTTATCTGGGCGGGGGATCAGGCGCGCACGAATCCCGATTTTCTCGCCGTGGTGAACTTCGACGAATACTCACGGGATTACGGAAAGATTATTACCACCGTGCCGCTGCCTGGCCCAGGCGCGACCGGCAACGAACCCCATCACGTCGGGCTGTCGCGTGATGGACGAGTGCTGGCATGTGGCGGGTTGTTAAGTGTTCTTCGCGCCCAGAAAGAAATCTTCTTCTTCGACGTTTCAAATCCCGAGGCGCCCAGGTTCATTTCTTCTGCTGATCCGCCGCAGTCAGCAATCACGGACGAGTTCTACCCGCTGGCAGATGGAGGATTTCTGGTGACGATGATGGGCGGTGCTGAAGGACATGCGCCCGGCCGAGTCGCTGAATTTACGAAAGACCTGCGGTTAGTCGCTGAGTACCCTTCGGCGCCGCCCATGAATGGCTTCAATCCGCATGGCATTTCAGTGCGGCCGGAAATGAACCTGATGGTCACGAGCGATTTCATCTGCCCCGCGACGACACTGCACGTGATGCCAGGCGGCCTCGAGCTGCGGGGCAGTGTGAGAATCTGGGATTTCAAAAAGCGAGAGATCTTGCGCACCGTAGATATTCCGAATCCAGCCGGAACGATCGATGTGAAGTTGATACCCGAAGACGAACGTGGCCGCGCTTACACCGCGGGCATGACTGACGATCAACTCTATTTGATCGATACAAAGCTGGGAACCGCGACTTCGGTCTTTGACTTCTCGGCGATCGCGAAAGGCGGCTGGCCGCAGCTCATGCGCATGACGAAAGATGGAAAGCGCCTGTTCATTTCGATGAACGTGGCGGGCAAAGTCGTGATGTTCGATACCTCGAATCCCGAGAAGCCCAGAGTTCTGGATGTCCTCGATCTGGGGGCAAATTCCGGCCCACATTACATCGCGCTGACGAGGGACGAGAGCCGGCTGGTCATCTCGGATTACTTTCTCAACGAAGACGATGCGGGAAAGGTTCACGCCGAAGGTGATCACCTCGTTCATGTCGCCCGAGTGACGAACCGAAACCTCGTGCTCGATGGCCGCTTTCAGCTCAACTTCAATACGGCGTTCGCGACCGGGCCGGCGCGCCCGCATGGAATGGCTTTCAAATAAATATCAACACCCGGTCTGCGCTCGCCACGATCGTGTAAGGAGGCATGTAAAGCCCGGTCGCGACCGAAGCAGATTCCGCGACGAAGAGGAGATTTGAGATGAAAACCCATTGCCACCTCATTTTGATTCTCGCTATCGCCTATTCACTTCCAGGTTTGCTCTCTTATACCGCGCAGACGAAAGCCAAGAGTGCTGACGAAGCAAGGGCGGCGCAGGTTAACGAGCGAAGTGAAAGGCGCTCGCTCGCTGAAAGAAGTTTGGATGGCAACCCTCGTTTCGACCTTCATTTCAACCATCTGGCATCACCTGCTTTGAGCGAAGCAGGCTGGACCAGGTCGTTGGCGATATCGCCGCAGGCGAGCACGAACTTCATCGTCAATTCTACGGCTGATCCCGGCACAGGCGTCTGCGATGACGCTGAGTGCACGTTGCGCGAGGCGATCATGGCAGCCAATGCGCACGCGGGCACTGACACGATTGCCTTCAATATTCCGGGCGCAGGCCCGCACACCATCAGGCCAACTTCCACTTTGCCGAGCATCACCAGCCCCGTCACGATTGACGGCTACACGCAGCCCGGAGCGAGCACGAACACGGAAGCCTTCGGCGACAACGCCGTGCTGACGATCGAGCTGGACGGATCACTCGGAGGCACGTTCGGTTCGCCTTCGTTACTTTCGATCGGTGCCGGGAGCAGTATTGTGCGTGGCCTTGTAATCAACCGCGGCAGCGCCTTATACGGGATCAGCATAGATACGAACGGCGGCAACACCATCGAGGGCGACTTCATCGGCACGGACATCGCCGGCGATGCTGTCCTGGGCAATAATCAGGGAGTGATAATCCAATTCGGCTCGTCCAATAACCTCATAGGCGGCACTACGCCTGCCGCGCGCAACATTATCTCCGGTAACAGCGATGGCATTTCACTCAGCGGCGGGACGGGAAACATGGTCGAGGGCAACTTCATCGGCACCGACCACACGGGCAGCAATGATCTGGGCAACACCATCGGCATCGGCGTCACCGCAAGTAGCAACAACACAATCGGGGGAACGCTTGTGGAAGCGCGCAATGTGATCTCTGGCAACAGCACAGAGATCAGGATGCAGGCCGATAACAATGCGATACAGGGCAATTACATTGGCATAAGCGTTACGGGCGGGGCCTTCAACTACAGCAACACCAGCGTCCTGGGCATTAACATATTCAACTCAACGGGCAACACCATCGGCGGCCTGACGTCTGCGGCTCGCAATGTCATCTCCGGCCATAGCATCGGTATCAGCCTCAACAGCACGCCATCAACCACCGTGCAAGGCAACTTCATAGGCACAGATGCGGCGGGCACGGCTCGGTTGGGCAACACGAGCATAGGCATCAATGTGCAGAGTTCAAATAACACCGTGATCGGCGGAACGGCGACGGGCGCCGGCAACCTCATCTCAGCCAACGGCACAGGCATCCAGATCGCACCTGGTTCGGGAACAGCTATTCAGATTCAAGGTAATCTGATCGGAACTGATGTTAACGGCACAGCAGATTTAGGCAACACGGGCGATGGCGTGTCCATCAACGACTCTGCTTTCGCTGCTAATGTCACAATCGGAGGAACAGACCCGGCCGCGCGCAACGTCATATCAGGCAACGATGGCGACGGTATAGACCTGCGTGGCGTGACGGGGACTATGGTCCAGGGCAATCTGATCGGGACCGGGATTGACGGCGTCAGTCCGCTCGGAAATAGCGGGCACGGCGTTCATATCGCTGGCACATCCAACAACACTATCGGCGGCACGAGCGCGGGCGCCGGCAACCGCGTAGCCTTTAACGGCGCAAGCAACACCTTCGGAGGCGGCGTTATCATCGAGAGCAGCACTAGCACTAACAACTCTGTGCGCGGCAACTCCGTCTTCGCTAACACATGTAACGGCACGTCTGCCAATGGCGGATTAGGCATTGACTTAAGTAGCAGTGGGAGCGGCAACGGCCCGACGCTCAACGACGCCTGCGATGGTGACGTTGGGCCGAACAACCTGCAAAATTTTCCCGTCTTGTCGTTCTCTGGCGGAATTCTTTCCGGCACGCTAGACAGCACGGCCAACACGACCTTCGTCATAGAGTTCTTCTCGAACGCATCGCCCGACAGTTCCGGCTTTGGCGAAGGCCAGACATTTCTCCGCTCGATTACGGTAGGGACCGATGCCATGTGCAACGCGAGCTTCAACGACGTCAGATTTTCAACCAACGTACCGGCGGGCCAATGGATCACCGCAACTGCCACCGATCCCAACGGCAACACCTCTGAATTCTCTCAAGCAGTTCTGTTGACAGGCCCGACAGCCACGAATGGCAGCATCAGTGGACGCATTACGGACGCCAACGGCAGGCCGGTGGAAGGCGCGGCCGTGCGCATGAGCGGGACGCAGTCGCGTTTGACGATCACTGACAGTAACGGTAATTACAACTTCTTCGACGTCGAGACCAATGGCTTCTACACGGTGACGCCTTCGCGTGTGAATTACACCTTCTCCCCGCCCAATCGCAGCTTCAGCTTGCTGGGCTTGCATACCGAAGCTTCGTTCACCGCGACATCCAACGGTGGCAAGTTAAATCCGCTGGACACGATCGAATATTTTGTGCGCCAGCAATATCTGGACTTCCTCGGGCGTGAGCCTGATCCACCCGGATTCATCGGCTGGGTGAACACGATCAATAACTGCGCGCCGAATGACACGAGCTGCGATCGGGTGCACGTATCCGAGATGTTCTTCCGCTCACAGGAATTCCAGGAGCGCGGATACTTCGCTTATCGCTTCTACTCAACTGCGTTCGGACGCAAACCTGACTATGCCGAGTTTGTGCCTGACATGGTGCGGGTGAGCGGCTTCCTGACTAACGATCAGTTGGAAGCGGCGAAGACCGCGTTCATCGATGACTTCATGGCGAGGCCGGGGTTTGCCGGCCAGTACAATCGCTTGAGCAACAACGCGTATGTCGACGCTCTGATCGATACGGCGGGAGTAAATCTATCGAACCGGCTGGCGCTGATCGATGCGCTTAACGCGGGGACACAGACAAAGGCGCAAGTACTGAGACAGATTACGGAGAGTGGCGAGGTCTATCAGAAGTACTACAACCAGGCGTTTGTAGTAATGGAGTACTTTGGATACTTGCGGCGCGACCCGGATGCTTTGTATCTGAACTGGATCGACATCTTGAACGAGGGCGGAGACTCGCGTTACATGGTCAATGGCTTCGTCAACTCGGCCGAATACCGGCAGAGATTCGGACCGTGACGTTGATTGCAGGGTGCAGTTCTAAGTGGAAATCAATCAGAATACTGGGGTCAGGCCTGCGATTCTGCGATTCTCAGTCATTCGCCGCTCCGGTAATGCGTAACGATTCACGCCAGTTTACAAGTGTTGACGTGGTCGAGAATCGCGAAATCGCAAGCCTGACCCCAGCCTGTTGTTTCAACGAATCGCAGAATCGCAGGCCTGACCCCTGACCCCTGACCTGAGGCCTGACCCCAGTTTTTGTTTTCAGTTTTGACCCCAGTTTTTCAGTTTGCGATTGTCGCCGCGAAACTCGCGCGCTGAAGACAGCCGTCCCAGCGAATCATAGGCGAAGTTCTGTTGCCATTGCTTCGCGGTGGCAATCGTCCCTTGGATGCGAGCAATCTGGCCGTTGTTCTGAAAGATCACGTTTTCTGTCTACGGCGCGATATGCCGCTATTTGAATGAGTATGAGGCGTACTCTGCGTCACGCAACAGGGTCTTCAACCCGGTTCCGTCAATTCCCATTTTGCAGATACTGGGTCGCCAGTGATCATTGACACACTCAACGCGGGTAAACAGGATTTCGTTGTTGGTTGGAAGCCAGACGGGCGATCTTCCGTGAACGCCCTTTGGCGTAACTCTTCGGAGAGTCTTGTTATTGAAATCGAAAACGTAAATGATTTCGGTCGCAGGCTCGTCGGGGGTGTCGATCATTCCGTCGAACAGCAGGTATCGCCGATCTGACGAGAACGAGAAATGTGTCGCGCTGGATGAGATATCGAGGCTTTCGAATAGATTATCGATAGGCACTTTCTCAACTACGCCGCTGTCAATCCGAAGTTCAAAGAGCGCGCCAAACGTATGAAATAATATTGATTGGTCGCCGGGAGTCCAGGAATTCATAAAGAGTCCCTGGTAAGTGTTGAAATCCCAGCCTCCGGTGAACTTCCTCTCTATATCTCCAGTGGCGGCATTCAGGATCACGATTGACGGAACTTTGCTGTCAGGGGTCGAGACCCCTACCGCGATCCTGGTACCATCATTTGACCATAGTGGATCTCCGATATGACCCTCGCGAAGGGTGGGAAAATCACGGACTTCTTCTGTCGACAGGTTCAATACTCTTAATCGATCAGCCGGCGTGTACCATCTGAACAAATCATCGTTCTCTTTCTCTTTGATGGAGACAAAGACCAGCGAATCACCCACGGGCGAGAGCTGCGCCCCTCCACCTTCAGCTATCCTCCTCTCGTTGCCGGTAGCCAAATTCGCCATCCAGATCCACGCGCCTCTTATGAAACAGATTTTCTCAAGACTCGATCGGTTGGGGCTCACTTCTTTAGGAGACGGGGAATTTCCTGCGAGTTGGGAAGGCGCTATTGGAGACCTGACATCGTGTTTACGCATAGTCAAGACAACCGTTGGCAAAATCAGGGCTGCTGCTGCGATGAGAGTCAGACGAGTTAATGCAGGCCGCGAAAATCTAATGTTGCTAAGCGTCTTCATCGTTACCTCTCCCTCGTCACCTCAATACACCGAATACTTCTGCTTCCGAGGAACTCCCGGAATTCGAGACCCGGTTAAGACAACATGGTACGCGTTTGCATTTGAATAATAGCCACCTTCGCCCCACCTTTTTTCTACTACTCGAAGATGTCCATTAACTTGTTCATACGCCAGGAAGCCCTTCTGTGTCCACTGGAGGAAGAAAGCGGCGTGATTTCCGTGGGGATAGTAATTCGCATAGTAACCGTCTGGATGCCAACCGCTTGCTATTAGGGTTCCTTTTTTGATATTCGGTAGTTCGCTAACTGCGGCTCCACGCTTCAATCGACCGTACCCAGCTTCTCCCAGTGGAGTTCCCTGACGTTCAAGGGCTGTTTGGACAAGTTGCATACACTCGCCGTCTCCAATGGGACCACCCTTGACATCTGCTGTTGACGTGCCGAAGTCCTGCGGAAGCTTCAGAACGTACGGACCATCACCTTCAGGGGTGCAACGCTCTTGCCCACACGGAGTAGGCAACGTAAAGTTAATCTTGGCGATTGGTACATCGGACGAAGAATCGTCTCCCGCCTCCCCATTCGTGTCACCTCCCGCTTTTCCTGCGTCGCCTCCTATGGCCGTGTCACCTTTGCTTGCCTTTGGGTAATCGGCATCGCCGTACTTCCCGCCTGCCCGATCGATATCGACCCACCGATCATGCCTGGCTTCCGCTGCGCCGATTATGTCGCGGCCAGTTTCAAAAGGATCTCCCGGAGGCTCCTCCGTAGCGGCCGCTGCATCTGGATCAGGCTGACCTTCTTTGGTCATCAGCCCGCTCGGATCCCTCATATTCACAGGATCGTTTCCAACGTAGCTGTACCGATTGAAACTTTGCGGATTCGCAATCGTCATGCTTGCCGTGTAGGGATCAGGGCTCGTCCATCTTCCAAAGGAAGAGTCGTACTGCCGCCACAAAGTGTGGTCCATGCCGGTGGCATCGTCACTCTCCATTCCCGCATACTTCTGCCGCGCAGCATCAACGCCACCGTAGCCTTGATTGGAATTGCGCAGCCCGACTCCAGCGCTCAGCTCTTCGCCAAAGGGTAGATAGTCATGGCGAGAAACAACTGTGCCACTGGCGTTCGTGATTGTCCTTGGAGAACCCTGCTGGTCGCTCAAGAGATACTGCGTGCCACCACTCGATGCAGGCGAACCGTATTCGGCGACGAGCTTCCCGCCAGCGTCATACACCAAGACATTCGTCAGTGAACCACCCGCTTGAGTACCAACGCGTTGACCACCCGCATCGTAGACACTCACGACCACGCCGGTATCGTCAAGGTTCGAAGACTGCTTCTGGCGGTTGTTGGCGTCATATTGAAACTGAAGGTTGCGGAACTTCGAATCTATTGTGATGTTGCCGGCATCGTCATAGGTTACGCCGGAGTTGAAGCGATTGTTGGCTTGATTGATTTGACCCGATTCAACCCAGACTTGAGAGAATGGATTGTTGCTGTTCTGTGATTGGTATTGATAGCGATTGCCAAAGAGGTCGTAGTTGTAGTTAATGAGATAACTCTGTTGATTATTGTCACCGCGAAACTCGCGCGCTGAAGACAGCCGGCCCAGCGAGTCATAGGCGAAGTTCTGTTGCCATTGTTTCGCGGTGGCAATCGTCCCTTCGATGCGCGCAATCTGCCCGTTGTTCTTCGTTTCGTCCAGAGTGTTGCTGCTCGGATCGTAGACGCCGTACTTGTAATCGTAATGCTGAATCTGCGTCCCGCTCTTCGTGAGATCTAGGCTCTTCATTTGCAGACGCGAGTTGTAGTCATAGCTTTCCACTGCTCCGTTGCCCAGAGTTACTGCCTTTAGCAATCCCTGCGAGGAGCTGTAATCAAACTGGTTTGCATAGACGGTGCTGCCGCTCGAAACCTGTGACAATCTCGCTCCATCATCGAGCGCATAGTTGACCACTCGCCCGGAGGGATAAGTCTCGCTCGTGAGCGCCCCACCAAGGTTGTAGCCGTAGCTCATCGAATAACTCTGATCGCTGACTGTCTGTGTGTTACTGACAACTCGGCCCATCAGATCAAAGTTGTAGACCTCGGAAGTCGCCGGGAGCGAACTGTTTGAAGAAGTCAGGGCTTCAGTCAAACGTCCTTTATTGAAATAGTCGGTGCGGGCCTGATCGTAGTTGTTTGTGATCGCCGGCGTGCCGTCTGAATAGCTGACCTGATAGATGCGGTTGAGTTGGTCATAGCGAAACTGTGTCGTGATGTTGCGCGCGTCATACGCGCTGGTGAGCAGACCTGCGTAGCTCACGCTGTCGACGGTTTCGTCATAAACCAAATGGCGCGACCATGAGCTGTTGCCGGTGAGCGCATCGGTCGCCGTGAAGGTACCCGCTTGTTCGACTTGCCGCTCGTAGGTCAGCCGGCCCAGCGCGTCGTATTTGAAAAAACGATGCTGAAGATAGTTGGCCGGATCCTCTGGATTCAATCCTGGCTGAGTTAGTCCCTGCGAAATCGTAATCAGATTTCCGTGTGTGTTGTATTGATAGAAGCTCGGCTGCGTCGGACTGTCTACCGAGCCGAGACTGCCGCTCGTGT
>WNFC01030109.1_pt1 | contig 12129 bp, 10 predicted proteins | sample 5400541 | NCBI WGS metagenome assembly WNFC01 (sample SAMN13153342, study PRJNA577476) | soil metagenome | isolation source: 120 cm saprolite under Douglas fir tree site 2 hole 2 replicate 1 | place: USA:California | collected 2015-04-18 | reverse complement strand
TTGCGGGCTGGAGCTGGCGTTGTCGGTTACCATCAGCACGCCCGTTCTGTTCTCCACTGCGCTCGGAGTAAACGTCACACGAATCACACACGTCGCTCCCGTTGGCAGCGAGTTCCCACAATTGTTGGTCTGCGCAAACTCGGGCGTGGTGGTAATAGCGCTTATTGCCAAGGGCGTCGAGAGATGGTTCGTAAGAGTTACCGCGCTGGAAGAACTCGTTGTGCCGACGGTCTGTTGGCTGAAGTTGAGGCTTGCGGGCGACATTGTCACTGCGGATGGATCTGCCACGCAAGTCAGGCCAGACCAACCAAGGAACAGCAACAGAACGAAAGACTGGAGTTTCAGTGTGCGCAATCGCCACCTCGTGGAAATCTGTACTTGCTGTCTACACCGTATGCAAACGACTCCATATCCATTACCGCAGCGGGATCTGAATTTGCTGTGCAGCAAGGAGTCAGACACAAAACCGTACTCTTCGCACAGTTGCCTCAGAACTTTCAATCGAGTCTTACCGGGAGAGACCAGGTATGAACGGCGCAATGTTATCGCGCCCTCCATGTCCGCGCTAATGACGCTGGTACCTATCTGGTATGGCGGTAAGTTACTTGACTCACGTTGTCGCCAGCGAGTAGGGACTGGACCACATTGCTCCGCATAACTTGCGGAGGGGTGTGCAAACCTGTGTCACAGCGGTGGCGGTGAGCTTACGCAGATTCAATTCCTATTGGGGTATGGATTCACGCCCGCGCCAAGCCAACTCCGCCATAACTGCCTCTCTCCCGCGTCGCAACACCAGCACCAGCTCCAGCATGAAATCCAGCACAGCAGCAGCAGCGCAGCAATAGTTCTTTACTCATTAGTTACTATGATGTGTCATTTGATAGTGATCTATCTCCTATCCCGTCAAACGAGGCGGTTAAAAGATAGACCCGTTCGAAAGCGCGCACACTTTTGCAACGGTTTGTGTGCGAGCCGGGAAGAGCGGCGGGTTCGCGTCGTCTAGTTAACGAGCCGAGTAGTAGCCGTCCGCATACCCTCTCCGAAAAAACGGCTCAAACCGGGGGTCGAGGCGGTCTGTGTAACGCGCATAATTTGGCTCTCGGCCTTCCCGGTAGTCCTTTTGTCCCAGCCGGTAGGCATCATCGTAGGAATCCTTTTCCTCCGCGCGCATCACGTTGGTTTCGGGGCGGGCGGCATCGTAGCCATCGTAATATCCTTCGATGAAAGCCTCCTCAAATTGCGGATCGTATTGCCCTTTGTGGCGTGCATAAGTGCGGCGCAGGCGCACCTTGAAATCGTCGACGCCAAAGTGGTAACCGCGGTCATACGCGCGCTTCTCGTCGCTCACATTGCTTTCCGCGCCGTAGGCATTCGGGTTTGCGGCAACCGGCCCGCTAATCCAAACCAGACGAAATCTCTGATTGTCCTCGCCGGCCCCGCTCCAGGTTTGGTATTCGACACCGTCATCGTGCGAGCCATGAGGCAAATCCAAAGCTATCCCGAGCCGCGAAGTGAAGCGCCGCTCACTGCCTCTGCCCTCGATTTTCCAGAGTTGGCTGTCGCTTCCCGCTGGTCGCAAAGTGATCACACGTGCGCCATCGCGCGCAAGCCCGCCGTCGATATCCATCGCCAGCCCGGTTGCCGCCGATTTGACATAAACGTATCCGTTCCCGGCGTCCTCGATATCCCACAGTTGACTCTGCGCGTGGGTCCGCGGCCACTGTACTACCGTATGCTGATCTTGCCGATTCAAGTCCAACACCTTGCCGCTGGCCACATTTTCGATCTCATAGCGGCCCGGGCCCGCATATCCGGGGCCAGGTGTCTGCGCCCGCGCCGAAGCGCCAATCAAGCCGATTGCCGCAATCAGCACCAGAACCCGCGCGTTATAGATCTTCATTCCTGTCATGGCGATTCCTCCTTCGCTTGAAACGACTCATTCAGGAGATAACCGGAATTTCCTTGATTCCGAAAAACGCTAGACATCGTACGCCCAAATTTTTGTGACCGCTGTTGTCTGACGACAGAAAGTGACGTTCCTACTTCTTCGCTGCGAGCTTTTTCGCGATCTCCGCCATCAATCTGGGCTTGAGGTCGGCGAGAACGCTATCTACGATATCGTTGATCGAATTGTCTTCCTCGGCGGGCGCCGTGGAGACGCTGTCCGCGGTGGCGGACTCCCGTTCTGACGTTGGCTCTTGCGCCGCAACACTCGCTTGCGCAATCTCCGCTACCGACTCCGCAATTGCCGCCGTCTTCTGCGGACTCATTACCGCCTCGCGTATCTGCTGCCAATTCTCCCAAGCAGCTGCGGCCTCAGATGGCACCGGCATTTCAGCTTCGGGCACGGAAGCCGCATTCCCAGATGCTTCGCCCACCGGCTGAGTGCCGACTGCGGACTGCGGACTGCTCGCACTTGCCGCAGCCGCAAATGCAGCCCCGGTTGGATTAACGCTCTCTGTCTCGGTTGCAATTTCAGCCACTGGCGGAACGGAGCTGACGAGTTTGTCCTGCGTTGGAATTTCCGGTTCGATTGCAGCCGCGGCCACCGCGTGCGCTTGCTGCATTTCCGCTTCCAGTGCTAGAGAAGCCTCTTCCACGGTCAAGGCAACGTTCTCGGCAACCCATCGCGCCGCGCTTGCTGTGCCGGATGCGTTTGTTACGGCCGGCTCCTCACTGACAGAAGCAACAGGCTCGGCAGCCGCCTCGGGGGTTGATTTTTCGGATTTTAGTTCCTGGCCGGCGTCCGGTTCGATGGTTGCAGCTTCGACGACTGGAACTTCGATCGCTGGGATCTCGACCGTCGTGGCCTCAGCTGGTGACGGGATTTCAGCCACGGGTTCGGCAGCCTGGAACTCAACTCGCGCGGGCTCATCCTGCCCAGCACTCTCGGTTGGAATGTTGGACTCGCGGACCGCAAATTCTTCGGTTACAGCAGAATCCGCCGCCGGACTCGGCGTGCGCTCGGCATCCGGCTGGGCCGGAGCCCCAACCGCGGAAATCGATTCTTGGGTGTCTGCCCCGACCGGCTCGCCGGAAACATCACTGTGCGACTGGCGTTTCTTCGCCTCAGCGAGGTATGTAACCCGCTCAGTCGGCACTTCCTCGGCAGCGGCCAGCGGATCTTCGGCCTTCCAGAGGCGGCTTTTCTTTTCTGGTTTCCCGTTGCGTCCGCCTGCCTGCTCAGCCTGCGGAACGATTCTGTCTTCCAGTTTGGTCAATGCAGCCAGAAGTTCGCTGGCTTCGAATGGTTTAACAATGTGTCCGTCAGCCCGAACTCGCCTCGCTTCCTCGGCCTTGAACGGTTCCATTTTGCCGACGCTCAGTAGCACCGGAATCCGTGCCGTGTCCGCCGACTCCTTAAGCCTTTGGCACACTTCCAGCCCGCCGTAGCCGGGCATGTAGACGTCGAGCACGATCAGATCAGGACGGCTTTCGTGAATCTTCTTTAGCGCCGCTGAGCCGTTATTGACCGTAACTACTTCGTAACCGGCATCCATGAGGATGCGGCGGCCCATGTTCTGGGCGGTTACGCTGTCGTCGGCGAGCAGTACTGTACGTGCCAAGGATGTCCTCGGTAAGAAAAGGGGAGATACCACCGAAGTTATCTTGGAAGGGGGCCTAAGTCAATAAATCCAGCCGGTTAAGCAGGTTACGAGCGGACAATATATTTAGTGTATGCCCGTCTTTACTGGGTTTTAGGAAGCGGAATGATCTTACTCAGGCCCTTCTTTTTCTTGTGCTTGCTGGAAGCGACATCCTTGTCGTCCGCCAGCTCCTGAGACGACGGAGCATTAGCGGCCGCTTGCGGAGTCCCGCTCGCCCCCTGCTGGATCTCATTTACCTGAGCCGGAGCCGGGGCCGGTTGATCCGTCGGCGGTACGTCCGGCTTTAACTCATTGGGATCGGGGACGTTAGCCGCAGATTTCGGATCGCTGGCATCTTTTGGATCGTTTATCCGCCCATCGCCCCCAACTGGATCGCCGGTCGAATCCGGCTTCAATTCATTAGGATCCGGGGGTGCCGGTTGCGAGCCGCCGTCGTTCTTCGATGTGGTCTCTGGTGGCTGCGCATCCGAACGCGGCGCAGGCTCGCTCTCCGGCGGCGCTCCGGTTCCAGTGGTAACCACCGTGGCCGTTTTGCTTCCGGAAGACTTGGTATCCACCGCGACTTTTTGCGCCTGCTGCACAATCCCGCTGGCGCTGATCGGCTCCTTGTCCTCCAGCGGCGGTTCTCCCACCTTGGTTGCCGCGCTTACATCCGGGCGCTTCTGGAATACTCCCATCAGAGTGCTCAGCGTCGTTTGCTGTTGGCGGGCTGCGTCTTCGGCCTTGTTCTGAGCCAACGCAGCCTTGGTGGGACGAGGTACCGGCTGATGCAGCGCCAGCAGACGCGCCTTTGCGTCATCCGAGCGGTCCATTACCGGATAGCGGGTAAGGATTTTCGAATATGCCTCGGCAGCCTTGGCCGCGAAATCGCTCATCATGCGTTCCCGGGCTGCCTGATTTGCCTTGAGTAATGCTTCGTTCACTTTGCCCCGGCGTTCCATCTGTTTGCGCTCCAGGGCGTCCATGGGCCGTAGCATTGCGATCTCGCCTTCATAGCACTGGCCCATCAAGTACAACGCTTCGTCTGCCTTGCTGTAGAGCGGATAGCGGTCCATCAGCGACTGGAGGCGGGCAATGGCCGCAGGATAGCTGGGCCGCATGTAGTAGAACCGTGCCACCCGGAACTCCCGCTCGGCAATCACTTCCTGCACCTGCAACAGCTTGATCTTGGCCTCGGCCACCATCTTCTGGTTGTCGGGGTATTGCAGAATGACCTGCCGGTATTCTTGCTCCGCCCGCACCGCGTGCGTGAAGTCCCGGTCCGGCTTCTCCATCTGCTGGAAGTGAATGTTGGCGATCTTCAGTTGGGCTTCGGCCGCCTCCGGCATGTTGGGGAAAAAGGTCTCGAAATCTTTGTATTCCTGCTCCGCCTGCGCAAGTGAAGCGGTGCCTCCCTCCGCATACCAAGAGTCCGCCATCGCCAGCTTGGCCCGTGCGATGAACTCCGAATCGGGATAGGTATTGATCAGCGTCTGCATGTCGAGACGCGCGATGTCGTAGTGGTTGTGCTTCATCGAGTCCATGCCGCGATCGAACAGAACTTTGTCCGGCTGCTTGGAGTCAACCTTCGCCAACGGATTGCTGACCTTCTTGTTGGTGCAGGCGGTTGTGAGCGTCAGCGACGAGGCCAGCGCAATCACCGAAATTCGGAAGGACAAAGACATGAAAACCTCAGAAGCAAGTTGCTAGTGATTAGTGGCTAATGGTTAGTAAACCAAGTTCGACTAGCCACTAACCACTAGTCACTAGCCACTATACCTTCTGCAGCGTGGCCTCAACCGCCGCCTTCAGTAATGTTTGTGCGTTAACCATTGGATCGCCCTTGCTAAACACCGCGTTGCCCGCAACCAGAATTTCTGCTCCGGCGCGAACCACCTGACCAATGGTGCCCACCGCAATCCCGCCATCTACTTCGATGCGGTAATTCAGGTTCTTCTGCTGGCGTAAATCTCTGAGCTTGCGAATCTTGTGCAGAGAGTTCGGGATGAAAGGTTGGGCCCCGAATCCCGGGTTTACCGACATCACCAGCACATAGTCCACAATATCAAGTACTTCCGAAAGAACATCCACCGGAGTCGCAGGGTTAATCACCACTCCTGCATGGCAGTCGTGGCTCTTGATCAGGTTCAATGTACGATCCAGGTGGCAGCAAGCTTCCTGATGCACCGAAATCCAGTCCGCGCCCGCCTCGGCCATCCATCACATCCACATGGATGATGGTCCCGCCCCCTTCCGCCGCCCGGCCAACCTGCTCGCCCAGCCGCGCAAAATCCGCCGATAAAATCGAGGGTGCTAGCTCTATCAACCTGGGACTCTCAGGAAAGAGGATGCAAGCAGAAATTCTAACACGTTGGCCATGTGGGTCGGACACTCTTGTCCGACAACGGCTTGCAGCGCTTGGCACCGTCGTTTCAGCACCCCTAGTCACACCCCGGTTGAGCAAGAGAATCAAAGTCAAGGACGTCGGACATAGAGTGTCCGACCCACAGGTGCCCACTCAAGGGTGCAAGTTTATCCGCTTTAGCAGCGCCTGAAACCCCGGCTCGCCACGCAGAGATTCAAACTCCGGCCGCCGGACATAAATGAAAATATTGTCCGGACTGACCTTCTCCACTACGTCGAGCGCTTGCATTGCCCTTTCTTTGTCACCCAAAGCGACTGCAGCGAAACTTTCCTGCGCATCAGGCGCCACCGGGTGAGTGGACGACAGGAGGGCTCGGTAAAAACCTTCGCGTCCCGGCTGCCAGTGGATTTTCCCCACCAACCCGGACTGGTCGAACGCTGCTTCCGCTTCTTCGAATTTCCCCCGAAAAGCTAAAAACTGTCCCATTCTCAAGTTCAAAGGGGCGAAGTTGGCGTCGATCTGCTGCGTGTGCCGGAATTGAGCTTCGGCCTCATCGTATTTTCCGGTGATCATGAGTGCGGTCGCATAATTTGTATTGATGATAGGGGAAAGGGGGTCCAGATCGAGGGCGCGCCGAAATTCGGTCAGTGCTTCATCCAGCTGTTTCTGGGGTAAAAGGCAAGTATAGGCGTACAGGTAATGGGTTGTGGCGTCATTCGGACTCAGGCTTATGGCCTTTTGATGTTCGGCCGTCGCGCCCGCCCAGTCCCAAGCTATGCCTCTCGCTTCCGCCAGAGCCAAGTGCGCTGCTCCCAACCCTGGCGCTAATTCGACCGCGCGGCGTGCGGCCTGTTCCGCCAGCGGTCCGAACTGTTTCGCGGTGTCATTGAAGTATCCGATGGCGATGGAGTAAGTCAAAGATAATCCGGCAAAGGCGTCGGCATAATTCGGATCCGCTTGCGTTGCCCGCTGATACTCGTCAATCGCCGTCTTCATGTCCTCGGGCGTGCGCTTCAGGAAGTGATATCGCCCCTGAAGACACAGCTGATAGGCTCCCGAATTCTCGGTCTGGCCCGCGTTCATCTGCTTCTGCTCTTCGCCAGTCAGCTTAGAACGCAGGGCCGCCGTCAACTCATGAGTGATGTCCTGTTGCAGTGACGACACGTCCTGCATGCCCCGTGTGAACTGCTGACCCCAAATCTGTGTGCCGTCTTCCACTTTCACCAAATCAGTCTGAATCGTGACTTGATTATCGTGGTGGGCGATGCGGCCGGTGAGCACGGCTTGTACTTTGAGCGTTTGCCCCACCTGCTGGGGATCGGCGTTCTGACCTTTGTATCGAAACACCGTCGAGCGGGCGATCACCCGCATGTTGGGAAGCTGGGCAAGATTATTGATGACATCCTCGGTGATGCCGTCGGCCAGATACTCGCTGTCGCTGCCCATGTCGTTGGCAAACGGCAACACGGCCACCGACGAAATACTCGATTTTGCCGTTCTCAGCGCGAAGAATGTCGCGGCCGCAGCGAGCACAGAAAGCGCAATCGCGGCTCCGATCCAGAGTTTCCCTCGCAAGTAGAACGTTCCCGTGGAAGTTCGCTCGGTCGCCACCGAAACGCTCATGGAACTCATAGAGGAGCTGCTCAGACCCCGGCTCGAGTCGAGTTCCCGCTTCAGCCGTTTCAGATCGGCGCGCATCTCCGATGCAACCTGATAACGCAGATCGCGGTTTTTTTCGAGCGCTTTGGAAACGATGCGATCAAGCTCTGCCGGCAGCGAAGGCTTCACCCGTAACAGCGACGCTGGCGGACGATTCAGTATGGAGTCAAACACCAGCGCTGATGTCGCGCCCGTGAAAGCCTGAACTCCTGCCGCCATCTCATAAAGTACGGCCCCGAAAGAGAACAGGTCAGTACGCGTGTCCACATCCTCGCCGCGCGCCTGCTCGGGCGACATGTAAGCAACCGTTCCCAGGGTCGTGCCCGGACTGGTCAGATCTGCCGGGTTGGAAGCAACGTTCCCGGCGTTGTCCGCGATAGTAGGTGCCGAGTGGACAGGCTCCATCTCCCGCTCGCCCACTTTCGCCAGGCCAAAATCCAATATCTTGGCCTGCCCGCGTTTGGTGAGGAACATGTTCGCAGGCTTCAGGTCACGATGTACAATCCCGGCGGCGTGCGCAGTTTCTAGTGCGTCGGCGATCTGCACTCCGATGTCGAGCACTTCCTCGACTAACATCGGCTTTTGCTCGATTCGCGCCTTGAGCGGCATACCTTCGAGCAGTTCCATCACGATGAACGACTTGCCACCCTCCTCGCCAATGTCATACACCGTGCAAATATTCGGATGATTCAGCGCCGACGCCGCACGCGCCTCTCGCCGGAACCGCTCCAGGGCCTGCGGATTCGAAACGAACTCATCAGGCAGGAACTTCAAGGCCACATGGCGGCCCAGGCGGACGTCTTCCGCCTCATACACCACACCCATGCCCCCGCCGCCAATTTTGCGGACGATCTTGTAGTGGGAAATTTGGTCCATGCAGAACGCGAAGTAATCAGAATCTTAGGCTGGGCGTATTTCCAAGTCAATTTCCACCGCTGCCCAGCCTCACGTCGGATGCCCATTTCTCGTGTTCTTTGCGGGAAGTGGGCCTTTCCGCTACCCTCGATAACTATCCATGTCGCTTCCCGCCCAATTCGCGGCCGCCATCTACGCCCTCGGAGCCGTCGGCTGCTGGGGTGTTAGCGATTTCGTCGGCGGCCACACCGCGAAGCGTTTCAATTCTTTCTTTCTCGCCGCTCTCGGACATCTGGGCGGGACCATGATGGTCGCCAGTCTGGCACTGTCCCAGCATGAGGCTCTTCCGCCGTTCTCGCATATCCGCTGGGCAATGGCGGCGGGCGCTTCTGGCGGAGTAGCACTGGCTTTCTTCTATCGCGCGCTGGCTCAAGGCAACATGGGGATCGCCGCACCGGTCTCGGCGGTCCTGGGGGCGGCAATCCCAAGCGCGTTTGGCATATTTACCGAAGGATTTCCTGGAGCCCTTCCGATCGCTGGCTTCATGCTCGCCGTTGCTGGAATCTGGCTGGTCTCGCGCACTGAAGATGGGGCTCGGCCAAAGGGGATGGCGCTCGCGCTCCTCTCGGGATTGGGCTTCGCCCTTTTTTTTATCTTCATTAAGCAAGCGGGAAGCGGGGCTGCTCTTTGGATCGCGGCTGGCTCCCGGGGTTCTTCACTGGTTGTGACCGGTGTGATCACACTTCTGGGCAGGAAATTCCAGCCTTCATACCCGTTGGGATATGCTTTGGGCCTGCTCGCAGGGTGCTTGGACGTAAGCGGCACGGTCCTGTTCATCCGCGCCAGTCAGATTGGCCGGCTCGATACTGCTGTCGTGCTCACGTCGCTCTACCCGGTCATAACCGTCTTACTCGCCCGCATCATTCTGAAAGAGCACTTCACGCGCTGGAAAACCCTCGGCATGGTTGCCGCTCTTGCGGCGGTACCGCTGATAGCGCACGGCTAGAACAGCCCCTCTGCTAACATCCCACTCGTGGGCCTGCTTGAAATCCGCGACCTGACCAAAGTCTTCCCACTCGGCGAATCCGCTTTCGGTGGAGGAGCCAAAGGCGAAGTCCGCGCCGTGGACGATGTCTCGCTCGATATTCACGCTGGTGAGACCCTCGGCCTAGTCGGCGAATCGGGGTCGGGCAAGAGCACGCTGGGACGGTTGGCCCTGCGCCTGATTGAGCCGACTTCTGGGAGCATTCAATTCGACGGACGCGATTTGCTCAGCGCCAGCCGCAGCGATCTGCGCCGCCTCCGCCGCCACATGCAGATCATTTTTCAGGATCCCTTTAGTTCCCTCGATCCGCGAATGAGAGTTGAAGATCTGATCGCCGAGCCATTGTTGATCCACAAGCAGACCACCGCGGAAAGCGCGGGCGAGGACGCCCGCAGCTCCACAGAACGTGATTCTGGAGGCACGGGCGTCCGCGCCCGTGCGCACTCCTCCTCAACCGGAATCGAATCACGTGGGGATGAACTCCTCCGCGCCGTGGGCCTCGATTCCTCCGCCCGACGCCGCTATCCCCACGAGTTCAGTGGAGGGCAGCGCCAGCGCATCGTCATCGCCCGAGCTCTGGCTTTGCAGCCCAAGTTCATCGTGTGCGATGAACCCGTCTCGGCGCTCGACGTCAGCGTCGGCGCGCAAATCGTGAATCTGCTGGCGCAACTCCAGCGCGATTTCGGACTCACTTACCTATTCATCTCGCATTCCATGCCTGTGGTGCGCTATCTTTCCACGCGGATTGCGGTTATGTATCGCGGCAAGATTGTCGAAATCAATTCCAGCGAACAAATCACGCAAAATCCGCAGCACGCTTACACCAAAACTCTGCTCGAAGCCACGCCGGAGATTGCGGTCTAGTTTTGCCCCCACACGTTTTTCCATATAGTCCAGGACGCCCGCGTCGGGGGTGGGCTATACTTTACGGGTTTCAGGAGCCATTCCATGAAATCACTTGCCGTGATCTGTCTGCTGTCTCTCCTCACCGTGCCGATGTTGGCCCAGTCCAAAGACCCGGTCTCCGACGCGCTGCGCCAGATGCTTGGCGGCCGCGCGAAAAACACCATCGCAGCCTTTGAAGCTATGCCCGCCGATAAATTCGGCTTTAAGCCGACCCCGGCTCAGATGTCATACGGCGATCTTGCCGCTCACGTGGTGGAGAGCAATTATTATTTCTGCGCCAACGTAGGCAATGTCCCGCAACCGAAGATGACGGAAGTGAAGGGCAGCGATAGTAAAGACGCCCTGGTGGCAGCCGTAAAGTCGTCATTCGATTTCTGCGGCACCGCGCTAACCAAAGCCAGCGACTCCACTATGTCCAGCGACATTACCTGGTTCGATGGCAAGCCGCGGGCGCGCGCCTGGGCATTTCTGGGCTTGGCCAGCAGCCTGGCCGACCACTACGGCATGGCTGCGATTTACTTGCGGCTGAACGGCCTGCTGCCACCCACGGCGAAAAAAGAGTAAGCGCGGTTAGGCTCGTACCCGGAGTCGTTCACACCGAGGGTGCCCCACCCTTTGCTATTTTCAACGGGTGGGCACCACGGACGCATGCGCCGGGAACGCCGCAACGCAGTGAGGAGAGTTTGACATTTGTCACTTCCGCGACCGGCATTTGTGATGCAGGATGTTGACTCTCGCACTCAACGACAAAAAATTCCACTCATGGCCATCGGCATTCGCACTCAAGACCTCCGCAAGGTTTACACCTCCGCGCCTCCCCTCGGCGCTGCCGGCGGTTTCATCGCGCGAGCCGACGCCAAAGGCTCCAAGCAGCCGGCTAAAACCCAGCCAGGCGTGGGTTGGCGAACACGAAATCTGGATCAATCAGGTCGCGGTGAAACTGCTGATCGGCGTCGTTCCCCAGCGCCCTAATCTCGATTTCTCCCTCACAGCGCGTGAAATCCTGACTTACCACGGCGCCTATTTTGGCCTTGGGTCAAAAGAAAGAAATGCCCGCGCCGACTCGCTACTCGAAAAGTTTAAGCTCACCGACCGCGGCAATCAGATGGTGCGCGGATTTTCCGGTGGCATGATGCAGCGGCTTTCCATCGCCCGCGCCATGATGCACGACCCGCAGGTCCTCTTCCTCGACGAACCCAGCGCCGGACTCGATCCCCAAACCCGCATTCTGCTCTGGGAAATCATTCGCGAATACAACCAGGCCGGGAAAACCATCCTGCTGACCACGCACAACATGGAAGAAGCCGACGCGCTCTGCCAGCGCCTGGCAATCATCGATCACGGCAAGATGATCGCCCTGGGCACCCCCAAAGAATTGAAGGCGGCCATCCCCGGGGGATACCTCCTCCGACTTCGTTTCGGAAATCAAACGCCGGACTTGCTGCAGCGCCTGCAATCGCTTGCCGGCGTGCGCGAAGTCCGCACTAACGACAGCGCCGGTGACAACTCCGGCGCAGATGTTTACGCCGACCGCGGCGGATCGCTGATTCCCGAAATCGCCAACCTCGCGGCAGCCGTCGGAGCGGAATTATCCGACGTGCACATCTCTGAGCCGAGCCTTGAGAACCTATTCCTGCACCACACTGGAAGGAGTTTGCGCGATTGAACTGGAAAACTTTTGGCGCCATGCTCGCCCGCGACGCCCACGTGGC
>WNFC01008002.1_pt1 | contig 12131 bp, 7 predicted proteins | sample 5400541 | NCBI WGS metagenome assembly WNFC01 (sample SAMN13153342, study PRJNA577476) | soil metagenome | isolation source: 120 cm saprolite under Douglas fir tree site 2 hole 2 replicate 1 | place: USA:California | collected 2015-04-18 | reverse complement strand
ACGGACCGGCCGCCGGCAAGCAGACTCAGAACGACGATAACAAGCGCGGTTGATAATCCGGGCGTTCTTCGCATCTCAGTTCACCTCTCGATCATTATCATTGACGTAAGGTCGGCCCGAGAGTCAATATTTCAAGCCGCGCACGCTCCCCAGCTTATACTGCAGTTCCTTCCCGCAGTCGATCCGAAAGCGCACCCTGGGCCTATGCCATTTATCACACTTTGGAACGTCAAGTCGGGCCAAGAAGAACGCAGCTTCCCAGGATCTCCGGGACAAATTAAGAATTGAAGATCCTAACCAACCTGAGCCGATGTCGAACGATCGTTGCAGGTGAGGTCCGCGATTGCGCGTCCCACGTGACGCGCAGCATTCTAGCTAAACTCGATCATAGAGAGCCAGTTTCTCTCAACGATTTGCGTCCGTACAAATGCGGAATGTGTGCAGGTTTTGATATAGGGTGCGGGTGGGCGAGCGGAAAGGCAACTACGGTTAGAACTACGTATTTCTTATAGCGGTTTCAGAAGCCTTGAAGCCAAGAGTCGTTAATTCTTTCGATATGGCTCCTTTTGCCCGCGGCGGGCCTGGTCATACGAATCGTAGATATTGGGGCGCGAAAGCACCACCTGATATTCAGCCAACGCTTCGTTTCGTTTGCCTGCAAGGTCAAATGATTGAGCCGCTCTCAGGTGGGCCCTTGAGACGGTACCAACGTCTGCTCCACTCACGGTCGTTGCTGCGAGAAACTCTGTAGCGGCGCGCTCGGCCCGGGCCATCAGAAGCAGAGCCTCACCATAGCGAAAGTGTATGAGATCCAGAGCGCGCGGAGCAGCGCCTGCCGCTGGGCGCTCATGTAACATCGTTTCGAAAGTCCTCACGGCTTCACTCTCCATCGCCTCCGCCTCCCTGGTCTTGCTTGCCTGGCGCTCAATCGCTGCCTGCGAAACCAGACTGTCAGCCGTTTCCAATCTGAACAGATAGTTGTGTGGATACTTCGCCTGCAGCTCTCGCGACAGCGCTAACGCCTCGAGAAAACGCTTCTCCTTTTTGTAAATGGCAATGAGCAGAACCCTGGCATCATCGCGCGTCCACTGACCATCCTTCGCGACCCGCTCAAGGGTCTGAATCCCGCGCTTCTTCGAACCGTGTATTCCGCCGATACTTGCCAGCATTCTTACCGGTAGCGGCAGCGTGCCCACGATGTAGTCGTACATCCCAATGGTTAACTCAGCATCATGGAAGTTCGGATCCAGCTTTATCACGTTGCGCTGAGTGTCGATACCGTCTGAGCCGGAACGCAGGGCAGCCATGAATCGTCGCTCCACGGTCGCTGCAAATGCGGCCTTCAAAGATTCGGTGGCTCCGAGTACATAGAGAGTCTGAGGATCGCGCGGGTTGCGTCGCAGTCTCGCTTCGGCAAGTTGGGTTGCCCGGCGCGTCAGATCGCGAAAGTCCTGGACCACGCGCGGATCAGGTTTGTCTTCGGTCCCTGCGTAGAATGATTGTGTGCTGTAGATGGCTGCCTGCAACCGACGTGCTTGATTCAAGGTCTCCAGCCAGAGCGTCGTGGCGAGCATCTCTGCGCCAGTCGGATCGTCCGGATACAACCGGGTCATCTCTTTGAACTTCTGCCGCGCAACGTCATAGTCAAGATTGAAAAGAGCTTCAGATCCGTTCTCCTGTAGCTCCGCAAGCCGCGGACTAACAGCAGCTGTTCCTTTCTTGTCGTCTCCTGCTTGCGCAAGGGCGCTCGAGGACGCAACCACGGAAAGCAGAGACAGAAGAAGGAATGTCGAATACTTCGTTTGCATTGTCCAGGAGCTAGTGCGCTGCTCTGTCAAAATAACAAGGCAATCATAATCCTCTTACGTGCTCCGCCAAATCCGCGGCAATCGTTTGCGAATCCTGTTGGGGCGAGTAAGTCACTGGCTTGCCGATGATCACAGAGACCTCACCCGGCCAAGCAAAATGCCTGCCCGCTTTCTTAAGCTCCCACAATCCGTCAATTCGCATCGGCACGACGGGCGCATGTAGGTTACGAATTAACAAACCCGTGCCAGGCATGAAAGGATTCAGTGCTCCATGCTTTGTGCGTTGCCCTTCGGGAAACACCAGCAGATTAGAGCCATGGTCCATCATTTCACCAGCAAACATAAAGCTCCGCCGAAAGCCGCTCTTTTGCGGCATCGAAAAGACATTGAAGAAGAAAACGACAGACACATACTTGAGCAGATAGAGCAAGCGAGTGAACAGGGCCGTTCCAGATTGTGGATGAAGCCATTCTCGCAGTTGTTCCCCATCCATGGCGATCGTCATTCTGGTTCGGAATCTTCCCGGAAGCGCCAACAGAACCAACGCGTGATCCACCATGCTTACGTGGTTGCAGATGAACACTAACGGCCCGCGAGCGTTCCGCAAATGTTCCTTGCCTCGGATTCTGGGCCAACCCATGACGCGCGTGGCCGGCAGAACAATCAGGTAAAGCAGCGCAAGTCGCAGCCAGCTCAACGGCCAACGCTGTTGCCATTTTGGATATGGATACGGCGCTGCTTCTTGGTGAGCGCCTTCGCGAATTAGCTTTTCAACTTCGGCTAATGTGGTTGCATCTGTGAAAGCAGTTTCATCGATCTCTAATTGATAGCGATCCTCGAGCGCACTCAACAACTCGACCCGGCCGAGCGAATCAAGCTTTAGATCCGCTCCCAGCTTTGAAGATGGGCCAAGTGTTACTGGTACGTCCCTGCTGATGCGCGCGATGATCTCAACCAGGTCGTTCGGGTGGCCGAGTGTAGAAGCAGGGTAAGAGATCCGAGCTGCTTGTGCTAACTCAACTCTCACGACTTCTGCGACAATCTGCTTTCGGACCTTCTGTGTTGTGGTGCGCGGAAAATCTTCACCCTGCCAAACAAACCAGCGACGGATTTGCTGGTGCGGCGCCAGCAATTCATTCAGCCGGCTGACCGCACCTTCTACGTTCGCGTGATCGTCGCGGAGGATCAGCACCGCGAGCGGCTCCGGCCCATGGGGGCCTTCGCTTTCGATGACCACACCGGCTTTTATCTCAGGTTGGCGACCGAGCACGAGCTCAATGTCTGCCGGGTAAATGTTTAAGCCGGCTGAGGTCACAATCACCTCTTTTTTTCGGCCTTTGAAATAGAGGTTTCCTTCAGCGCCGATCTCGCCCACATCGCCGGTGGGAAACCAACCGGTTTCTTCGGCTCTTGATTGCCCGTCTTCCTTCCAATATCCAGACGAAACGTTCTCCCCACGCACCAGAATTTCGCCGTCCCCGGCCAGTTTCACTTCCTGACCCGGCAGTACTTTGCCGATGGAGCCGCGCCCCTGCTTGAACGGGTGGTTAACGCTAATTAGTGACGCAGTCTCAGTCATGCCGTAACCTTGAATCACGGCGAAGCCCAACCGCCGCCAGAACTCCTCGGTATCCGGATGGAGCGTCGCGCCGCCTGAGACGAAGGCCCAGAACTTCCAACCGAACATGTTATGAATCCTGCGAAACGTCCACCAGCGCCGCAGAAAATTTCGGCCGGCCGACGAGGCAATCGCGCTGCGAAGTCTGTCCAACTCCCCACGTGCTTCGTAGTCGCTCTCGATCTTTTCTCGCACCGCATCGAGAATGCGCGGCACGGTGATGACGACGGAGACGCGCTCGCGTTTGACCGTTTCCACGATCTGTGATGGGCTCAGAGACTCTTGAAAGAAAACTTCGCCACCGAGCAATTGCGGCACGAAGATGCCCATGAATTGTCCGAAGACATGGCTCAACGGCAGTAGATTGAGAAAACGAACGGGGTGAAACAGGCGTTCCCATTTCAGATGGCGCTTAATCTCCCGATCGAGCGGCGTCAGATTCGCCATGAGATTGCGGTGAGTAATGACAACGCCTTTAGGCTCAGCCGTGGTTCCGGATGTGAAGACGATCTCTACAGCATCGTCGTAACGGTCGTCCGTTATGGGATAAGGGTTTGAGGAATGATGCGAGATCTGAGAGCTTAGTTCATCGAGCTCGATCACCGGCAGTGTTTGTTCGACTAATCCGGAAGTGGTCGCGTCACACAACGCAAGCTTTGCCTTAACCTGCGCTTCAACTCGTTTGACGAATCCGGGCTCGCTCTGAAGATCAAGCGGCACGACGATCACTCCGCGAAGCAGACATCCAAAGAAGGCTGAAACCCACTCGGGACTGTTCCTGGCCCAGAGCAAAACGCGTTCGCCTTTTTCGATCCCTCGCGCTTCCAGTTCCCTGGCAAACTGCAGAGAGGTTTTCGCAATCTCACGGTATGACCAACGCTTGACTCTTAGTCCCTCCCTGTGCACGAACGCAGGCTCACTGCCCCGTGACAGAAAATCTTCCAGGTAAGTTGCGAGGGTTTTGTGCATCAATCCTAAATCCAGAGAAATGGGCTAATAGCCGGAATCGTAGAGCGATTTGGAGCTTACTTCAATCCTGCGATGGGCGCGCAGCAACTAATGCAGGCATCGAGGTGTTCGCGGAGTGGAACAGAACAAAGGTTGGCTCAAAGGTAAGGCCTTTTCAGCGTGAAGATTGCGCCCTCCCTCACCGCCCCACCCCAGCCGGGCTGCCCGTCTGGGGACCCCGGGGTCGGGCTACTGCCCCAATACGCGGTTCGCGATATAAGTTATGCGGACGGGGACGTCCGCGCTCCCAGTACCAAGCCGCCGCCTAATTCATCAGTCATGACTCATCACTCATGATCAGTCATGACTCATCACTCATGAATCACTCATGATCACTCATGACTCGTCACTCTCTTCTATTACGCAGCCGTGGCGACCGCGCTGGGTCGAATGACGGTTTCGGCGAAACGTTCCATTTCTTCGAGCTGCGGGCTGCATTGCAGCAGCAGCAGATCAACGCCCGCGGCTTCGAATTCCGCGATGCGACCGGCAACCTGCTCGGGCGTGCCCACTAAGCCGGAACGCAAACCCCGGTTCGAGACCGAGTAGTCTTCGAGCGAAACCTGCTGCTCCAGTTTTGTGCCCGCCAACCATTGCTGGTAATTCTGGTAACCGGCGGCGGATTGTTTGACGTTGGTAATGCGCGCCAGCTCCTGCTTCGCTTCACTTTCAGTCGTACGCACGATCGTATAGGCGGCCACGCCGTATTTCATCGGCGGCAGATTCAGACGTTCGCGCCGCGCGGACATGTCGGCGATCTTTTCGCGCACCCGCGCCGGCTCGTCGCCGTGCATGACGTAAGCGTCGCAAAGCCGCGAGATCATTTGCTTCGCTGCTTCCGATTCGCCGCCGGCATAAATCACCGGACGGGGCCGGCTGATCGGTTTGGGTTGCATCACCGCATCGTCGACGGCGTAGTGCTTTCCGGTAAACGAGAAGTGATCCTGCCGCCACATTCGATCGACGATCTCCAGCCACTCGGTTGTGCGCGCGTAACGATCGTCGTGCCGCTCGAAGTGCACGCCGTACTTCTTCGCTTCATCTTCCCACCAGGAAGAGACGACGTTCAGCGAGAGCCGGCCGCCGCCGCCGATGTGATCGATGTTCGCGGCTTGCTTGGCGAGCAGCGCCGGCTGGTGAAAAGTCGGGCGCACCGCGACCATCAGCTCAAGTCTCTCAGTAACCGCCGCGAGGGCCGCGGCCGTCGACCAGGCGTCGAGCGAAGGCGCCTCGACGCCTTTGATATCGTTGAGATTCAACTCAGCAACGAGCGTCAGGTCGTAACCGATCTCTTCACTGCGACGCGCCAGACGGCTGTTGTATTTCCAACTTGCTTCCATCCGTTCGTCGTCGACGTTTCTCAGCCAACCGCCGAAAACTGGTAGCCAGTAACCGTAGCGCATTTGTTTGCCTCCTCTTCCAGAAAATCAACCAGCCGCGCATGCGGGTCGAACCCAACCACACGCAGCGCATCAGCTACAAAATTCGATAAGGCGTTGATGTCGTAATAAAGCAAAGAGCCATCGCGGTCGTCGACGATGTACTCGACGCCGCCGACGTCGATTTGCGCGGCCTGAACAATCCGCTCGACCGCGTCGATCACTTCATCCGGCGGCGTGTATCCTTCGACCTGAAGCCCGCTGCGAGGCGCATCGATGGGACAGGCGAGGCGCGCCAACTCGACGCCATCGGTTGTCTGACAAATATCGGCAGGGCACAGATTGAAGCTCTCACCCGAAGTGAAGACCTTGATGCCGTAGAGAAATTTGCCGCCGAGGGTCTCGACCCGCGTGATATGTCCGCCGCGTGCGGGAACGAATTCCTGAACCAGCGCGGTCTGATCGATTCCGAGATCGATCGTGCCTGCTTCCGCCGCGCGCTCGAGTGCCTCCGGAGAGTCATAAAGCACGACACCGGCGCCGCTGCCGCCGATATTTGCCTTCACCACGATCGGAAAGCGCAGGTCGCGCGCAGCCGCTACGGCGAGTGACGGGTGATTAATCACGCGCGCGCGTGGATAAGGCAGGCCGAGCGAACGTAGCAGCGAAAGCTGAAGCGCTTTCGATGTTTCAATAGTAAATGCCGCGCGGTTGTTGATAACTCGAACCCCTCTGCGCTCGAGGTGTTCGAGATAGTTGAGCGTGTAGAAGATTCCCTGGCCGTGGCCCCGCAGATAGGCCGAAGGGCTCATGCGATTGAAGAGCAGCGAATACTCACTCTCGGTGTCGTCCGGGTCGTACTGATGACGCGCGGCGTCAATTGCAAGATAGGGTGTGCCGCGGCGCTCGAGTTCCGCGAAGAGCGGGCGGAACCAGTCGGGATGTTCATAATAGATGGCAATTGGTTTTGCCTCAGTGGTCATGTTGTCTCCTTCATTTGCGGTCGATTGGTTGCGCAAAAACAAAAAGGCCGCTCGAATTGAGCGGCCTCTCCGGTTGTGCATGAATGATTGCGTCAGGCGTTAGCCCATGGGGTCACACAGTCGGTCCGCTCGGTCGATGGCCGATAACAACAACACATACAAATGCAGCAGCACACCTGGCCGGTGCTATTGTGACTTGTCGCTGTTGTGACCGAGCTTTTCTTCATCGGTTTAGTGCTGCCGAAGTGACTCGCAAAAAATACTTTATTTGAGCACGGGATGTCAATTCCAAGTGCAGATAGTGTCTGAGTTTCGTTTCGTGTGTTTCCGCGGATTAACATAAGAACGATCCACGAAACCACACTAAATCGCACGAACAAAGCTGCTTGTTTCCGCGGATTAACATAAGAGCGATCCACGAAACCACACTAAATCGCACGAACAAAGCTGCTTCGTGTGGCTTCGTGGATCGCTTTCCATCTCAAGCCAATCTCTCAAAATCAGGAAACTAAGACATTACCTATTGGTTCAGTTTGAAGACGTGGCGTGCGTTACTATCAGCCATCTTTAGATGGCTTTTCCCGCAGAGTTGCTAGACCAGCGCTTTAGCGCTGGGTGAGACAATGCACTCTTCGTGAGCGCGCTTTAGCGCGCTTGAAGTGCGGTGCTTTAGCATTCACTGCGTCACTCATCCTCCAGGATCGCTTCAGCATCAATCGTGATCTCGACGATGTTGCCGACGACGATTCCGCCTTTGTCCATTGTGTCGTTCCAACTGACGCCAAAGTCCTGCCGATTGATTGAGGTTTTGGCGACGAAGCCGGCGCGGATCTTTGGTCCCTTGTTGACGCCTTCTTCCCACCAGGGCGTCTGCCATTGGCCGAGGTAGTGGACGTCGAGTTCCACCGGCCTGGTGACGCCGCGAATCGTGAGCTTTCCTGTGACGCGGTAATCAACCTCGCCAACCACCAGGACCTCGTGGCCGCGAAAAGTGATCTCGGGAAAATTTTCCGCGTCGAGAAAGTCCGCGCTGCGCAAGTGATCGTCGCGCGCCGGCTCTCCAGTCCAAATCTTGCGCGCGTCGATGGTGACTTCGGTCGAAGATTTCGTCGGGTCTTCCGGATCAAACACGAGTGAGCCATGTACATCCTTAAAATGTCCACGAACGTTGGTGACCATCATGTGCCGGGCGCAGAACTCGGCGGCGGTGTGACCGGGTTCGAAAGTCCATTTTGCCATAGTGAGTAAATCGTAAATGGTAAGTCGCGAATGGTAAAGGAGAGAGAGGCTGAGAAGCGTCTTAACTTTGTGATGAGGTCAGTACATTCGCTGAGGGCCAAGCGGTGTTCAGAGTACCGACTTTAGTCGGGTTCTTGTAAGGCGAGAAAAGACCCAGCTAAAGTCGGTACTCTATACGCCATCAAATCAGGACACCGTTAATTCTGTGGACGACATGTTCTGTGGACGACAAATTCTGCGGACGACATTGTTTGCAGTTCGGATCGGTGATATAAGCCTGTTCACATCTCGCGGAGGCTCACGGATGAAAAAAGGGGCTACTATTTCGTTTGCGCTGATTCTGTTTGCGCTATCGTTCCTGCTGGTACTTTGGGGCAGTGCCAAAACGCACTCGAGCCCAATTGCCGGAGCTGCCCCGGGAAATATTCCTGAGGGGATGTATACGATCGTGGGCTGGGCCAACCATCTTTGTTTGGAAATCCCCAACAACTCCTGCGCTTCTGGAGTCGGGTTGCAGACATTCGACTGTGACCCTGCTGACGCCAGTAACAACCAGAAGTTTAATATCGTCAGCGACGGATCCGGTAATTACACGATCAGCCCGGCGCATAGTGATCTGTGTCTGGAGGTCCCGGAAAAGATTTCAGACCGCACGCCGATTCTGCAGAATGTGTGCACCCCCGGTAAGGCCAGCCAGAAGTGGGCCATGACCCAGACTGGCGATAACCTGGAAATAAGAGATGTCCAAAATAATCGCTGCCTGGACGTTTGGAACAAGCTTAAGGTGAACTACACTCCGGTTACCCCGCAACGTTGTAACAACGGCACCAACCAACGATGGACGCTGCACAAGACGACACTTAACAACGACAAAGGCATTATCTGTGCAGCTTCGCCCAGTCATCCCGCGCATGATTGTTCCGGCGTGAATGATCAGCAAAAACAAATTTACCTTGGTAAGACTCTGACCAAAGCGCGCTGCGAGGAAGCCTGTAAGGCGAGCAACTTGTCAGGCTGCAAGTGGGAAGCTTCAGGTCAGTAGGCAGAAGGCAGACAGCAGTAAGCAGACAGCAGTAAGCAGACAGCAGTAAGCAGACAGCAGGAGGCAGACAGCAGGAGGCAGTAGGCAGAAGGCAGTAGGCAGAAGGCAGTAAGCAGAAGGCAGTAAGCAGAAGGCACCTTCGCGGGCTAATTTCAGGCGTCCGCTACGCGGACTCGCATCTACTGCTTTCTGCCTAGTGCCTACTGCTTACTGCCTTCTCGCCCCTCATTCTGGCGCTCAATCATCCATTGCGGATACATCACGGGTGGCGCGGTGGTGCGCGAGAGTTGCTCGACTTCTTCCGGACTCAACTGCAAATCTGCCGCTTTCAGATTGTCTTCCAACTGCGACATTTTGTTCGCGCCGATGATGACGGAAGTGACGCCGGGTTGCGCCAACAACCAGGCGAGTGCGACCTGCGCGACACTGGCGCCTTTCGCTTTCGCAATCGCGTTGAGCGCATCGATCGCGTCAAAGCCGCGCGCTTCGTCAATAGCCGGAAATTGAAAGTTGGTGCGCCGCGCGCCTTCCGGATTTGGATTATCGCGCGTGTACTTGCCCGAAAGAAATCCGCCGGACAGGGGCGACCACGGCAGCACGCCGACATTTTCTTCGCGACAGAGCGGCAGCAGTTCGTGTTCGAGATCGCGTCCTACCAATGAGTAGTAAGCCTGTAGGGACACGAAGCCGGCCCAATCCTTCTCTGGCGCCAGCACCAAAGCCTTCATCAAATGCCGCGCCGACCAGTTCGAGCAGCCGAGGTAGCGGACTTTGCCAACACGAACGAGGTCGTCGAGTGCGCGCAGAGTCTCTTCCACGGGCGTGAGCAAATCCCAACCGTGCACCTGATAGAGATCGACGTAGTCCATATTGAGTCGACGCAAACTATGTTCTATTGAAGAGAAGATATGCTGGCGCGAGAGACCGACGTTGTTCACATCACTGGTCCCCGCGGTTGCGCCTTCGCTCATCGAACCGCGCACTTTCGTGGCCACGACGATCTTGTCGCGGGCGACGGCGGAGTTCTTTACGGCTTCGCCCAGAACCTCTTCCGAGCGGCCGTAGGAATAGACATCAGCGGTGTCGAAAAAGTTAATTCCCGCTTCCAGGCAACGCGCGACCATGGCGTTCGCGCTGGCCTGATCCACCACTGCGATGTTGAAGAAGTTCTCGCCAAAGGTCATCGTGCCCAGACACAGCTCGGAAACTTTCAGGCCCGTGCGTCCAAGGACTCTATAGTTCATGGCTCAATCGTAGTCAGTAAATCGAGATTAGTAAATCGTGAATTACTCCTGGTGAGTAAGACTTTATGACTCAGCCCGGCCGTTTCAAAGCCGCGATTCGTCAGAAATCCAGACGCATACCCAGACGAATTTCGCGGGGGCGCTGGGTGCGCGTGGGTACCAGGAAGGAATCGAGGAAGGCCTGTTGTGACGCGGCCGACGACGTTGGGCTGAAGGCGCTGAAGTCTATGAACTCGCTGCCGAAACTGAACACAGTCTGGTTCAGCACGTTGTTGAATTCGACTACGGGACGCAGGCGAACCTTTTCAGTCAACTTAAACTCGCGCGACACGCTGAGATCAAAAATGAATTGACCCGGGCCGGTGCCGGCGTTGCGCGGCAGATTTCCCGTCTGGCCGATCGTCGGCTGCGTGAACTGATTCAGGATCGAGGCGTCGATTGGCTGGCCCGGCCGGCGCCAGCTCAGTTTGCTCAGGTCGCCGCTGAAAAATGGCCGGTCGTTTCCGATGTCGTCCAGGTTCCGATCCGCGCCGCCCAGGCCGATATTGAAAGGCGCGCTGGAAGCGATCCGCAAGACCGGCGAGATGCGCAGCCCCAGACGCTTTGGCGTATCGATCGTGGCGGAAAAAGCGAAACGATGACGGCGATCTTGCAGGCTGCGCGCACGCTCACTGCGAAAATCACCGGCAATCAACGCGTCGGAAGTGTTCACGAGGCCGTCGTCGGTCAGGAATGAAAGCGTGTAGACGGCGCGGAACGAAACGCTCGCGCCGTTCTTTCCCTGGCGAAATCGATTGCGAAACTCGAGCACCAAACCGTGATAGAAGCTGTTGCCGACCGGAATTAGTTGCTCGATTTCGCCTTTCGACGGATCGGGGCGCAGGGAATTCAAAGCGGCCAGCGCGGTGTTCACCGAAGTCGCCGAGGTCGTGGCGTTGAGATTGATGAGCGAAATCGGCACGCCGAATTCAATTATCTTAACCACCGAATTTGGATTCGCCGGATCGGGCGGCCTCAAAACGAAGCGCACCAAATCGCCCGCCGTCGAAGTATTCAGCAACGGCCGCAGGCCTCCAGGGACACTTAGAAAATTTGCAAAGTCACGCGACGCCAGATAAGTGGTGAGGCTCTTGAATCCCCTGGGCAGGGCCGGCGCGTTCACGTTGAACTCGCGCCACAGATGCAGGCCGCGATTCCAGGTGTAGTTCGCTTCAAAGACCATGCTGCGGCCGAGCTGACGCTCAAAGCCGACGTTGGCTTGATAGCTTTCCGGAATACGCAGGCTGGGATCGAGACGACGCAGAACTCCGCCACTCGATCCGCCAGTGCCGGTATTCCGGATGGCGAATTGTTTGACCAGAGTTGAGTCAGCCGCGAGTGTTTGCGGGAAGTGAAGGTTGGCCGCGATGAAAGCGCGACGTTGCGTGTTGGTCAGGACTTTCCCGGTGGTGGGATCGGTGAGCGCATCGGTATCGAGAAACAGTTGCTGATTGCCAAAGGTGAAGTCGTCGATCGTGCGCAGCAGCACGCGGTTGTAGAAGATTCCCGCGCCGCCGCGGATGACCGTCTTGCTGGATTTGAAAGGATCGTAAGCGAACGCGACGCGCGGTCCAAAATTGTCTCCGTCGCGCAGGATGTTTTCGTCTTCCCAGCGCACACCATAGCTGAGCATCAGATTCTGCTTCAGTCGCCATTCATCCTGGGCAAAGAGCCCCGTGTAAGTATTGTGCTGTGTCGAAGTCGTCAGGAAATTTTGGCGAAAGCGGCTGGGCGTGTTCGCCAGAAAATCGCCCGCACTGTCAAAGTCCCA
>WNFC01015176.1_pt1 | contig 12133 bp, 7 predicted proteins | sample 5400541 | NCBI WGS metagenome assembly WNFC01 (sample SAMN13153342, study PRJNA577476) | soil metagenome | isolation source: 120 cm saprolite under Douglas fir tree site 2 hole 2 replicate 1 | place: USA:California | collected 2015-04-18 | reverse complement strand
GCCGCGGCCTGCGCCGGGTCGACCCGGACCGTGTAGCGCAGCGTCGAGGCACCCCGAACCTCCGCGCCTCCGTAGGTCAACACGCTCGAGGCACCCCGGAGGGTGTCGAGGGCGAGCCCAGCGCCGGGGCGGGCGAGCACCTCGGCTACGGCCGGGGCCCGGGCGGCAAGCTGTCGGGCCAGGGCCGCGGCCGGCCCCGTCACCCACCGACCGCCGGTGGCCGAGGACCGGACGAAGGCGTCCGGGCCGATGAGCACGACATCGGCCGTGTCGGGGCCGCCCGACACGGCTGCCCGGACCGGGTGGAGGCTGAGCGAGACCCTGGTGATCACCACGGACGGCCCGCCCGGCGATCCGGCCGGCACGCTCCGCCACACCACCCGGCCCGTCCCGGCCGCCACCTCGCCCACGCCGATCTGGAAGGTCGCGCCCCCCAGGGCCTGGGTCCGGTCGATGGCGCCGAGCACGACCTCCGTCGGCGTACCCTGAGGGCCACCGGTGCGGTCGCCCCCGCAGGCTGCGAGGGCCGGGGCGACCAGAGCCAGGGCCGCCATGGCAGCCGCAGCAGGTGCCGGCCGGGACACCAGCCGGGAGACAGCCATACATCCTCCATAGGGGAGATCTTGGAGCGTCGCATTACGCTGAGTGGTTCGCAGACCCTAAGCGGTCCTGACCCGAGGAGACACCGCATGCGCCGGGTGAAGGCGGCGTGGCCCATCATCCGCATACCTCTGAGCGCAGCTTGAGCGGCCCGGACGCGACCAGAACTGGCTCGAGCGCAGCCGGGAGCAGCCCGGCACCGGAGCTGCGGTGGTGGAAGGAGGCCCTGTACACCCTGGGCTTCTACGTCGTGTACAGCGTGGTCCGCAACACCCAGGGCTCGGGCTCGGTATCGAAGGCGCGCGCCTTTCACAACGCCCGGACGATCATCGCTCTCGAACGCCACCTCGGCCTGTTCCACGAGCAGGCCGTCCAGCACGCCTTCGTGCACTGGCGGTGGTTCATCGAAGGGTGGGACGTGTTCTACGGCGCGGCGCACTTCGTGGTCACGGCCGTCGCCATCATCTGGATGTTCCGAGCCTTCAAGCAGCGCTACCCGCTGTGGCGCAACACCCTGGCCTGCACGACGGCGCTCGCCCTGGTGGGCTTCGCCTTCTTCCCGTTGATGCCGCCCCGCCTGCTGGCGACGATGCCGGGTACCCACTTCGGATTGGTGGACACGCTCAAGACGGTCGGGGGGCTCTGGTCCTTCGACAGCGGCACGATGCAGAAGGTCTCCAACCAGTACGCCGCCATGCCGAGCCTCCATTTCGCCTGGTCCACGTGGTGCGCGCTGGTCCTGTTCCCCCAGGTGCGGTCGCGCCGCGCCAAGTTGGCGGTCGCCTCCTACCCCGGCCTCACGCTGTTCGCCGTCGTGGTAACGGCCAACCACTTCGTTCTCGATGCCGTGGGAGGCGGGCTCGTGCTGGGCGCCGGCTACCTGGCGGCGACGGGCCTCACCCTGATCACCCGCCCGCGGGCGGCCAGGGCTCGCCGAGGCGCGGGCATGGAGCCGTTCCAGGAGGCGACCGACGAGCCGGATGACGACGCCCGTCGGGTGGCCGCCGGGTGAGGACCCTCACGGTCGCGGGCCTCCGCGAGCGGTCCGCAGCCTGCCCGGCCCGGCTCCAGGTGCGGGGTCCGACCGGGCTACCCTTGGCCGCCGGAGGTCCGCCCGACCCATGATCCTCGACTGCACATGATCCTCGACGCCACATGATCCTCGACACCATCAGCAGCCCGGCCGACCTGAAGGAGCTGGGCCCTGACCAGCTTCTGCTGCTCGCGGGGGAGATCCGTGAGTTCATCGTGGACGCCGTGACCCGCACCGGCGGACACCTGGGATCCAACCTCGGGGCCGTGGAGCTGACGCTCGCCGTGCACCGGGTGTTCGACTCGCCCCGCGACATCATCCTGTGGGACACCGGCCACCAGGCCTACGTGCACAAGCTGGTCACGGGACGCAAGGACGGCTTCGCCACCCTGCGCCAGGCCGGCGGGCTGTCGGGTTACCCGTCGCGGAAGGAGTCCGAGCACGACTGGGTCGAGAACAGCCACGCCTCGACCATCCTTTCCTACGCCCACGGCCTGGCCGCGGCCGTCGAGCAGGCGGGTGCCGACCGCCGGGTGATCGCCGTGGTGGGCGACGGGGCCATGACCGGAGGCATGGCGTTCGAGGCGCTCAACAACCTGGGACATTCCGGGCGCCGGGTTATCATCATCCTCAACGACAACGGCCGCAGCTATGCGCCCACGGTGTCCCGCCTCGGGGAGAGCTTGACCCGGCTGCGCGCCAACCCCTCCTACGTCCAGACCCGGAACTGGATGGAGCAGGCGCTGCGCGACCTGCCGGCGGTGGGCTCGTACGCCCAGCTGGGGATGCAGGGACTGCGGGCGGCGTTCCGCGAGGTGCTGGAGCCCCGTGACTTCTTCGAGGACCTGGGAGTTCGACACATCGGTCCCATCGACGGCCACGACATCGCCGGGATGGAGCAGGCCCTGCGGGACGCGGTGGCCAACGACGGGCCCATCGTGGTGCACGTCCTAACCCAGAAGGGCCGGGGCTACGGCCCGGCCGAGGACGACGAGATCCAGTGCCTCCACGATCTCAAGGTGCAGACCGCGGCGCCGGGCTCGGTGCCGGCCAGCTGCACCGAGGCCTTCAGCTCAACCCTCCTCGACCTGGCGGACAGGCACCCCCAGATCGTGGCCATCACCGCGGCGATGGCCGGGCCGACGGGGCTGCTCCCGTTCCAGGCCAGGTACCCCGACCGGTTCTTCGACGTCGGCATCGCCGAGCAGCACGCCGTCACCGCGGCCGCCGGGATGGCGATGGGCGGGCTGCGACCGGTGGTGGCGGTGTACTCCACGTTCTTCTCCCGGGCGTTCGACCAGGCCAACCTGGACGTCGGCTTGCACGGGCTGCCGGTGCTGTTCGCGCTGGACCGGGCGGGCATCACCGGCGACGACGGGCCGTCCCATCACGGTGTCCTGGACCTGGTCCTCACCCTGACGATCCCGGGCATGACGATCTTCGCGCCGTCGTCGGCCGAGGACCTCGAGGCCATGCTGCGCACCGCGGTCGACCTGGACGGCCCGGCCGTCATCCGTTGGCCCAAGAACGCTCCGGTCGCGCCGGCGCACGTGCTTGCCGAGCTCACCACGGCGGGGCGGGGCCTCGACGCCCGCCGCCTCCGCCCGGCGGCGGGCGGCTCCCCCGTGTCTGGCGCGGCGGGGTCCTTCCGGTCGTACGGTTCGGTGTGCATCCTCGCCGTGGGCAAGATGGTGGCCGCCGCTCTGGAGGCTGCCGACGAGCTCACCGCCGAAGGGATCGACACGACCGTGTGGGACGTGCGGGTCGTCAAACCGCTCGACCCGGCCATGCTCGCCGACGCCGCCCGCCACCAGCTGGTGGTCTCGGTGGAAGACGGCCTCCGCGTGGGCGGCGCGGGATCGGCCATCGTGGACGCCATCGCCGCCCTGAGCCCCGGCCGCCAGGCCCCTCCGGTGCTCGTGCTCGGGACCCCGGCGGCGTACATCCCGCAGGGCAAGGCCAACCAGCTCCTGGCCGATCTCGGCCTCGACGGTCCGGGCGTGGCGGGCGCGGTGCGCGCCGCACGACACGACGCGGTCCTCCAGCTCGACTAGCAGGGCGGCGGGCGAGGGCGTGCGAGAATGCCGACCCATGGAGCCCGCCACTTACCTCGCGGCCATCCGACGGGAGAGCGCGGCTTTCGCCGCTGCCGCGGGGCGAGACCTCACGGCCCCGGTGCCGTCGTGCCCCGGCTGGGACGTCGCCGAGCTGGTCCGGCACCTGGGGCGGGTCCAGCATTGGGTGGCGGGCGGGGTTCGGGCCGGCTCGCGGGAGCGCTTCGCCCGCGTGGCGCCACCGCCCCGAGACGAGGTGGTCCCGTGGTTCGAGGCGGGCGCGGCCGACCTCGTCGCCGTGCTGGAGGAGGCCGGCCCCGACCGGGCCGTGTGGAACTTCATCCTCGAGGACGGCAGGGTGGCGACCACGGGCTGGTGGTTCCGGCGCCAGGCCCAGGAAGCGGCCATGCACCGCTGGGACGCCGAGGCCGCCACCGGGGCGCCCCCGGTCCTGGAGCCGGAGCTGGCCGCAGACGGTGTGGACGAGTTCCTGCACATCGTGCTCCCCCATGCTCCGGGCATCGGCGTCGAGCTGGTCGGCAGCCTCCACCTTCACCGGACAGACGGCGAGGGAGAGTGGATGGTGCGCTTTCTGCCAGCCGGGATGGAGGTGTCCCGCGAGCACGGGAAGGGCGATACGGCCGTGCGAGGCCCGGCGTCGGGACTGTTGCTCTGGCTGTCCAACCGGACCGGAAGCGACGGACTGGAGGTCTTCGGGGACCGACAGCTCGTCGAGCGCTGGCCCCAGCTGGTGAGGTTCTAGCCCCCGGGCTCGATCGGCAGGACCAGCTGTGCCCCCTCGTTGCGAGCGTTGTTGACCTCCGTGCTGACCGGATAGACGGCGAAGTCCGCGGGCGATGCCGGTTGGAGCAGGCGGAGGAGCCGCGACAGGTCGCAGGCGGCCGGGTCCAGCCATTCGTCCCAGGCTCCGGGCGCCAGGATGGCCGGCATGCGGTCGTGCAGCGACGCGACGGCGTCGTTGGCCGGCGTGGTGATGATGGTGCAGGTCCGCAGAAGGGGCGAGCCGTGGGGCGCGTCTTCGGCGCGCCACATCTCCCACAGGCCGGCAAAGGGGAGGAGCCCTCCGTCTCGCCGGCGAATGGCGAAGGGCTGCCTGGTATGCCCCTTGGTCTGCTTGGTATGCCCCTCGGTGCGCCCACCCCGCCGTTGCCACTCGTAGAAGGCGTCGGCCGGGATGATGCAGCGACGCCGGAGGAGGGCCGGTCGAAAGGCGGGCCTGGTCGCGACCGTCTCGACGCGAGCGTTGATCATCCTGCTGCCGACGGAGGGGTCGGCGGCCCACGACGGGACCAGGCCCCACCGGAACGCGCCCAGCCGGCGGGCGCCAGTACGGCGAGAGGCGGCCACCGCGTACACGGGCAGCGTCGGCGCCACGTTGAAGCGCGGGCCCAGCTCGCCATCCCCGGCCAGCTCCGGTGCCAGCTCGGCCTGAAAGCGCTCGGCCAGCGCCGACGGGGGCGTCGCAGCCACGAACCGCCCGCACATTGGCGCGCCGCCTCTAGCCCTGCCGCGGACGGGGCGCGACGGCGCTCAGGGTGGCCTCCACGACCGCCCGGCGGTCTTCGCCCCACGGCAACGGGAACACGACCGGCACGTCTACGCCGGCGGCGACATAGGCCTCGACGGCGGCTCGCACCTGCTCCCGGTCGCCCATGATGTCGATGGCGTCGACGAACGCGTCGGTGACCGCCGCGATCGCCCGGTCGCGATCCCTGGCGGCATGGGCCTGCCGCACGCGGTCGACGGATGCGCCAAACCCGGCGCGGGCGAAGTTGCGGGCGTACGCGTCCACCACCGCGTACGAGAACAGGTCGCGCCGCGCCTGGTCCAGCTGCTCGTCCCGCTCGGTGACCCCCACATGGACGTAGGCGTAGATGACGGCGTCGCCACCTTTCCGCACCTGCTCGACGGACCACGGGACGTGGGCGGCGGGCACGTAGTTCAACAGAACGCCGTCGCCGATCTCGCCCGCCAGCCGGAGCATGCCCTGGTTGAGCGCGCCGATGACGATCTTGGGCCTCCGCTCGCCCAGACGCACCCCGAGGCGGAACCTGGACACGTGGTAGAAGTCGCCGGTGAAATCGACCGTCTCACCGGACAGGCACGCACGCAGCAGCGCCACGAACTCCCGCACCTGCGCCAGCGGGCGATCCCCGAAAGGTGCACCGTGCCAACGGCCGGCGACCACCGGTGAGGAGACCCCGATGCCGAGCAGGATGTCGCGGTCGGGCGCGAGAGCCTGGAGGCTGGCTGCGGCCATGGCTGTCAGCGGCGGTGTGCGCAGCTGCAGCGCCAGGACCCCCGTGCCCAGGTCGAGGTCGGGAGCGACGAGGGACACGGCGCCCAGGGTGCTCATGGCCTCCGGTCCGCTCGCCTCGGCGACCCAGAAGGAGCGGTATCCGAGCTCCGCCGCCCGGCTGGCCACGTCGAGGGTCAGCGGAAGCCCCAGGGCCTGGAGGGGGGCGGAGGTGACGCCGACCGGGGTGCGGGCGAGGTCCACGGACCGACCCTACCCGCCGGGCGGGAGCCGGGGCCCGCTACAGGCTTGGTGCCAAACGGCCGATTAGGTACAGGTGAGGGCCACCGCAGGACCGTTCTCGTCCTCGTGCTCGAGGAGCCCGAGCACATGACCGACCAAGCCGTGGACCCAGGGGTGAGCTCGGCCACCGAGCTGGACCGCGCCCGCGCCGAACGGGCCGCCGAGCGGGCCGGGGCCGTGGTCGAGGCTGCCGCGCCACCCACCGGAGGCCACCTGCCCATCGTCGTGTCGGGGCGGAACGTGGGCCGCTTCGACAGCCGGCCCAAACTCGGTCGGGTGCTCGTCGACCAGGGCATGGTCACAGAGGACGAGATCGAGGCCGCCCTTCAGACCCAGCGCGAGACCGGCGAGCGCATCGGGCGGATCCTGGTCGAAGAGGGCATCATCACCAGCGTCCAGCTCACCAAGGCGTTGGCGGAGGCGGCGGGCGTCGGGTTCGTCGATCTTGACGACATCCTGCTCGACCCCTCGGTGGCGCGGGCGCTGCCGGAGACCTTCGCCCGCCGGGCCAAGGCGGTGGCCATCGGCACCGAAGGCGAAAAGATCGTCGTCGCCATGGTGAACCCGTCCGACGTCTTCGCCGTCGACGACATGCGGACCGTGACCAAGTCGCAGATACGCCCGGTCATGGCCGACGAGGGCCAGATCCTGCGGGCCCTGGAGCGGGTCTGGCGCTCGGGCGCCGAGGCCGAGGCCATGCTCCAGCTGGCCAGCGACGAGGCCGAGGTCGACGACGTCGCCCTCCCGGGCGGCGACCACGCCGCCGAGGATGCGCCGGTCGTGCAGTTCGTCAACGAGCTGCTGACCCGGGCCGTGCACGACCGGGCCTCGGACATCCACCTCGAGCCCACCGGGCAGCACCTGCGGGTCCGCTTCCGGGTCGACGGGGTGGTCCGGGACGTGATGACCGTCCCCCGCCAGATCCAGGGCGCGGTGGTCTCCCGGCTCAAGATCATGGCCGACATCAACATCGCCGAGCGCCGCAAGCCCCAGGACGGCCGGGTGACGATGAGCCTCGACGAGCGGGCCGTGGACATCCGGGTGGTCACCCTGCCGACGGCGTTCGGCGAAGCCGTCGTGATGCGGCTGCTCGACCGGTCAGCCGCCATGCGGCCCGTGGCCGATCTCGGCTTCATGCCCGAGAGCCTGGCCGCCTACCAGGCCGCCTACACCGAGCCGTACGGCGCCATCCTGGTCACCGGCCCGACGGGCTCCGGGAAGTCGACGACCCTGTACGCCACCCTGCACGAGCTCAACGACCCCGCTCGCACCATCGTCACCGTCGAGGACCCGATCGAGTACCGCCTCGCCGGGATCAAGCAGGTCCAGCTCAACGCCAAGGCCGGCCTGACCTTTGCCAGCGCGTTGCGGTCGATCCTGCGCGCCGACCCGGACGTCGTGCTCGTCGGCGAGATCCGGGACGAGGAGACGGCCCGCATAGCCATCGAGGCTGCCCTCACCGGCCACAAGGTCCTTTCGTCGCTGCACACCAACTCGGCCGCGGCCACTCCGACCCGCCTGGTGGAGATGGGCGTGGAGCCCTACCTGGTGATCTCGTCGCTCGGGGCGGTGCTCGCCCAGCGGCTCGTGCGCCAGCTGTGCAAGTGCCGGGTTCCGTTCGAGCCCAAGCAGGCCGAGCTCGAGGCGGCCGGATGGCCCGAGGGCTTCCGCGAGTCGGAGCTCGTGCCCAGCTTCTGCCGGGCCCACGGCTGCGAGCACTGCGGCGGCACCGGATACCGAGGCCGCTTCGCCGTGCAGGAGGTCATGACCATGACGCCTGCGATCGCCCACCTGGTGCTCGAGCACGCCTCGGCAGACGACCTGGCCAAGCAGGCGCTGGCCGAGGGCATGATCTCGATGCGCCTCGACGGCCTCCGCAAGGCGGCCGGCGGGCTGACCACCATCGAGGAGATCCTCCGGGTCGTGCCCCGCGCCAGCCACTGAGGGCCCCGGCGTGCGTCGGCAGTCGGCGGCAGTAGCGTCGGCACCGATGCTGCCGGACTACGCAGAAGCCGAGCAGGCCATCGGGCTGGACTGGTACGGGGCCGACCCCAACCTGCGATTCGTCCTCGACCACCTCCTGCCCGACCCCGACGACCGTGCATTCGCCGAGGAGCACGTGGGCGCCTTCGGCCCGCTCGTGGGCCAGGTCATCGCCCCTCGCGCCGAGGTCACGGACAAGCACGGGCCCCAACTTCACGGCTACGACCGGTGGGGCGTCGAGGTGAACGAGGTCGTGCACCACCCGACGTGGACGGCAAACAAGTCCGACCTCATCGCCGCCGGGTTCGTGGGCCTGCCGCAGGCGTACCTGGTGTGCCAGGCGGAGACGGCGATCTACTGCGGGCTGGGGATGACCGCCGGTGCCGCCGACATCGTGGAGCGCTACGCCCCGGAGGAGGTGCGCGCGGAGATGCTGGAGCGCCTCACCAGCCTCGATCCGGACCAGTCGTGGGAAGGCGGGATGTTCCTCTCGGAACGCCAGGGCGGCAGCGACGTCGGTGCCAACACGACCGTGGCCGTCCCCGACGGGGACGAGTGGGTGCTGCGGGGGGAGAAGCACTTCTGCTCCAACGTCGACGCGGACGTCTTCATCGTGCTGGCCCGGCCCGAGGGGGCGCCGGACGGGTCGCGGGCCCTGGCGACGTTCATCGTGCCGCGGCATCTTCCCGACGGGCAGGCCAACGGCTTCCGGATCAAACGGCTCAAGCCCAAGCTCGGCACCGTCGGCGTGCCCACCGCCGAGGTCGCCCTGGACGGGGCCCGGGCCTGGCTGGCCGGTGACCGGCCCATGGCGGGGGCGCCCCAGGGAGGCCGGGAGGGCCGCGGCCTGGGCCGGATGATGGAGATGGTCAACGGGAGCCGGTTCGGCGTGGCCCTGATGGGCCTGGGCATCCACCGCAGGTCGTTCCTGGAGGCGGCGATCTACGCGTCGCGGCGGCGCGCCTTCGGCCGGCGCATCGACGAGCACCCGCTCGTGCGCGAGACGCTCGTCGACCTCCTCGTCGACCTCGAGGCCAACGCCGCGCTGGCGTTCGCCTGCGCGGCCGCGACCCGGGGCATGGCGTCGGTCGAGGAGGGCCAGCGCCTGCGGCGCATCCTGGTGCCGCTGGCCAAGATCCGGGCCACGCGTCGGGCTCTCGGAGCGGCAAGCGAGGCGCTGGAGGTGCTGGGCGGCAACGGGTACATGGAGGATTGGCCTCTCGCCCGCCAGCTTCGCGACGCCCAGTGCCACACCATCTGGGAGGGAACCGAGAACATCCTGTGCCTGGACGTGCGCCGCGCCATGCTCGGCGATCGCGCCCACGACGCCCTGCTCGCACGGCTCGGGTCCGCCGTCGACGCGGCCGCGGGCCGGCCCGTGCTCGGGCCGGTCGTCGACGCGGTCGCCGCAGGCGTCGCTGAGGCACGCGAGGCCGCCGCCTACCTGGAGTCCGCGCCGGAGGAGATGCAGCTCCTGCACGCCCGTCGCTTCGCCGACCTGCTGGCCGACGTCGCCGCCAGCGCCCTGCTGCTCGAGGAAGCCACCTGGGCCCTGGACCGGGACGGCGACGCCCGCAAGGCGGTGGTGGCGGCGCGCTACAGCCGCCGCCGGCTCCGTCCCGACCGCCTGCGCGGCATCCTCGACGACGACCGGACCGTGCTCGACCGCTTCGTCGAGATCACCCGCTACGGGCGGATCGAGGTCAGTGGGGCATAGCGCCGACGGCGCGCCCCCTCACGACCCGGCCAGGGACTCCTCCAGCACGCTCAGGATCTCGTCTCCGTAGCGCTCCAGCTTGGCCGGGCCGATGCCCGTGCAGCTGCGAAGCTCCACGAGCGACTGGGGCCGGCGAGCCGCTATGCCCTTGAGGGCGGCGTCGCCCATCACGACGAAGGCGGGCACCTGGTCGCGCCTGGCCTGGTCGGTGCGCCACGCCCGCAGCGCCGCGAACGCAGCGGTGCCGGTCTCGTCGAGCTCGACCTCGGCCCGTGGCGTCGCGCCCGCGGCTCGGCCTCGAGCCGCGCCGTTGCGCCCTGCGGCCCGGCGCGAGGCCGGCGCCGCGGCCGGGCGCGCGGGAGCTCCGGTGCCCGGCCGGGTGAGCTCCTCGAGGAACGGCGACGGCGAGGAACGGTCGGCCACCACGACCAGCTGCTCGGACGCCCGGGTGATGGCGACATGGAAGATGCGGCGCTCCTCCTCGACGTCGTCGGCCAGCCGATGGGGAAGGAGCGAGTCGGTCGCGCCGAACACCACCACGGCCGGCCACTCCTGGCCCTTCACCCGGTGGACGGTCGACAGCACGACGCCGCCGTCCACGTGTTCGCTTCGGGCCAGGGCCTGGCGCAGCCAGCTCTCGAACGAGGCCGCGTCGGCATGCAGCTCGGCGGCCTGCTCCAGGGCCCACAGGTCGTCACCGTGACTCGAGCGGTCGACGGCGCTGCGAAACCCGTCCAGGGTGCCCATCGCGGCGCCGAGGCCGACCTCGTCCCGGATCACACGCAACGCCTGCACCGTCCCGCGGGCGACGGCGGAGGCGACGGACTGGATGTCGTCTGCGTACTCGGCGACTCGTTCGGAGTCGTCCCCGCTGAGCCAGTCGGAGAGGCTCCGCAGGTCCCGGAGCGAGGTCTCCGGCCGTTTCGTGATCATCTCCACCACGTTGCGGGCGATGCGCCGGGACGGGCGCCGGATGGTGGCCAGCACGTCGGCGCGGGTGATCGCCGTCGGAGCGAGCCCCATGCGGAGGTAAGCGAGGGCCGCCGTCATCCCAGTGCGGCCGAGCAGGTCCGGCCCAACCGCCGCCCGCACGGGAACGCCCAGCTCGCCGAGGGCCAGCTGGACCGGCAGGAGCACGGCGTTGACGCGCGCCAGCACGGCGACGTCGTCCGGCCTGCGCCCGCCATCGAGCCAGTGCCGCACGCGGCGGGCGGCGGCGTCGGCCAACCCGCTCCGCGGGACCGCGACCACCTCGAGACCGCCGAAGACATCACCGGGTGAGGCCGCCTTCGCAGCCCGGAGCGTCTTGGGAACGCGGCGGCCGTTGTGCGACAGGAGGTGGCCGGCCGCGGTGACGACCGCCGGCGGGCACCGGTAGTTGACCTGGAGCTCGTAGGAGGCCGCGACGGGGAAGTACGCCCCGAACCGGATCAGGAAGTCGGGATCGGCCCCGGCATAGCCGTAGATGACCTGATCGTCGTCGCCGACGCCGAAGACGTCCGCGCCGGGCCCGGCGAGCAGGCGGATGAGCAACACGTGCGCCGGCGTCAGGTCCTGGAACTCGTCGACGAGCAGCATCCGGGCCGAGGCCCGGGCCCACGACCGCGCCTCTGGGTCGGTCAGCAGGATCTCGACGGCGGCATAGATCTGCTCGTCGAAGTCGACCGCGCCGCGCCGGGCCAGCTCCGCCCGGTAGCGGGGGAACAGCTCGGCCAACCCGTCCGCATCCGGGTGCACGGCCTGGGCCGTCTCCGGGTCCACGAGGCCGAGGCGAACGTAGGACAGGGCATCGAGGTACGGCGCCAGCGGGTCGGTGTTGGACCGCCGCGACAGGCGCACGAGCGATTCGACGATCGCCCGGCTCTCGCGCTCGTCGGCCACGCGCAGGTCGCCCCGCCACCGCAGAATGGCGAGACCGAGTGAGTTGAGCGTCCGGATGGTCGGCCGCAGGCCGGCGGTCCGCCGGCGCAGCTCGTCGGCCGCCTTGACGTTGTAGGCGACCGCCGTGACGAGATCGGGCTCGACTCCCCGGTCGGCCAGGACATGGCGGAGCCGCTCGGTGAGCACCCGGGTCTTGCCCGACCCGGCGGGCGCGATGATGCGCGCCGGGCCGCCGGGGTGGGAGACGGCGGCCAGCTGGTCGGGGGCGAGGTCGGCTGACGCCGGCGACGCCGCCGCCGCGGTCA
>WNFC01007573.1_pt1 | contig 12135 bp, 5 predicted proteins | sample 5400541 | NCBI WGS metagenome assembly WNFC01 (sample SAMN13153342, study PRJNA577476) | soil metagenome | isolation source: 120 cm saprolite under Douglas fir tree site 2 hole 2 replicate 1 | place: USA:California | collected 2015-04-18 | reverse complement strand
CCGAAGAGCATGGCGGCGAGGGCGAGCCCCGCCAGGGCGGGGATCGGCCAGCGCGTCGTTCCGGTGGCGGGATCCGAGGCGCGCCCGACCAGCGAGAAGGCGCCGGCGATCAACCCCGAGGCGATGGAGCCCATGAAGACGAGGATCCCCAGCGCCTTCACGTTCAGGTTGAGCTTCGCCATCTCGTCGTTGCGGACGGTGACGTGGAACTTGCCGCCCTCGAGGTCCATCAGGATCTGCGAGAGCTGCTGCGGCGTGTCCTGCAGGAACCCTTGCAGCTGCAAGAGGAGGCGCAGCGCGCCGCCGCTCATCGAGCTCGGGTTGTACCGCTCCCAGAGGAGCTGCTTGGCGTAGGGCAGGGCGACGCTGGCGACGTCGAGGTCGGGGTCGAGCTGCCGCAGGATCCCTTCGGTGGTCGCCGACGCCTTGGAGAGCACGGCGTACTCCTTGGGGATCTTGATCCGGTACTTGAGCGCCAGGTCGGTCAGCTCGCGGAGCAGGGTGGTCGAGCTCACCTCGGAGAGCTTGAGCCCCAGGTAGCGGTCCAGGATGTCGTGGATGTCGGCGCGGAACTGGTGCAAGTTGATGCGCTCGTCGGGAACGCCGACCTTGTAGAGCAGGCGCGCCACCGTGTCCGGGTCGCGCAGGCTGATGGCGAGCACCAGCAGGATGATCGACTCCTGCATTGCCTTGGAGAGCCGGCCCACCAGCCCGAAGTCGATCAGCCCCAGCCGGTTCCCGGGCAGCACGATCACGTTGCCGGGGTGCGGGTCGCCATGGAACATCCCGTCGGCGAAGAGCTGGTGGAACGAGGCGTCGAGGATGTTGCGCGCGAGCGCCTTGCGATCGATGCCTTCCGCGCCCGGGTCCTCGAGCACGGTCTTGAGCTTCACGCCCACCAGTTCCTGGAGCGTGAGCACCGTGCGCGAGGAATGCGTGCGCACCACCCGCGGGATGACCACGAACTCGCGGCCGGCGTGCGTCTTGGCGAACTCCTCGATGTTGCGCGCCTCGTTCTCGAAGTCGAGCTCGACCAGCATCGCCTGGCGGAACTCGCTGACGATGCCGGTCGGCGTGTAGACGCCGGTCTCCTCGATCACTCCCTCGAGGAAGCGCGCCAGGTAGAAGAGCAGGTCGGTGTCGGACCGGATCTGCTGCTCGATCCCGGGCCGCTGCACCTTGACCACCACGCTCTCGCCGTCGCGCAGCCGGGCGCGGTGCACCTGGGCGATGGAGGCGGACGCCAGCGGCTCCGGGTCGATGTGGGCGAACAACTCGGCGGCGGGCCGCCCGAGGCCCTGCTCGATCAGGCGCAGCACCGCCTCCAGCGACATCGGCGGCGCGCTGTCCTGCAGCTGCGACAACTCGGCGATGAAGTCGGGTGGCAGGATGTCGGGCCGCGCGGAGAGGATCTGCCCCAGCTTGATGAAGGTGGGCCCCAGCTCGGCCAGCGTCTCGCGGAACCGCCGCGCGCTGGTGGCGAGCATCTCGGCGCGCGAGGGCCGCTGGCCCGGCTCGCGCCGGCCGAGCACGTCCCACAACCGGCTGCGGTCGAGCAGCTCGCCGAACCCGTGCCGCACCACCACCGCGCTGATCTCGCGCAGGCGCTGGAGGTCCTTCACCGCCTGGATCATCGGCGGCAGACTACCAAAGGCGGCCGCTCAGAGGGCCTTGAACAAGTCGATCTTGACGAGGAAGGTGTGGCCGTGGGTCGCCGCGCTGCTCGCGACCGCGCCGAGCTCGCCGCCCAGGTCCAGCCCGCCCGGCCGAGGGGTGAAGTCGGCCGAGCTCTGGTGGGCGTAGACGAGGTACAGCGTCGACCCCAGCCGCCATTCCCACCGCAGGATGACGTTCACGTTCAGTCCTGCCTGGCGATCGTCGAGCTTGTCCGGCTCGGGCTCGTCCCCCACCGCTGGCCTGAGCTGCGAGAGCCGCACGGTCGATCTTCCCGCCGGCACGTCGGCGCGGAGCGGAGCGCCGTAGGCGACGCCGGCCCCGAACAGCTGCGTGTAGAGCTGCAGGGTGAGGTGCGGCGAGAACGCGTAGGTGGCGCGGACGATGCTGCTCAGCGAGCGGGAGGACTGCGGCGCGAGAAGATAGAACCGATCGCGCTGCGTCGCCGTCGCGCGGTCGAGCTCGCCCATCGCGGGATCGACGCTGGACGGCGCGGCCGCGGTGCGGATCCGCCGGATGGCCCCGTCGGCGCGCGCGAAGTCGAGCGAGAGCGTCGTCTCCAGCCGCGGCATCGGGCGCAGGGTGACGTACACGCCGAAATCGTAATTGCGCTCGAACCGTGGGACGCCGCGGCTGTAGTCCGTGTAGGCCCCGACCTGGACCGGCTTGCGCGAGTCGCTGTTGAAGCTCGCTCCGCCGCCATGCTGCGCCTGGCGCTCGATGGGCGTCCCGTCCCTCAGCTCCCGGTCGTCCACGCTCGGCGTCGACACGTACCCGTACGCGCCGAAGTCCCACTGCGAGTTCAGCTGCACGTAGGTCTCGGTCCCGACCTCCTGCGCGAGCGCCAGCGAGAGAGTCGAGTCGCGCACCTCCCGTATCCAGGTGCCGACCAGCGCGCGCTGGTACCAGGAGCTGGGGTGCACGTCGCGCAGCTGCAGGTAGCCGAACCCGCGAAACAGGTTCGCCCGCTTCATGAAGCCGAGGTCGTTCACCGTGAACTGCGGCGACAGCCAGTCGCTGCTCACGAAGCCGACCAGCGGGCCCGCGCTCTTCTGCACCTTCCCGCTGACCGCCACGCCGCTGGACCCGCTCCCCAGCACCGTCCCGTCATCCTGGACGTCCGCGTCCCCGCCGCTGAGCAGCGATCCGACGGCCTGTCCGGTGAAGCTCCAGTCCCGGTGGGCATCGAAGGTGGTGAAGTCCGCGCCTCCCACGTGCGCGTGGCGCCGGGAGAGGTCCGACGACGACGCGGCGAAGAGGGGATCGCGGGCGGTCGCCACCAGGCCCAGCAGGGCCCGGTCCGAGAGCGGGACGCGGACGCGCAGCACCTCGCTCTGCGCCGCCTCCGCCGTGCGCACGTCGGCGACCCTGCCGTCCCGGAGCGCCTGCGCCTCGACGCGGGGCTCGTACGCGGTGAGCAGGCCCACGGCCGCCGCGCCGATGGTCCCGCTCAGCTTGGTCGCGGCGCCGACGGGCTGCGCGCCGGGCTCGTAGAGAAGGGTGCCGTTCACCGTGTCCCAGTCCGGCGGCGGCTTGCCGAGGCGCCGCGAGTAGAAGATCTGGTAGGCGTCGCCGCCGTAGGCCCCGCCGAAACTGATCCGCAGCGGCGACTGGAACAGATCGAGGCCCTCGGTGAAGAAGGGCCGCTTCTCCGGGAAGAAGGTCTCGAAGGTGGAGAGGTTCAGGACCCGCTGATCCGCTTCCACCTGCCCGAAGTCGGGATTCACGGTGGCCACGAGGGACAGATCGCTCGCGAGCGAATAGCGTAGATCGAGCCCGGCGCAGCCCGCGGCCAGCCCGTTCTCGCTGATGCCGAACGACGAGCAGGGCGCGAGCCGGAACGGAGCCGTCGCGGGACCCGGCGCCGGGCGCGTCATCGTGCTGCGCGTCGCGACGTACGGCCGCAGCTCCAGCGAGCGCACCGGGTGGATCCCTCCCACTCCGCCGAGCTGGCCGAGCAGGCTCACGTCGCCCGACGAGCCGCGCGGGCGGTACCGCCACTGGTCCTGCTCCTTGCGGCGGGCGAGATAGCGGTAGACGTTGAAGCCGAACTCAGTCGCGCCGTCCGGCACCCGCAGGATGCGCAGCGGAACGCGCACCTCGACCGACCAGCCCGAGGGAGTGCGCGCGACCGCGCTCTCCCACACGGCGTCCCAGTCGGTGGTGAAATCGGTGTCGTTGAAGTGCAGCGCGTCCAGCTGCTGTCCGCCGGCGAAGACCTGGAAGTGGTACGCAGTGCGGCGGTCGTTGGTCGTGTCGAGATCGAAGGACACCCAGTCGCCCTCGACGACCCGATCGCGCCGGCTCAGTGTGGCGGTCGGCGGCTCGGGATCGTCGCATTCGATGGCGACGTAGATGGAATCGTCGTCCCACAGGACCCGGAAGCGGGTGGGCGCGGTGGGTGGCGCGCCCTCGTCGGGCTCGAACTGGGTGAATCCCTCGCCCAGCTCCGCGGCGCTCCAGGCGCTCTCGTCGATGAGGCCGTCGATGCGGAGCGGCCCGGACCGGCGCGCCGCGCTGATCCTGCGAAAGAAGCTCGCCGCTCCCGCCGGGGACGGACCCGTCTGTGGGGGCGCCGCCAGCGCGGGCCCGGAGACCACCGCCAGGGCGAGCAGCGGCCGGAGCATGCGGCGCAGCACCTCAGTCGAGCCGAACGGCGGACCCCTGCCTGGCATTTCACCGCCGCGCTGCGGCAGGGCCGCTTTCTGGTACACAGCCGGAGTGGCCGAGCCCGTCCAGGTGGTTTCCGAAACCCCGTCCACGCCGATGCTCCGGCAATACCAGGAGGCCAAGGCGCAGGCGAAGGACGCGCTGCTGTTCTTCCGGCTCGGCGACTTCTACGAGTTGTTCTACGACGATGCGCGCGTCGCGGCCCAGCTGCTCGGGATCACGCTGACGAGCCGCGCCAAGGGCGACGACCGCGTCCCGATGGCCGGCGTCCCGCACCACGCGGCCAAGGGGTACGTCGCGCGGCTGGTGGCGGCCGGCTACAAGGTGGCGCTCTGCGACCAGGTCGAGGTGCCCGGGCCGGGCAAGCAGTTGGTCCGGCGCGAGATCGTGCGGCTGGTCACGCCCGGCACCGTCTTCGACGAGGAGGACGCGCGCGAGCCGGTCTGGCTCGGCGCGGTGGCGCTCGAGGGGGAGCGCGCCGCGGTCGCCCTGCTAGACGCCTCCACCGGGGAATTGCGCGCCCTGCAGCCGGGCGGCGTCGAGTCTGCCCTCGACGAGCTGCAGCGGGCGCAGCCCCGCGAGCTGCTGCTCCCCGAGGAGCTGCTCGGGACTCCCCTGGAGGAGGCGCTCAAGAAGGCGAGCGGAGCGGTGCGCATCGAGGGGCGCGCCCCGCGCGGGCCGGCGGAAGCGCAGCGGTTCCTGCAGCGCCATCTCGGGGTGGCCACGCTCGACGGCTTCGGCCTGCGCGAGCCGCTGTCGGTGCAGGCGGCGGCCGAGGCGCTCTCGTACCTGCAGGAGACGCAGCGCTCGGCCGCGCAGCACGTCGTGCGCGTGCAGGTGGAGCAGCCCGCCCAGGCGCTGTGGATCGATCCCTCCGCGGTGCGGAACCTCGAGCTGTTCCGCGGACCCGACGGGCGGCGCACGGGCACGCTGCTCTCGGTGGTCGATCGGACGCTGACCGCCGCCGGGTCGCGGATGCTGTCGCGCTGGCTTTCGGCGCCGCTCGCCGACGCCTTCGCCATCGGCGCCAGGCAGGACGCCGTCGAGGAGCTGTCGCAGGCGGCGGTGGCGCGCGAGGAGATCTCCGACGCGCTGCGGGGCGTGCTCGACGTGGAGCGTCTGCTCGGCCGGCTGGCGGTGGGCCAGGGCGCGCCGCGCGACCTGGCCGGGCTGCGCGCCTCGCTGCAGCGGATGCCGGCGCTGGCGAAGCGGATCGAGGCTTGCTCCGCGCCGCGCCTGCGCGATCTCACCGCTCCGCTCGGTGCCCCGGCCGACCTGTGCGCGTTCCTCGACCGGGCGCTCGCCGACGAGATCCCAGCCGGGCGCGAACCCGGCTTCGTCCGGCAGGGGTACCGGAGCGACCTGGACGAGCTGGCCGATTTGGCCCAGGGCGGCCGGGCCGCCATCGCGGCGCTCGAGGCGCAGGAGCGGGCGCGCACCGGGATCCAGTCGCTCAAGGTCCGCTACAACCGCGTGACCGGCTTCTACATCGAGGTCACCAAGCCCAACCTGCACCTGGTCCCGGGCGACTACCAGCGGCGCTCGTCCACGGTCGGCGCGGAGCGGTTCATCATGCCCGCTCTCGCCGAGCACGAGGCGCGCGTCCTGTCCGCCGAAGAGCGCCGGGCGGCGCTGGAGCAGCAGATCTTCGACGAGCTGCGCACGGCGGTGCTGGCTCGCAGCGCCGACCTGCGCGCCTGCGCTGCGGCGGCGGCGGAGGTGGATGCGCTGCTCTCGTTCGCGCGCATCGCCGCGGAGTCGGGCTGGGTGCGGCCGCTGGTCGATGGGTCGGACGTGATCGAGGTGGCGCAGGGGCGACACCCCGTGGTCGAGCGCGCGCTCGCCGCGTCCGGGGAAGGCCCCTTCGTGCCCAACGACCTGTCGCTCGACTCCGAGCGGCGGCTGGTGGTGCTCACCGGTCCCAACATGGCGGGCAAGAGCACGGCGATGCGCCAGGTCGCGCTGATCGTGGTGCTTGCGCAGGCGGGCTCCTTCGTTCCGGCGCAGCGCGCCCGCATCGGGCTGGTGGATCGGCTCTTCACCCGCGTGGGCGCGGCGGACGATCTGGCCCGCGGCCAGAGCACCTTCATGGTCGAGATGGCGGAGTGCGCGCGCATTCTTCACCAGGCCACGCCGCGCTCGCTGCTGCTCCTGGACGAGGTGGGGCGCGGGACCAGCACCTTCGACGGGCTCGCCCTGGCGTGGGCGATCGCCGAGCACTTGCACGACGTGGCGCGTTCGCGGACCCTATTCGCGACCCACTACCACGAGCTGTGCGACCTGGCCCGCGAGAAGCCGCACGCGGTAAATCTCACGATGGCGGTCTCCGACGTCGAAGGCCGCGTCGTCTTCCTGCGCAAGGTCGTGCCGGGCGCCGCGTCGCGCAGCTACGGCATCCACGTCGCCCGGCTCGCCGGGCTGCCGGAGGCGGTGCTGCGGCGCGCGCGGGAGATCCTCGGCAACCTCGAGGCGCAGGAGCTGGACGAGGCCGGGCATCCGGCCCTCGCCTCGGCGCGGCATGGGTCGCGCGCCCAGCTCGGCTTGTTCGGCGAGGCAGCGCCGCTCCGGGCCGCGACGGAACCGGCGCCCGCGCCGGCGGATCCGGGCGCGGAGCAGGTCGCCGGGGCGCTGCGCGCGCTGGACCTGGCGCGCACCAGCCCGCTGGACGCTCTGCTCTGGCTCCACGAGCAGCAGAAGAAGCTGCGCTAAGCGACCGGCATCGCTGCCGTTGTTCCGACACTACTGAACGCATTGTCAGACCCCCGCGCTAGGGTGCTCTCCGTGGGCCAGTCTCGCGGCCCCGGAGGGACACGATGGACGTGGTCAAGCTGTGGAGGTGCCCCACCTGCGATCGCGTGCTGCGCGAGCGCACCGTGGGCGAGGCGCAGCGCCGGCACGCCGAGCTGGTGCGCGAGCAGTGCGGCAGCCAGGCGGAGTTCGTGGTCGAGGCGATGTGGCCGGCGTATCTCGCGTCGCTCCGCAGGTGCCGATGCGGGAGCCGGCGCCGGCTCAAGCCCGTGCAGGACGCGGTGCGCGGGCAGCTCGATCTGCACCTCGACGCGGTGGTGCTGCAGTGAACGCCACGCTCCTCGTCATGGTGGGGATCGCGCTGGGGTGGGCGGTTGCGCGGGAACGCAGGAGGCGGCGGCGCTGGCGCGAGGCGGAGCGGCTCTCGCGTTCCTTGTTCGCTGCTGCCGGGCTGCGGCGCTTCCGGTGAGCGGCGCGGAAAAGTTGACGCGATCGGCGTGTATGCGACGGTCGCGGCGTGGCGCACACCCGCGCAGCTGCGCTCCTTTGCGCCTTCCTCGTCGCCGGCGGGGGGGCGGAGGCCGCCGTGTCCGCCCGCGCGCTGCAGGAGAAGCGGCTCGAGGCGGGAAAGGCGGCGCTGGAGCGCCTGCGAGGCGACGCGAAGCGCCGCAGGCACCGCGACGCGTGGGAGGCCGTGGTCCGCGAGCTCGACGGCGCGGTTCGGGCTTCGCCGGGCGGATCGCGCGCCGCCGAGGCGGCGCTGTGGGCAGCGCGCGCCAGGGAAGATCTGTGGAACGTCTCGCGATCGAGGCGCGACGCCGCGGCCGCCGTGGAGGCGTACCGCAAGGTGGACGAAGCGTACACCGGCAGCGCGCCGGCGCCGCGTGCCCTGCTGCTCGCGGCGCAGCTCGCCGGCCGCACCGGCGACGCCCGGGCGGCCCGCTCCGCGGCACGCAGGCTCGTCGCCCGGTATGGCGGGACCCCCGAGGCGCGCGCCGCGGGCGCGCTCGCCCGAGCAGAACAGCGGGACCGACCCCAGGCGCGCGCGCCGACTCCCGCCGGACGGCGCCAGGCGGCTGCAGTGCCCGTCGACGCGGACGACGAAGAGGAGGACGCCGCGGCTCCCGTCGAGCAAAAGCCCGCCGGGAAGTCGCGCGTCGAGGCGGAACAGCCGCCGGCGGAGGTCCCGTCGAAACCCGACGAGAAGACGCAAGCGTCCGCCAAGCCCGCGGAAGCTTCCACGGAGCCGGCCGCCGACGATCGCGCCGGGGCGGACGATCAAGTCGCCCCCGCGGCGGCGAAGCTGCTCGACCAGGTGATCGAGGCAGCCAGGGCCCAGGCGGCGGCCGCGGTGGACAAAGCGGCGGGGGCGGAGGGCGGCGCCGAGCTGCCGCCGGAGCCCGAGGCCCCGGAGCCGATCCAGGGGTTGACCGTCAAGGCGGCGGTGCCGCCGCGCGAGGAGGAGGCGGCGCCGGCGCACAGGAACGCGGCCGCCAAGGCGCGGGAGCTGCGCTCCGCCGCGCGGAAGGCCCCGGCGTCCGTCGCCGCGCAGCTCGGGCTCAAGATGCGGCGGGTGGTGATCGATCCGGGGCATGGCGGCCGCGACACCGGCGCCATCGGGCCGCGCGGGCTCCGCGAGAAGGACGTCGCGCTCGCCATCGCGCGGACGCTCGCCGGGCGCCTTCGCGCCCTCGGCTTCACCGTGATCCTCACCCGCAAGGACGACAGCTACGTCTCGCTCGACGAGCGCACGCGCATCGCCAACCAGGCGCGGGCGGACCTTTTCGTGTCGGTGCACTGCAACGCCGCGCGCCGGCGGACGTTGACGGGCGTCGAGACCTGGACCTTGAACGTCGCCAGCGACCGCTACGCGACCCGGCTGGCGACCTTCGAGAACGCCGACGCCGAGCGCACCGTCTCCGATCTGCGGCTCATCCTCGCCGACCTCGCCACCTGGGCGAACGCCAGCGACGCCCGCGATCTCGCCCAGTCGGTGCAGAGCTCGCTGGTGCGCAACCTCCGCGCGCGGGTGGGCAGGGTGGAAGACCACGGCGTGAAGCAGGCGCTCTTCTACGTGCTCTTGGGCGCGCACATGCCCGCGATCCTGGTGGAGACCGGGTTCATCTCCAATCCGGCGGAGGAGGCGCGGCTGCGCAACCGCAAGTACCAGACCGGCGCGGCCGAGGCGATCGCGCGCGGCGTGAAGGAATTCGTCGACGGACGGCAGCGCCTCGCGCGCGCGCCCTGACGCGAGCGATGCAAACCGGGGCCGAGTGCGCCCGGCGGATCGCGTTGCAGAAGCCGGGTGGTACGCACGCGAGCGGGGGAGAGGTCCTGCCCGCGGGCTCTGTACAGCTCGTACATATCGGTTCCGGGGGTATCCCCCTCCGGCGGGCTCCGCGACGACTGCGTTGCCGCCGAAGAGGCCGCAGCAGCCGCCGCCGACGGCATGACGCGCTATGCTCCGGCCATGGCACTGCAGCCGGGGGATGCGGGCGCGCGCGTAAGTGGAGGCAGGGCGTCGTCGGGGACGGCGGACGCCGCACGGGTCCGTGTCGAGGCGGGCAGGGCGGAGATCCTCGCGCGCCACCGCTCCGGGGCGGGAGGGCAGGAGGTCGTGCGCTCGATCTCGGCGCTGACCGACGAGGTCGTGCAGCAGATATTCGCGGGCATCTGCGGCGAGCTCCCGGGGGCGGCGCCGCCGAGGGTGGCGCTGATCGCCACGGGCGGATACGGCCGCAGGGAGCTGTCGCCGCGCAGCGACGTGGACCTGCTCGCGCTGCTCCCTCCGGAGGACGCGCCGGCCCCCGATCGGGCGCGGGCGGATGCCGTCGCCGAGCGGCTGCACCGCGCCTTGTGGGACGCCGGGCTCGAGGCGGGGTTCGCCGCGCGCACCCTGCGGCAGACGCTCCGGCTCGCCCGCGAGGACCATACGGCGCGCACGGCGCTGCTCGATTGCCGGCTGGTCTGCGGCGACCCGGCGCTCTTCAAGGACCTGGAGCGCGCGATGGTCACCGAGCTGGAGGCGCGCAAGGTCGAGGAGTTCATCCAGGAGAAGCTCGAGGAGCTGCAGGTCCGGCGCAAGCGCTACGGCGGCTCGGTGTGGCTCCTCGAGCCGCACCTCAAGCAGGGCAAGGGCGGCCTCCGCGATCTGCAGGCCGCGCTGTGGATCGCGCGCGTGCGCCACAAGGTGGCCGGCCTGGGAGAGGCCGGCGAGCGCGGCCTGTTGCCCGCGCGCGAGGTCAAGGAGGCGCGGGCGGCGCGCGACCTGCTCTGGCGCCTGCGCAACGAGCTGCACTACGCCACCGGCCGCCGCGACGACCGCCTCACCTTCGACAATCAGCGGCGCGCCGCGGCCGCGCTCGGGTATCGCGACTCTCCCACCGAGCTGGGCGTCGAGCAGCTCATGCGGCAGACGTACATCGCGCTGCAGGAGATCGCCCGCGCCTCCGACGGCCTGGTCGACCGCTGCGCGGTAGAGGACGTGCCGCGGCCGGCCGGCGTCTTCGGCCGGCGCCCGCCGCCGCCTCCCAAGCCGATCGACAACGCCTTCCAGCTCTGGCAAGGCCGGGTCACCGTGCACGACCGCGAGGTCTTCGCCCGCCGCCCCGCCGACCTGGTGCGGATGTTCGCGGTCGCGGAGACCTACGGGGTCCCGGTGTACAGCTACGCGCGCGACCTGCTGGTGCAGGAGCTGCAGCGTCTCGGGCCGGGGCTCGCCGCGGACCGCGATGCGCACTTCGAGCTCTGGCAGTACCTGGTGCGCGAGGGCAGCGAGGGCCAGGCGCTCGCGCCGCTCCACGAGCTCGGCGTCCTAGGCGCCCTCTTCCCCGAGGTGGGCCGGCTCCGGGCGCGCGCGCAGCACAGCCTGTACCACGTCTACACCGTCGACACGCACACCGTGTTCGCGCTGCAGCGACTGATGCGTCTGCGCGCCGGCGGACTCGTAGACGTCGAGCCCGAGCTGACTCGCATCGCGCGCGCCCAGCAGCGCCCGCTGGTGCTGATGCTCGGGCTGCTCTTCCATGACCTGGGCAAGGGCCTGGGCCCGGACCACAGCGCGCGCGGGGCGGAGCTGGTCCGCGCGTACGCGCAGCGGATCTCGTTGGACCCGGGCGACGCCGCCGACGTGGAATGGCTGGTGCTCGCCCACCTCAAGATGAGCCACATCTCGCAGCGCCGGGACCTCGAGGACATGGCGCTGATCGAATCGTTCGCCCGGGAGCTCCGCACGGTCGAGCGGCTGGAGATGCTGCACCTCCTCACCTACGCCGACATGGCGAGCGTCTCGCCGGAGAACTGGACCGAGTGGAAGGCGCGCCTGCTCCGGCTGCTGTACGAAAAGGCGCACGCCACCCTGCTCGCCGAGGAGCTCGACCAGCCGGCCCACGCCGAGTCCCTCGAGCTGCGGCGCGAGCGCCTCGCCCGGGCGATCGAGCCTTTGCTCGACGAGCCTTCGGCGCGCAAGGCGGTGCCCGAGTTCACGCGCGCCTTGCCCGAGCGGTACGTCGGCATCGTCCGCCCCGACGACGCGGCCCGCCACCTGAAGCTGTGGCGGTTGGCCCGCCGCACCGGGTTCGCCGCCGAGCTGGGGCAGCGCCGCCGAGGTGAACTCCCTGGAGGACGGCATCGCGCTCGACCGGTTCATCGTCCGGGAGCCGGGCGGCGGGGCTCCCGCCCAGGGTCGCTGGGAAGCCGCCCACGCCGATCTCCTCCGCCTGCTCAGCGGGGCCGAGGATCCCCACCGCCTGGTTCAGCGGCGGCTGCGGCGCGCCTCCTGGGCAGCGTCGGCCGCCCCGGCCGTCGAGACGAAGGTGCGCGTGGACAACGTGTCCAGCGAGGATTGCACCATCCTCGACGTCTTCACGCAGGATCGGCCGGGCCTCCTGCACGCCATCGCCGATGCCCTGCACAGGGCAGGCGCGTCCATCGAGGTCGCTCGAATCGCCACGGAAGGGAACCGCGCGACCGACGCCTTCTACCTTCGTGAGGCAGCCGGGCGGGCGGGCGCCCGCAAGATCGGTTCCGACGATCGTCTGCGCG
>WNFC01007329.1_pt1 | contig 12136 bp, 12 predicted proteins | sample 5400541 | NCBI WGS metagenome assembly WNFC01 (sample SAMN13153342, study PRJNA577476) | soil metagenome | isolation source: 120 cm saprolite under Douglas fir tree site 2 hole 2 replicate 1 | place: USA:California | collected 2015-04-18 | reverse complement strand
TGTTTGACCTCGTCAGTGCAGCGCAAGGTGCCGAGATTCGCCCCGGGCAGCCGCTCGCCGGCTGGGAGACTACTGATGAGGTCTTGAATCTCCTCAAGGAGTTCGTCCTGGGTGCGGAACGGCAGTGCCGCCACGCGCTCCGGCTCCGGCTGCATAACTGATGCGAGCTTGCGCTGCGCTGAACGCACTTCTGGCCCACAGTGCCACACCAGCAAAGCCCGCAGCTTGGTGCGCAGGGAGAGCTCTGGCTGCCGCAGCAGATAGCGCCGGGTGTTGGCGCCCGTGTTGATGTGCACATCCATCGGATTGCCGGTCTGGGAGCGCAGAAAGAGTTTGGAGCCCCCCACCGACAGCCCCTCACCCACACCTTCCAGCGACAGGCCCTGGGCCAGCGCCTGCGCCAGGAGCGCCGAAGTTTCTGCGAACTGATCGCAGTGCCCGATGTCCTCCGCCAGAGCCGTAACGGCCGGGGTCTCATCGTCACCAGTCGCGGTGCGGAGTTCACGCTGCAGCAAGCCGTGCTCCTCGATAAGTGTATCCACCTCGTCCAACGATGTGGGGGCGGTCATACGAGTGATATAGCGCGCTGGCGCCCGTCCAATGTATTGCATATAGTCCCAGCCAAAGTATTCGAGTGCCCGCCAGGTGAAGACGGGAAAGAGAAAGTAGTGGTCATCGAGCTGGTTTTTCGGAATGGCAATGTTCAGCATCTCCTCCAGCACCTGCATGGGCGAGAGCTTTTGCATGAAGTAGAGGAAGTAATGATCGGCAGCGTTGTAGACTCCACGATCCAGCGCCGAGTACAGAGCCTCGCGAGTGTCCTCGATGCTGTCATTTTCAGACACCGGGGCGGCTTCTGGTAGGATGTAGGGCCCCATGGCCGGGGAGTGGATGTGCTTGTTGGACAGCGCCACATTTTGGATTACCGGCAGCATGGCATAATCGCCTGGCAGACGCGCCGCCATGTGGTGGACCGCATGCAGGCCAGCCAGCGGATGCAACGGGCCGCCATGGTGGCCGGGTGGTAAGTCCGAGGAACGCACCACCGCCAGGGCTGAAGCCAGCAGCATGTCTTTAACGGGGGTACCAGCTTGCAGCTTGGCGTGGGTTTCAGCAATGATATGCTCAGGAGACGTTTCTTCAACGAATTGTACTAACGGTTCAATATGTGCAGGATAAGTAACGGGTCGGGCCATGATGTCATCCTCCTGGAGGCTGGGAGACAGCCATCCATATGTGTACGGGGCATGTGCGGCAGATCAAGGAGCAAGTCAACCTTGCGGAGAATGCTCTCGTATCAAATATCAAACAAACAACCACCCGTCAAGCGAAATATGCCTCGACGCCTCTTGTCCACATGGTCAAAAACATGCTAGGGTACATGCCGGTGTACGAGGCGGGTGATTTCGGGAAAAAGGAGCTGGCACCATGGCTGTGGCACGTCCAGAACCGCTGTTTGACTGGTTTATTCCTATCGATGGCGATGGGGTGCACTTAGGCACGCTCACGGCGGAACGGCCACCCACGTTTGCGTATTTACGTGAGGTGGTACAGACCTCAGAGCGGCTGGGGTTTCATGCCTTATTGATTCCCACGCGCTTCGTTAATGGCCTCTTTGATGAAGGGGCGCCACTGGCGGAAACCTGGACTATGGCTACTGCCCTGGCTGCAGTGACCAGCCGCATTCGTTTTCTCATTGCCATACGCCCAGGTTTCATCGCGGCTGGACTATTAGCGAAAATGATCGCAACCCTGGACCAGATCAGTGGCGGTCGAGTCGATATCAACATTGTGCCCGGTGGCATCCAGGGTGACTTCGAACGCCTGGGAGTAGAGATCGACCACACTGGGCGCTATGCACAGGCAGAAGAGCTGATGCGTGCCTGCCGGGTGTTATGGACCGGAGAGTTGGTGGATTTCAACGGCACCTCTATCCATCTGCACGGTGCCCGTTGCTCTCCGCCGCCTCTCGGCACACCGCGCTTCTATCAGGGGGGGGCTTCACCACGTGCCGAGTCACTGGCAGCGCGTCACGCTGAGGTGTACTTGATGTGGATCGAGCCACCGGAGCAGGTCGCGGCACGCATCGCACGGGTCACGTCCCAGGCACAAGCAGGTGGACGGCAGGTGACGTTTGGTTTGCGCACCCATCTCGTGGTGCGTGACGACCCTGATGCCGCCTGGGCCGCTGCTGAGAGCCTGACTGCCTACGCTGATCCCCGTGTGGTCCAACAGCGCCAGGCCGTGATGGCTGGCACGCCGATGGTGGGGCAGCAGGCGCAGGCCGTGCGTGTAGCGCAGCACCGCGTCGGCCCCCACCTGTGGAATGGTTTATCCACCGTGCGCGTCAATTGTGGCACGGCGATTGTTGGCACACCGCAACAGGTGGTAGACGAACTGCTGACCTACTGGCGTCTGGGCATCGATGAGTTCATCCTCTCCGGTTTCCCGCACGTCGAAGAGTGTGCCCACGTCAGCCAGGAGGTCTTGCCACGGCTGCGGGCGGCGATTGCACAGACAGAACACAGCGCCGAGCATGCAAAGAAATGATGCCGTTTCGCATTGCGTATGGTACCATACTGCCACTCGCACACAGCGATCTGCATAGCTCTACACAGGCAGAAGTCCTTTGGCCTGTTTCTCCACAATAACCAGACATGTCACCGCAGGACAGGGGGTGGGATGGAGAGGTGCAATGCCAGTAAAAGGACGTGTTCCCAAGCCGTGGTCCATAGCTGACGCTCTTGAAACGTATGGTATCCACGACTGGGGAAATCATTATTTTCACATTAGTGACTCGGGTCGTGTCCTGGTGACCCCGCCGGGTCTAGAAGATCATAGCATCGATCTCAAGGAACTGGTGGATGAGGTGCGCCAGCGTGGCGTGGGGTTACCACTGCTGCTGCGCTTTTCAGATATTTTGCGCCGGCGCATCGACGAACTCAATCGGGCCTTCCAACAGGCGATCAAGGAGTATGGCTATCAAGGGGTTTACCGCGGGGTGTATCCCATTAAGGTGAATCAGGAATCCAGAGTGGTGGAAGAGGTCGTACGGTTTGGCCGCCCCTATCATCATGGCCTGGAAGCGGGGTCGAAGCCCGAATTGCTCGCGGTCCTGGCGATGCTCGACGATGAAGATGCGCTGATCATCTGTAATGGCTACAAAGATGAGGAATACGTCGAAACCGCGCTGCTCGGCAGCAAGATTGGGCGCACCATTATTATGGTGGTCGAGAAACCCAGTGAACTGCAACTCATTGCCCGCATCGCCAAAAAAACCGGCGTGCGCCCCTGTATTGGTATGCGTGCCAAACTCGCGACGCGGGGCAGTGGACGCTGGGAAGCCTCGGGAGGCGATCATTCGAAATTTGGTCTGTCAGCACGTGAGTTGGTGGAGGCGGTGGCGTTTTTGCGCGCGCATGATTTGTTGGAGTCGTTCGAGCTCCTGCACTTTCACCTGGGGAGCCAGATTTCCAATATTCGGAACATTAAAGAGGGCCTGCGTGAGGCTGGACGCTTCTACTGTGAGCTGGTGAAAATGGGGGCGCCATTGCGCTACCTCGATGTGGGTGGTGGGTTGGGGGTCGATTACGACGGCTCACAAACCAATTTCCCGTCGTCCATTAATTATACGTTACAGGAATACGCCAATGATGTGGTGTATGCCGTCATGGAGATGTGTGAGGAGGCCGGGATCACGCCGCCGACGCTGGTGAGTGAGTCTGGCCGTGCCACCGTGGCACACCACTGTGTCCTGGTGGTGGACATGCTCGGCGTGAGTGAGTGCCGGGCCGGCACGGCGCTTGGCGAACCGCCTGATGATGCCCAGGCGGTGGTGTGGAACCTCTACGACTCGTACCGCGAGCTCACGCGCAAAAATCTCCTGGAAGCCTATCACGACGCCGTGCAGTATAAGGACGAAAGCCTGACGCTGTTCGCCCTAGCGCATTTAAGTCTGCAAGAACGCGTCATGGCCGAAGACTATTTTTGGGGTATTTGTCAGAAAATCTTGCGCTTCACGCGTGAGATGGACGAGGTGCCGGAGGAGTTTGAAGGTCTGGAGCGCCTGCTCGCCGATACGTACTTTTGCAATTTCTCGCTCTTTCAGTCGATCCCTGACTCCTGGGCTGTCAACCAGCTCTTCCCCATTATGCCCATCCACCGCTTGCTCGAGGAGCCTACGCGTCGTGCAGTGCTGGCGGACATTACCTGTGATTCCGATGGCAAGATCGATGAATTTATCGATCGGCGCGAAGTCAAACACGTCCTGCAATTGCATGCGCCGAACGGGGCCGACTATTACCTCGGCTTCTTTCTGGTGGGCGCCTACCAGGAAATTCTCGGCGACTTGCATAACCTCTTTGGGGATACGAACACGGTGCACGTCTCCATTGCCCCGAATGGCGAGTACCACATCGAGGCGGTGGTGTCTGGTGATACCGTCACGGACGTGCTGGAGTACGTCAGCTACTCGCGTGAAGATTTGCTGGCACGCCTGCGCCGCTCTATCGAATGCGCTCTACGCGCCAAGCGTCTTACGCTGGAAGAATCGCGCCAGTTGCTGAAAATCTATGAAACCGGACTGTCCAGCTATACCTACCTGGAAGCGGATTGACGCTGAGTCGCAGAAGCCTGGGTAGCAATCCAGGCTTCTGACCAGCCTCAAGTTCGCACTTTTTTTCCCAACACTCCTCTCCATCAAGGTCCCTTTACGAAAAGGGGGAGATGTGTAATCCTGCATGCAGGAAGAGGTACTGGGCAGTTCCCTCGAGAAGGAGACGACTGTGGCATCCCAGGAAGAGACCATCAAGCAGGTCAAACGCGCCAACGAGCGTTTTTATCGCGCCTTTGAGAGCTTGGACATCAGTAAGATGGTGGCCGTGTGGATCCAGGCCGAGCGGGCGAAGTGCGTGCATCCGGGCTGGAGTCTGCTCAGTGGCTGGGAAGCCATTCGCCAGAGCTGGGAGGCGATTTTTGCCAACACGGACTACATGCGTTTCGTGATTACTGATGTAGTGGTGCACCTCTATGGACGGGTCGCATGGGTTACCTGTATGGAGAACCTCAGTGACGCACCTGATACGCTGCAGATGGCGCGTATCCTTGCTACGAATGTGTTTGAGCACACCGGCGAGGAGTGGCGTATGGTGCATCACCACGCCTCGCCCATCATGCGCCCGGCACCAGCAGCGCTGGGTGAGGTCGATCCGGAATTCCTCAACTGACTGCAACGAGGAGAGGGCCATGGATACAGAGCGCCTACGACAATTCCAGGAACTCATTGCGCTCGAACCTGACGATACCGTACTCCGTTTTGGGCTGGGAGAGCTGTATATCGAGGCCAAAGACTTTGCGAGCGCGGCAGAGCAATTTGCCGAGATTCTACGGCTCGATCCACACTATTCCGCGGCGTATCGCTATCTCGGGCAAGCCTATGCAGCTTTAGGCAGAGCCTCAGAAGCTGAGGCCATCTTTCAGCAGGGGATTGCGGTGGCGGAAGCCCGTGGCGATCTGCAAACCGCCAAGGAGATGCAGGTCTTTCTCCGCCGTCTCCATAAATAGGCCTCCTCAAGCACACAGACGCTGACGTCCCTACAACCAGTACGCGTGTCCCTCTCGTGGTAGATACAGCAATATCCTGCTGACTCCGAAAAAGTGCTATACCACGCTGTCACATTATGGTAAGGTAATTTGCACCTGTGTCCATGGAGGGAAAAGGGCATGGAGAGCTATACATGGCTCTTGTATGAAGAGATCGGTCGCGTCGCCCGTCTGACGCTCAACCGGCCAGAAAAATTGAACGCTTTAAGCGTCGACTTGCACACCGAACTGCTCCAGGCTGCCAAGCAGGCCGAGGCTGACCCGCGCATCCATGCTGTCATCATCCGTGGTGCTGGCCGTGCGTTCTGCGCCGGTTATGACATCACTCCAACGCCAGAGCGTCGGGCAACGCAAGCGACTCGCACGATTCGCAGTGATATTTCCCGCATGGAAGAGACGGTAGGACGCTGGCAGATGCTCTGGAATCTGCGCATCCCAACCATTGCGCAAGTACATGGGTATTGCGTGGCTGGCGGGACGGATCTGGCGCTCCATTGCGATATGATTGTGGTGGCTGAAGACGCCCGTATCGGCTTTACCCCAGTACGCGCTATGGGCACGCCGCCCACGCACATGTGGCTCTACTCCGTCGGCCCGCAATGGGCCAAGCGCTTATTGCTGACAGGGGACCTGATCGATGGCAAAACGGCGCGGAACATTGGCTGGGCTATTGAGGCAGTGCCGGCCGCAACGCTGGATGATGCGGCCCTCAAGCTGGCCACACGCATCAGTCATATTGGTAAAGATCTCCTGACCGCAAACAAATACATTGTGAACAAGGGCCTCGAACTGATGGGGCGCGCCCTCTTGCAGCAGATTGCCCTGGAGCATGATGCCATGGCCCACCTCGCTCCAGAAGCGCTGGAATTCAACCGCATTGCGCAGGAGCAAGGTCTCAAGGCAGCGCTAGAATGGCGTGACGGACCGTTTCGCACCTAGCGCCTCTCGTACCACCCCACAGTCACCTTCGATGACTGTACTCGGGCAAAGTGTGCTGCTATGAACAAACCAAAAAAGATGGCCATATCCAAAGAGCAGGAAATCATTACTGTTGCTGCGCGCTTGTTTAAAGAAAAAGGCTACCGGGCCACGACTCTTGAGGATATCGCTGCGGCGGTGGGCATGCTCAAGGGGAGTTTATACTACTACATCCAGAGCAAGGAAGAACTGCTGTACATTGTCGTACGGGAACCTGTACGGCAAATCTACAGTAAACTCGAAGAGATTGTGAACTCCAATGCGTCTACCAAGGCGAAGATTGCCCAGGCTTTAGCCAACCACATGACATTGTTCCGCCAGCATTATCCACATATGGCCGTGTATCTCCATGACTATCATCATCTGATGCAAAAACTGCAAAAGGACATTATTGAAACTCCCAAGCATTACCAACGCTTGTGGGCGGCCTTACTGCAGCAAGGCATCGACACAGGAGAACTCCGTAGCGACCTGGATGTGAAAGTGACCGTCTACGCTATTCTCGGTATGTGCAACTGGGTCTATCGCTGGTATAACCCTGAAGGGAAACAGTCAGCAGAAGCAATTGCTGCGATCTTCACGACACTTGTTCTGGACGGGTTAAGTCGGTAAGAGACACACCAGCGAGACGGGGCACTCACCATAGGGCTCTGCTGCCCCGTCCCCTCCAGTCATGTGTCCCCACACCCTCTTCCTTACATAGCGCTCTTCAACTGACGTGTAGCTTCCGCTCTGCACGCCATTCGGCCAATTGTTTCCCCATGCCGAGTTCTTTCGCCAATTTCCGCCGCCGGGTTGAGAGCGTGCGTGCACTCAAGGCCTGCGTCATACGAATACCGTGTTTTTGCTTGTAGGCTCTGGGCGTGAGGTCGTGCAGAGCGAGGTGACGATTCGAGAGGAGTTTGAATGCCTTCCCACACTCCAAACAGAGCACTTGATTGCGCTGAATGGAGGCCCCTGGGTCGCGGCTCATGCCTTCCTCAGGCTCGACCGTGCCTCCTATCTGTTGGACTTCCTGCAGGGTCCGAAACACCCGGCGCAAACTCTCGACGACGTCTTCGGAGGACATCGGCGTGTGGCTCGCCTGCGCGCTTACGATGTCAGTACACATCTCTACTAAAGACTTTGACATCCTAGTTTCTCCTTACTCATGGTGAGTATCGTCACCCCGATCACTATGCTCGTGGTGCCGTCCACCTGGGAACATCAAACTTTGATGTGTATTTATTGCAGAGTTGGGAGTATTTGTCAAGGTCTTTTATTGCTGAATTTCTTGCGTATAATGGTTGTGGATATGTTGATCATGGGCAAATCCCTGATATTTTTCGACAACCATAGGGGTATCCCTGATAGTCATTCTACTTGGAAGGTCCGTTGTGTCTGTAAACAAAAAGCCGTAAGCTTGCCATAGCCCAAGTCAGCATAGCAAGCTCCTGTATCAATCCCTACCTTGTCGGCATAGTACTTGACCTCACGAAAGGGCGTATGCCCGAATACTATATACTTCCCTAACCTATGGGGAGTATGGAGGAAAGGGGAGCGAATCCGTAAGAGATCGTTGGCGTGTTGGCGCTCGAGTGGTATCCCTGGACGTACGCCGGCGTGCACGGCAATATAGGTGTCGCTGGTCCAGCACAACGGGAGCTGCATGAGAAACTTGACATGTGCGGGAGGAATGGCGTTGGGCAGATGCGGGTCCTGAGGGTTACGGAGACGGGGATAATAGCTCAAGAGAGTAGCAGTGCCACCGCCAGCGAAAAACGGCTCAGTGAGCCAGTAACTGGCACCCTCGTCCGTCAAACACGCTTGGATATACGTAAGGAAGTTGTCTTCATGATTGCCCATGAGAAAGACATTACTAGGGTTGTCCTGCTGTAAATGCAGCATGAGGTCGAGCACGCCCTTACTGTCTGGGCCACGATCAATATAATCGCCGAGAAAGATCAAGCGATCTGCCGTAGGGTCATAGCGTAAGACGTCGAGCAGGCGTAAGACCTTATCAAGACACCCATGAATATCGCCAATGGCGTAATCGCAGTAACGCAAAAGTCACCCTGTGAAGGAAATAGGGTTATCATGGGCGAAGAATCTACCCTCAAACTCAGCCAGCGTGGACCAGACGCTCGCCAGGGAGGTGCCCATGAGAACCCCGAAGCCATTATACGCCCACGAGCGCATGATTTATCAACCTGAGTTCCTGACCTGTCCCCATTGTGGCGATCTGCTCGTGACGTGCAACTATCTGGCGTGGGATAAGACCGTGCAGATGCTCGATCGCGTCCTCTCGGTGGCCAGTCGACCGAGTCGCTGCCCGCACGCCACATGTGTCGGCTCGCGCCTGCGCCTGCTGTCAGCCGCGGGGCAACGTATCGCGCCTGCCGGCTCCACCTATGGCTACGACGTCGTCGTGCGCATTGGCTGGTTGCGGCAGGAGTCCCGCGCCACGTACCGCGAGATTCACGCCGATCTGGCCTCCCAGGTCCGCATCTCGGCGTCCCACGTGGGGTATCTGTATCAACAGGTCTCTTTGCCACTCCTGGCCTGCCACGAGCGACAGCATCGCGATCGCCTCGCCCAGATTGCCACGCAGCAGGGCGGCGTGATCGTGGCCCTTGATGGCTTGGCTCCGCAAGGAGGCGAGCCCCACATTTGGTTCATCCGCGAACTCTCCAGTGGCGTGACGTTGCGCAGTGGCTGGCTGTGCCAGCAGGATCAGCCCACGTTCGAAGCCTTTCTAGAACCGCTGAAGCACCTGGAGTGGCCCATTCTGGCCGTGCTTAGCGACAAGCAAACGGGCTTGGTACCAGCCGTGGCCACGGTCTTGCCCAACAGTCGCCATCAGTTTTGTCAGGCTCATTATCTGCGCAACCTGGCCGAACCTCTCGCCGAGGCTGATGCAGCCTTCAAGGGGGAGCTGCGAAAAACCGTGCGCGAGCAGGTCGGTGACCTGATCCGTCAGGACCCCCGCACGGCGTCCGGTCATACAGGCGTCTTGACGGTGACCGGCCTCTTGCCCAGTCCGCTCGCACAGCCCACGGCACCAGCCTCCCAAAGCCCCTCTCCTCGGGACACCCTCACAGCGCCCGAGTCCACAGCCGCTGAGGTGATCACACAACTCTTTCACCACACGCGCTATCTGCTCACGCTCAAAGGGCGGCCACCCTTTCGTCTGGCGGGCATGGAGACCTACGAGCGGCTCCAGCACGTCGCCCAGGACAGTCTCGACCTGCTCGCCACGCGCTATGACCCGCGCTTGGCCCAGCTCTATCAAGGTCTCCAGTCGGCGTTAGCCCCCTTTGCGCAGACCTACCAGACGTTCCAACAAGGCGCTGCCTGGCTCCGCGATCTCGCGTACATCTTAGAACCCACGGCCAGCCAAGCGGTGTGTGGCGAGCAGGTAGCGGGACAACTGCGCGCCTATCTCGACACGGTGTTGCGGTGGCCCAAGGTCACGCCAACCTCCTATGCGTTTGGCCGTCACCTCGACAAGGTCAGCCGAAGCTATTGGCCTGGCCTGTTTCACTGCTACGACGTGCCGGGCCTGCCGCGGACCAACAACGAACTCGAAAGCCGCTTCCGTGATACACGTCGCCGCCTGCTGCGGACCACAGGCCAAAAGGGCCTTACACAGCGCACGCTACAACGCCAAGGCGCTTGGGAACTCCTCCCGCGCCCCCCAACAGAGGCCCAGGTACTCGATGCCGCGTGTCAAACACCACCGGAGGAGCTGGTGCAAGAAAGGCAGCGCTTTGCTGCGCATCGCCAACGGTTTCGCTTGCAGAGCCGCTCCCTGAAACAGACTCAAGCTCAATTCGACCAACTGCGTCAGCAATGGTCGACATTACAACCTACAGGCACAGGGTGACTTTAGAGGTATTGCGTGGATACACTGCAAGCCATGTCTGCATCCTACCACCAGTGCACATCTGCTTGACGCGCCCTGTAGGTCGCTCGTATGCGCAAGCTATCCCTCCGTTGTTCTCTGCTGCTGGTGCGTAGAACCCGGCAGAGTACTGCTCTCTGCGCCTCTAAGGTGGGTTCTGGGCTTGCCATGGCGGTATCAGCGCCTGTGAGGCGTCCGCTGCCGCAGGACAGAGCGACGACGCACCGTCCGCCTGCAGGGCATCGAAGAGAAATAGCCTTGGGAAAGCGGGAGAGGGCAGGCAAGCCGTAATACTGATGGTGGGAGACCGCCGACGCTGCGGCCAGGCACAGGAGGACCGTATGAGCCAGTACCGTGTAAGACGTGTCGTATTTGTCAGTCTGCTGGGTGGGATGTTCGTCCTGGGGTTCGTGAGTGGATCGGTGAGTCAACGATCTGCCCAGGCGCAGGTGCCAGGCGTGGGGAAAGGTGTGCGGGAGCAAGTGACCGGTGCGGGCGGAGCCCTCGGCTCCGTGACCGAACTCGGGTCGTCCATTGTGGAGATGCAGCAGCATGTCGACGGGCTCCAGAAAAATCTCGCGACCCTCAAAAAGGTGCAAGCTGCGCTTGGTGGTGGCAAATAGGGGCACACGCCCTCGACGGATGGCCGCCGTGCCCTGAGGAGACGCGATACGGTTGCCGTGGACGCGGTGTACGGGCTGGAAGCACACGCCTGGTACGCTGCGATATGCGGCACAGTGTGCAATGGCATAGGGAGGAGAAAGTGCGATGAAACGGTATCTTGCGGAAGCAGTGGGAACATTTGTGCTGGTCTTTGGCGGCTGTGGCAGTGCGGTGCTCGCGGGGGACAAGATTGGGTTTCTGGGAGTCTCGTTCGCCTTTGGGCTCTCGCTGTTGGCCATGGTCTATGCGATCGGGCCGATTTCGGGCTGCCATATTAATCCGGCGGTCACGGTGGGCTTGCTCCTGAGTAAGAAATTCGATGCACGGTACGCGGGGGGCTATGTTGTGGCGCAACTGGTTGGAGCCATCGTCGCCGCGGGGGTTCTGTTACTTATCGCGAAAGGCCTCCCCACGGGCTATGATCCGGCGGTGGGCGGGTTGGCGGCCAATGGCTATGGCGAGCACTCGCCGACGCACTACAGTCTGGGAGCTAGCTTTGTGGCGGAAGTCGTCCTCACCGCCTTGCTGGTCCTCACGGTCCTGGGCGCGACCGACATCACCGCGCCGGTGGGCTTTGCGGGCCTTCCCATCGGGCTGGTGTTGACCCTGATCCATCTGGTCGGCATTCCCGTGACTAACACCTCAGTCAACCCTGCACGGAGCGTTGGCCCGGCGCTCTTTGTGGGCGGGTGGGCGCTGAGCCAGCTCTGGCTATTTATCCTTGCTCCACTCATTGGCGCAGCACTGGCAGCCGCGGTGTACATGGTGATGCGCCCACCGGAGGTCGTGATCAGCGCTCGCCAGGCGGAGCAGGCTTTAGAGAGTCAGCAGGTAGAGAGGGAACGCCGAGAGCCGCGACCATAAGACGCTGCGCATGCAAGGAGCGGCGAGCCTGCCAGGTGTTCCGACCCTGAGGTGCTCTTCAAAGTACCCCGCCGCTTCCCGCATGCCCTGTGCTTGCGTCTTGGCCATGTAGAAGTGGAAACCGATGCTCAGGTGCGTGCCCAGCGC
>WNFC01007328.1_pt1 | contig 12136 bp, 13 predicted proteins | sample 5400541 | NCBI WGS metagenome assembly WNFC01 (sample SAMN13153342, study PRJNA577476) | soil metagenome | isolation source: 120 cm saprolite under Douglas fir tree site 2 hole 2 replicate 1 | place: USA:California | collected 2015-04-18 | reverse complement strand
GGGAGAGGGTGCCGAGCGTAGCGAGGAGGGTGAGGGTGCCGCGAAGCGCCGGATCTCACCTTGCACCGCGACCCTCACCCTCCCATTGCTTGCGCAATGGGCCCCGCCCTCTCCCGCGGTGCGGGAGAGGGGTTTGCTTTGACGAACGACGGGTAATTGCGCCGCGATGGGACGCCAGTCACAGTAGCAACCTATCACCGCCACCTTTGCCGTGCCGCCGGCATCCAATGAGCGCCCCTCCATGACCACCACCGCCACGACCACCATCCCGCGCGACGTCGTCGTCATCGGCGCCGGCATCGTCGGCATTTCCTGTGCCAGCTTCATCCGGCGCGCCGGGCATCGCGTTACCGTGCTCGATCGCGGCGCGCCGGGCGAGGGGACGTCGTTCGGCAATGCCGGCTGCCTGAACTCCTCCTCGGTGGTGCCGATCTCGATGCCCGGCGTGCTGTCGCAGGTGCCGCGCTGGCTGCTCGACCCCGAGGGGCCGCTGGTGCTGCGCTGGCGCTATCTGCCGGTGCTGGCGCCCTGGCTGTGGCGCTTCGTGCGCGCCGGCGCGCCGGACAAGGTGGCGGCGCAGGCGCGCGCCCTGCGTGCCCTACTCGGCTCGACGATCGAGAGCTACGCGCCGCTGGTCAAAGAGGCCGGCGCCGAGGATCTCGTCCATCGGCTCGGCCATCTCACCGTCTATAAGAGCGAGGCGAGTTTCGCCAAGGACGGCCGGGCGATGGGACTGCGGCGCGAGAATGGCGTGGTCGTCGAGGACCTCTCCTTCGACGAGCTGCGCCAGCTCGAGCCCACCCTGTCGCGCGACTTCGTGCGCGGCCGGATGATCGCGGAGACCGGCCATGTCGGCGATCCCTATCGTCTCGTCACCCGCCTCGCCGAGGCCTTCACGCGCGACGGCGGGCGCATCCTGCGCGAAGCGGCGCGCGGCTTCGAATTCGCCGATGGCGCGGTGACCGGCGTGCGCGGCGATAGCGGTTTTCATCGCGCCGATCGCGTCGTCCTCGCCGCCGGCGCCTGGTCGAAGACCCTGGCGCGACAGCTCGGTGACGCCGTGCCGCTCGATACCGAGCGCGGCTATCACGTCGTGCTGCGCGACCCCGAGATCATGCCGCGCCGCCCGATCAGCTCGGCGGACGGCAAGTTTTTCGCGACGCCGATGGAGATGGGGCTGCGTGTCGCCGGCACCGTCGAGTTCGCCGGGCTCGCGGCGCCGCCGGACTGGCGCCGCTCGCGCATGCTGCTGCGCCAGGCGCAGGACATGTTTCCCGCCCTTTCGCGCGATATCGGCGACGAGCGCCTCTCGATGTGGATGGGGTTCCGCCCGAGCATGCCGGATTCGCTTCCGGTCATCGGACCGTCGCGCCGCCATCGCAACGCCTTCCACGCCTTCGGCCACGGCCATGTCGGCCTCATCGGCGGCGCGATGACCGGGCGCATCGTCGCCGCCCTGGTCGACGGTGCCGCCCCGCCGATCGACATTACGCCGTTCCGCGTCGACCGGTTCGGCTGACGCGCGCTACGGCCGCCGCTCGCTGAAGCGCCAGCCGTGAGGAAGGTGGAGATAGGGATTATGTCCCCGTGATTTTATCCCCCTCCCCCCTTGCGGGGGAGGGTAGGGTGGGGGGTCTAACTCGAGAGCCGCCGCGTCGCGGCACCACACCCCTCACCTTCCCATCGCTTGCGCGATGGGCCCCTTCCTCTCCCGCAAGGGGAGAGGGAATCTTGTTGCCAGGACACGATACTCAACTCCTCGCCGCCCGCAGTTCGGTCTGGAGCTCGCGGACGATTTCGATGAGGTGGAGGACCTCGGTCTCGCGCAGCTGGTCGATCTTCTGGTGCAGCAATTCGATCTCGAGCTCCGCCTTGATGTTGATCTGATAGTCATTCTCGGCGTGCTCGCGATCGATCGTCGCCTGCCGGTTCTGGCTCATCATCAAGATCGGCGCCGTATACGCGGCCTGAAATGACAGCGCCAAATTCAGCAGAATGAACGGGTAAGGGTCCCACTGGTTCACATAGGCCGTGATGTTCAGCCCCATCCAGATCACCAAGAGGATGCTCTGGATGATGATGAACCACCACGACCCGACCGTCGCTGCGACGGCGTCGGCGACGCGGTTTCCGAGGCTGAGCGTCGAGCGTTGCGGTTGCCGTTTTGCCCGTCTGACCTCGCGAAGCCGGTTCAGCAGATGGATTTCTTCATCGCGAAGTTTATGGATGAAATCAGCACTCGCGGCCATAACTCCCCCTGCATGCATCTTGTTGAGTGACTTGTGGCCCGCCTCTACCCCGGCTTGACGCGGGTGCGCCGGTCGAAGGGGTTGAGCGTTTCTGCGCCGGTCGGCGTGAAGTCGGAGAGGTTGCGCGTCACGACGATCAGTCGATGTTCGAGGGCGGTCGCCGCGATCGCCAGATCGAGCCCCTTGTTGCCGATCCGCGCGGCGAGGCGGCCCCATCGCCGCGCGATCGGAACGTCGAGCGGCAGGATGCGCTCGCCATAAGCGCGCACCGTCGCATCGAGCCATGACGCGAGCTCTTCCGCGAAGCCGGGATTGATCGTTCGCTGGCGCTCGATTCCGAGCTCGATCTCGCCGACCGTCACCGTGCTGAGGAAAAGATCGTCCGGCACCGCGGCGGCGATCCAAGCGACGAGGTTGGTGTCGCGTTTACGCTTGCGCAATTCCGAAAGGACGACAGTGTCGAGGAGATACATCAGAGATGCGGTTCGCGGGGATCTCCGTGGAGACGCTCGAAAGCGCCGTCATCGGTCGGCATCGCAAGAAGGTGATCCGAGAAGCCGGGCGCCTTCAGCAATTCGAGACGCTGCAGGCGCGCATACTCATCAGCCGCGATGACGACCACGGCAGGCTTGCCATGACGGGTCACGGTCTGCGGCGCGCGGCGCGCCGCTTCGACGACCGCGCTGAAGCGGTTCTTGGCATCCTGGACCGACCATGTGGAGCGGCGCACGGCATCCCTCCTCTTCTAGCTAGAAATTCTGTCCAGAAGATGAGGTCGTTCCGCGCGGCCGTCAAGGCCTGTGGCAACGCCACGCGGGGAAAAGGGAAGCCTACACCGCCGCTTCTTTCTTCCCCTGCCAACGCGCCCAGCCGGCCTTCGCCATCTGTACGAGGCCGCCCATGTAGCTGCGCATCAGCACGATGACCAGCACGGCGTAGATCACCATGTCCCACTCGCCGTATTTGGCGAGGTACGTCGTCAGGATCTGCACCGGCGGGGCGCCGATCAGCGGGCCCGCGAAGGCACCGAGCCCGCCGACCACGACCATGATGATGAGCTTGGCCATCTCGCTGAAATCGGCCATTTGTGGACTGAGGACCAGCGTGTAATGCGCGTAGAAGGCGCCGGCGAGCCCGGCGAAACCGCTCGAGAGGGTGAAGACGAAGATCTTGATCCGCGTCGTGTCGACGCCGAGGCTCTCGGCGCGCAGCTCGTCGTCCTTGATCGCCCGCATGAAATAGCCGAGCGGCGAGTGGACGACGACATACATGATGACGAGGCTGACCGCGGCGAGGCCGAGGAAGGTGTAGTAATAGGCCTCGGGCTGGACGTTGCGGTAGAGCGGCGGCACGGTGAGGCCGAGCTCGCCGCGGGTGAAGCGGTAGGCAGCGGTCAGCAGGATGTGCAGCGTCTCGGCGAAGGCCCAGGTGGCGATGGCCAAATAAATGGCGCGCATCTTGAGCACGATCCGACCGAGCAGGTAGCCGAGTAGCGCCGCCATGGCGATCCCGCTCGGGATGCTCGCCGCCATCGGCCAATGGTAGTGATAGATGAGCAGCCCCGACGTATAGGCGCCGACCGCCGCGAAGGCCTGGTGCGCCAGCGAGAACTGCCCGGTGAAGCCGGCGAGCAGGTTCCAGCTCGCCGCCAGGATGACGTAATAGAGGCTGATCGTCAGGACGTGCAGCGCGTAGGCGCCGACGAATTGCGGCAATGCCGAGAGCGCCGCGACGCCGATGAGCGTGAACGGCAGGACGCGCCGCCACGCGATGAGGGCGAGGAAGGAGCGCGTCATCCGGGGAGGCACTCCTCGATGAGCGCGGTCATCCGAGGAGGCACTCTTGGATGAGCGCGCGCACCCGCTCGCTGCCGAATTCGCCGGCCGGCCCGGCGGCCTTGATGCGGCCGAGATTGACCATGTAGACGGTGTCGGCGTGGGCGATCGAATCCTCGATGTTCTGATCGACGAGAAGGATCGTCGTGCCGATCGTCCGCCGCGCCGTCGCCAGCAATTCATAGACCTGATCGACGAGGTTGGGGGCGAGGCCGGCGGTCGGCTCGTCGACCAGCATGAGCGCCGGCTCGGTCATCATCTCGCGCGCCACCGAGAGCATGCGGCCCTGGCCGCCCGACAATTCACCGGCGCGCTTGCGCCGCCGCTCGGCAAGGACCGGAAAGATCGCATAGATCTTGGCGAGCCGCTCTGCGAGGCGGGCGCGGTCGCGGCGCAGCGTCCAGCCGCCCATGCGCAGGTTCTCCTCGATGGTGAGCTGCGGAAAGATGTTGATCTCCTGCGGCACGTAGCCGATGCCGTGCTGCTTGACGCGGTAGGGTTGCTGGCCGTCGATGCGCTCGCCGCGGAAGCGGACGCTGCCGGTATGCGGGGCGAGAAACCCGAAGATGGCGCGCAATAGGGTCGACTTGCCGGCGCCGTTGGGGCCGATGATCAAGGTCAGGCTGCCGCTCGCGACGGTGAGCGACAGTCCCTGCAGGATGTCAACGCCGCGCTGGTAGCCGCAATGGAGGTCATCGATGGCGAGCATGGTTTCGGCTGCGCTCATGCCCCGCCCCTCATGCAGGACAAGCGCATATGAGGGACGTCCCGGCATATCCTCGCCCCAACGGGGAGAGGGAGGGACCCGCGAAGCGGGAGGGTGAGGGGGACGCGCGGCTTTCGTGCTGTTGCCGGAAGCAAATGTCGTCGCGGATATTCCCCCTCACCTTCCCATCGCTTACGCGACGGGCCCCTTCCTCTCCCCGAGGGGCGAGGAAACGTCCGGCGACGCCAAATGCGATTGCCCTGACCTCTCATGCCAGCGTCTTGCCGAGATAGGCGGCGATGATGTCGGGCCGCGACGCGACCTCGTCGAGCGAGCCCTCGGCGGCGATGCCGCCGTCGATCATCACGGTGATCTTGCTGCACAGGCGCCGCATCACCGTCATCTCGTGGCTGACGACGAGGAACGTGGTGAAGCGGTCGCGGTTCGCCGCGAGGATGAGATCGATGATGGCATCCTTGATCACCGGGTTGATGCCGGCGAAGGGCTCGTCGAGCACGTAGCATTTGAGATCGGGCAGCATGAAGCCGCAGACGATCTGGAGCAGCGCGCGCTGCCCGCCGGAGAGGCCCTTGGCCGCCATGCCGGCCAAGGGGGCGAGACGGGTGAGCTCGAGAAATTCGTCGGCGCGCCGCGCGCCCTCGGCGATATCGCCGCCGCCGCGCGCCAGATAGGGCAGGAGGAGATTGTCGCGGACGCTGAGATTGCCGAACAGGCGACAGACCTGGAAGCTGCGCAGGAGGCCCTTGCGGGCGACGCGGTGCGGTGCCAGGCCGACGATGTCCTCGCCGGCGAGGCGGACGGTGCCGGAATCGGGACGGTAAAGGCCGGTGATGAGGTTGACGAGCGTCGTCTTGCCGGCGCCGTTCGGTCCGATGAGGCCGCGGATCTCGCCTTGCTCGACCGTGAAGGCGACGTCGTTGGTGGCGACGAGCCCGCCGAAGCGCTTGGTCAGCCCCTCCGTCTCGAGCAGCGCCATCAGGCCTGCCGCGTGCGCTCGCCGAACAGCCCGGTCGGGCGGATCAGCAGGATGACGAGGACGAGGAGGAAACCGTAGGCGTTCTGATAGGGCGAGGCGATGAAGGCGGTGCCGAGCGATTCGACGATGCCGAGCAAGACGCCGGCGATCAGCGCGCCGGGGATCGAGCCGAGCCCGCCGATGACGATGATCTCGAAGCCCTTGACCGTGGTGACGACGCCATTGGTTGGAAAGACGAAAAAGACCGGCGCGAGCAGCGCCCCGGCGATGGCGGCGAGGGCGACGCCGATGCCGAAGGCGACCTGGTCGAGCCGCAGGATGTCGATCCCCGCCGTCTGCACCCCGATGCGGCTCTGCGCGGCGGCGCGCAGCGCGAGGCCGAGCCAGGTCTTCTTGAGGAGGACGTAGAAGAGGGCGAGCGCGAGGAGGGCGCAGAGGAAGGCGGCGAGGCGCGCGCCGCTCTCGGGCAGCGGGCCGATCATCACGGTCGGCAGGTTGGAGCCGGGATTGCGCTGGTAGGGCCCGCCGAGCGCGGTGGCGAGATTGCGCAGCAGGAGCAGCAGCGCGATGGTGATGACGGTGGCGTAATCGTCCTTGCGCTCGATGCCCTGGACGAACATCGGCTTGATCAGGATGGGCTCGATGAGGGCGCCGACGACGAAGACGGTGAGCGCCGCGAGCGGCACCGCCACCCACCAGAGATCGGGGCCGAGCCAGAAGACCACCAGCACGTACTGGACGAAGCTGCCGATCATGTAGAACTCGCCCATCGCCCAGTTGATCATCTTGACGATCGAGTAGATGAAGGTGATGCCGAGCGCCATCAGCGCATAGATGACGCCGATCATGACCCCAGCGATCAGCGTCTGGGCGAAGAGCTCGGGGGTGAAGATCATGGCTGCCGGTGACTCGGGGGCGCAGCTAGCGTCCCCTCACCGTGAGGAGCCGCCGCGAGGCGGCGTCTCGAACGGCGAGACGGCCGCTGCGCGGCCTCCTCAGGATGAGGAATTTTGTTACGGCCATCTTCGGTTTTCCTCATCCTGAGGAGCGTCCGCGAGGACGCGTCTCGAAGGACGCACGTGAAGCTGCATCCTTACTTCGGTGCCGTGCCGACATGCTCCAGCTCGACATCGGCCTGGCGCCAATCCTGGTTCGGCTGGGTGTAATGGATGATCAGGATCGGCGGCGACCAGTTGTGCCAATAGACGCCCTTGGCCTCGGGGAAGGTCACCGGCGTCGCCGCCCAGGTCTTGAACGTCCCGCTCTTGAGCGCCGCGACGACCGCCTTGGGATCGGCGCTCTTCGCCTGCTCGACCGCCTGGGCCAGGATCAGCACGTCGCCGAAGCCGTTGAGCGAGGAGTAGATCGGCGGCTCCTTGAACTTCTCCTCATATTCCTTGACCGCCCAGGTGCCGACATCGGAAAGCTTCTCGCGCGGCGAGTAGTAGGCGATGAAATAGATGCCGTTGCCGTTCTGCGGATGGAGCTGCCAGTATTGCGGCCGCGCCGGCGCGTCGTAGGAGATCAGCATCGGTGTCGTCGGCAGGATGCCGAGCGTCGTCGCCTGGTCGATCATCAGATCGACGGGCTGGCCGACCGCGATGTTGATGACGAGATCGGGCTTGAACGCCTTGACCTGCAGAAGCTGCGGCGTCAAATCGGTCGAGGCGTGATCGAAGGTGATCTTCTGCAGCTCGAGCCCCGCCTTGTTGGCCTTGCTCTGCTCGTCCATCTCATCCGAGATGCCGATGCCGTAATCGGTCGTCTCGGCGACCAGAGCGATGCGCTTGAACTTCTTCTGCTTGATGAAATCGAGAAAGGCCTCGACGCGGAAGGGATCGATGGCGTGGGTGCGGAAGGCGACGTCGTAATGCTTTGCCGTGATGTCGGCGGCCGAGGCCTGGGTCGAGATCGTCGCGACGCCCAATTCCTTGGCCACCTCGTTGACGGCGATGGCGACCGAGGAATGGAAGAAGCCCGTGACGCCGACGACTTTCTCCTCGGTGGCGAGGCGGCGATAGCCGGCGACGCCGGCCTCGGTGCGGCCCTGATCGTCCTGCACGGCGAGGGCGATCTTCTTGCCGCCGAGCACGCCGCCATGGCTGTTGACGTATTCGACGGCGAGGTCGGCGCCGCGCCGGATGAGTTGGCCGGCCGCCGGATCGCCGGGCGGCGAGAGCGGGATCTGCAGGCCGATCATCACCTCGTCCGCGGCACGGGCGCCGTCGCCGGCGATGCCGCCCATGACCGCCGCCAGCGCCGCGGCGCCCACCATCAGACGTACAGATCTCATTATCTACTCCCGCCCCTCAATCGATTGGAAGACCGTCCCCGCCAGCACCGTCATGTGACGGAGCGCCTCGGCCCCTCTTTGGATACAATCATATCAAGCTACCGCTCCGCTAGCCTCAACTCGCGTAATGGGCGACGCTGATCGCGGCAACGCGGTCTTCGTCGACGGTGACGCCGAGACCGGGCCCGCAAGGCACCTGCGTCGCGCCGTCGACGATGGCGATCGGCGTTGCCAGGATCTCGTGCCCCATGACATAGGTCGAGGTGTAGAACTCGGCGCCGAGCGAAATGTTCGGCGTCGCCGCCACCATGTGCAGCCCGGCGGCGATGGCGAGCCCGCCCTCGTACATCGTGCCACCATAGGCGGCGATGCCGGCAGCCTCGGCGATGGCGGCGATCTCGCGCCCGCGCACGATGCCGCCGCTCTTCATGATCTTGACGCTGACGAGATCGGCGAAGCGCGTACGCGCCATCTCGACCGCCTCGGCGGGGGTGAAGACGCTCTCATCGGCCATGATCGGCGTGTCGATCGCCGCCGCGATCGCCGCCAGCGCCGCACGCTGCTCGCGCGGCACCGGCTGCTCGATGAAGCTCGGTGCGAAATTCTCGATCTCGCGGAGCTGGCGGATCGCATCCCACGGCTCCAGCCCCTGATTGTAGTCGACGCGCAGGTCGACGGTGCCGGGCAACTCCTCGCGCAGCTGCTCCAGCCGCCGCATGTCCTCGCCGTGGCTGAGAAAGCCGGTCTTGACCTTGAAGATGTTGACGCCCTCGGCGACGCGGCGGCGGGCGAAATCGAGATCCTCGGCGAAATCGGGATTGGCGATCGAAACGCTGAGCGGCACCGCGGCGCGGTAGAAGCCGCCGAGCAGCGCGGCGACCGGTACGCCGAGGCGCTTGCCGGCGATGTCGAAGAGCGCCATCTCGATCGCCGCCTTGGCCTCGCCATGGCCGACCAGCGCATGGTCGGCCGCCGCCATCAGCCGGGTGAGGTCGAACGGGTCGGCGCCGATGAGGAGCGGCCGCAGGTAATGATGGATGGCAAGGGCGTTGGCCTCGGCGGTGCCGGTGAAGACCGCCCACGGCGCCGCCTCGCCCCACCCCGCGATGCCGCCATCGGTAACCAGCTTGACGATGACGCCCGGCATGGTGCGCTCGACGTCGCCGACGCCGTGCCGCCGCTTCATCTTGAGCGGCCAGCGCACGAGATCGACCTCGATGCCGGTGATGCGCAGATCGCTCATAGGGTCAGCCCTCCGTCGACATGGATGGATTGGCCGGTGATGTAGCCGGCGTCCGGCCCGATGAGGAAGGCGACCAGCGCGGCGACCTCATCGGGCAGGCCGAGGCGACCGAGCGGCACGCGGGCGATGGCGCGCTGCCAGCCGGTTGGATCGAGCGCGGCATGCGCGCCGTCATCCTTGCGCGTATAGCCGGGGACGACGCAGTTGACGGTGACGCCCGAGGCGGCGAATTGCGCGGCGAGCGAGCGGGCCAGCCCTTCGAGTCCGGCCTTGGCCGCGGCCGAGGCGGGGAACCCCTCGCCGTCGAAGCGGAAGACATGGGCGACGAACGAGCTCACCGCGACGACGCGCCCGGCATGCGCCGCGAGAAGATGCGGGCGGGCGGCGTCGCAGAGGCGGAAGAACCCCGTGGTGACGACGGCGAGCGAGCGCTCGAGACCGGCATCGTCGAGCGCGCCGAGCGGACGCTTGTCGGCAAAGCCGGCATTGGCGATCAGCACATCGAGCCCGCCGAAGCGCTCGACCGCGGCGGCGACCAGACGGCGCGGCGTCGCCGGCTCCGCGAGGTCGCCGGTCTCGACCTGGCAGAGCGCGCCCTTCGTCGTGCAATCCGCCGCGACCTCTGCGGCGCGCTCGCGCCGCTTGCCGGTATGGACCAAGAGGTTGATGCCTGATGCCGCGACGCGCCGGCAGATCGCGGCGCCGATCCCGCTGCCGGCGCCGGTGACGAGGATGGTGCGCGGGGCAGGGATCATGGCGACCGCCCATACTCCCTCTCCCTACGGGAGAGGGTCGGGGTGAGGGCTGTCGCCAAAGGACCGGCGCTCGCGGCAAAAACCCTCACCCTCCCATCGCTTCCGCGATGGGCCCCTCCCTCTCCCGTAGGGAGAGGGGCTGCGGACGGTTCGCCTGGATTTACAGCTCGTGCCACGGGCGCGATGCGCTGGCCGGGTGGCCGAAATCCCGCGGCGCGAGGCCGGCATGGAACCAGGTGACGAAACTGTAGATGTCGAAGACCGGCAGGCCGAGATGCCCGCGCAGGGCGCGCGCATAGGGCGCCATGTTGGTGCATTCGAGCAGCACCGCGCCGACCTCGGGGTGCTGCTTCACCAGCGCCTGGCCGGCATCGAGAATGTCCTGCTCGGCCGCCGCGACGTCGAGCACCGCCTCGTCGCCGATTATGGCGCGGCTGAACTCGCGCCCGCCGTCGGTGCCGACGAACGGCGTCGCCGGGTCGACGCCGGCGGCTTCGAGGTGCTCCCGTGTCAGGCTGGCGGCGCTGATCGTGACGATGCCGACGCGCTTGCCCGGCGGCAGCAGCCGCTCGATGAAGGGCGCCTGCATCAGGCTCGAGGTCGCCACCGGCACGCCGATATGAGCGGCCAGCTCGCGCTGATAGAGCGAGAGAAAGCCGCAGGTCGTGGTGATGCCGTCGGCGCCCAGGGCGACGAGCTCCTTGGCGGCGGCGAGGAAGGCGTCGCGCAGCCCCGCCGCCTTGTCCTCGACGACGCGCTTCGGCGAGGCGCCCTTGACCACCTTGTACAGGACGGGGAACGGCCAGGTCGCGGCGTTGCCCATATCGCCGGGGATGCGCGGGAAACGCGTCTCGAGCATGAGGATGCCGAGCCGGGCGCCATAGAGCCCCTTGCCGCCATGGGCGATCCGCGATGCGTCGATGGGCGGTGAATTCGGCGGCGTGTTCATTGTCCCTCCTTCTGCGCAGATGCGGCGAGTGTCGCATTGCGTGCGCGGCGCGGGGAAGGGGGATGCGGCTGAAAGCGGCAGATGGCGCCCGCCGTTTCCTCCGCGCCGACGACGAGCGCGCCGCCGTGCTCGGCATGGGCGATGCCGTTGGCTCGGAGAATCCGGCGCACCGCGGCATTGCCGTCGTCGGTTGCCACGCTGAAGCCAGCGAACCACGGCAGGGTCGGCGGCGCCCCGGCGATGAACTCCGCAGTCATGAAATCGCCGAGCGACGGCGGATCGCACAGCACCAGCCGGCCGCCGGCAAAGGCGAAGATGCGCGCCCTGCCGTGACGCAGCGGCACGATCCCGGTGAGGCGGCGGTAGCGGTCTTCGGCGGAAGCGAGATCGGCGACGCAAAGCACCGTCTCCAGCAGCGCGACGACGCGGTTGGGATGGTCGAGCAAGCGGTCCTGCCACATGAGTTCGGGCGTTTCGTGCTCGATGAGCTGGATGCGGCCCTCCGGCGCGTCGGCGAGCGGCACGCGCTTGAAGCGCACCTCCGCCTCGCCGGTCGCCGTCGCGACGTTCCGCCGCATCGGCCGGACCCCCGGCGTCGCCAGCCCGGCTTCGCGCAGGCGCGGCACTTGTGCCGCGGCCTCCGCGCCGCCGAGCGCCACGATGTGAATGCCGTGATAGCGCGCGAGGAAGCGGCCGAGCTCGTTGTCGTAGAGGGCGGGATCGACGATGCCGATGATCTCGAGATAGCCGGCCTCCAGCATGGCGCAGCGATTGGCGCTGCCCCAGGGCACCACCGGCCCGTCCGGCGTCAGCGGCCCCGCTTGCTGCTGCACGGGGGTGAGACGAAAACCGAGACGCTCATAGGCGGCGGCCGCCGCCTCGAGATCGGGCACGACGATGCCGATATGATCGAGATTGTCGACGAAGCCCGTCATCTGGCCCCCTTCACCTCGACAGTGCCGGGATGCTTCCATAGGATCACGCCCATGTCGCCCGCCGCCTATCGCCGCGCCAGTTTTGGCAAGTTTGCACCAGGGGTGCCGCAAATCTCCCTCGCCCCGACGGGGAGAGGGGCAAATCTCCGTCGCCCCGACGGGGAGAGGGAGGGG